>Ga0265338_10004383_pt1 | contig 19085 bp, 22 predicted proteins | sample 42126metaG_FD_193579 | JGI IMG/M metagenome (GOLD analysis project Ga0265338, IMG submission 193579) | Rhizosphere microbial communities from Carex aquatilis grown in University of Washington, Seatle, WA, United States - 4-21-26 metaG | ecosystem: Host-associated > Plants > Roots > Rhizosphere...
AAATGTCGCTTATCCTGTTGCCCGGCAAGGCCTGAGCAAGTCCGCGCTCCAGGCATTCCCGGGTGATCTGCGCCAGTCTTTCCCGCTTCCTGGTCGTTGCGCCCACGGCAATCGTGATCGCCGCATCCGAGAAGTATCCGTTGAGGTCGACGCCGAGGTCGATGCTGACGATGTCACCCTGCCGAAGCTTTCGGGGCCCGGGAATGCCGTGAATGACTTCATTGTTCAGGGACACGCACAGGGATGCGGGATAGTTCATATAGCCGAGGAAGGCGGGTTTGCCCCCGTGACTTTCGATCCAGGAACGCGCAAAGGAGTCCATCTCGTGCGTGCTGATCCCCGGCGCAACGAGCTTCTTGAGCTCTTCGAGGGTGCCGGCAAGCAGACGGCCTGATTCGCGAATGCCTGCGATCTCCTTTTCATTCTTGAGGCGGATCATCGCGTGCCTACTTGCCCGCGTCATCCTTTTCCTTGTCCCGAGCCCTTTCCTTCTTCTTTTCCTTGATGATCGATGTAAATGCATCCTCGGTCTCCGTGCCGAAGGCTTCCTCGATTATTCTCTTGGCGTCGTCCGTCTGCCCCGATGTGATCGTGACTTTTCCTTCTGTGATGACACCGGGCTCGACGGTGAGCTTCGGGGTGATGATATTTCCCAGCACCTTTCCGGTATGCAGGAGGCTGACTTCCTCCGCCGCGGAGATGTTGCCGATCAGGGTGCCGGCAATGGTGACCCTGCGCGCCTGGATGTCCGTTTTCACCTTTCCCGTGGGGCCGACGATGAGCTGGTCGTCCGTCCTGATGTCGCCCTGGAACTTGCCTTCGATAAGGATGGAACCGTTCACGTAGAACCGGCCGTCGAATATCGATCCCTCACCGATAACGCAGTTGTTGGTCTCATTCTTGTTCGGCATTGTTTCTCCTTTTGCCGGTGACGGTCCCTCCGCGGCGAGGGCCCGCGGTTCTGAAAGAAGATATCACTGTTGGCGATCTGCTTCAAGTTTCCTCAACAGCAGGGCGGCGTGAAGGTTACGTGGATTCAAGGCCAGCGATCGAAGCAGAGCATCCCGCGCCCCGCTCTCATCCCCGTCCAGAAGCCGCGCCGACCCGGTCAACATCTGGATGCGGGAGAGCACGTCGGAACGCTCCGCAGGGTTCCCCCTGCGCTCGTATTCGTCGGCGGCAGTCGCCAACTCGGCGATTGCCGCCTTCCCGCTGCCGCGGCGAAGGAGCACCAGCGCGAGGTCGTAGCGCGCAATTCCATCCCGGGCAATGGCGGCCGCGCGTCTGAACGCGTCCGAGGAGACGGCGTCATTCCCCCGCATGGCCGCGATCATGCCTTCTGCGAGCAGCAGCTGCTGTCCCGCCGCGCCGCCCGCAGCCGCATGCTGGTCAACGGCGATACCCGCCCCCTCCCAGTCATGCGACGCAATCAACGCCGTGGAAAGTGCCGAAAAGATCGCATTGTCGGAAGGGACACGGTCGAATGCTTTCCACAATCTGGCGCGGTATTCTTCTGGAGACAAGCCGGGCGCCTGCTGGTCCAGGAGAAGAAGAGCAACCTCGCCATCCTCCGGTTTTTCCGCGGCCAGTTTCGAAAGAATCGATATTGCCGCGGCGGTCTCTCCGAGCCGCGCCTCGAGCCGGGCCTGGCCGAGACGAAGCTCTCGGGAGAGAGGGAAAAAAGCCAGGCCATCATCGAGCCGTCGACCGGCACGCGCGGTATCTCCCCTGGCATCGGCGTAAAAGGCGAGATTGGCGTATGCGGTCCATGTGAGGGCTGGGGCAAGAGGCAGGGCACGGAGCAGCGATTTTTCTGCGTCCACGTTCATGCCCAGCGCCTGATAGGAGTCGGCAAGAATCAACGCAACATCCGCACGGTCGGGCCGGTCGGCATCGAGCCTCTTCAGGCGGTGGATTGCGGTCTTGAAGTCTCCCCCGTCATACGAGATTGCTGCGGCCGGTTCGTCAAATGCAGCGTCGTCGAGCCCGCCCCCCGCGATGCGTAGTGCCTCTGCGGCGCTACCGGATTGCATGGCCAGAAGAGCGGCATCCAGTGAGAGCCGGGCGTCTCCCGTGCGGAGCGCTGACTCGGCAAATGCCTCCGGTGTCTGCTTTTGTTCCAGGGCGAGAAGATCCCTGTAGAGGGGATCTGCGGGCTCCCACTTCCCTCCCCTCTTGAGAACTGCCTCGCCCTTCAGAAGATCCCCCGGCGCCGCGGGAAGGGAGCCCCGCGCAACGATCTTCTCCGCGTCTGCGAGGCGCCCGCTTCGCAGACATGCGAAGACTGCCAGTGCGCGGATGCGCGGGCTTCCCCCGGCGGCAGAAAGCGCCTTGAGACTGAGGCGGGACATTGTTCCGTAATCACCGTTCGCCCTGCAGACCTCGAACGCCCTCTTCAGCAGCCGGAGAAGGCCGTCCTCCGTGGAGGGCAGGCTCTTCATTCCTTCAAGGATGTCCCGGGCGGTGGGGAAAGCGCCGGCGGAAATTGCGGCGTCAAGCGAGCGCAGCACTGACTGGAGCTCGGCTCGCGACGCCGGAGGGCCAGGGCTGAAAATCAGGAAAAGCGCGGATCCCGCTGCCAGAAATGCAAAAACAACAATGACGGCGGGAACGACCCTGCGCAGATCCATCATGCTCCGCTCGAAGCGAGCTTCTTTCGCACCCCGTCGAGCACACCGTTGATAAAGCGGTACGAGTCCGCCGTTCCATACGTCTTCGAAATATCCACGGCTTCATCTATGGTGACTGTCGGGGGAATGTCGTTCTGGTGCAGCAGGCAATATACGCTCATGCGAAGAAGGGCGAGGTCGACGCGGTTCAAGCGGCTGAAGTCCCAATTCTCCAGCTGGCCCTTGATGACTTCATCTATCCGCGAAAGGTTTTCCACGGCCCCCGTGATCAGGAGCCGCGCGAACATGAGAGTGTCCGCAGACAGTTTCTCCGCACGGTCTCCATCCATCCATGAAAAGTCGAGCAGTTCCTGGAGACTCGCCCCCGACAGGTCGTATCGATAGAGCGACTGGAACGCGATGATCCTTCCTTTTCTCCGCGCGCCCATGACTCCCCGATGCGCTACCGCCTCCCGGATCACCAGTTGATATTGTCGTCGAATGTCTTTATTTCGGCCTGCTTCTTGAGATCTGCGACGAGCTCATCCAGCGCCTTGGCAATGGCATCCCGCTGGCGCTGCATGCCGAGATTTGACTTGATGTAATCCCGCACCGGGATCTGGTTCGCCGGCGGGACCTTGTCATCCAGTGAAAGAAGCTTCGCATCGAACCTGCTCACGACCTGCACGATGTGGTATCCCATGTTGGACTGGATGACACCGCTCACGTCGCCCTTTTTCAGCTTGAAAACAGCGTCAAAGAAGTCGCTCCCGTAGAACTGTTTCTGCTGCGGGTTGGACCGCAGAAGCATGCCGATGTCTCCGCCCTTGTACTTCGAGGTGGTGTCTTCGGAGTATTTCATGACCAGGTCTCCGAAGGTCGCGCCGCCCTTGAGCTCCTTGTAGATATCCTGCGCCCGTTTCAGCGCCTTGTCCTTGTCGTCCTTGCTCGTCAGGAGGTGAGTGTCGATGAAAAGATGCCGGATGCTCAGCATGTCATCCGCAAAAAAGCTCCCCTTGTTGGAATCGTAAAAGTCCTGGACATCCTGGTCCGTCACCGGCTTCACCCCCTCGATGAGGCCTTTTCTTTTCGCAAGGGTGTAGTTGATCAGGAGTTTGTTCTCCCGGACGCTCTTCAGGTAATCTTCCCAGCTGCCGCCGGTCGTCTTCACGTATTGCTGCAGCTCTGCTTCGGTCATGTCCCGTCCCAGATTTGCCGCCTGGCCGAGCTGCTTCTCCGTGCTGGCGAGCTCCGCCTTGAGCTCCGCGTCCGAGACGATGATCTTGTCCCGCTCCGCTGCCTGCCCGATCAGTATGGTGACCACGAGCTTGTCCAGCACGAGCTTCCGTTCCTCGAGGGTGAGCGGCCGCTTGGCCTGGGCTTCGAACGGCGCAAGGGCCTTCCTCAACTGACTGACCGAGACAGAGGCGGTCTTTGTGAGCCGGGCTGTTGCCGCGGGCTTGTCGAGGGCCTGTGCCCAGCCCACTGAGGACGCGACGGCAAGAATCGTCGCACAAATCAGCAATCTTTTCATCGTGGAATACCGCTCCTCTGTAGAGTGTGTTCGGCCGACCGCAGCGAAGGTCAGTAAACAGAAGGGATCAGGTATTGTCAAGGCACACGGGGTATCCGATCCTCTCCATGAGCTTCTTCACCCCTGACAGCTTCCGGTCCAATTGTAGCCCCTTTTGAAGATAATGCAAAGCAATGTCCTGCTGTCCCAGTGATGCGTACACCTCCGCGAGCTTCTTGCAGAAGAACGCGTTGTCCTTGCGGGAGAAGTTCAAGCGGATCATTTCCTTCAACCGGGAAATGGCGTCTGCCGCCGCGAGGCCGGGAAGCATCTTGAAACACAGCAGGGTGCGCAGTCGGTCGATCACCTCGTCGATGAAGTGATGGAAGTAGGGCTTGTCCCGCTCGTAGAAATAGAGCTTGCGGTACAGTGCGTAGGCCTCACTGTAGCGCAGGCGGCTCTCGAACACTTCCGCCAGCAGGAATGCGCAGTCCATGTAGTCTTCACGGGAGAGATACTTCTCCAGCTCGAACCCGCGCCCGTTTGTGAGGCTTTCATACAACTCAACCGCTTCGTCCTGGTGATTGGCAAGCAGGTCATGAAAGATCAGCTTCGACTGGCTCAGAGGGTCATTGGTGCGCCGCCGCAGGAACTCACGGTAGTCGAAGCCCTGCACACGGAGATACGCAAGGAGCGCTCGGTCATACTCATCACGCCTGTCGATGTCATTCAGGACCTCGTAGGCGGTGAGGAGCAGGCGCATCTCCTCCTCGGAACGTTGTTCCGCTTCGGGGCGCACGTCTGGGTGTATCTCCTTGGCCCGTCTGCGGAACGACTTCTTGATTTCCTGGGCCGTGGAGTTCTGGGCAATGCCGAGGATTTCATAGTAGTTGATCATCGTAGAATGCTATGGCGATGATAGTATCTGACTGGACCTCTGTCAAGACTGACTCGTGGAACCTTCCCTCTCCGGACAGTCAGGCGTGCACAATTTGACCAATTCAGCGCGCCGTGATAGGGTTTCTCCATGTTCGCATTTCTCATCAAGAAGGCCTTTTTCGACATGTGGGACAACCTGTTCCGCATCATCATCATGAACGTCGGGTACATCGCCGTTTTCGCCCTTTTCTTCCTGGTTGCGCCGCTTGTCACGTCGGTGCCGGTCCTCTTTTTCGCCGTCGTCGCTCTCGGGATCGCCGCTCTCTCCGTGTATACGGGCGCGGTCAGCAGAATGTGCGCGGAGATTGCGGATTACCGCCAGCCCGGTTTTGCGGAGTTTTTCCAGTTCCTGCGGGAGAGCTTTCCCTCCAGCCTCCTCTATTCACTCGTGCTCACCGCGTACGCGCTGGTCGTCTGGTATGCCTTCCAATTCTACGGGGGAATGAAAAGCCTGCTCGGGCCGCTCGCCGTTGCCCTGCTGTTCTGGGTCACCGTTGCCTGTGTATTCGCCAGTCAGTATTTTTTCCCGATTCAGTCCCGGCTGGACAGAAAATTCCGCAAAATCTTTCGAAAAGCATTCCTCGTCTTCTTCGACAACCCCGGCTTCTCCATCGGCCTGCTCATCTGTGCGTTCATCGTGTTGATCGTTTCCTTCTTCACGGCCCTGTTGCTGCCCGGCATCACGACCCTGTTTCTGTGGTGGAACATCGCATTCAAGCTCCGACTCTACAAGTATGACTGGCTCGAGCAGAACCCCGGCGCAAAAAGGCGCCAGGTTCCCTGGGACGCCCTTCTGGTGGAGGACAGGGAGAGAGTGGGGAAGCGTACGTTGAAGGGAATGATTTTTCCCTGGAAGGAATGACGCCGGGCCTTCGGCGCGGCAGCCATCCCTTCCGCGGAATACCGCGGAAGGGCTACGATTCGGCTCACGTGCTCACGTGCAGCCGCTTTCCGATCTCCTCTGCTTCCGCAGGGGAACGCAGGATATCCGAGCTCTTGATGAGCATCCCTTCCCCTTCCATGCACTTCATCAAGGCCGAAAGCGACTTTGCAGCGCCGAATGTCGCCTTCGACACGAATGCGTAGGATCTCCTTCCCGCCACGGTTCCCGAGGAGGCGAGAAAAGTACGGACGGATTCGGGAATCTTGCCGCCGAATGTGCCGATGGGCTCCGCTCCCAGCACCACGTACTGGTAGATGGTGAGCTTCACATTCGAGTCCCGCGCCCCGTCGAATGTGTCGACCTGGTTTCCCTGGCTCCCTACGCCTCGCGCGATGGCCTTGGCGAGCCCCATGAGCTTGTCACGTTTCTGTCCAGAGAAAAAGACTACCGCCACTCTCATCGCCCTTTTTCGCCTCCGTGTCCGGTTGGTTCAGCAACTGTCGCAATATCATCCGCGTGCGGCTCACGCAGAAATAGGCTGTGATTTCTCCGGCAGACGCCCTGCGGCTGTCGGTGGTCAGGTCTGCTACCTCTGCCTTTTCCAGCGATATCCGGGCGTATCGCACTCTTCCTCTCCTGCTTTTCGTCACCGTCATTTCGAGATGCTTCTCGTCACGGACGCGGAAGATCGGAATCTTCTCATGCACGACCATGTTGCGGATCCAGCGAATCTCATGCGCGAGCAGGAGCGTGCGGCCGTCCGTGATGATTCCCTCAGCCCGGGCCAGGTCGAGCATGTCCACGAGCTCGAGCTCCAGCAGGTCATGCCGGGTCTGGAGCCATCTCTTTTCTCCCTGTCGCGAGAACTGGACGGCGCCCTTTCGGTCCAGCCATACTCCGAGCCGATAGATGAGACCCTGTTCCAGCAGTGTCCCTGAGAGTATACACGCACTTTCAGCAAATCCGAAGTAGTAGGTCTGGTGCATCTGCGCCAGGAGGAACTTTACCCTCCCGTTGCCCGGATTGTCACCGATATGGATCCGCTGATAGTTGAGGTGCGCCCTGCGGACTGCCGCCTCCCGCATCCTCTTTTCGCCGTAGCGCTGCCGCAGCGTGCTGAGGTGTCGCTCTGTACTCTCCCCGAGCATTACGGTAGTATAGGTTTTCCGGAAAAACATGGTCAAGACAAAAGCCGCATTTCTTCTCCTTTTTGCCGCCTTTCTGGCATGCTGTACGGAAAGGCAGCAGGGTTTCCTTCTGCACCCCGAGACAATGTCGATCCCCGGCAGTTCCCACGGCCGGTTCGTGTCACTGGCGGCGGCCGGAACAAGTCTTCTTGCCGCGTTTTCCGACAGGGAAACCACTACGCTGAAGCTCATGCGGCTCCCTCTCGGCCCCCACCTGCCCGCCGAAGCGCCTGCTGCAACTATCGTCGACAAGATCGACGTCTCACCTCCTCTCTCCCCGACCTTTGGTGTGCATGTTCTTTCCGCCCGCGGGGACGCCGTCGATATTCTCTACCTGGATAGGGAAAGCGAAGACAGGTCCATTCTGAAGCTTGCCTCCAGGTCACTGGATGCCTCTCAGTGGAACCTCGATGTCCTGGAGCCCCCGGGGGAGCCGCTGGCCGCGCTGCCGGCCGCAAATGGAACCATTTCGGTCTTCTGGGCGGCGGATGCCATTCTCTCACGCAGGCTCCCCGGTTCCTCTCCCCTGTCGACACTGCGGAGCTCGTTTCAGAAGGCGGGACAGGCGAGCGTCTTCGGGCCCACCGGATTTACCGTGTATGATGCGGCCTCACGGTCGCTGATCGTAGTCCGGGGAAACGAAACCGGTTTCATCTCTCGTGAGATTGCCGGGGCAACGGCTGTTCACTCATCACTCCTCTCTTCAGATGGACTGCTCGGCGTGCTGACATGGGATGCCCAGACACGGCGCCTTTCTCTCCTGGAGCAGGGATCGGAAACGGAAAAGATCTCCCGGTCAACGATTACCCTGAGCGAAGGGACGGGCACCGTGGCCCTGCTGCCTGCACCCGGCCGTTCGACATACATGTTTCTCTTCGATGAGGAAAGACAGCTCGGCGGCATACGGCTGCAGCATCAACTTTCGATTATTGCGCCCGGGTATCTGCTTGGTGCAATCGGCGCCCGGTACAGGAAGGCCGCACTGCTGTCCGGCACGGAGCCGATCGAAGGATTTGCCGCGGTGGAGACGCAGGACGCGCTGTACGTTCTTGCGCTCCAGGGAGGTCTCAAGCTCCTTCGACTGGGGCTGGCCCGGTAGCAGCGCCCCGCCCGCCTTGTGCGACGTCCTAATTAACGATGACTATTTTCGATCCGAGATGCTCGTAGAGAAACTTCTGTACCCACCCGTGCCATGCGCTGAAATCTCCGCCCTCGCGCTCGTCTGACGGCCCGGCTGCCAGGTATGCCTGCAGCTCCGCAATGCTCTCCCGAGTGCTCTCGGGGATCGCGTCAGCCTTGTGCAGGGCGTCCGCGGCCCGCAGCATGCTGCAGGTTTGATCCAGGGATATTCCCCTTGTTTCGGCCAGTTTGCGCAGCGCCTCGCACACAACGGTTTCGAGCACTCCCATTGCCTTCTGACTTTCGCCCTTTGCCGCGAAAAGAAGCGCGCGCGAAAGGAATGAATTGAAGATGTTGACGCTGAGCATGAGATCCTTATGGTAAAAATATCCCTTCCGAATATCGTCCCGTGCTCCCTGAAGGATGCCCAGGTAGAGCAATGTCGAGTTGTAGTGGTCGAAGAATTTCAGATTGGCGAAACTGTCATAATGGGGGCTGGATGTGCCGAACGTCGAGCGGAGAAGGGTAAGGCAGCTCGTGCGCCATGCCTCGAATGCCTGTACATCAATTGCTTTCTTAGCGCCGGCGAAATACATCTTTTTGCACTCATCCTTGATTTGTTCGCCCCTGCCTATCAGGCCGTCAAAGAGCTCGATCACATTTTTGGGAATATCAACCATCAGGGTATAGTAATCTGATGAGAGCTTTGGTGTCAATAACAGGTCGCAGTGATACTATCGTACGTCTATAATTTCTTGTACACGTGGTCAATATCAGGTTCTTTTACCACGAGGATCGAGCATTTGGAATGTTTCAGTATCTCTCGATGCTGGCGGCTGAGGGCATCCCGAAAGCTTCCCCTCTCCTCGAACCCCCCCAGGAGTATAAGGTCAGCGCTGTTCTCTTCGGCCGCTTCGACTATTTCCGTGGAGATGGCACCGCGCCGCAGCAGCTTGTCTACCGCAACACCTTTCTTCTGCGCCAGCTCATCCACATAATTGAGATACCGCTGACCGTTCTGTTCCAGGCTCCGCTCATACTCGGTGCTCTCGTCCTCCACGAAAATCTTCGAGAGGAGGAGCTCCTTGAGCGTTGCCGTGTCCACGACATACACCGCCAGGAGCTTGCACCGGTAGAGCTTCGCCATTGCAATGCCGTACTTGGCGGCATTGATCGAAGCTTCGGACCCGCTGACCGCAACCACGACTGTTTGCAAAAGCAACTTCATACTCTGTCTCCCAGCAGGCGCGCTTTCAGAATCTTCTGCACGAAAAAGACTTCCCGCTCCCTCTCTTCGAGCACGCCTTCAATGAACTTCTTGGTATCTTCAACGTCAGGGATCACGATCCGCTCGAGCGCGTTGACGCGCCGCTGCGTTTTCCGCACTTCCTTCGCCAGGCGCCACACCATTGTCCTTATTTCCGCCATTCGCGCAATGAGCTTCAGCAGCTCGAAAAACTCTATCATCAGCCCGTCACACGAGCTGTCAGTGCTCATGAATGAGTACTTCAGCTCCATGTGCGGCATTTCCATCTCGAGAGTCGGCAGCGGGATTCCCATCAGCTTTCCTTGCCTCTCGCTCACCGCGTAATCGAACGCGATCCCGGCGCTCACGTCACGCGCCGTCTCCCGTCCCATGCGCACGATCATCTGCTTGAGGGACCCATAGGAGGTCTCGATCCTCTTGTTCATATCGTGCTCGAGAAGCTTTACCTCCTCCACCATGCGCATGAGCTCCATGATGAGGATTTCGCGCTTCTGTTCCAGCAGCTCGAAGCCTTCCCGCGCGATGCCAAGCTGCTCCTTGACGGAGAGGAGGGACGATTTTGTAGGCGGAATGTCGTAACGCGCCATGCTACTTTTTTGCACCCCCCGCACGCGCGGGAACCGGCGGTTCGCCGTCTGCATGGAAATACTTCTGCAGAGTCTCCTCGCGGACCCTGTACAGCTCGGTCCGCGGCAGCGCGGTGAGTATTTTCCAGCCGAGATCCAGGGTCTGGTCGATGCTTCGATTCTCGCGTTCCCCCTGTGCCAGGAACTCCCTCTCGAACCGGTCCCCGAAGCTGAGATAGCCCTTGTCCAGGTCGGACAGCTCCTCTTCCCCGATGACTGCAGCGAGCGACCTGATGCTCTTCACCCGCGAATAGCCGGCGAAAAGCTGCGATGCAAGCTCCTTGTGGTCCTCCCGGGTCATCCCCGGACCGATTCCATCCTTCATCAGTCGGGAAAGCGAAGGCAATCCGGCCACAGGCGGATAGATGCCTTTCTGGGACAGCTCCCGCTCCAGGACGATCTGTCCTTCCGTGATGTAGCCCGAGAGGTCAGGCACAGGGTGCGAGATATCGTCATTCGGCATTGTCAGCACCGGAATCTGCGTAATGGAGCCCCGCGATCCTTCGATCTTGCCGGCCCTTTCGTACAGGGAAGCAAGATCGGAATAGAGGTAGCCCGGATAGCCCTTGCGCGAAGGGATCTCACCACGAATAGTGGACACTTCACGCAGCGATTCGCAATAGTTGGTCATATCAGTCATGACCACGAGCACGTGCATGTCGCACTGGTATGCGAGGTACTCCGCGGCAGTCAGTGCGCAGCGGGGCGTGATCAGCCTCTCTATGGAGGGATCGTCCGCCAGGGAAAGGAACATGACGACGTGCGCCAGAACCCCGCTTTCTTCGAAGGTCTGGATGAAAAATCGTGCCACGTCGTACTTGACACCCATGGCCGCGAATACTATGACGAAAGGCTCATCTGAGGTGAGGATCTTCGCCTGCCGGATGATCTGCGCGGCGAGCCTGTTGTGAGGCAGGCCGTTGCCGGAAAAGATGGGCAGTTTCTGGCCCCGTATGAGGGTATTCATCCCGTCGATGCAGGAGATTCCGGTCTGAATGAAGTCCTTTGGATACGTGCGTGCGTCCGGGTTGATCGGAACTCCGTTTACATCCAGCTGGAGGGAGCTGAACGAAGCCGGGTAGCCGTCAATGGGTTTGCCGAGGCCGTCGAAAATCCGTCCGAGCATGTCGCGGGAGACACGCATCTCCATGGGCCGACCACTGAACTCTACCGAGGAAGTTTCCGTGGAAAGTCCCGTATTGGTGCCGAAGATCTGTACGGCCACGGCTTTCTCGGAAATCTCGATGATTCGTCCCGTCCTCTCTGCCCTGCTGCGATCGTATACCCTGACCAGTTCCCCCAGGCCGACGTTTTCCGTTCGCGCAAGGATGATGATGGGCCCGTCCACTTTTGTCAGACCGCGGTGTTCCAGCCCTTTCATTTCCTGTAGCTCCTCTCCAGATCGTCCATCTCCGCCGTCATGAGGGACTCGATGTCCGTGAGCTTCGAAAGGTCCTCGTTCTTGATTGTCGACTTGGCCCGCACAATACGTTCCTGGCAGGAGAGCTCCCTGATTTTCAGCAGAGGCGCGCCGAGGTTGATGAGGGCAAGGGCGCGGAAATAGAAATCCATGATGAGCTTCAAGGTCCTCACCTGCTTGTCAGGGACGCAGAACATGTCGATCTCGTCATACGCATTCTGCTGGAGGAAGCCGTTCTTGATCATCTCCGCTGCCAGAAGCACAAGTCTCTGGTTGTCGGGAAGCGCGTCCGGGCCGATCAGCTTTACGATCTGGCTGAGCCTCTGCTCACGTTTCAGAAGCTCGATGGCTCTTTCCCGGGCCTCGCTCCAATCCGGGTTCACCTTTTCCCACCAGGGCCTGATCTCCTCCGCGTACTCGCTGTAGGAATCGATCCATGATATGGCAGGATAGTGACGTGCGTTGGCAAGGTCCCTGTCCAGCGCCCAGAAACAGCGAATGAAACGCTTTGTGTGCTGGGTGACGGGTTCGGAGAAGTCGCCGCCGGGCGGCGACACCGCCCCGATCACGGAGATCGAGCCGAGCCGGCCCCCCAACGCTTTCACTTTGCCTGCCCTCTCGTAGAACTCCGCAAGGCGGGTGGGCAGGTACGCGGGGAAGCCTTCATCTGCCGGCATCTCCTCCAGCCGGCCCGAGAGCTCGCGGAGGGCCTCCGCCCAGCGTGAGGTGGAGTCCGCCATGATTGCCACGTCGTATCCCATGTCACGGTAGTACTCGGCCAGCGTGACACCGGTGTAGATCGAAACCTCGCGGGCCGCGACCGGCATGTTTGACGTGTTGGCGATGAGGATCGTCCGCTCCATGAGGGATTTGCCGGTCCTCGGATCCTGGATCTTGGGGAACTCCGTCAGAACGTCGGTCATCTCGTTGCCGCGCTCGCCGCAGCCGATATACACGATAATATCCGCGTCGCACCACTTGGCCAGCGCGTGCTGCGTCATTGTTTTTCCGGTGCCGAACCCGCCGGGGATCGCTGCAGTACCTCCGCGTGAAATGGGAAAGAACACGTCGATGACCCGCTGCCCCGTGACCAGTGGTTCGTCCATTCCCATCTTCTCTATGTACGGCCGTGGTCTCCGCACCGGCCAGTACTGGGACATGGTCATTTCCCGGCCGCCGGAAAACTTCGCAACCACGTCAGAGAGCGTGTATTCGCCCTCCGATGCGAGCCATTCGATTCGGGACTCCTTCATTTCAGGGAAGACAACGATCCTGTGCAGAATTGTCGCGGATTCCTTTACGTCTCCCAGGATAAGACCGGGGGCCGCTATGTCGCCCTGCGTGCAGCGCGGAACAAAGTGCCACTTCTTTTCCATTGGCAGAGGCGCGATTTTGATCCCGGGGGTGATGAATCCGCCTGAGGTCTTCTTGATTTCCTCGAGAGGACGCTGGATCCCGTCGTAGATCTGTCCCAGAAGGCCGGGGCCCAGTTGAACGGAGAGCGGCCGTTCCAGGGAGAATGCGCTTTCTCCCACCCGCATGCCGGTGTTGTCCTCGTAGATCTGGATTGTCGCCTTTTCCCCTTCCAGGCGGATGATCTCTCCGATCAGCCGTTTCTCGCCGATCTCCACTACGTCATACAGTCCGCTGCCGCCCAAGCCGGTGGCCTTGAGGATGGGACCGTTGATCTGGATTACTTTGCCTTCGATCATATCTGCACGTCACTTCCAAACAGCGCGGTCATGAGCTCTTCGCGGTGCTCCTCGAGGAGGATGCCGGTCAATTCACTCAGCGTTCCCCGGTAACGGCTGCTTCCGTCCACCGTCTCCAGAATGATGCCCTTTCCCGACAAGGCTGCTGCCTCTTCGGCAAGCATTGTGACATTTTCCACGATCGCACCCGGGATCCTTTCCTGAACAATCCGCCGTGCTGCGTCCGCGCTCATCCCCGTGAAGGAGACCGTGACCCGTGCCCCCTTGAACGCGTCCGCCGCGCGGGCAATCATCTGCCCGACGATTCGGTTCAGATCGGCGCTCGAGAGCCCTTCAAACAGACCCCGAAGGGCGCCCGCCACCGCCTCCTGGATGAATACGAGCCTTGCACGCAGGTATTCAAGGGGAAGGGAGGACGCGAGCTCCTGCCGGAGAGCGGTGAGCCGCCCGTCACGGACGGCGTCGAGCCGACCCGTCTCCTCCTGAGATGTGCGCTGCCACTCGTCCTGGACTGCCCTGCATTCCTTGTCCGCCGCCTCCAGCAGGCGCCGCGCCTTGTTCCTCGCATCTTCGAGGATCTGAGACTCCATAGCGTCGCTGGTTCTAAGGATTTCCATTACATTCCCTTCGACTGTCGCATCGCGGTATTCCGCGGATTTTTGTCGCATCGCGGTATTCCGCGGATTCTGCACCACAGCACCCTGCACGGTATCCGTGCAGTTCCGCGGATTGAGCTATACGTGGAGCCCGACAGCTTCGCGGATGGCATCTATCAGGCCGGTGCGGCCTTCCATGTGTCCCTCGATACCCGGGATTTCCACCAGGAGCGGATATGCACCGCTCATTTGCCAGTCCATCACCTCGCGGGGAATCATCGCCGATACCTGTTCAGAGATGATCAACACCATGACCCCGGGCAGGGTCGTGGCGGCACGAAACGCCTCGCGGGCCTCATCTGCCGTTTCCGCGGCCGTCCCGGGAACGCCGACGAAGCGAAAGCCGATCACGAGCTCTTCCCCGCCTATGATGTAGAAGGCCACCCTTCGGACTCCCCTAGACCGCACCGCCCGGAGGGCGGTATCCGTAGGGCGGCACACGCGCGATTTTGCGCGCCGAGAGCCCACACGTCGGGCGCGACCGTCTTGTGCTTGCCATCACCCTACACGCTCCTAGGCGGAAAGGATCATCAGAGCGACAATGAATCCCCAGAGACATATTCCTTCCGCAAGGCCGACAAAAGGCAGGGCCTTTCCCGAAAGATCCGGGTTCTCGCTCATGGCAGCCATTGCCGCTGCGCCGATCTGCCCTACCGCGATACCGCCCCCGATTGTTGCCAGGCCGACGGCGATTGCTGCGGCGATGTACTTGACCACCGGTGCGGTCGGAGCGGCCGGCGCGGCCGCAGCCTGCGCAAACGCCGCCGGTGCAGCAAACATCACCAGCAGCGCAAAGGAAACATAAACTCGCTTTTTCACCTCACACCTCCCGATGTGCGCAGAATAAAGGGCGTGAACTCCTCCCCCGCTTCGTTGAAGAACTTGGAGAAGAACTCGTAGTATTGAAGCCTCACGATCTGGATTGTTACGATAAGGCCTTCGAGAACGATGATGATGGAGTTCCCGATCACGATGACGAGGATCTGAAATATGATCCCCCCCGGCGCGCCTCCCACCATGTCCGCCAGCAGGAACACAATGGTGCTGAGCACCGTGTGTGCAAGCCCGAACGCCGCGACACGAAGGAAGGACACTGAATTGGAGACGTAATAGATCGTCGACTCGAGTATCTCGACGATGCCTTCCATGATGAAACTGAACAGTCCGTCCTTCAGGAACGGCCGATGCCCCTCCGCCAGATGCACAAGGGGTTCACGGAAGAAGAGGGCGAGGAGCGGAATGGCAATGCAGATCGCGTCGACACCCGAGGCGTGTCCGCCCAGGAGGATCCGCACCGCCACGAACAGCATGTACCAGAAAAAAAGGGCCCCGGCCAGCCCGGTCTTCGACAGAAATGCCTTCTCCCAGCTCCGGCGTGCCACGTTGTTGACGATATTGATAAGAAGACCAATCGAATTGATGACCGCGCCGATGCCGACCGTCACACCAAAAAACAGGATGATTTTCTGAAAACCGACAAGGGAGATGATATGATCCATTTGGCGGCCGATGAGCAGCCGTGTCACCAGCCGCGTTGCGGGTACCAGAACATTTTCGTTTGCGAAAAAAGATCCGTAGAGGAAACCGGCCAGCATGGCCGCGGCACCCGCCAGGATGAATATGGTGCCGAAACTCTTCCTGCGGTATGCCTCGAATGACTTCACCCATCCCGTAGTGATGAGCACGCCCAGCCCAAAGCCGACAAAACCCTGCCCCACGTCACCGAACATGATGCCGAAGAGAAAAATGAACATGACAGCCACAAACGGAGTAGGATCTATCGTGCCGTACGGGGGGATGCTGTAGGAAAATACCATCCGCTCGAAGGCGCGAACAATGCTGCGGTGGGGCGTAGAGACGGGTACACGTGTCGTGCCGGCCTTTACGTCGGGAAGCTCTTCAGGTTCGTAGGTTTGAAGTGCGATCCTGCCCCCGGTAAGTGACTCGATGCCCGCGGTGACCTCCCTGAATCTGCGTCGCGGAATCCACCCGCTTACCCGTTCTACGCTGCCCGTGGATGCAAAGCCCTGCTTCACGGCGTCAATGGAAACATCGATTGCGAGATTCGCGAGAAGAAACGTGATCTCATCCGACCGCGCCTCGCACGCCCGCAGCTTCTTTTCCTGAAGCGCGCGCATCGAGTCCTCCACGGAGGCCAGATCGGCGCGCACCGTTGACAGCATGTCGGACGGGATTCCGTTCATGCCCTCAGGAAACTTCTTTTCCTGGAAACCGAGTTTCTTCAGCTCGGAGTCGATAGCCCAGCGGTACTTTTTCGGCCCCACAGCGAGAAACTGACCTGGAACGTTCAATTTCATGACCATCGCCCGCTTGTGGAGCCTGCGTCCGAGCGCATCGAGCTTTTCCGGCTCCACGATGCCCATGCGGCACGTCAGGTGGGAGAGCTGATCGATATCTCCGAATGACACCTGCAGGTCCGAGAACGCGGAGAGATCATCCAGGGTCCGATTCAGGCTCACGCGGCGTTCCAGCAGCTCTCTCTCTTCCTCGACAAGCCCTTTCAGATCATCGAGGAGCTTCACCACGCGCTCGCGCAGCACCGGACGCTCCAGTGCCGCGGCATGCGCTGTTCCCTCGGCCGCGGCCGGCACGTCAAGAAAATGCGCCAGGGCTTCGACCTTCACCTGGAGCTCCGCAAGCTCGCGCTCTTCCGCGGACAGCTCCCGCTGCTCGCCCGGGTCGGTGATAAGCTGAACGCATCCGGCATTTCCCAGGTACCGCAGGACGGAGTCGACATCACTCTTCATGATGAGGAGCTCCATCTTCTTCATTCTCTCGGTGAACAGCATCACCGTGCCCCGACTAAGGCGAGCAATTCCTGCTCGGGTATCGAAAGCCAGAGCGCCTCGACGGCGGACTTCAGAAGGCTCGCCTCGTATTCCTTCAGTTTAAACCAGGCAAAAAGCGGCGCAAGGGTAAACGGGCTCTGATGAAAAAGCTGATGGGCCCGCGTGTACAGCTGCAGGTCGGCGTGGCGCGCCGCGCGGATGGGATCTGGCGCCTGAAAGGATTCGGTGAACTGGTCCTCGATGAGCCACGCGAACAGCCACTTGCGCCATTCCTCTATCGAATCAGGCGGAATCTCGAAGGCCCGGTTCACGGCCTTGCGTGAAGAGTCCGCCAGGCCGGGGATCATGAGCGGGAGGGCATTCTCCCAGGTGAAGCCGAAAAAAAACCGAAGCCGCAGAGCCCAGGTGACGTTTGCCAGCGTGACCTCACGACGCACAAAACGCAGGATGCCCGTGCGGTCCCCCGCGGGAAGCCCGCGCGCCAGGGCAAGCAGTCGTGAGTAGTATTCCGTGTCGAGCATGTTTTCAACGAGGGCCGGAGCCTTGGTTCTTACATGGGGCAGGACCCAGGCATAGGGGCTTGCCATGATGGCCTTTTCAGGGTCCGCATCAGCATCGAAACGGATTCCCGCGTACGGCCCGAGGTCATAGGTTCGGACGGCCTCCGTCTTGCCACTCGCCATTCCGCGGACCAGCGTCTTCACGCTCTGGTATTCGATCTTGCGGAGCAGGTGCACCAGGATTTCAACCGGTTCCCCCAGGGTCTCCAGAACGTACCTCATCGAGTCGATGCCGGCCCTGACAATGCGGGCCTCCAGCTCGAGGGTGAGCGTGCGCGGCGGAGCTTCCTGGCGCTCTCCCGGAAAAAGAAGATCGTACAGGTCCGCGATTTTCTTCACCCTCAGGAGGTCATGGTAGTTTTTGCCGACAAAGGAGTGGGCAAGAGCACCGTAGAGCTTCGCAAGCAGGAATGCATAGCGGGAGGTACGGATCACGCGCCGCCTTTTTGGACAAACCCGAGAGCTGCGCGGGAGAATGCGGCGGGGTTCAAGGGCAGTCCGGCAAGTTTCTCCTTGTATGCCGCGATCAGCCGCGCTTTCTCAGCCCCGATGCGCGCCTTTTCCGCGGCCACCGCGGCGTCCCCTTCCTGCGTTTTTTCCTTCAAGAGCTCCGCATGCTTTTTCTGCGCCCCGGCGCGCGCATCTGCCTTGCGGCGCGCTGCCTCCGTCTCCGCCTCCGCAAGGAGAGCAGCCGCGTTTTTTTCCACACCGAGGAGTCTTTCAAGCATGTCGGACATGATGGCAACCGTTCCTTCTGTACGCGCGCGGTGTGTCAGACTCCTTGCGAGTCCAGGACTTCCTCATACGTGTGGATGATCCTGTTGACCTTCTCAGGATCCACCGCCGCAAGGGCGTCCTTGTAGAAATCAGGATTCTCGACGAGCAGCGCGATCTTCTTCAAAACAGCGAGATGGGTTCCGGCGTCCTCTTCAGAGCTCACCAGCAGGAAAAGCACGTGCACCGGTTCGCCGTCCAAAGACTCATAGTCAATGCCCTTGCTGGAAATTCCGAGGACGCCGATCACACCCCTTGTAAAATTGGTCTTTGCGTGGGGGATGGCGATGCCCCTCTTGATGCCGGTGGACATCTTCTCCTCGCGCCGTATGATGGCCGCGAGTATCTCGTCCCTGCAGTCCAGTCCGTACTGGGTCACGAGGAGGTCCACGAGCTCCTCGAAGACTTCAGACTTGTCTTCCGCCTCGAGACGGCACTTGATCCTGCCGGGGATGAAAAGCTCTTGGAGCAGGAGCGCCACCCTATTGACCCCCCTGTCCGGACGGTGCGGTCTTTGTGCCCGCGGCGGGCGCGGTGCCGGCCGGCGTGGTGGTCGAAGACCCCGCAGGAAGTACCGCGTTCGTGCTGCCGGGAGCTGCGGAGCTCTTTCCGGCGGGAGCGGAAACTCCACCTGGAGCGGCTGCGCCGGCAGCCGGAGGAGTTGTCTGCACCCACCAGCTCTGCTGCTCGGTGGTGCCAAGGGCCTGCTGCCGCGCCCTGCCGATCACGTTCCCCGGAGAGGGGGTCCGGTTTATCCATGCAACTCCGAAACAGCACACGAGGAAAACGGTGGCGAGCACCGCAGTGAAGCGGGTCAGCACGTTTCCCGAGCGCGACCCGAATGCCGTATTGCTGCCGCCCCCGAAGATGCCGCCGATGCCTTCACCCTGCTCGTCCTGGACGAGCACGACGAGCACCAGGAGAACAGCGCTGATCACGAGGATGACAAGGAGAACAACACTGATAAGAGCCATTCGACAAACCCCCTTACCGATAGTACTGCACTATGG
>Ga0265338_10004384_pt1 | contig 19084 bp, 24 predicted proteins | sample 42126metaG_FD_193579 | JGI IMG/M metagenome (GOLD analysis project Ga0265338, IMG submission 193579) | Rhizosphere microbial communities from Carex aquatilis grown in University of Washington, Seatle, WA, United States - 4-21-26 metaG | ecosystem: Host-associated > Plants > Roots > Rhizosphere...
GTGTGCTAGTGTGTTCGATCTACCCCGAAGGACTTACATGGAACTATCCGGGCTATTCCAACACCCCTATGAGCCCGTTTTACCGGTGTTTCCTTGATATTCAGGATGGAAAGGTCCCTATTGGTGCGGGTGACGGGACTCTAACCCGTGGCCTCGTCCTTGGCAAGGACGCGCTCTAAACAACTGAGCTACACCCGCATAGCACGCTAACTGAGATAATGTACCGGATTTTGGTCGGTTGCGCAAGGGACGGGCTATACATTCCCTCCATTTTTACGACCTATCGCAGCGATCGTATCGAATTATTATGGCTATCTACTAGTTTATTGCGTAATCGGCCCGCTATACACCCAATGTATCGCATGGCGTTTTAACTGTTTGGCCAGTTCCATGGATAACTGAACTTTGACTCGTATCCGCACCGTTCACTATGATCGGTGCCGTTATCACATAGTCTTTTCCTGCAGGCAGCTTGACAGTACATATACCCGAGCCGATACTCGTACAACTTGTCTTAACCTCATCTGGCGCGGTGTTGAGCACGCCACCAATGAGACCTCGATTTACAAGAAGATTGCAGTTGCTGTATGTTACCTGCTTCGCCGCTGTCGCAATCCTAATAGTTGCTGAAGCTAGTTGCTTATTCTGTGAATTAAAACAATTTAAAGTGTATGGGAACGACACATTAGCAGCGGACCCAGATCGAATTTGTGTCGATCCGTTGGCGCTCTGCTTTGTGCTATAGGTGTTCGCGTTATTCGGATCATTGAGACGGCAGTATGAAATTCCAGAAGTCGTCCTCCAGCTTAACGTCTCCAGAGTACTTACTTGCACTGCACCGCTAGGCCCCGTGAATGATGTTATCGAGCCACTTGTTACCGTCGCAGTAGTTACGGGTGTCGCTGTCGTGTGAGCGGTACACGCACCGTTGTAAGCTGCTGACTGGCTATAAGAGATGGTTGAACTAAAATTAAGGTTACCATAACCCGCTATACTTGACGCTTGAGAACATAAATCCGACCAAGTCTGCGGCCCGAGCACTCCATCGTTAGATATTCCCATGTGGGACTGGAAATTCTTAACCGTATCGAACATTGCAACACCATATGCATTATCATCTCTAAGGTAGTACTTTGTTCCATACTTTATACCGTCACTTCCGCCATTGTTTTGAATCGCAAAACCCGAGGGCTTACCGGCATGCTGCAGACCGTCAAAAAGAACTTCGGCGTACCCCACGCAAGCGTTAACAGAACCCTGAGCAAACGTAGCAGAGGGGCACCCTGGGATGGTCGCCGCGCGAGAGAGAGCGAGATATACACTCCCAATAATAGCAACCCCCGCTATAGCAAGGACCGGCAAAATGAAGTGATGCGCAAATCCTCTCTGATTACGTAAGAGAGAGGACTTTAATAAATATTTAGTCATATTTTCTATCTTTAATCTTAGCTTAACCGCTTTATACTACAAATGACTATACTAACCTGACAGTAAAACTGCAAGCTCTCATAAGGTAAAAACATGCCGATCTCCGGCGTGCCTTTATACAGTGCGGCCTATCCGATTAGCATCAGCACTATCGCTGTCATACGTGATAGGATTTTCAGCAAAGAGCATCCCCATTGAACTTCGGTGGCCTCTGTAATACAATAGCGTGGTCGTGGCGCTTTAGCTCAGTTGGTAGAGCAGAGGCCTGAAGAGCCTTGTGTCCCCAGTTCGAGTCTGGGAGGCGCCACCAAGTCTATATATGAAAGTCCGAGATATTTTTCTCGGATTTTTATTTTGTGACGCTCAATCTTATCTTTGAATGTTATTATTGAAATATATCAATAGGTATTGTTTAATGTACAAATTATGAGTGAGCGACTACCGTTAGATTCTATCAGTGACCCCACAATCGCGTTCATGCGAAGACAACGGCATGCACGAAATTGGTCAGCTGAAACCCTCGCGGGGCATTGCGCTGCATACGGAAAATCCCTAGAGCCACCCGTCAACTCTACACTGGTCAGGACTAGAATAGCCAAACTTGAATCCGGTAAAGCCAAACGACTGTGGCCAAGTGAAATTGCATTGCTAGCAGGAGTTTTTGGCGTAACTATCGAAAGCGTCCTTACAAACTCCGACCTATTGTCTGAAGCCACGCCAGTAGGGGTCACTACGCAAAGCGGAACCGTACTTGAGAGACTGGCCACGTTGGAAGGTGCCGTTAGGGTAGATCAGGCAGCATACAATCGATTGGCAGCACTTGAAACTACCGTACGTCTTTTAGGGCGGACCATAGGTATACCTGATTCCGCAATACCTATGGCGGCCCTTAATGTCGAGTGGCTCCCTGAACCAACATGGGATGCGGAGGTTGATATTATCCTTGAACCAGCCGCATAGCAAAGAACGATTCCTTTCCATCGCCTAATCGACGCCAAGTTGTTCTAGCCGTTCGTTCAGTTGCTCGATTTCAGAGAAGATGCAGTTCCAGTTTTCCCTGGTAGGGTCCACCAGTCGAAACAACAGATACGAAAAGCCCGAGAACCTATTTTCTCGGACTTTTGATTTATACCTAACTCCGTTATTTCCAGTTCGATTTTAGTATGGTCCCATGACCGTCAAAATACTATGCGCCCAGTTCTTCTTCTATTGCAGCAAGCTTTGCCTCGTCTCGACGACTAAAGATATTCATCACGATAACGCTTGTCACTATTAGCACGCCACCGATAAGGCCGCCCAATGTCGGCCACTCTTGATACAGCGCGAAGCCGAATAATAAGCCCCAGGCAGATTCCAGATTTAAAAGATTGCCGGCCCGGATGGCATCGACATTCGCAAACGCATAATTGGTCAAAAACAGATTTGCTACGTTCAAGATACCGCCCACGAGTACCACCGCCCAGACCATCCACGTAAGCCCCACCTTCGGTAGCCCTTCGCCGAGCAGCATCGATAGCGAGAATACGAAAAGCATGCCAAATACAAAGGTAAGTACCGTGATCTCCTGATTGTTTATCTTATCACTATGCAGCCGACGCGTTACATAGCCGACTGCAAATCCAAGCGTAGCTAAGATGGCCACCAGGTCGCCCTTGCCCCACGCCAGCAGATCATGCGTGCTTTGCACCGAAAGCATTGCCACACCAAGTAATGAGACGAGTACGCACACCAGCTTCCACCAGACCACTTTTTCCTTCAGAAACAAAAAGCCGAGTAGCGGGACAAACGGCAACGCTGCGATGAATGACACATGGCTTAACAGTGTCATATTTGCCGCCTTGGATATCAGGGTTACTCCTACAGCGTAGCTTGCAAATCCGCGGAGTGCCAGTATAAGCCACTCGCGCATCGGTAACTTGGCAAGCTGGCTCCACCTAATGTGCCTCCGGAAGACGATAGAGGCCAGAATAAGCGCCACAAATACACGCAAGTAAACCTGTTGCAGTATCGTGAAATCAGAATTTAGATATCGTGCCAGCACGCTCAACGAGGCGAATATCGCCGTTAAGACTATGAGTGCAATGACACCCTTCTCGACATCGGTTCTGATTTTCGTCATGTAGTTTAGTTCCCTTGATTATCACTGTTCTCTTTGATGAATTCAATATCGAGTCCTTCCAACCGCTCGCATAATGTCTCAAGATCGGAGAAGATACCGTTCCAGATTTCCCTGAGAGGCGCCACCAGTTTTATACCAAAGCTAAAACCTAAGACATTATCTCTCAGGCTTTTTCTAGTACACAAGTTCATTCTTAGGGGAAGACCACTGTTTAGTGTGGAACCCTAGGTGACGGCCGAACCAAAAAGATGTCCGATAACATAGGTCGCGATCATCGCGAGTGCACCACCGGCAACAACACGTAAAATTGCTTTCTTGCGCGAGGCTTCGCCTACAGTAGCACTCGCATAACCCGTGAGCGTTAGGGCTCCAAGCACAGCTATAAATGTAATGAGAACACGCGTATGACGTGTCGCTAGCAGCACGGCAAGAAGCGGGATAAGTCCACCAACCGTAAACGATAGCAACGACGCGATTGCCGCCTGCCATGGGCTATTTAGGTCTTCTTCATCAAGCTGTAGCTCAGCTTCGAGGTGTGCGGCAAGCGCGTCTTTCGCACTCAGCTCTTTCGCGACCAATCGTGCCGTTTTCTCGCTAACACCTTTTTTTATATAGACTTTGGCGAGCCCTTCGAGCTCGTGACTCGGGTCTCGTGCAAGTCTGCGTTTTTCTCGCGCGATGAAGATACGCTCCGTATCGCGTTGGCTACTAACTGAGACGTATTCTCCAACCGCCATGCTAAACGCACCCGCAACAAGACCCGCTAGACCTGCGATGAATATCGTATGGCGTGCACTGGTCGCACCAGCCACACCAAGAATAATACTCGAGACGCTGACGATTCCATCGTTTGCTCCAAGCACAGCAGCTCGCAGCCAATTTAACGTCGCATTACTTGCGCGACTCTTATCTTCCATTTTTGCCCTCAAATATGTTTGTCACTATGATTCGTTGATTGGGACTATTTCCCATTTTCCGGTATATATCTGCATCTTTTTTAGTTCTCTATTATATCCCGCCCCTGTCCATAAGCCGTCCATTTTGTTCGTCTTTGAATCGAAAAGTAACTGGCCCGAACCGCTGTACTGCGCCCCCTTGTACTCTCCCTTTGGTGCAGTACTCTCGTACCAGTTTCCGGTCGCAACTTCATCTTGAAGGTTGATGCGTGCAAACATGTACGAACCATCATCCTTTGGGAGACTTTCAAGTATAAGCGTATTCTCATGTAGGACGCTCTTCATCTCATATTCATCAGGTTCGTCACCATCGTGATCATTGCTCGGATACCAATACGTCATCTTCCATCGCTCAGGCAACTGGCCGAACTGTCCAGGGGTTGTAATTTTTGTAAGCTCCCAAATATCTGAATTCATACTGCCGTCCTTTCCGGTACCATGCCAAATACCACTCATGCGCGTACCGTTTTCAACTATCTTAAGTTCAATCGTACCTTGATACATTGCACCTTTGTAATGACCCCCGGAGTCTGTCCGCTCACGCCACGTACCGATAGCTATTTGTTCATCGAGTCTTAGTTCAAGCTCAATCACAACATGTGATGGGCTATCGACACCGTTCTGGATGATCAGTCTATTGCCATCTTGCGTTGCACGTAACAAATGCTGGCCCCAAAAGTTATCGCCACTACCACTACTTGGATATCGATAATGGCTGTACCAGTCTCCAGAGAACTCCATCGTATGTTCCTCCTTCAAACTCATTATACCGCTGTGGCGACCGATGTGTCATCGTCGGTCAGATTATACAACCCCTACTGCTCCTGCTTCATAAAATCACGAATCGATTTAACCGTGTCCATGAATTGTGCAGGGAATATAATAGTACTATTTTTCTCGACCGCTATATCACTCAATACCTGCAGATTACGAAGTTGTAATGCAATTGGATGGGCGGCAATAATGTCCGCAGCCTCACCAAGCTTTGCGGCACTCAGCTGCTCTCCCTCGGCGGCAATGACTTTTGCCCGCTTCTCTCGTTCTGCTTCAGCCTGCTTTGCCATCGCACGCTGCATGCTATCAGGCAGCTGAATATCCTTTACTTCAACGGTGCTGACGAGCACGCCCCACTTTTCCGTCGAGTTCTCAAGTACGTCCTTAATCTTTTGGTTGATGATTGTCGTTTCGCTAAGCACATCATCAAGCGAACTTTGACCGACAATATTACGTACGGTCGTTTGAGCGATCTGATAGATCGCCGAAACAACGTTCTGAATCTCAACGACAGCCTTCACGGGATCCGTGATCTGATAATACGCCACAGCCGAGACATCAATCGAGACGTTATCTTTTGTGATGATTTTCTGACTTTCGATTGGAAGCGTCACAATCTGCATGCTCACCTTACGCATCTGGTCAACCATAGGAATGATCAACCGGAGGCCCGGCTGCTTTATATTTCCTTTAACGCGACCGAGCCGAAATACGACGCCTCGCTCATACTGGTTTATAATTCGCACACCGCCACCTACGAGAATTGCAATGACGACCAATAATAAGATTAGTAACGCACCCATGCCAGTCTCCTTATATAAATGAGATACTATCCGAACTCCTGAATGAGTCCTTAAGTAACAGCTTACTACAACATATGGAATAGTTAGAAGGGTAGACCTTCAAAATTTAGATATAAATTGTGCCCTAAACTACGTATGCGCCATAAGTCATCGATCATACAATGGTGGGTGATGAGGTCTCAAGTTGGAACCCCTTCTTCAACAGTTTACTTCATCTCGCGGAACAGTTAGAAGAGCTTGGCATTATGTATTTCGATGAACAAACTATTTATCTTGAGCGGGCTCCTCGTGATCAGCCCTGAATCATCGGTACACTTGATTGTGGCTGCCAATATCAAGAAAGACAATCACGTCATCGAGTTCTACGTATATAACTCGAATATCATCAGTAACCGAGAAAGCTCGTTTGCCCATGAGCTTGCCTCGCAAGGCATGATCATTGAGATGACTCAATTCGCCGGCAAAAAACAATTCAAGGCTATCCTTGAATTGATTAATAAGCTCCCCATTCGGACTGATGCGTTGTTTGAAATGTTTCTCGAAAGTCTGATCACGTTTGATCTTCTTCATTGTTACAGATCTTTCATGAAGTCATCGACAGACGTGAAAGGGCCCGACAGATTGGTGCTCTTTTTGGCGTCCTCTGCTGCCCGGTTGAGTCGTTCGGCGGCAGCGTCGCTTGGTTCACCCCAGCCATCTATCTCTAGATCTATGCGACGCCCATCGACGGCCGCTTTAATCATGACACGAAGATACGCCTGTGCCGAATCAAAACCGAGCTGCTTAGCCTTAGCAGTAAATTGCTTACGAACTTTTGGTTCTAGTGGTACATGGATTGTCGATGAATCACTCATACTTAGAGGATACCAAAGAGATATAATTATGTCAATATACACGCCTGCAGTGTCGCCATAAGGAACTGAAACCCCGAATATCAGATACGATTCATCGACAAAATAGAAAAGACGCTCGATATTCTCTATCGGCGTCTCTGTTGTCTAGTATGGTGGGTGATGAGGGGCTCGAACCCCCGACCTCAGCAATGTGAATGCTGCGCTCTAGCCAGCTGAGCTAATCACCCGTATTTTTGACTAGCTCCGATTATACGCTAATCATCGTAATTACTCGATAGATGGTACAAGTGGCAATAGCGACATTTATACACCTTGAGCTTACCACCATACCGCCACTCACTCGTCGTCGCCGTTGCCTGAGCCGCCTCTTTCGTGCCAAATGCGAGTTTATCTGCACAAGGAAGCAGATCTGCTTCTTCACTCATAAATGGGACTCGTCATGGTCTCTTCCCAAATTTGCCCGTTCTGCAAAACATCTTTGTCAATTTCTTCTTGGCTCTTATTTTCAAGAAGTGAACGGATGCCTCGTAACGGGCCACGATGCGTAATAATAAGGATCGACCCATCCGGATACGATTCGATGAGCTTATTCAAGAATGGCACCTGGCGCGCTCGCACATCATCCCACGATTCACCGCCGCCCGGCAGGCGGAAGCTATACCAATCTCCCTGCTCTTTGTGGACATCAAGCAGCGCAAGTGGCTGGCCTTCAAGGCTGCCACCATTTCGCTCTCTCAACAGCACATCCGTATGGAACGGTATGTTCGGTAGTGCCGCGCGAATCGGTTTGGCGGTGTCAAGACAGCGCCGTATATCCGAACAGTAGATGGCGTCGAATGATCGACCGCGGAGTTCATCGGCGGCATCCTGCGCTTGCTGTTTCCCCTTGTCAGTCAGATGCCCTGGTAGATGCCCTTGAATCGTCTTTTGCACATTCTCACGGGTTTCACCATGTCGGATAATGGTTAACCTCATGATTCCTTGTCAATAAACTGCTGGCAAAAGCGCTCAAATACTGAGTTCGTCCAACCAAAACCAACTTGGCTTGGGTATACACCCTTCTGCGGCGGCTTCTCGGGGTTGACTACGTTGTACTTTTCAAGGAACACATGATGCTCGTTAAACCAGTCAAGGTTATTTTTAAGCCACTTCATCGCGATTCGTTTTGCATCTTCGTGATACCCATATCGGAGAAGACCTTCAACCACAATAAAGTGTAATGGCGCCCAGCCGTTTGGATACGCCCACTGCACGGGCATGCTGCCCGGCACATACTGGTTCAACGGCAGCGCATCCGTTGTTGCGAGACCACCCTTGTTTTCAAATCGACGCAATGCCTTTACGAGGCTCGCTGCCTGTTTCTCGTCAACCATACCCGCCCACATAGGGAAATATGTTGCAAGACTGCTGATGCTCCCCCGCTTTTCTTTGACGTAATTGTAGTCGTAATACATACCACGAAGTCGATCCCACATAAGCTCGTCCATAGTCTGTTTACGCTGTAATGCGGCTTGTTCCCACTTTGCCGCTTCTCTGATATCGTCAGCTAGGCGAGCGGCCCGCGCGAAGTCCATCTCGTATTTATACAGTAGCGCGTTAAGATCAACCGGCAGATAATTGAGCGCCCGACGATTAAAGCGTGGTGTCATATCCCAGCCGCTCTCCGCTTCCGCAAGATCATGGAGATAATTAATATCGTAGTAGCGACTTAAGCCCTTATGGACGAGTCGCTCATTTGGTTTTTTAGTGCCCAGCCACACGGCTGCGTATTCCTGTTTTGCCAGCTCCATAGCTTCTTTAAGCCATTTCTTGTCGAGCCCATAGGCGTTGTATGCATCAAAAATAAACGTTGTTAAGAATGGTGGCTGTGAGCGACCCATAAGGAATGTACGAGAGCCATTTGGAACTATTTTGAACCGCTTAAATAAGCTCAGTAGGTCCTCGAGGATTCCCTCGACGAGCGCCTTGTGCTCGTCGTCAAGCAACCCCTGTACCATAAAGAAGCTATCCCAGTAATAGAGCTCGTTGTAGTCAAAACCAGCGCCTTCTTCATAGGATGGCACAAGATATGGCTTTGGCAAACCGAGTAAGCTTTCGTCATCCTTCGGATGGAAGCGCTGCAATCGATTCCAAAATTCATGTATATAGTCGCGTGCGGCCTGTACATCTTGCGGCGAAAGTTCACCGCGTTTACGGGGTGAAATCGGCAGAAGTTTTCCGGCCGTGTTAACAACTCGTTTTGACGCTTTTGTTGCAGCGCGCGTTGCCGCCTTGGTGGACTTTTTAGCTTTATCGATCATACCTATCAGCCTAGGCTACAGACATAGGGTAGGTCAACGCCCAACGTATTGTAAAATTAAACTTTTAGACTCTATTCCTTGGTGCTACCGTCGCCGAGCTGCTTACGCCCATGCCGGTTCTCAAGATCATAGAGTGCTTGATGCAAAATTCCCATCACCATCTTCGCCTGCTCGTGGCTCATGCCAATACGTGAGATCGTAAGTGTCTGCCCATTCTGACCAGCATTTTGGGAAAAATTGAGGACTACACCCTTATTGTTTGCAACTACTTCTACGCTGTCGCTATACATAACGCGCGGATCTATCATGACCATCAGTGTTTGCTGTCTGCTGTTTTGCCCACCATCGTGATCGCGATCCCGATCGTCATCCTGCCGATCATACCCAGCAAGCTGCCATAGCTCCGCTGCCTTGTCATCCTCGACTGCAAAATGGCTAATTAACAGGAGTAGGATGTCTTCGCTTGGTCGCTCCGTACCTGACTCAATCTTACTCAATTCAGTTTCATCAATCTCTACGGCGCCCGAGACTTCCGCCATGCTCTCACGGTTACGCTCACGTAAATGTCGCAGTTGCGACCCTAATGTCTCATACGGCACACGCTTATTTCTATCGTTCATCTACTCTATTTTACTGCCGCTACATCAGGCACGCAAGCGGAGCAGAACTGATGCAATAGGTTATACTAGTGGTAACACTATGAGGTTTGATGTTCCGCTCGCTCCATTCACGTCACTTTCGGTCGGAGGCATGGCCGAAAAGTTGATGGTTTGCGATACGTATGAATTGGTCCGAACCACTCTTAACGGAGCAGCTGAAAACGACGTGTGGGTACTTGGCTACGGCGCCAACGTGTTGATTGCGGACGAAGGCCTTCCTGGCACGACCATTCTCATGCGGACCCAGCAAATGAGCCGCAAAGAGTCGACGATCATCGTCGACGCGGGTGTATGGTGGGATAACCTTGTGCAGTTTTCTATCGGGGAACAGTTGTGGGGTATTGAACTTATGAGTGCAATACCCGGTGGTGTCGGCGCTGCGATCGTGGGTAATATTGCTGCCTATGGACAGGCTATCGCTGACACACTCGCTTGGGTAGAGGTACTTGATCGCGCAACGAATGAAACGCGACGGCTATTAGCCGCCGATCTACACCTGAGTTACCGCTTTAGTGCCTTCCAGGAAAAAGAGTTCTCTCAGTACATTATTATACGGGCAGCCTTTACACTACATACTCAGCCCGTCAAGCAGGTGGAATACCAAGCGGCGCTTGATGTCGCTCAAATGAATGGCTACGACTTGCAAACGCTTAAAGGCAGGCGACAAGCTGTACTCGATACGAGGAAAGCAGCCGGTTCGTTATGGGATTATCGATCTCCAGATACTCAGATGCATACCGCAGGATCATTCTTCCGTAACCCACTCGTCAGTGATGAAATTGCCGAGCGTCTTATGAGCTTTGATGAAACAGGGCGCACAGCCGAAAGCCTACAGCTCATGAATAAGATCCACGGCGGAACCGGCAAACGAGTTAGCGCGGCCCACGTACTGCTTGCCGCTGGGTTCAATCGTGGCCAGGCATGGGGACCAGTGCGCCTCCATCCGGATCATATTCTCAAAATCGAGAATACCGGAGGGGCGACAGCGCAACAGATTTATAGCGTCTCGCAGGAGATTGTTCGAACAGTGAAAACATCGCTCGATATTGACCTTATTCCAGAGGTTCGTTTTCTAGGCAATTTTAAAGAAGCCTCATCATAATATATTTGCGAACGCAGAAAAGGAGTACGCATGTCTGATCAATCTGACAAAACCTTAGCCGAAAAACTCGGATTTGCCGCTGGTGACACCGTATTTGTTGAAACGACGCCCGGTTGGTATACCGAATTTGCCGACGAGGCTGGAATTGAGCTTGAGCCGGGGCTACCCGCAACGCACGCACATATTTTTTGCCGTAGCCGCTCAGAGCTTGACATCTTCTTGCATGAAAACGATCTACCACAGATTGAGCAGTCACTCTGGATAAGCTGGCCAAAGAAAACGGGCTCTATTCGGAGTGACCTCACTGACCAAAAAATACGCGACGCTATCTTACCGGCCGGCTGGGTCGACACTAAGGTAGCAAGCATTGACGACGACTGGTCAGGCCTTAAATTTTTACGACGAAAAGCATAAGGTATACTGCCTAGTATGGAACGATCGAACGGTCTTACAACAACTATGAAAGCACTTATTATTAGCGCAATCATCGTCGTTATTGGCGCCGGTGCGTTTTTCATTTTTAACCACCACAAGGCTACCACGGACAACACTGGGAGCGTCGCATCAGGTAACTACTGTGCAGGCCGCACGTTTACCTCTGGCAGCTCAGGCAACTGCATAAGCGATATCCAGACACTCGTCAATTACATGGAGCATAGCGGGCTTACTGAGTGTCCGTTCACTGGAGGAGCCACTCTGACTGTTAGTGGGACATTCGACAGCGCGACAGCCACACAAGTGAAATCAATCCAGGGATGGTCTGAGTGCTATGCACGCCAGGAAGGCTTCACTTCAAACGTAAAACAAACGAGTCAAGTAGACATGCCAACGTGGGGACTTCTTTGCACTTATAGCTACACTGATCCACTCCACACGGCGGCAACTGGCGCGAGTGAAGCTATTACAGCAGGGAAAGACGCTGGCTGTGCGCAGTTACAGGCATAAAAATGGCCACACCTACTAAGAAACCAAAGCAACGAAGTGGCGCCTGGTTTATAGCCATCCGGGGTAGCTATCTTCCTGTGAGTTGGTGGGGGTGGCTCACATACATTCCATTCATTGCGTATCTTACGTATAGCGCAGTTGCGGCCTACAAACTTACTGACTCAGCAGCTGAAACTATACTTTGGACCGTGCCCAACTGGACTGCCGCAACAGTCATCATGACATGGATTGCTCGGCGCACGAGCTAGAGAAAGGTATCTTGTTTAGGTAGTTCCATAAGGCGATAATACGTATCTTTATCCGTAACCGAGTATGTGAGTTCATCCGAGAAGCCAGCGGATTCAACTGCACGCACGACATTTACACAATTACCGGGCAATGTGTTTGGAGCAAACCACGCAATACTTGAGCAGCTATTCGGCTCACCAATGCGTGGAGTACCACTCCACGCATTGGTGAGAAAACGAAGTTGATATACTCAACTTCAATAAAGTACTGATCGATATGAACAAGCTTTAGGTCTTCTGGGCGGCCATCAAGATCAACCTCTTCTTTCAGCTCACGAATCGACGTAGTTTGAAGCGATTCACCCAATTCGTTATGACCGCTGGGGAAATCCCAATACCCTGCCAAGTACTTTCCTGGACCGCGTTGTTGGAGCAGCATCTCACCCTTCTCATTTCTAACTATTACAAATACGGCGACTCGGGTAGTGAAACGATCTGCCATTTATCGTTCGCCTGGGAGTGGATATGCCTTCGTAAATTCACGTACTGCCTCACGAAGCGATGCGAGCTTCTTGTCATTGTCGCGTACCGAAATTGCACTATTGATCCAGTCAGCAATTTGATCCATTTCAGCCTCTTTGAGCCCTCGCGTGGTAAGTGCCGGCGTGCCGAGGCGTATACCACTTGGTGAAAATGGTGGACGTGGGTCGAATGGCACCGTATTCTTATTCACCGTAATGCCGGCCTTGCCTAGGGCAGCTTCTGCGTCTTTCCCAATAACCCCCTTATTGGTAAGGTCTATAAGCAGGAGATGGTTATCAGTACCACCTGTGACGAGCTGATAATCCTTAGTTATGAGCCGCTGGGCAAGCCGCTTTGCATTTTTAACGACTTGCTTGCCATATTCCTTAAATTCCGGAGTTGCCGCCTCGTTCAGCGCCACCGCGATGGCAGCGGTCTGATGATTGTGTGGACCACCCTGAAGCCCTGGTATAATCGCGCGGTCAATGAGCGTCGGCAGGTTCTCGCGCGTACGAGCAGCTTTCTTAAGCGGGTTTGATGGGTTGCCGTTACATAGTATCATCGCCCCGCGCGGACCACGGAGCGTCTTGTGCGTGGTGGTCGTCACCACGTCGGCTATACCAACTGGCGATGGGTGCTCGCCAGCCACCACCAGACCAGCTATATGTGAAATATCGGCGAGTAGAAACGCATCACATGTGTCTGCGATTTCACGCAACCGTTGCCAATCGTAGATTCTTGGGTATGCAGTCGCACCAACAACGAGCAGTTTTGGCCGGTGCTCCTTGGCAAGCTTTTCTATTGCGTTATAGTCGAGCCGACCGTCCTTCCCCGTTTGGTACTGCACGGAGTTATAAATCGTTCCAGAGAAGTTTACTTTCAGGCCATGAGTCATATGGCCGCCGAAATAGAGCTCAAGCCCCATGACCGTGTCTCCCGGATCACAGAGGGCATAATAGACCGCCATGTTAGCGGGGCTACCCGAGTAAGGCTGTACGTTTGCGTGGCTAACACCAAACAATGCTTTTGCACGATCTCGCGCTAGATTCTCAACCTCGTCGACAATCTCACAACCACCATAGTAGCGAATACCAGGATATCCCTCTGAGTATTTATCGGTTAGTCGCGAGCCCAGCGCCTTAAGGACTTCAGGAGACGTATGATTCTCACTTGGAATCATCTCGAGCCCATCGCGCTGACGAGCCGTTTCGGCGGCAATGAGCCGTTCAATTTCTTTATCTATCATCAATATTTCCTCACAACTTAATGATTACTACTTAGTATAAGACGGTGGAGGAAGATGATTAAACCATATTTCTAGTCTAGCATTTTGTCCGGCCGCGGCCTATACTGCCATGCATACTCACGAAAATAAAAATACCCATGATTGCATAATTTATGCATCAGGTGATATAATACATATCATTATGTCCACAACGAATGAAAAAATTGGTGATTTTATCGCCCAAGTACGTCAAGAACGCGGCCTTACGCAAGCCGAATTTGCTACCCGACTCGGTACCAGCCAGTCCGCGGTAAACCGCATCGAAAAAGGTAAGCAAAATTTAAGCCTAGAAACAATTGGCCGCCTCAGTGATGTCCTCAACAAGCAGATTATCTCTATAAACGAAGGTAGCCTGAACCTGCGCATCGAAGGAGGCAATGAGCTGCACGGCAATATGCCCCTCAAGACCAGCAAAAACGCCGCCGTTGCGCTACTCTGCGCAAGTCTGCTCAACCATGGGATTACCCGTTTCAAGAACTTCCCCCGGATTGAAGAGGTTAACCGAATCATCGAAGTGCTTGAGAGCATCGGTGTCGTCGTTAAATGGCTTCCCGGCAATGACCTCGAGATTCGACGTCCGAGTACGCTCAACTTAAACGCGATGGACAAGGACGCAGCTCGCAAAACGCGAAGCGTTCTTATGCTCATCGGAAGCCTCATGCACGAGAACGATTCGTTCAAGATCCCCTATGCCGGTGGCTGTAAGCTCGGTGAGCGTACTGTCGAGCCACATCTATTCGCCCTTGAAGAGTTTGGCGTCAACATTGTCGCGACCCAAGGCCATTACAATATAACCGTCAAAAAACGTTCACCCGGCGAATTAACTCTCTACGAACAGGGTAACACCGTTACCAACAACACTTTAATGGCTGCAGCCTGCACAAAAGGCACTACCTACATCCAGTCAGCAAGCGGTGATTATATGGTTCAAGACCTTTGCTACTTCCTTCAAAAGCTTGGAGTAAAAATTGAAGGTATCGGGACACCGTTCCTCCGCGTAACGGGCGTGCCTGAACGTATCAAGAAAAATATTACCTATGCTCCAACTGAAGACCCCATCGAAGCAATGTTCTTCATTTCGGCGGCAGTTGTGACAAATTCAGAAATTACTGTCGAACGCGTTCCTTACCGCTGGATAAGCCTCGAGCTCCTTAAACTCAAGAAGATGGGCCTCAATTATGCCATGAGTGATTCCTACAAGGCTGAAAATGGCATGGTTGACCTCGCTGATATTACGATTTATAAGCACAACGGAGAACTTAGGGCACTCACTGACAAGATTCACCCCAATCTTTATCCTGGCCTCAATCCTGACAACCTTCCCTATTTCGTGCTTATTGCCTGCGTAGCAAAAGGTCGGACACTGATACACGACTGGATGTATGAGAACCGAGCCCTTTATTACACAGAACTTACGAAAATTGGCGCACAAGTTGAGCTGGCTGACCCACACCGTTTGTACGTACTTGGCCCGACCAAGTTCTCACGGGCAGATGTCATCTCACCGCCAGCCCTTCGCCCTGCCAGTCTACTACTCATCGGTATGATGGCAGCAGACGGTATCAGCACATTACGCAATGTTTACACAATTAACCGAGGATATGAAGACCTTGCCGAGCGGCTTAACAGCCTTGGCGCGCACATTACTGTTTTCCACGATCTGTAAAGTTCTCTTTGGTAACCAGAAACGCCGGTCTGTATGATCGGCGTTTCTATATGCACTGCGCTCAAGTCGAGCTGAAATGTGATGTGTTTACGGGGAATGACAAAAAGAGTACAGAAACAGGAGAAGTAGATAATGGGTGTTTTTAACAATAACGTATTGCAAGATACAGATGTGGTGCGAGTGAGGGGAGTCGAACCCCTGTCTCCAACTTGGAAGGCTGGAGTAATAGCCGTTATACGACACTCGCAAACTTATGTCACGAATCACGAATGATTATACCTGATTTAGTGCACCTGTCATCCACCCGCTTAATCGCCTAAACAGCCGAACGCCTTTTTCAGGATTACCGTTTGCCCTTACTGTGATATGAGCAGTCCCGTGAGGAAGCTTACCCTTCGCCGTCTCACTCTTATTGCTTCGTCTATCGACACTTACCCATCGAAAGTTTTCCAACGGTAGATTTGTAATATTTTGCCAGTAGAATTTACATTCGTCAACATCGTTATCCGGATAAAGATGTAAGGAGACGGTGATATTATCATCCTCTACTTCACAAAATTCCTTGAGCCAACGTATCGCCAGACGAATTACCGAGGGATCAGAGTTCACAATTCTTATTGCCTCTGTCGTTTTTGCACCTTCTCCTATATACAATCCGATACCCAGGAACCAAAGATCGCGTTTAGTTAATTTCCCCAGCTCTGTTGCACCCTCGGCCTTTAGTTCTTCAATCTCTTTTACTTTGCGAGCGTGTCTCTTCAGCCCTTCCGTCCCTGTTCCACGCTTAATACGCGCCAGAACCTCATGGTTAGGTACAAACGGCTTGTCCTTGAACCGGTAGCTCATAGTCCCCCGACTAATTCCGAGTTTTTGATTTATCATTCCATATGAATAACCCTCAGCACGTAGTCTCTCGGCTTCTTGCCTAAGCTTATTCATAGCATTAGCATAACAACTTATGATCGGCATTCGAAAATTAATGCAGCAACGCTTTGACAATTTTGCTATACACATCCGATGCACGTGACTTATTCACATCCGATTGACGTGCATAGTGTTCCATCGTAATGCCACCATTTACTTCAAGTACTATATAGGTGCCATCTGCCAGCTTAACCATGTCCACGGCAGCTAGGCGTAGCGCCATGGCTCTCATGACCTGCCGAGCAGCCGGTAAAAGTTTCTGCATCAGGGCTTCAGAAATATCTTTCGCGACAGCTCCGTAACCAAGATTGAATAGCTTTAACTGACCTCGACTGGTTGGCTGTGTTTTTTCGTATGCAAGCAATAACTCGTTATCGAGCATAATGAAACGATACTCTGCCTGAAGCTCAAAATAAGGGGAGAGCGCCCACGCAGGCTCACCGCTTTTCCGTATCATAGTTAAAGCCTCGTCGACGGTGCTGAAGTGATGGACATCGCGACCGCCGGTCCCATCTAGCGGCTTTGCAACGACTGGCGTCGCGTGTAGTCGCTGATGTAGTTCTTGGTCGTGGATAAGCTCCTTGGGTAGTGAACGGACAAGATAGTGTGGTGCCGCAGCCACACCGGCAGCCTGGAGTGCGTCATACGCTGCAACTTTATCCCGTGCAAGCTCACCTGCCGCGGCCCTGTTTACATCGAATGTATATCCTACAACCCAGCGTGTTATGTCACCTTTTGTGAGGCGCAAAACCCATTCGTGAGAAAACGATTGAAACTCAATGTTTGCCTGTTCGCAATACTCGGCAATAATTTTTGGCATAAGCCGCTCAGCGATATATGGACCGTTCTGCATGTGGTCATTATACTCGAGAGCATAACTTCGGTATAATAACGCAAGTCAGCCCCCGTAGCTCAGTTGGAGTAGAGCAAGAGACTTCTAAGCTCAATGTCACAGGTTCGAGTCCTGTCGGGGGTACCAATTGAATAATATTAGCTGGGATCAGAAATGGTCTCAGTTTTTGTATCACATGACGATTCTACTCGTACCGTTCAAAAGTGAACCAGCGAAGTGTACTTACGGGAATCGAGTACGTATCTTCGAGTATCGTGAGTGCGTTCGCGAAAACAGCCTGATCCCACTCTAGGTTCAACATTTTAGCTACACGCCTCAGAGATGCTTCTGATGGGCCCTCTAGCTCCACATAGGTGGGTATACAGGGCCACGTATCAATATCAATAACTACTTCCCCAAGCTTAAACGTATGACGTCGCTTCTCCTGGTGTCGGGCAATCTGTAAACCTATAGCACTAAGAAAAGCTTCAGCTTTACTCATATCGCTTACTTCAAGTTCTATTTCTTTTGCCCCATCAACTGCACGCGCCTGATGCCACTTATAGGTCAGATCAACCCTGGAGCCATTGCGCCGTAAGCGAACTAGCTTATTCTGGTCTACCCACTTTCGCTCAGTGTCGTAAAAGATCAGCTCTTCTAATATTGATTCGCCTTTATCTTCTGCTCTAGCGACTCGCAATCGCATAAGCAAATCCTCTTTGTCTATCTCAAGAAAGCGTACTTCAATCTCGGTCTCCATACGCTCGAGTATACAAGAATCCTCGATGCGCACGCCCATTAGTTCACGCGGTTTCATTCAAGATATGTCAGACATACGAGATCATTCGTGCGGAGTGCACATTCTGCATGAAAACAGCGCCGCCAGATGAACAACTTGTCATTTGAATACTACTATTTGTAGTCGCATGTTCGCCGTATGGCCTTGAGGCCGCAGCGGGGAGATATCTCGTACATAACTCCATACCGTTAGTCATTTCTCCAGCAATTCTCGGCTTTTGTGCGGCATAGTTTACTTGGTATGACAGAAGAAATTAGCTTAAGTGAATACACTAATAGACCAAAATCTTCATCACGTAAGCGTCCCGAGATCCCTCGCGTCGGCTTAATTGTAGCCGGCGTAGTTATTGTTATTGGCGCAAGCTTCTTCTCGGGCATGCAGTATGAAAAAGGAAAAACTCCCACCAAAATAACGTCGCAAACAGCAAGCTCGGGCAGTGGTAGCACGAACCGAACAAACGGTGGTTTCGGGGCAGGCCTTCATCGGAATCGAGCATTCGGCACCGTAATGGCAGTTAGTAGCTCAAGCATTACCGTTCAAGATATGCGAAGTGGCACTACAAACATCTACAGCCTGACCAGTAGCACAACCGTTACTGACGGTGGCCAGTCGTCGAGCGTGAATGCCATCCAAACGGGCGATACAGTTGTCCTAACGCTCGATAGTTCAAACACACAAGATGTCACAGCAGTTACGCTCAATCCGAGCTTCGGGGGCACTCCCACAGGTGCTGGATCAAGCAGCAGTTCTCAAAGTGATCCCATAGGCGCAAACAGCTCAGGAGCCGCGAGTGCCTAAAGTGAGATAGTTCTTGTATACCTGTAGTAATGCGACATACTGTAAGGAGTATTACATAGCAAACAAGGCATACAGTGAGAAAAACTTCCGG
>Ga0265338_10004385_pt1 | contig 19084 bp, 25 predicted proteins | sample 42126metaG_FD_193579 | JGI IMG/M metagenome (GOLD analysis project Ga0265338, IMG submission 193579) | Rhizosphere microbial communities from Carex aquatilis grown in University of Washington, Seatle, WA, United States - 4-21-26 metaG | ecosystem: Host-associated > Plants > Roots > Rhizosphere...
TCAGTACTGACTATACTGGTATGGGTAGTACTTATGTACCAGTGGGTAAGTGACATAGTACTGACCATACCCGTAGGTACTATTGACTGACTGTACTTACCTACTGGTATGGTACCTATAAAACAGACATAGGACCACTAGGTATACCCCGGTACTTCTAGTTACTTACCGGTATGGTTAGTGGTAACGAGTACTATACCTCATGGTATAACTTACCTTACTGGTAGGTACTACTTACCATCTATATGGTACGCAAGACAAGAGCAATAACCAGTCATGACTAGACACGTACCTACCAGTGGGTACAATAATGGGCACGTCACACCACGAATAGCGCGTGCGACGTGCCCACAAATATGAAAGCAGCCAGCCCGATCTTTTCCTATCAAACTGGCTGCTTCTCCCTCCCCCCATCACGTTCTGAACATATCTTATATGTTTGCCCAGAACGATTTAAGGAGTCTTAGCGCCCTACTTAGGCACTTGGATCATATCCTTGATGGCTATCGGCTTGCGCACGCTTCTTCTGGCATTCTGGCCACGCCTTTGATCTTCACTCACTCCATGCGTTATAATGATCAACAACACCTTACTGGAGCAACAACATGCTACCATCAGATATCTGGCAAATCATCGGCTCTCCCCAACTTGCGGAACTCACCGCCCTGGGCAGCCTCTCTTTGCCCTTCCTCCTCAAACTCAAAAAACACTCCTCTCCCCAGAAAATTCATATTAAAAAAAGCTTGTAATCATATACCGTTGTGGCGTGAACCGATATCCGCGTTTGTGCAGGAATTTATTGCCATGCTCATATTCATGAGTTTGTTGCCTGGCCTCGTTTTTTTTGTTATCCTAATTAATAAGTATGCCTTTTTCTGTTGATGAGTTTAGGCACTTATACCTGATGAACAAAGAGGGATAAGTGCAATGATCGATAACAAAAAACAGTGGTATCTTCTGATCCTGGCCACAATATGGTTACTCATCGCTTTGACTCTGACAGCAAGCTTTTACTTAACCACCCGAGATATTCGTAGCCTTGGACTAGCAACACTCACAGCGCCGCCTATTGCCATGCTTCGCCGACTCTACCACTACCACTTTCCACCCAGTCCAGCCGACTACGAGATTAAAAAACTCAAGCTTCAAAAGAAGAGCAACCAGGCACATAACAAAAAGACCACCCACTAACCTGGGTGGTCTAAGCACTGCATCTTTTTATACTGGTGCTTGGATCATATCCTTGATGGCTATCGGCTTGCGGTTGTAACCTGCATTCAGCTGGTACTGAGCGTTTAATGCATCGATCTCATCCTGATGTGCTTTGAAGTAGTTCACGATATTGCCGAACTTGCCCGACATGAAATTATGCACTGTCGTTGTATTAATGAACCACCGGTCCATCGCACTTTGCGCGTTATCATTATGTTGAGCGATCGCTTGCACATAGCGGCGCACTCTCTCGCTTGCCACCTCAGCGCCGCGCATATCGTTTAATTGCTCCATTGATAACGTGGAAAGGTCTTCATCTCCGTGGCCTCGTGACGCCATACCTAACTGAAACTTTGCCTCTTTCTCCAGTGCCCTATCAAGGAACACACGAAAGTCTTCAATGCGTGCTGCGGCCATACCAGACTTGACCAGCAAGGCCAGTTCTGGCCGCACCAGTGTTTCAGGCGTCACGGCGTCCACCACGCCCGCACCATGCTCATAGGCATCTAACAAGATGGTCAGGACTTCATCGGCTGTACGCTTCTTCAAATTCGCTTTAATGGCATCGATACGGTTCTTATTGCCGATGGATGGCCGCAAGCCTGCCCACTGCTTGCCTTGCTTCTCCTCTGTCTCTGTGGTCGTGGTAGTCATAGGTTCTTGCTCCTTTGGTTTGAATACGTCTAGCAGTTCTACGCCCTCTCTGCCCAGGCGTAGCCCTTGCCTGCCGTCGATGTTACCCGACTTATCAGCTATGCGGTAATCACTATAGTGAGCACCACTGGCATAATTCATTAAGTCCTCTTCGGTGCCCTCCAACGCCTTTCTGTGACCCATAATCTGAGCCATGAACCGGATATCTGCGATCCGGGGAGGTGCAAAGAAAAACACAGCAATTCGAGCATAAACCGCCCGCTGGAGATGGGTATACAGATCAGTTTTTCCGTCTCTTGCTGGAACCAGGTTGCCAAAATGGATGTTCGCGGCGTCTCGTACCGCAGGAGAAAAGCGATTCGTAACAGTTCGTACATCCAGATCATCAAGGCTCTCACCAGCAGCCAGGCTACCAGAGACCATCACGCGCAAGCGAGCCAGCGCCGCCACGACATCAGCAGCCGGTACCAGGGTCGGAATTTCGTACTTATCAGCGTGCTCACCATGTTTCAGGTGTCCAGAAAAGATCACACTATAGCCCGACTTCTTCTCAAACTCAGCAGTCTTCAGAACCTCACCAATGCGCCGCCCGGTCACGACCGTCAGCGCCAGGGCAACCTCATACCATTGATTGCTCTTGAGCAAGCTGGCGGCCTGCACCACAATGGCATCAGGATCGCTCAAGAGTTGTTGATTTTCCAGCCTGGAGGCAAGTTTCGCACCACTCGGCGCATTTAGCTCCCGCCACTTCTCAGGTGGGAATGCAAGATGCGTCAATGCCCACGCCTTGAGATTTTCAGGCAACGCCCGCCGTTCAATCTCATTCCGGGTATCTGCCAGCGGCACACGCAAGCTGGACTCCTTTTTGATGGATGGACGCTTCCGCCATCCGTCCAGCGTGGCCTCTGCCAGCTTCTTTACCTCATCCTCTGACTGGCACGCCTCTAACGCATCAAAGAAACTCGGCCATTCATCCACTAACCATTTCGATGGTTTGCGTTCCGTAGTATCTTTCTCAGTCACCATATGCTACATACCTTTCTCGCTAAAACATTCAGTACATATAGCTTACTATACTATATGGTAAGTGTCAAGAGATCATGAACCAGTAAATACACAAGGCTGAAATTTGCTACTCACAAGAAACAAGTTTGCGCCACCTATAAGCGTTCTGGGCATATACTTAGTTTCTACCCAGAACGCTTATAGGTGGCAGACATGCCCCGCACGAAACGCTAGCCAGGCCACAACCACATGTGCTAAAATGCGTTCTGGATATATTCGTAAATTTTGCCCAGAACGTCTAAAAGGGGAGGGACCATGACCGGCAACAAACCACAAGGAGAGCGGCGCATCCCAAAGAGTGGAGAGGGACGCCTGCGCTTCACTCGCGGCGATGCGCACTCGCTGGATGTTCAGATGGACGAAGCCCAACGGCTCGCCGCGCTTCTCACAGAGACAGCAGCGCCTCTTACGCCACTCCTGGCTGAACTAGAGCAGCACCAGCAAATTGGTGTGCGCCTGGCTGAAGAGGACCAGATGCTTACCGAATTTCTGACCGCTCGCTACAAAGATCGCAAGCATATCGACCATATTGTGGCAACACTGCGGATCTTCCGCATACGCCGCGCACAGGCACGCCTTGAAGCGGCGCAAGAGGCACTACGGCTGGCTGGCGAACTCCTCACACCTGATCCACTTGTTGGCCAACTCGTTGACCTCCTCCAGCAACTTGAACCAGACGCCAGTCTCAACCGTGAAGAACTCACCGGGTCACCGCGTCTGATAGACGAACAAATAGAACAGACAAAAGCCCATCTCAAAGCGATCCAGGCTGCTCTCAGCCGGAGCAATGGCTGGATCGAGCAGCAATTTGTGAAGCGCAAACACTACCGGGACGCCGCCGTTGCCTACCTGAGAGCACTGGGCAAGCAAAAGCGAAACACAACCATACCTGAAGATGTGCGCAAAGGGGTCTCCAGGGAGTTGGCAGAAGTGCTGCGGAAAGGCGATAAGATACCGCCAGAACTGGAGGAAGAGGCTTTCTACGAAGAGCACCTTGGACCATACTTCTTTTTCCGATGGAGAGAAGACGGCCACGTTTACTCGATCTGCCTGTCTGACATCACTGTTGAAATGCCTGAGCGATTCAGGGTGGGCGGACTCTATGGTATTCGCACCAGAGGCGGTGTCATCACCATAGATGGCAAACCTGTTGAGTGAAAACCAGAACTTGCCGTTATACCGTTATACCGTTATACTCCGACCAGTCTTGAAGTTCAAGTTGAAATCCAAGGAGGAACCATGCCAACATACTGCCTGACCTCAATTAAGGGAGGCGTAACGAAGACGACCAGTACAGTCAATCTCGCTTTAGGGCTTGCCCAGACTGGACGCCGGGTCCTGGTGATTGATGCTGATCACCAATGCAATAGCACACTTGCCCTAAAAGGCGGCGTCTCTGAGCAGAAAGAGGGAACATTCTGGCAAGTCATGATGGAACGCAGACCCGTGGCCGAGGTCATCCAGGAAACGAAGTTCACCAATCTCGACCTAGTGGAAGGATCAATGTGGCTCAGCAACGCAAACACTCAGCTTGCCAGCCAGTTCGGGCGCGAGTCCATCTTGCAGAAAGCGCTGATCGGTGTGCAAGGCTATCACTACATTCTTATTGACACACCACCAAACACTGAACTGATCACCGTCAATTGTTGGGTAGCCAGCAATGAGATCATCATCCCGCTGACTCCCTCCTGGTTTGCCATGTTCGGTATCCGCATTCTGGAAATTCAGGTGGCAGAGATTAACAAGCAAACAGGCCGGGACTTCCCCATATTTGGCGTATTAGTGGCAATGGATGACCATTCTAAAAAGAGCGCAAAACGTACTGAGCAGATACGAGAGTATTTCGGTGAGAAAGTATTCAAAACAGTCATTCCCAAAAACGTCAAAGTGGAAGAAGCAACCGATGAGTCCATCGCTATTTTTGACTATGCACCTGGCAGTACCGGGGCAAAAGCCTATGCCGATCTGGTAGAAGAGTTCATTCAGCGATCTGAGGTAATCAATGTCGGGTAAGACAAATCCACTCTTTAACAAGAATATCCCACCACCACCACCTGCTATAAACCAGCCTGCCAGTACTTCTCAGACAGAGAGAACGGGAGAACTGGAAAACGGTAGAACGGCAAAAGAGGATCAGGGTAGAACTGTAGAACGGCAAAACTCTAAAGCTCTAAAAGAGTATCAGGGTAAAACGGGAGAACTGGAAAACGGTAGAACGGTAGAGCGGCAAAACTCTAAAACTGTAAAGGCCATTGAGCCTGATGAGGGAGAGAAAGCAACGATCGAATTAAGTCTTTACCTCCGGCCCTCCCAGGACGATAAACTTGAGGATCTGCGCCGTGAGTATAAGCGAGCCACACGCAAGAAGATCAGTGCCAACGAGATCATGCGGCGCTTGATTGATGTTGCAACCCTGGAGCAGTTGCTTGAGTGAACCAACATCCCTACCTATATAAAGAGCGTGTGTACGCATATATGAAGGAGTCTAGTCGCACCTTGCTGCCACCAGACTCCTTCAATTTCAAGATGAACTTCAAGCCCCTATCATGCCGACCTCCGGCCCTGGAACTCATACTTGTTCCTATAAGGTTCCGCCTCACAATAAATGTTACGCCGGGCAAACTCTGGAGGCGTCTCCTCACGAAGTTCAGCCTCTTCTTCTGGGCCCTCAATTTCGGCATAGTACCACGGCTCCGCCAGCTTAAACCGATCATCCAGCGCCCAGGCCGGGCACTCTCCCCCACGACTACGACAGAGATAGTCAGCACTAGCAGCAATCCACACAGCCCAGCGCCACTGCTCAGCAGTTTTGTCTTCTGGTACCTCAATAGGATCACGCAACAGGTCTGACCGGTAGTCCCGATATGCTCCAAAGTACTGATGCATAAATTTGCCCAGGGGGAACCATGGGTCATCGCCTGCAAGGATCTGCGCGTATGATCGCTGAAGCGTTTGCAGCCGGACGCCGCCTATCGTTTGCGTCTGCTCATCGATTTCTAGCATTGGCCACCTCCTAGCGCGATTATACCATGCCAGTCCTCACATATAGCCACAACAGGTTTGTCAGTTAGGGACATTCTCGGCCCCCTCAGAGTGTTCTATAGGTATAAGAACCTGTGGCATTTCCTGTGTCTCCCTTGTACCAATTTCGTCGGTGTTCTTCTTATCTGACTCATCCAAATTGCTAGAGAGTCGCTGCTTCTTCTTACTCCTTCTTTCTTGGATATCGCCAACACCAGTAATGATCGCAATCACTGATGCCGCAAAAGCTACAAGACCTGAGAGAAAGGTACAAACAGCCATGAGAATGAATAAAGCACTCAAAAAAGCACTCCTTTTGCCGTTACCCTCTCAATGTTGAGTTTATTGGACTCAATAAACTATAATCGAGAGGGGATATCTGCCCCGAACTGTTCGAGTGGTCCAACATCCAGGATTACTTTCAAGTGCTGGGCCCTAATCCTGCACCTGAAACCTGGATATTGGCTACTCGTTACCATCGATAAGCCGCCAAAGCGTCCTATCCACTTATTAATATACTGATTCATTCAAGTAAACACAACAATATAGAATATCTTCAATATACCTATCCTTATCAATTAATTCAGCTTGGAGAGCGGCAGGAGAAGACAATAGATCCCAACGAAAAGAGGAGGCGGTGCAAATTCCGGTGTAATTCTGGTGTAATTCTTAATGAAATCTTTAGGTGGCAAGAAGACAGTGATTCCGAAAATTAGTAATTTGGGTGAAATAGGTCCTGGCGCACTGACAACCATCGAGATTGTTCAAGCAACTCCAGGAGCCGCTTGAGCCAAGGTGACGACTAGTCTGCAAACTTCAACCAGGTTTTACCTACTCCAACTTTCGCCTACAGAATCTTCGGGTTTACAGAAACAAAATCCTCAGAAAACAGGGCACACAAGCCGCGCCTGTGTGCCCTGTTTTCTGAGGATGAAATTGAACCCTATGGCAAGGTCACATCACTCTCAAGAAACGGGTCAAAGCCCTCGGCACCAGCCGGAACAGGAACAGGCTCATTGCGCAAGCCTGCCAGCAAACGGGCCAGATCAGCGCGTGCCAACAAGTCCTCTTCTGATACCTCCACCGTCCTGCCGTGGTCGAGCACATAAGCCCAGGTCTGCGGCGTGGACTCGTCCGTATCCTCAGACTGCGGGTTCACCTCGTCATTGAACGCTGGGACAAAGCTGATACCCGTAACCACCTGCGGCGCTGCCGTGGGATTGCGCCGATCCCAGACCAACTGCCCAAACGTAAAGCGTGGCGGTAGCCAGGTACTATTACCCTCGTTCTTCGGTGCCATCCAGGGCCACCGTCTAGCCTGGCCAGGCTCCGGCTCTGCGCGGTAGTAGTACGCACGATTACACCGTCCCAGGAATGTCAGGCCCTCGGTGACAGCCTTAACAGCCTGACCTGCCTGAACCCGCTCCATATGAGCAAAGGCGGAACCAGTGTAAACAGCATTGTAGAACGTGCCATCTTGAGCGGCCTCTATGCGCCAGTCACCCGCCGCTGGCTGATAGTCTTCTGGTAAATCGAAGATCATGAAAAAACTCCTTTTCTACTTGTGCCCAGACTGCCCAGGCCATTATAGCAGTCCTATGAGCGAAAGTACCGCTTGATTTTCTTCTGGACTTCCCAGAACTCCTGCGCTTCTGGAAGCAAGAAACGATCGACAATGGCTTGCGCCTCGTCCCGGCTCCCGATACCTATCTCGTTGATCAGTGCCTGAATATCCGCCTGATCCTTTCGCCGGTTAGCAGCGATCTTGAGCGCAAACACATAGGGACTGGTTGGCAGATAGACACAAAGCACGCCTTTGAATATCTGCCAGAGAAAGAGTTCGGCCCTGGGTGCATCGTCGTAGAGATACACCGCGCTTTCGTCGTTTAGCCAGTCCAGCTCCAACTTGTGCGCCACTGCCACGGACCGAACAGCCTGGCTGAAGACGTTCGCGCTGCCTCTAGTTGCGATCTCAGCCCGGCGTATAACAGCAGTTTCAAACACTTCGCCCTGTCCCACCTGGACAGGCACGATAGAGGCAAAGTCGATATCATCCGTGAAGCGGCGTTGGCGGAATTGGAGCATCATATATGCCCCGCCAGTTACTAAAATGTGGTACTGATTTGTAGCGGCTCCTAGCCTGACCAGTTCGCTGGCCAGCGCTTCAAGGTAGTCCACAATTTCTCCAGCAGTATCCATGATTGCCTCCTGCAACATAACGTGCCCTGGCCAGTGAACCGGCCAGGGCACAAACCACTACGCAAGTTTTAAACGAGTCACCGGGACCCACTGCGCTGGGTGTGCGTCGAACACAACCCAGACGAGTCCGTCACCTCCCCAGAATCCCAAGCCGTTACGTCTGATCACTCCAAGAGCGCCGTTCAGGCCGCCAACCAAAGAACATACAACCCGGTCGCCTTCAACAAAATTCATCATTCACCCCTCATATCATCGAGCCTATATGCATGAAAAGCTTCCCAGTAGCCGCGCCCTGGCTCGAACACTTGAATAGAACACCCAGTAACACCGCGTGGCATAGACGAAATGATCGTCGATTTCTCCGCCCAGGACAGTTGTAGCGCCCATTTCGCCACATCTGACTGACTTGCGCCACGCCACACCAGCAAACCAGCCGCCTCTGCCACACGACGAAAAGCGGACGAGGGATCAAAGTATTCATTCCCACAGAGGCTCAAAGCATACGCAAATGTCATGTGCTATCTCCCTCCCATCAGTCGCCAGCGATCCTCTCCAGGCCGCCGATAATACCTGCGCCACTCTCCGATCCAACCAGCCGCCTGGAACGGATCAAAGAAACTCCGATCGCTCTGGGGAGAATACCATTCACCTTGCTTGAGAAGCACTTGAACCATTTGACCCGTGTGCCTGCACTGTGCATCATGCCGATAGCGTTGGAACACTGCAAGATCGAAATGCAACGGCGAAACAAAAAGCTCTGCCTCTACCATGAATTCAAACACCTGTGTCTGCTTCTGCACCAGTTGATCGCGCCGACTTAGACCCTGTTTCATTTAAACCCTCCTGCGGTGCTGCTCTGGCTGATTGTTTTTCAAGCGTGGATTATAGACAGGCTGATACGAAGCAATGCTCTGCTTATGGATCTCGATGGCATGGCTGTAGCATCTGTGGCAATACCAGTCACGGAACCACTGGACTCGCGTTGCAAGCTTCACCCGCCGCCCGCAACTGCAACAATGCCGCGCCCGCACATCCTGATGGATCATCTCCACCAGGAAGCCCGCACACAAAATGAATGTGAGCACCAATAGACAGATTGACAAAACATCCATGCTAGCGACCACGCCCCTTTCTCAGGCTCCAGAACATCTGTATAGTCTCCCAGAGGCTAGGGCTGGCTAACCGATTGAGTTCGGCCATCGACCGCTCAAAGGCGGCCCATGATGCTTCTGCTTGCGCGTCCAGACCAGCAAGATACTCCTGCCATGCAGGATCAGACATTGGGGTATTGCTATGTTCGGCAATGAAACGGCTCGTCTCAGCCACAAGATTGTCAGGATCGACGCCGTTCGGCCACGGCTTCTGTGAGTTCTTCTTCATTTCGAGAGTCCTTTCAGTGAGTAAGAAAAGTTCGATTGATCCGATTGGCGTTCGTTCGTTCGGATCATTTCGTGCTCAAAATTGCCGAACGAACGAACGAACTAACGAACGTTAGGCCCCGGCCTTCACTTTCTGGAGCCAGACATGAGCCGTAGATTTGGAAATGGTAAAATGCGTAGCTACCACACCGGCTGAGATCGTAGGGGTATTGATCAGCAACCGGCGCAACTCGTCACGGCACTGCATATACTTGCTGGTATTCTTCGGGGCTGGTAGTTGAGCCTGTGCGCCATGTCCGATTGCTGGCAGGTTGGGCGACTCGTAGATGGTTACATTGTTTTGCAGTGCGAACTGATCAGCCGCACCAGAGAGCGAACGGATAACAGCACGCTCAACTTTTGACTGCGCGGGCAAACGAACGCTCTCATTGTCGCGCACTGAGTCGAACGCTGCGACCAACAAGTCTACCTGCATCGCCTGTCCTTCAGCCGCCACAGCCGACTTCATCAAGTCTTGATCGTCAATGATCTCCTTCAACACGCCTCTGATCAAAAACTTGTAGAGTTCGCTATGCAGGAACGTCAAACTGATGACCAGGGCACACCCGATTGAGAGAACGACACCCATGCCACCAAGTCCAGAAAACAGCGTCTCCCAGAACGTCTCACCAATACCAGCAGAAAGGATCATCCCAATGCAAGCGAAAACGACGCTCCACCCACGCTGAGTCTTGAGCGCCTTGTGCTGCTTATCATAGCTCGTCTTCTCGGTATCCGTTGGGTCCCGCTTCTCCTTCAGCAACATGCCATAATAGGCGTCATTGACCTCCTTGATATTCGTGGAGGCCACCCGGATACCAGACAGCCCTCCGATCGACAATCGCTCCACCAGAATAGCCAGAGCAATGCCGATACCTGCGACCATCAACGCCAGAAAGAAATTGCCGTGGATCAAACTCTGACCCTTGATAATGAAGCCTGCACTCATCTGGAGAGCGCTCAAGGCAATGCCGATCAGGGTACCAGTGGTAAGCTGCATGCCGATCAGGCGTGACGAGAGACGGTCGGTCTTCGCGATCGTCAGATTGAGCTTATTACCCTTGGTCGGTTTCGGACCGGTCGCATTCGTGCGTGACAGTGAAAATCCGAACATATGCATACCTCCTTGCAATGAAAGCGGCCCAGGTCAGACGATCTGGGCCGCGAAACAACTACCGACGGCGACGGCTCCGGGTATCCGGCTCCGCCTCTTCATCCGGGGGAAGAACAGCCTGAATTTTATGCCCATGCTGCTCAAGGGTCCACGTCACCTCTGCCACATCTTCAGAACTACCCGAAACGTCATACGAGAACAGTTCTTCAGTCCCGTTCGCTGCACCAGGAACCGCCTTATGCGAGTAAACAGTCCAGCCCATTAGCGGCCTCCTTTGCGGAAGAGGCCACCAAACAACAAAAAGAAGATAAAGGGAACGACGATCAGCAATGGAGCAAAGTCGATCAGTGGAAGATTAGGCATTACGCACCTCCTGACCCTGGAGTACAGGAAGCTCATGGGTGTAAAACTGCCAGCCGGGGAGGTCTGACCAGGAACCAAGATCATCCAGAACGCTCGCCCAGGTCGGGCAGGGCATCACATCAGGCTCAGAACCAACCTGCTGGACATAGTACCAGTCATCCAGTGCCCAGACGATTGCCTCGCCGTGGGGACTGCGACGAATTACCGCTTTACCATTGCCAATCGCCGATTTGAAGTTCCAAAGTGTCAGTTGACCGTTCATAGGTTTGCAAGCCCTTTCGCATGTGCTAGAATTACTCTTGCAAGCCCGCTAGAACCATCTAGCAAGCCCAAACCGCAAGTTGTTTTCGCCAACTTGCGGTTTTTCATACCGCGCTACAAGTACTTTCCGGCCAAATGCTTGCGAATTAAACACCACTTTGATTTAATGCAGTTGTCGCAGAGTTTCAGCAAGCATCTGGTTACAGATAACAATCAATGCAACCACAGGATCACTTATGAGAGTATACGATATCAAGTCATTAGTTGTCAATGAAATTCAGAATAAATCATAATATTGCAATCGTGGCGATATTATGTTAAGATTTCAAATAAAGGAGGGTCTTATGCCTCAAGAGGAAAAATGGGTCAATATGAAAGAAGCGGCGGAAGAGTTAGGAATAACACAAAGTCGTGTATCCCGCCTAGCGGCAATCGGGGTCATCAAGACCAAGAACAGTCTCATAAACCGTAGAGTTAGGCTCGTCAATGTAGAAGAGATTAGGGCTTTACTCATATCAGAGGGTGTCCTACCCAAAGAAGAGTAAACCTAATGAAAAGGCGCTACCCGCCTGGAAAACGGATAGCGCCTGATGTCGTTTTATGTGCTTCGCCTACGCCGCAAGTGTAACGAAGCCGCAAGATCAAACCCTTTGTAGAAAGGTTGTAGATACTTATGGAAAGCTTAACACACAACACCCGGTCGGTACAAGCTGAGCAGGCGAATATCCTAGTCTCAGACACCCGGAAGATTCCCACATGGGCATCTGAACAAGCTCATCCTTCCCACATGTTTCCCACATGTTTCCTACGTCGTTCCCAGGTCGTTCCTACACCCGTCTGCTACAGTACCTCCTTGAAAGGAGGTACCCCTATGTTAAAAGCTCATCCTTGCCGTGTTTTTCCTGTGTCCCACCTGTGTTTCACCCATGTCCCGCCCGTATCCCTCTGCTACCTTGGTCAGAAGAGGCTTGACTGGCATCTTTCAGTTTTCCTTTCAGGTCTGTTTCAGGTCTGTTTCAGGGCAATTTCAGGGGTCTATCAGTGGATGTTCAGTGCGTGTTCAGTCCTGTTTCAGTGCTTAGATGCTACAGTCACCTCTAACCAAACACATGGAGGGACCAGAGCATGACTACAAAAGCAATGAAAAAGGCACATACAGAACTTACCGCTGACCAGGTGCGCGAACTGTACCAACAAACCATCTCAGACTTGGAGGTGCGTAATGCTGCACTGGAACAGTCGCTAGCCATCACAAAAGAGGGATGGGGCAAGGCTGAAGCAAGCCTGAAAGAACTCAGCAACAAGCGCACAGCCACCAAAACCAGTCCCGACGAAAAGCTCACCAAAAAGATCGAACAAAAAGACCTGTATATCAGCACTCTTCAAGCTCAGATCAACCAGCTTCAGGCTCAGAACGCATCGCTGGTAGGCGACGATCTCGAAAGCAAAGCGCTGGCTGAGATAAGAGAGCGCATCAAGCTTCTGCAAGAAGAGTTAAAGGCGCGTGAGAGTCAGGCACTCTTTCAAATTTTCGGCCACGAAACCAGCGATCAGCTTGATACGCTGACCCGGCGCTACGACTACTTTGATGAGAGCTATAAACGCATCCAGACTCAGACTAACCGCATTGCAGACCTGGAGAAGCAGCTCGCAGACCCACTGACCACAGTAGAACGGCGCGATTTCCAGATGCGTATCTCCAGCATGAAGCTGGAAGCACAAGCCGCCACTAATCTTCTGGAAGAGCAAGCCACAAAGATCGAACAGCTTCAAACCTACGTCGAGGAACTTCTCCAAGGCAACCACGATCTCTCAACGGAAAACAGCGACCTGCGCTCGGAGAGAGCGGAGCTGGCAGAGCAGAAAGAACTTCTTCAGGAGAAAATGACTGGACTGGAAGCAAAGCTTGAAGTTCATCTTGAACTTCAAGAGAATCGCATTGTTGGCATGTCCGAAAGCCAGATCGCTGAAAGCCTTGCTATTGCCCACAAGCAGCTACAAGACCTCCAGACCGAAAAAGCCCGCCAGAAAAGTCTTCTCCAGAACAATTTCATTGAGGCTCAGACCAAAGTGGTTGGCGCTGCCCTCTGGGAAGTAGCAGCCGAAAAGCAGAAAGATGCTGATGGGTGGGTGCATCTGGGTAGCGAAAAGGACTTTGGTAAGAAGATCGGGGCATCTCGTACAACCGTTGGCTCCCATCTCAACCTGCTGAAAAACAGCGGTGTGATCGACATCCAGTATGGAGAAGAGGTCATTGAACTCAACAAAAAAGGGGGAACACGCAAGGTCACAACCCACCCGATCAGCTTCAAGTTTCAACCAGAAATCGGAAACCACCCGGAGCACTGGCGCAAACCGAGCGACATCAAAAAGCAAGGCGGCTTCGGCAAGCGCAAGTGTGGCAACTGCGGCTTTGAAGACCTCGAAAACATCCCACACACCCGTTGCCGCTGCTGCGGAGAAGAAACGGTCAAGTACCCGCTGACCTCGGAAGAGAAGCTGCTCAATGAAGCCGCTATTGCTACGCAGAATTATCAGCAGATCATTGAGAGCAAATGGATCGTCACGAAACCAGGAGAACAGCAACACGGCTCTACTGGCCCGATCAGCCTTGAAGTTCAAGATGAACATCAAGAAATTTCTGAGCCTGCAAGCATTGAAGTTCAAGAGCCTGAGCGCTCTAGCGACGAACTCACACCGGACGTTCAGTCCGCACCTGCGCCTGAAGCTGATACACGCGACCGACGCATTTTAAGGATCGAGGCATGGGGCGCTGCCAACGGATACCCACGCGCCCGCCTGTCAAACGGTGCCCATATCCCTGATGGGCCACTGGCCTGGAAAGGCTTCCTGAAATACCGTGAAGAGTCCTGGCAGATCGCCTATGACGACATTTGCGAGCATCGCATCACGAAAGAGGTCCTGGCATGAAGAACCGCCACCTCTACCCACCGAACTGGAAGACCATTTCACGGCGTTGTAGAGAGTTGGCGGGGAACCGCTGCGAGCATTGTAGTGTGTCCCACGGCGCAGAACGACTATCGAAGCGCGGCAACATCTACCGGGTTGCGTTGGCTGCCTGCCACGCTGATCATAAGCAGAGGCTTGATCCAGATGCAAGGCTTCTGTGCCTCTGCGAAATCTGCCATTGGTGGCATGACTTTGAGATGGACCAGTTGGAGCAGTGGCGGAGGCTGGAGCGGTTAAAGCACCTGACGCTCATCACAGTTGAGCGGATCAGACGGGCCAGGCTCCGGGCACTGGAAGTCGCGAGCATAGCATAGAAGTGCGGTGTATGGCCTGATCCTTGAAGTTCAACTTGGCACTCTATAGAAGATACGTAGGAGTACCAAGTTGAACTTCAAGAGAAGAGTGTCGAAAACCTGTCTTTGGGCAGTAGGGAAGAAAGAGGTTTTTTCGCATGGACGATGAACTTGAACGAATGAAGCAGATCAACATAGCTGAGATCGCTGCTGACTATGGTTATGAACTCGACAAGCGTGGTTCTGGGATCGCCAGTCTTCTGATGCGTAACGATGCCCAGGCCAGTAAGATCGTGGTGGCCACTGATGCCAGAGACGGGCATAGCATCTTTTTTGAAGTCAATGGCGAAGCGTCCGGGTCTGGACTGGATTTTCTTCAGTGGAAAGAGCCGGGGTTGAACCTGGGCCACGTTCGTAAAATCCTGCGGGCAAAGTTGAATGCCCCGGCCAGCATCGCTCGTTTTCGTAAGCCGGTGCCAACCACGACGAATCAGGCGCATTTGTGTGCGGCCTGGCACTCCATGCAATTATATATGCCCGGTTATCTGGAGAGCCGTGGACTAGCAACTGAAACCATTGTTTTGTTTGCCAACCAGATCCGCACGGATCGCCGGGGAAATACCATTTTTCAGCATCGGGATAGCACCGGGCAGTTATCTGGGTGGGAAACTAAAAATGTGGGATTCACTGGTTTTTGTGCTGGAGGCCAGAAAGCTTTGTTCTACAAGTTGATCGGGGAGCCTGGCACTCCTCCAGCAGCGATCGTTGTGGTTGAAAGCGCGATAGACGCGATGTCCTATTGCCAGATCAGTGGGCAAGAGGGTTTGTACATTTCCTTTGCGGGTGGGTTGTCACCTGCCCAGTTGGAGCAGCTGACGGGTACCTGTAATCGTTATCCCGCTGCGCGAGTCATGGTCGCTACAGATAATGACGCCCAGGGCGAGACCTACTTTGCAATGATGCAGGCTATTCGGTCTGATGCTCTCCGCTCCAGCTCGCCAGTGGGCAAAGACTGGAATGATGTTCTCCGATAGATGTGTGGTGCCTACAGCGGCGTTCGTAAGGGTTGATCCTGGTCTTATGCTGGCGATTCAGGGATTTTGCCTGCCGATCATCAGCTCAATGATTTAGTACACCGCTCTAGGCCGGGGAGTGTGTAAAACCACACTCCCCGGCCTCGTCCAATTGAACATCTAAGGAATGTTGATTGGAATGCTTCCTATAGCTACTATTACCAGCATGAGGATAACTACCAGTACAATGCCAGCGATAAGGATGAGGCAGCTTTGGAATGTCGTGAGGCTTGACTTCCCGTACGCATGCCTATCGTTTGCATAGGGTGTTCTCGCTTGCCATCGCCGATTTGCATATTCTTCTGCTTCTGCTACTCGGCGCTGAGTTGCATCTTTTTCATCTTCTCGGAGCCAATATTGCCGTTTTGCATCTTCTTCTGCTGCTACTCGACGCCGAATTGCATCTTCGGCAGCCAGTCGGTCCGCAAGCCGGTCAGCTTTCCAAGCTTCATAAGGGTCCATAGTGCCAAATCTCCTTATCTTTGATTAGCAGCCGAAAATCTGAGCGATAGGTGACGCTCGAATGTTCCGAAAATCGCCTACTTATCAAAATTCGGTATACAATTCGTGTAGTTTCAACAAACTATATTATTATAACATAACTAGGAACAGAATAATTGTTGGATTTTCGCCAGTTTAAATTAAAGTTTGGATTTACAGGCTGTCTCCTCATGAAAATGGGAGTGGCCTGGCCATCTTTTGTGTGGTGAAAACGATCTACATGTGGTCTACAAGGTAGGTGTATACCTGGGTCAAGTCCCCTGTTTTTGGCCCGACAGAGGTGTTGGTATGATCTGCGTTATTCGAGCACGAAAGTGGCAACCAGAACGAGCGATAAACATAAGAATACATAATAAGAACATACATTCCATTATTCAAGGAGAGAAACAATGATCAATCCCAAAGAAAACAACGATCCCAGAGAGACAATCCAACCGAGAAAGAAACACAGAAAGACCAGATCAGACAAAGGAGAAGTACGAGCAACGCCACGAGATATCACTTGCATCACCTGGATAGCACATCAATACGCTGCGCGTGGTGATCAGATCCAACGGTTGCTTACACGCTATCCTGATCCAGATCGCCCGTTCAAAGGTGAGCTTGCTTCGCCATCAACAACCAGGGAGCAAATCAGTCGATGGGTCCGAGCTGGCTGGATCGTGTATAAACGGGTGCTTGCCGCTGGACCTGGATGGGCTTATGTGACCAAAGCAGGTTTGCGCGTTGCCGACCTGGAGGATGTGTATACAGCCCGCCCGCCAAGTGAAAAGCGTTTGACCCACATCTATGGGATCAATCAGCTTCGGCTCTGGATGGATGCAAAAGAGGGCTATAACTGGTTGAGTGAACGGTTTTTCATTGCCTCGTTAACGCTCAAGCGCGGCGAAAGCTCCGGGCCTATTCCTGATGCATTGATCTTCCCGAATGGGGTCAGAACGGCCTTAGAAGTGCAATTAAGTTCATTGAAACCTGCTGAGTGGGTCAGAAAGTTACGGGGTCTGATCAATCAATGGCGTGAGAATGAAATTGGTGGTTATGAACGAAGCTTTCCACGCATCTGGGTATATGTTCCAGATGAAAAGATGAAAGAGGCTTTTGAGGCTGCATGTCTGAAATTAGCAAAGGAGGATCAAGAGCGCGTTTCCTGCGCTGTACAGGACTACATTCTGATGAAAAATGCGTGGCTTTAATTTGCATCATGATGAAATCAAAAGAGTCGTAACTGTTGAGGTTACGACTCTTTTGTTGTTTCTAGTGAATTTCCATGTTATGATATGTTCCATCGTTTTAAAATATAGTATAAAAGGTTAAAAATGATATGTATGGTTCTGACGAGATAAGAGAAGAATGTGTCACATGTAGAGAAACTGAGGACAAAATAGAGACTGATAATCTGGGGAGGTGTGTTGATTGTGCTGATTGGATATGTGAGCGCCATGCGTATCGATGTATTGAATGTGGGTTTTTTGTTTGCTCCGCATGTTCAAATGCTTGTTCTTCTTGTGTGAAGAGCGTGTGCTTGGGTTGTCAGGCATATATCAATGGGAGAGTGTACTGTCAAGGATGTCTTCCCTATGAATGATGTTTTCTAAAACTCATCAGTTATACCTCCTATCGTTTTTTTCTTTGCCTGGTCTTCAAGAAGTGTGTTGAGCCTGACAATCTCAGCCTCTTTGTCTGCAAGCTGATCCTCTAGAACATGGACGTATTTTCTGAGATCGCTCAGATCAGCGAGAATGCCCAGGGTGAACTCGTCTCTCTCTGCCCCTCTATCTAGCCAGTCTTTTTGATATGCTGCAATTCTCTTTTGTGCCTCTTCTAGTTCATCTTGCCACGTTTCCCGGTGAAAATCCTGGTGGACTTTGAGATAAAACCGTTCCGTTGACTCTCTTACTATGCGTTCAATGTTGTGTTTGTCTTTATTGCGTGTACGACACGCCCGCTGACGGCAGGCAGGAGAATAGTAGAGCTTTTCTCTCGGACGTTTTTGGTAAGGTATTGTCCTACCACACCCGCAGGCACATTTCCTAGACATAGCGTTTCGGCCTCTCAGACGGTTCAATTGTGACTGTCACATTTAGCTTACTCGATCTACCAAACTCTTCAGTATAGAAATAAACTCAGCATTATTTGCCGTTTTCTGGATGGGTTTTCAGTTTGACATAGTTTTCCAGCAAGAGCATGTGTTGGTGGGTGAAGCCAGTAAATTGTCGTTCTAACGCTGTGACACGCTTTTCCAGGGCCTCTATCTTTTCCTCTGGTGTGAGTGGTGCTGGCTCTGGTAGTGGTCCTGTGATGGCTATCAGGTCATCGTAGTTAATGGCATAGCGGTTGCGTGCGAGCGGCCTGGCGGCCAACTTGCCCTCTTTGATCCATCGTCTGATGGTGCGCGTTGAACGTCCGGTCAGTTTTGCTGCCTGAACAGCGGTGAGTTCTTCTTCCATAAGGCTCTGTTTCCTTTTTGTCCGGGTCAATGTCCGTTTGACTTTTCAGGTACATTATACTGTTGAGTCCAAAGACCATTCTGGGCAAAGATATAAGGTGTGTCCAGAACGTGATGGGGGAGGGAGAAGCAGCCAGTGCGATGGTGAAAGATCGGGCTGGCTGCTTTCATATTTGTGGGCACGTCGCGCACCCTATTGGTGGTGTGACGTGCCCATTGTTGTACCTACTGGTAGGTACGTGTATAGTCATGACTGGTTATTGCTCGTTAAGTACGTACCATGCATATGGTAAGTAGTACCTACCAGTATGGTAAGTTATACCATAGGGTATAGTACTCTTTAATGCTAACCATACCGGTAAGTAACTAGAAGTACCGGGGTATACCTAGTGGTCCTGTGCCTGTTCCATAGGTACCATACCCGTAGGTAAGTATAGTTAGTCAATAGTACCTACGGGTATGGTCAGTACTATGTCACTTACCCACTGGTACAT
>Ga0265338_10004386_pt1 | contig 19082 bp, 18 predicted proteins | sample 42126metaG_FD_193579 | JGI IMG/M metagenome (GOLD analysis project Ga0265338, IMG submission 193579) | Rhizosphere microbial communities from Carex aquatilis grown in University of Washington, Seatle, WA, United States - 4-21-26 metaG | ecosystem: Host-associated > Plants > Roots > Rhizosphere...
GGTCGGGGTTGCCGTCGAGGGCTAGAGGATGACGCCGTCGCGGCGAGCGACCGCGGCGGCCTCGGTGCGGTTGCGCGCCCCAAGCTTGCGGAGAAGGTTCGAGATGTGGTTCTTGACGGACTGCTCGCTGATCTCCAGGCGGGCGGCGATCTGGCGGTTGGTGCCGCCGTTGGCCATCAGCGCAAGCACCTCCCGCTCGCGGGGCGTCAGCGCCCTGCGGGGGGAGGACGGCTTCTCGGGCGTCCCGCCGCGGCCGATCGCCGAGATCAGGCTGGGCACCCCGTCCCGGGCCACCATGCGCCCGCCGTCCCCGGCAACATAGACCGCGGCGCGCACACGCGCTGGGCTGCGCGTGTCCCGGCGCGTCAGGTGAACGCTCGCCCCGGCCCGCATTGCTTCCGCGGCCGTCCACTCCGCCCGTGTGCCCGCGATCACGACCAGCGCAGTCTCGGGGGCCTGGATGCGCAGATCTCGAACGGCCCGCACCCCGCCGACCCCGTCCATCTCCAGATCGAGAACAGCGACATCCGGGGCCTCCGCCACGACCATGGCGACGACCCGGGCGGGCTCGCTGGTGCCTCCGACTACGTCAAAGAAGTCAGGATGGCTCGTCAGGGCGCCCTCCACCGTCTTGCGGAGTTTTCGCTCTGCAGCTAGCACGACTGATGCCGGATCGCTGTCACCCATCGGAGCTCCCCTTGCACAGGGTGTGTCTGATGGTGCCCCAGGAAAACTCTACTCCTGTCAACACCTTTGAACGGGGCGCATGTTACGCCCCGGATCGGACCGCGAATAGGCCCCGAAAGTACTGGTTACGAGCCAGTAACGGGGAAGAATCGGGGTAAATACTGCCTGTTTGCAGCCAGAAGCTCCTCCAGGAGAGGCAGCGCGACGGTGTAGTCGCCGACCAGCGGGTTGGCCAGCAGCGCCTTCAGCGCCAGCTGTCGGTCGCCGCTGACAGCGGCGGCGACTGTCAACCGCTCGTACGCCTTGACCGCCTCGACCAGCCCCAGCATCTCGGGGGCGAGCGGCTCGACGGGGAGCGGGGTCGCACCCTCTGTGGCGATCCGGCAGGCAACCTCGACGACCGCATCCGCCGCCAGATTGGGTATGGCGCCATCGTTGCGCACGTTGACCACCTGCACGTCCCCGCGGTCGGTGTGAAGCGATTCGACCAGCATCGCCGCCGCCTCCGAATAGAACGCCCCTCCTCGCTCCTCGAGCAGCTTCGGCTTCACGTCCAGCTTCGGATCGCGGTACATCTCCAGGAGGTCGCGCTCGATCTCCATCACCTCGTCTGCCCGCGGCCGCTCCGATCGCTGCTTGGCGACCATCTCCCGCGTGAAGTAGAAGTAGCGCAGGTAGTAGGAGGGGATCGAGCGCATCAGGCGCATCAGGTCGCCGGGCATGTCGACCACCTCCCCCATCTGGTCGGCGTAGGTGTCGATCAGCTGCGGGAGCCTGTCCTCACCGTCGACCAGCACCTTGCGCTCCCACGACAGGTGGTTGAGCCCGACGTGCTCGAGCTGAACGGAGTCCGGCGAGACTCCGAGCTGGTTGGCGAACTCGCGCTGGAACCCGATCGGGATGTTGCAGAGCCCGATGGCGCGGTGGCCATGGTCGCTGAGCGCCTGGGTGACGAGCCCGGCCGGGTTGGTGAAGTCGAGCAGCCATGCTCCCGGCGCGCCCAGGCGGGCCGTGTCGTCTGCAATGTCCAGCACCACCGGCACCGTCCGCAGGGCCTTGGCGAACCCGCCGGCCCCGGTCGTCTCCTGGCCGATGCAGCCGTGACGCGGCGGGATCGTCTCGTCGCTGAGCCGGGCCTTGAGCCCGCCCACCCGAAGCTGAACGAGAACGAAGGTCGCATCCGCGACCGCCGCTTCGCGGTCCTCGGTCAGCGTCAGCCTGCCGGGGAACTCCTGCTTGCGCAGGATCCGCTCGGCCAGCCCGCCGACCACCTCCAGCCGTTCCGGGTCGATGTCATGCAGGACGAGCTCGTCCACCGGCAGCACATCGCGGCGCAGGGCGAACCCCTCGATCAGCTCCGGCGTGTAGGTGCTGCCACCCCCGATGACTGCGATCTTGATTCCCACTCGGGGCGAATCCTACGGTATTCTGGGCTCGTGGCGAAATCGTTAGGAAAGTTTCCTGACAGATTCATCGCCGAGATCGCGGGCCAGCCCGAGGCGATCCGGCGAGCAGCTGCAGGTCTGTCTGCACAGGCCCGCGGCATCGACCAGCTGCACCGCGCGATGGCCGCGGCGCCGAGCATCGTCTTCACGGGGATGGGCAGCAGTTACGACGCCTGTTACGCCGCCGTCACCGAGCTCGCGGGCCGCGGCGCGCCGGTCTCGATGGTCGACTCGGCCGAGCTCCTCCACTTCCGCCTGCCCGCTGTCCCGGCCGACGGAATCGTGATCGCCGTGAGCCAGTCGGGCGAGAGCGCCGAGCTGGTGCGGCTGGCCGAGCGCATCACCGCCCTCCCGTCGCCGCCGCTGCTGGTCTCGATCACCAACGGTAGCCGCAACACGCTGGCCGACGCCGCGACGGTCGCCCTCGACACGCGCGCGGGCGACGAGTACGGCCCGTCGACGATGACGTTCGCCGGATCGCTGGCGATGCTGGCCGCGGTCTGCGGCCTCTCGGCCGGAGAGATCGAGCAGGGGGCTGCCGCGCTGGACGGGTTGCTCGAGCACACCGAGGTGTTCGCGTCGATGGTCGAGCAGTGGCTCGGTGATCGGCCCACGCTGGCCCTGCTCGGCCGGGGCACCGCCAGGGCCGCCGCGGAGATGGGCGCGCTGACGCTCAAGGAGGCGGCCAGGTTCCCCGCAGAATCCCTGCAAACTGCCCAGTTCCGGCACGGTCCGCTGGAGCTGGCCGGCCCCTCGCTGGCCGCCATGGTGTTCGCCACCGAACCGCGCACCGCATCGCTCGACCTGGCCCTGGCCGGAGAGCTGGCGGCCCAGGGCGCCGCGGTGGTCGTTGTCAGCGAGGACGGACGCGGGCCGCAGGGGGTGGTCGGGATCGCGACCGGCTCGCTGCCGGCGGTGATCTCGCCGGCGGTGGCGATCCTCCCGGCCCAGTTGCTTGCGTGGCGGCTCGCCAACCGCCGCGGCCTGCACCCCGGGGAGTTCCAGATCGCAGCCAAGGTGACGACACGGGAATGACACGGGAATGACGCGCATCGCGCTCACCATTGACACCGAGCACCCCGACCGCCCGGCTCGCCCCGGCAACGTCGAGCGGATCCTCGACACGCTGGCGGCCACGGGCACCCGGGCCACGTTCTTCGTTCAGGGTCGCTGGGCCGAGGCCTACCCTGGCCTTGCACGGCGGATTGCGGCCGAGGGGCACGTCGTCGGCAACCACGGCCGCGCGCACGTCTCGCTGCGCCTGCTCAGCCCCGACGGGATCCGGGCGAGCGTCCGCGACGCGGAGGAGGCGATTCGCGAGGCCACCGGTGTCGATCCGCGACCGTGGTTCCGCTCGCCGCACGACGACGTCACCGGCGACACGCCGATCATCGAGGTGCTCGAGGAGCTCGGCTACCGGCAGACCGGCTGGACCGTCGACCCTCAGGACTGGGATCCCTCCCGCACGCCCGGCGACGTCGCCCGCGCCGTCACGGAAGGTTGCGCTGCGGGTGGGGACGGGACGGTGGTGCTGCTCCACAGCTGGCCCGACTCGACGGCCGACGCGCTGGCCGGAATCATCGAGACCGTCCGCGGCCACTCCGAGCTGGTTGGGATCGATGGCATCTAGGACCCCCGCGCTGCTGGCCGTCGACGGCGGCAACTCCAAGCTCGACGCGGTGCTCCTGACCGCCCGCGGCAAGGTGCTCGGAGCCGCCCGGGGCGGCGGATCGTCGTGGAACGTCGATGACGAGGAACGCTCGATCGAGGCGCTCCGCGACGCCATCCGCCGCGCCTGCGTCGACGCCGGGGTCGATCCCGACCGGCGGCCGGTCGCACGGCTGGCGATGTACTGCCTGGCCGGGGCCGACCTGCCGGCCGACGACCGCCGGCTGCTGCGGTTGTTGAGGGCCGAGTCGCTGAGCGAGAGAATCGTGCTGCGCAACGACACGTTCGCCGTGCTGCGGGCCGGCACCGAGCGCAGCTGGGGCGTCGGAGTCGTGTGCGGCACCGGGCTCAACTGCTCCGCGGTCGCACCGGACGGCCGGATCGTCCGCTACCCCACCACCGGCGAGTACTCCGGCGATTTCGGCGGTGGCGGCTGGATGGGGCAGCAGGCGCTGAGCGCCGCCATCCGCGGCCGCGACGGCCGCAACCCGCGCACCGCCCTGGAGCGCGACGTGCCCGCCCACTTCGGACTTGCCCGTCCGCTGGCGGTGGCCGAGGCAATCCACGTCGGCACCGTGCCGTACGGCCGGCTCTCGGAGCTGGCGCCGGTCGTCTTCCGGGCCGCAGCGAAGGGCGACGAGGTGGCCGGCGGGATCATCGATGCGCTGGCCGACGAGGCGGTGGCGATGGTCGTGTCGGCGATCCGCCGGCTGCACCTGACTCGCAGGGACGTCGAGGTCGTGCTCGGCGGCGGCATCGTGCGCTCCGGCGACGGCCGGTTCCATGGGCGCATCGAGGCCGGGATCCTGGCCACCGCGCCGGCTGCCAGGATCTCGATGTTGCAAGCGCCGCCGGTCGTCGGCGCGGCCCTGCTCGGCCTCGATCTGCTGGCCGCCGGAGCTAGTGCCCAGCGGAATGTTCGCGGTACGCTCACCCAGGAGAGGTTCTCCGACACCACAGGAGGGAACGGTCGTGGCCCGCATCGTGCTTGACGAGGTGACCAAGGCGTTCGGCAGCGACGTCGTCGCGGTCGACCGCGTGTCGATGGAGATCGGCGACGGCGAGTTCATGGTGCTGGTGGGGCCGTCCGGCTGCGGCAAGTCGACCCTGCTGCGGATCGTGGCCGGCCTCGAGGACCTCACCGAGGGCGAGGTGATCATCGGCGATCGCATCGTCACCGACATCTCGCCCAAGGACCGGGATATCGCCATGGTCTTCCAGAACTACGCCCTCTACCCGCATATGTCGGTGGAGCAGAACCTCTCGATCGGCCTCCGCCTGCGGCGGACGAAGAAGGAAGAGCGCAACCGCCGCGTCGACGAGGTCGCCCGCATCCTCGGCCTGGAGCCGCTGCTGCAGCGCAAGCCGGCACAGCTCTCGGGCGGCCAGCGCCAGCGCGTGGCGATGGGACGGGCGATGGTGCGCGAGCCGCAGGCATTCCTGATGGACGAGCCGCTGTCGAACCTCGATGCCAAGCTGCGCGTCCAGATGCGCGGTGAGATCGCCCGCCTCCGCGACCGCCTTCACACCACCACCATCTACGTGACTCACGACCAGGTCGAGGCGATGACGCTCGGCGACCGGGTCGCGGTGATGAAGGACGGCGTCGTGCAGCAGCTCGACAACCCGCAGACGCTCTACCGCTCGCCCGCCAACTTGTTCGTGGCGGCGTTCATCGGGTCACCGTCGATGAACCTGATGGAGGCGCGCGTGCACGGCCGCGAGGTGCACGTGGCCGACTACAAGCTGCCGCTGCCCGACCACTGCGACCTGCAGTCGTATGACGGCCGGCCGGTCGTGCTCGGCCTGCGGCCCTCGGCGTTCGAGGATGCCTCGCTGCATCCCGACGACGGCGCCACCACGGTGACCGTGCCGGTCGACGTCGTCGAGGAGCTCGGCTCCGAGGTCAACCTTATCTTCACGGTGGACGCCCCGCCGGCCAACACCGAGCTCGTGCACGCCGCCGACGAAGCCGAGGAGGAGGTGCTCAACATCCCCTTCGTCGCGGCCGAGAACCAGTGCATCTGCACGGCCCGCGTGGACTCCCGCACGCACGTCGAGGCAGGGCAGCAGGCGACGCTACGTGTGAACATGGACGGCGCCCACTTCTTCGACCCCGAGTCGGGAGCTGTGATCGGCGCCAGGCCCGGCCGCCGCGCCCGCGGCGTAGCGGTCAGCGACCACCAGAGCCGCTCAGGCAGTGGCGGAGATGCCGCTGTCCTTGAGGATGGCGTCGAAGCGGTAGCCCACGCCGTAGTGCGTGTGGATGTAGTCGTACCCGGTCGAGCGGTGGTCGAGCTTCTCACGCAGCTTGCGCACGCAGACGTCGACCGAGCGGTCGCGCGGCCGGTAGGGCACGCCCCACACCCTCTGCTGGAGCTGGTCGCGGGTCATCGCCCGTCCCCGCTCGGACGCGAGCACCGACAGCAGCCGGAACTCGGTGCGGGTCAGCGCGGCATCATGGCCGTCGAGCAGGGCTCGGTGCAGGTCGTAGTCGATGACCAGGCCGGGCACCTCGATCTTGCCGCGGTTGCTGGGCTGCGCCACGGTGCCGGCGCGGCGCACGGCCGCCTGGACGCGGGCCACCAGCTCCCCCATGCCGAAGGGCTTGGCCAGGTAGTCGTCGCTGCCCAGGCCGAGGGCATGCACCTTGTCCTGCTCGGAGCCGCGCGCCGAGACGACGATCACCGGGATGGTGACGCCGTCGGAGCGCAGCGACTCGATGATTCGCCAGCCGTCCATGCCGGGCAGCATGAGATCGATGATCGCCACGTCGGGGCGCTCGAAGCGCAGCTTCCGGATCGCCTTGTCGCCGTGCTCGGCCCACTCGACTTCCATTCCGGCGTGCCGGAGATGCGTGGCCATGGCGTTGGCGATGACGTGGTCGTCCTCGACGATCAGGACGCGAGGCACAGTCTCCCCTCCCTGTCGGCATCGCGGCGGACGTCGATGGCGACCGGCTCCGCCAGATAGAGCAGCTCGGAAAGCTCGTTTGCCGACGCGGCCAGCGACTCGCTCTCGAGCGACCGTTCCGCGGCGACCTGCACAGCCCCGCTGCGCGAGCACAGCGCGGCGATGGACTCCTCGGAGACCAGGCGTCCCCCGGGCCTGCCGGCGAACCTGCCGACCTCGGCGACGAGCATCGCCAGGTCGACCATCCGCTCGACCTGCACCTGGTAGCGCATCACCGCGCGGGCGCGCCGTCGCTCCTCGTCGGAAGCCGCCCCGTCGGCGGCGAGCGTCCGCGCGGCCACCTCGATGGCCGGGTGGTTGCGTCTCGCGCTCGGCTCGAATGCGAGCACCACGTGCGCGCGCGCTGCGTCGCGCTGCGCGCACGCGGTGGTCGCTGAGCGCAGCGTCCGCATCGCGAGGGCGCTGTTACGCAGGAGGGTGGCCTCCAGCGATTCCAGTTCGGCGTCCTGGACGTCCATCGTCTCCAGAAGTGTGGCTGTGAGACGAAATCCCGTGGGTCGCCAGACGGTGAGTGGAAGGTGAAGACGTGGAGAACGCTGAAACGCTCCGATTTCGTTCCCCGGTTCTTTACTACCCGCCTACCGGCGCGATACCCCCCGGCAATCGGCCTGCCAGTACCGTAAATCGATGGGAACGACCGAGCGAGCGCACACGCGCGACCCCGCCGTGGAGCTCGCTGCGCTGGCGGCGACGGTTGCGTCCCGCGAGGCCATGCTGGCGACGATGCACGAGGGGATCGTGCTGTTCGGCGGAGACGGGGCCGTGCGGTACTCGAACCCGGCCGCGGTGAACCTGCTCGGGGGGCGGTTCTGGAACGCCGCGGAGGTGACCCCGCCGGCCCTGCGGGCGGCAGTCGAGAGCGTCCTGGGCGGCGAACAGCGGGCAGGTGCGGAGTTCGAGACGACGGGCAGCATCGTGGAGGCGATCGTGACCGCGGCCGAGCCCGCCGGCGCTGCCATCCTGGTGGCCCGCGACGTGACCGCCACGCGCCGCACCGAGCAGCTCCGGCGCGACTTCGTCGACAACGCCTCCCACGAGCTGAAGACCCCTGTGTCCTCGATCGTCGCGCTGGTATCGGCGCTCTCCCGATCGTCCGGCGATCCGGAGGCGACCACCAAGTTCGTGGCGATGCTGGAGCGCGAGGCCGAGCGCCTCTCGGCGCTGGTGTCCGACCTGCTCGACCTCTCTCGCCTCGAGAACAGCGTCAACCAGCTGGAGCTGGTCGCGCTCGACGGCGTGGTCAAGTCGGTGACGGAGAAGCTGAGGCCGCGCGCCGCCGATGCCGGGCTCGACCTCGTGATCGGCGACCTGCCCGAAGTGCAGGTGGCCGGGCGCGACGCAGACCTCGAGCTGATGCTCCACAACCTGCTCGACAACGCGATTCGCTACACCCTGCCAGCGGGCACGATCACGGTTGCGCTGGAACGGGACGGCGCCGCCGCCGTGCTGATCGTGGCTGACACGGGAATCGGGATCCCCGAAACCGACCTGCCGCGGATCTTCGAGCGCTTCTACCGCGTCGGCACCGCGCGTGACACGAGAAGCGGCGGAACCGGCCTGGGGCTGGCCATCGTGCGGCACGTGGCGGAGTCCCATCGCGGCACGGTCGAGGTCGCCAGCGCGCCCCGCGCGGGCTCCACGTTCAGGGTCGTGCTGCCGGTCGCAGAAGGGGCCGAATGAGCGTTCACCGAGCCGCCCGGAAGCGTTCACCTTGCGTTCACGCGGCCTCTTCATACTCAACTGGGCCACATGAGAATTCCTGGTAGACACCGCGACCGCGAGAGCGACCGTGCAGGGAGTGGCGCGCCCATGCCCGAAACGCCGGGGGCAGTCGCGGTCGACGGTAGCGTGCCGCGCAGCGTGGCCCTGAACCGGACGCGGGCCGACCAGGCCTACCGCGCCTTCTGCCTGGCCTGCGGGCTGGCGACGCTGGTCGTGCTGGTGCTGATCGGCGCCTTCCTGCTGATCCGCGCCTGGCCGGCCCTGAAGGTGGCCAAATGGCACTTCCTGACCACCGAACAGCTGCCGCCCGTGCTCACCAACCACACGTCGTTCGGCATCCGCGCCCTGCTCTTCGGGACGATCGAGGTCTCGACGATCGCGCTGGTGGTGGCCGTACCGGTCTCGATCGCGACCGCGCTGTTCATCTCCGACTACGCGCCCCGGCGCCTGCGCCGGCCGCTGACCTCGGTCGTCGAGGTACTCGCCGCCGTGCCCAGCCTGGTCTACGGTCTGTGGGGCTTCTTCTTCCTGCAGCCGCGGGTCGTCCCGATCAGCGAGTGGCTCAACCAGCACCTGTCGTTCGGGGTGATCCCCGTATTCAAGGTCTCGGAGAAGCTCTTCGCCTCCTCGCCGTTCATCGCGGGGCTGGTCGTCTCGCTGATGGTGATCCCGATCTCGACCTCGGTGATGCGCGAGGTCTTCTCGCAGACGCCGCCGGCAGAGAAGGAAGGCGCGCTGGCGCTGGGGGCCACGCGCTGGGGCATGGTACGGGCCGTGGTGCTGCCGTTCGGCGCGGGGGGCATCGTCGGAGGGTCGATGCTGGGCCTCGGGCGCGCGCTCGGCGAGACGATCGCGGTGGCGATCATCCTCAGCACGCTGCAGACGTTCAACCCGCACATCCTGCAGTCGGGCGGCGGGACGATCCCGGCCACGATCGCCCTGCGCTTCAGCGAGTCCGGCGGGCTCGGCCTCTCGGCCCTGATGGCTGCGGGTGCCGCGCTATTCGGGCTGACCCTGCTGGTGAACACCGCGGCGTCGATGGTGGTCGCCCACTCGCGCTCAGGCCAGGGGGTGGAGATTTGAGCGCCGTCAGCGAGGTGGTGTACGCGGCGCCCAGCGTGCCGCCCGGCGAGGAGAGGCGGATCCACCCCAACGCGGTGCGGCCGAGCGACGTGCTGGTGCTGATCGGATCGGCCGTGTCGGCCTTCGCGCTGGTCTGGCTCCTCTACACCCAGATCGCGCCCTTCTCCGGCACGCTCGGCTTCGTCCTGATCTGGTTCGTCACGTTCATCGCCATGTACTGGATCTGCGAGCGGGAGCTGGAGGGACCGCTGATCGCCGCCGACCGGACGATGGGGGTCCTGCTCGGGTCGGTCGCGATCGGGCTGCTGATCCCGCTGATCTCGATCGTCGGGTTCGTGTTCTACAAGGGCTGGCAGTTCCTGTCGCTGCACTTCCTGACCAACGACCTGGCCGGGACCGGGCCGCTCGCGCCGGGATCGTCCGGCGGCGCGGCTCACGCGATCGTGGGGACGCTCGAGCAGGTCGGCCTGGCCGTCATCATCAGCGTGCCGGTCGGTATCGCCACGGCGGTCTACATGAACGAGGTGAAGGGCCGCCTGACGCTGGCCGTGCGCACGTTCGTGAACGCAATGAGCGGCACTCCGTCGATCGTCGCCGGGCTGTTCATCTTCGCCGTCTGGATCATCCAGTTCCATCAGACCTTCTCGGGCTTCGCAGCGTCGCTGGCGCTCTCGATCCTGATGCTGCCGACCGTGACCCGGACCTCGGAGGAGGTGCTGCGGCTCGTCCCGGACGGCCTCCGCGAGGCCTCGCTCGCCCTGGGATCCCCGGAGTGGCGGACGACCTGGTCGGTGGTGCTGCCGACCGCGCGCAGCGGCCTGATCACGGCCGTCATCCTCGGTGTGGCGCGCGCCGTGGGTGAGACGGCGCCCCTGATCATGACCTCGTTCGGCTCCCAGGTGATGAACACCAACCCGTTCTCGAACCCACAGCAGAGCCTGCCCCTGTTCGTCTGGTCGCAGTACCTGCTCCAGCTCCACGCCCCACTGGCACGAGCGTTCACCGGCGCACTGGTGCTGATCATGATGGTGCTGATCCTGTTCAGCCTCGCCCGGGTGATCGGCCGCCAGAAGGTCGGCTCGTGACTCGACCCTAAGGAGAACTCCGCACCGATGGATCTCGACACCACGACCGCCCAGCCCCCCGACATCGTCGGCGCAGCCGCTCCGGCGCCGAACGGCGGTCCGGTGCCCACCGGCGATCTGCAGGCCCAGAACGTGAGCGCCTGGTTTGGCAACCACAAGGTGCTGGAGGGACTCAACCTGCACATGCGGGCCCGTCACGTGACCGCCCTGATCGGACCGTCCGGCTGTGGCAAGTCGACCTTCATCCGGATCCTCAACCGGATGCACGAGCTGGTGCCCTCGGCATCCCTGTCCGGCCTGGTCATGCTCGACGGCAACGACATCTACGGCGTCACGTACCGGCCGACCGACACTCGCCGCCGGATCGGCATGGTGTTCCAGAAGCCCAACCCGTTCCCGGCCATGACGATCTACGAGAACGTCGTCGCCGGCCTCAAGTTCACGCGCACCCACGCCTCCAGCAAGGACGAGGTGGTCGAGCAGTCTCTGCTCCGTGCCGGCCTCTGGAACGAGGTCAAGGACCGGCTGAAGACGCCCGGCGGCGCGCTCTCGGGCGGCCAGCAGCAGCGGCTCTGCATCGCCCGCTCGCTGGCGGTGCGGCCGGAGGTGCTGCTGATGGACGAGCCCTGCTCGGCGCTCGACCCGACCTCCACCCGGCGGATCGAGGAGACGATCCTGGAGCTGCGCAAGGACGTGACCGTGGTCATCGTCACCCACAACATGCAGCAGGCCCAGCGGGTGTCGGACTACTGCGCGTTCTTCAACGTCAACGAGGGCGAGCCTGGCAGGATCGTCGAGACCGGTACCACCCAACAGATCTTCGAGGATCCCAAGGACCAGCGCACGGCCGACTACGTCGGAGGGCGGTTTGGCTAGAGGCCACCTGAGGAGGCTGGTACTCGCCGGGCTGGCCGTCGCTGCCGTGGCCGCCGCGGGCGGCGCGACCGCGGGCGGAGCCCAGGGCTCGAGCGTGACCGTGCTCGGAGCCGGGTCGACGTGGGATGCGATCGCGACCGCCCAGTGGGCCGCCGACGTGCACAACCTGTACGGGATCACGATCAACTACCAGGCGGTCGGCTCGACGGCCGGCCGCCAGTTCTACATCGAGAACCAGGTCGACTTCGGCGATTCCGACATCCCGTTCCTACCCGCCGAGCTGCAGCAGCTGAACGGCGAGCACAAGACGTTCCAGTACCTGCCGACGGTCGCCGGCGGTACTGCCCTGATGTACAACCTGCTGACCCCGGCGGGAAAGCGGATCAACAGCCTGCAGCTCGACTCCAAGGCGCTGATCGGGATCTTCACGGGCACGATCACCTCGTGGCGGGATCCTCTGATCCTGAGCGAGAACCCTTCGATCAAGAACCTGATCCCGAACACCAAGATCATCCCGGTGGTGCGCGCGGACGGCTCCGGCACCTCGGCGATGTTCTCGGACTACCTGCGCCAGCTGCAGCCCGCCGCGTGGACGACCTTCTGCCACAACTACGAGATCACCCCATGCGGCGAGACGTCGTTCTGGCCGCTGACGATCCCCGGAGCGGTTGCGCAGAAGGGCTCCGACGGCGTCGCCAACTACGTCGTCCAGCAGACGAACACGATCACCTACGTCGAGACCGGCTACGCGCTTGAGCGCAACTTCCCGGTCGTGCTGGTCAAGAACGCGAGCGGCCACTACGTCTTCCCCTCGTCGCAGAACGACGCCACTGCGCTGATCCACGCGCGGATCCAGTCCGACCTGATCTCCGATCTGAGCGGGGTGCACACAGCATCGGCGCCCACCGCGTACCCGATCGCGGGCTACAGCTACATGATCACCCCGACCAAGCTCCAGGACGGCTTCACGACCGCCAAGGGAGCGGTGCTCGGGAGGTTCATCCTCTACAACGCCTGCGCCGGCCAGCGGAAGGCGGCCCAGCTCGGATACTCGCCGCTGACGCCGGTACTGGTGCAGGGCGTGTTCGCGGCGGTGCGGCGGATCCCGGGAGCGCCGACGCCCCCGCCGCTGTCACAGTGCGCCAACCCGACCCTGCACGGCGGCGGCCTCGGCGGTGGGCCCCAGGGCAACAAGGGGCCGACGGTGACGGGCAGCAACCCCGGTGGCAACACCTCGAGCGGCCGCACCTCGGGGACCTCCGGCACCTCTGGCACTTCCGGCACGTCCGGTACCTCAGGCACCTCAGGGACCTCGGGCACCTCCGGCAAGCACACCGGGCAAAAGTCGAGTTCGCCGGGGCAGACGAATCCGAACGGCCAGTCGAGCGGGATCCCGGTCGCGTACGGGCTGACGCTGAGCGACAACCAGCTCGCCGGACGCGAGACCCAGGTGCTGAACCACCTTGCGGCGGTGCAGCCGTCCTCGTCGGTGCCGCTGCTCTGGATCGCAATCGACGTCCTGATCTTCGCGCTGGTGCCGTGGCTGTTCTGGCATCAACGGCGGGCGCGGACCACACTCCGCGAATACGACTCACACCAGACCGGGGGAGGCGACTGACCGATGCGAGCGACGCTCCTCACCCTGCTCTGCATGTCGTCGATGCTGGTGCTGGCCGGCGGCACCGCTTCGGCGCAGCAGATGACCGCCAACGACTCGGGCATGCCGGCAACGGTCGCCCCCGGCACCGGCCTCTACAACAACCAGGTCGTCAACCTCTCGTGGTCGGGCTTCCCGGCGGGCGGAGCCGTCTACGTCGAGGAGTGCGCCAGCAACGCGACGAGCCTGGACAAGTGCGTCCGACCGTCGGGGGACTTCACCGAGTTCGTCTCGGACACGAATGGCTCGGGCCTCGTCCGCTACAGCATTGTCGAAGGCCCGCTGGGCAGCTTCACGTGCGATGCGAACGTCGGCCACGACTGCTCGCTCGTCCTGATGACCGCGCCTCCTGACCTCAACAGCGGCCCCCACGTCCAGCTCAAGTGGGCCCCCGACCAGGGACCGTGCCCCGGCGCCAAGGGCCTGCCCGTCGGTGGCGAAGGCGCGTCCCCGGCGGCGTACACGATGTACGCCTGGGAGGCGGATGGGTGCAAGACGAAGCAGCACCTGAGCGTGACCTACACCAACGACAACTCCTACGACGGCATGTCCCACTTCGTCGACCACTTCCCCGGCACGAACTTCGCCGTTACGGGCGTCTCGATGCCGGCCAACGAGGCAGCGCAGGTGGCGAAGAAGAAGCTCGGGTTCGGCTACGCGCCGCTGACGCTGACCGGCCTCGCCATCGGCTTCAACATCGTCGACCAGTCCGGCAACCAGGTGCAGCACCTGGTTCTCACGCCTCACATCCTGGCCGAGATCGCCACCAATCAGCTGTCGAGCTTCTACTGCCCGGCCAAGGCAAGCCCGTCCAAGTGCATCAACGACTACGGCGGCGACCCGCAGATCCAGCAGCTCAATCCGGGAGTGCAGTTCCCGACCGGTCCCGTGCAGTTCTTCATCCGGGCCGAACAGTCGGCTTCGAACCTCGCCTTCTCGACCTGGCTCTCCGACAACGCCTCCGACCTGTGGACTTGGGGACCGACGCGGACCTGGCCACCGGCGGGCGCGCCGCCCTCGATTCCGCAGGGCGTGACGGGCGAGGCGAACACCGCCCACGCGGTCGGCTTCCCGGCCTCGTATGACCCCAACCAGGTCTACATCGGGGTGATGGACACCACCGATGCCGCCATCAACGACATCCCGGTGGCGGACATCGACCAGACCGGAGGGACGACCGGTGTGGCCCCGACGGCGGCATCCCTCGCCGCCGCGGTTGCCGACGGCACCAAGAACGCAGACGGGACGATCACGCCCAACTACACGACGCAGGATGCGAACGCCTACCCGATGCCGATGCTGAGCTACGCGGTGGTGCCGACGACCGAGCTCTGGCCGCATTTCACGGCGGACAACGGGAAGATGCTGAAGGCCTTCCTCGACTACACCAGCACGGCCGGTCAGTCCGAGCTGCCGACCGGCAGCTTCCCGCTGCCCCCCGACCTGGTCCACCAGACCCAGACCGTGGCGGGGCAGATCCCGCTGACCGAGCCGACCAAGGGCGGCGGGGGCAAGAAGCCGCACAAGGGCGGCGGGAACGGCAACGGCAATGGGAACGGGACCACCGGCAACGGGACCACCGGGACCGGCACCACCGGCGGCACCACACCCCTGCCCCAGACCTCCAGCGGACTTCCGTCGGGAACCCCGCCGGGATCGCCCAGCTCGAGCAACCCGCCCCCGCCGAGCACGTCGAACCCGAGCGGCCACTCCGGCAACGGCGCCCCCAAGATCGCCTTTGCCCCCGTCGGGAACATCGCCGCGCCGTTGTCGAGCGCCGTCCAGCCGGTGCTCATCACCCTTGCGATCCTCGGTCTGCTGATCGCGCCGCTGGCCGTGCTGCTCTCGCGCCGTGACCAGCCGCTCGAACTCTCGTCGATGCTGAGCTCGATCAAGATGCCGCGAAGGATCAAGCCGCGATGAGCACCAGCGACCTGCAGGACGAGGCAACCACGGAGATGGCCCGCGCGCCGGTCGCGGAGGCCGAGACGCCTCCGGCCCTGCCCGCAGAGCCTGTGGCCGCCGCCCCGGCGCCGAGCCGACCCGAGGAGGAGCGGCAGCCGGCACCGCCTGCGACGGTCGCAGCTCCGGCTCCGCGCTCGCTCCGCCCGTCGTGGATCCACGTCGTAGCGGTGCTGGGCGCGCTGGTCGCCGGCTTCCTGCTCTACCTGCTGCTGATCACCCCGCCCCTCCAGGCGCGCAGCCAGTCGCACCTGATCAACCAGTTCCGCACCGAGCTGCGCACGCAGAAGACGGATCTGCTGCTGACCGCGCCGCCCAGCGGCTCGCCGGTGGCCCTGCTCAGCATCCCGCGGTTCCACCTGGTGCAGGTGGCGGTGCAGGGGATCAGCTCGACCGACACGATGCTCGGCCCCGGGCGCGATCCCTCGACCGTGCTCCCGGGACAGGCCGGGAACGCCGCCCTGGTCGGCAGGGGATCGACCTACGGCAGCCCGTTCGCCCACATCGGCGATCTCAGGAACGGTGACGAGATCGACGTCGTGACGGCCCAGGGTCCCTTCAGGTACATCGTCAGCCAGGTCTCCAACACGCACAAGCTCGGGGATCCGGCGGTCACCGCCCAGATGAAGGGCAACCATCTGACGCTGATCTCGGCCGCCTCCTCGTTCAGGCCGAGCAAGGAGTGGGTGGTCGTGGCCACGCTGGCCGGCAAGGCGTACCAGGCGTCGGGGCCGCTGCCGCTGCCGCCCGCCGGCTACCAGCCCGGCGCCTCGTCCTCGACCGGTTCCTGGGCCGGGATCCTGCTCTGGGGCGAGCTGCTGCTGACGGCGATCGCGATCGCCTGGGTGCTGTACCGGCGGCGCTTCGCGCCGGGGGTCACCTACCTGCTGACGACGCCGGTGCTGATCGCGCTCGCCTACCTGTTCTACGGAGCCCTGGCAACGCTGCTGCCGCCGTCGCTATGAGGACGCGGGTGTCACTCGCAGCAGTGCTCGCCGCGACCGCCCTGGCAGCCGGATGCGGCAGCTCGTCGAGCAGCCCTCCGACCTCGCAGAGCTCGACCGGGGGCGAGACTGCCGGGCCGCCGGCCACCACGCAGCCGCCCGCGTCCACGACACAGCCTCCGGCCTCGACGACGCAGTCCTCCGGCGGGTCATCCACGGGGACGAGCGGCACGGTGCCCAAGAAGACCACGGCCAAGCCGCAGGGAACCAAGATGGGATCGACGATCGTGATCACGCCGACCGGGTTCAGCCCCGGAATCCTGCTCGCCCCGCTGGGGCCCACGATCACCTGGGAGAACGAGTCGGGGAGCGTCCAGTCGGTTCACCTGGACAACTTCGGCAGCCGCGTCGACTCGGGGCCGATCCAGCCCGGCCACGTCTGGGCGTTCAACCCGCACGCGGCTCTGAGCATCGTGTACCACTCCACCTACCGCCCCAGCTTCCAGGGGCAGCTGCAGGTGCAGGCGGTCGGGAACTACTAGAAGGGGCTGCTAGCCGGAAGCGGCGAGCTGGTCGGCGGTCGCGCAGTCCGACGTGACCGCCGCCGGCGAGACGAAGCCCGGATTCGCCTTCTCGAGCGTGCACGCCTGCCGGGCGATCGACGCGACGGCCTTCTCGATCGGCGACCTCATGGCCCCAGCTTGCTTCTGCAGCTTGGCGACTGCGGGGTGTGCCGGGTGAGGTGCTCCCCGGTTCAGGGTGTTGAGCCCGTTGCTCCAGTTGATCGCCGTGGTGCGGACGACGCTGACCATGGCGGCAAGCCCGGGCACGGCGGCCGCCTGCGGCGGCGTGAACAGGTTCGCGCCGAGCGCCACGTTGTTCCAGCCGATCTTCGCCCCTTCCAGCAGCCGGCTCTCCTCCGTCGTCCTCGTCCGCTCGCCGGCCAGCTGGCTCGACGTCTGGTTGGCGGTTGCGATCAGCTCGATCAGGCGGGTCATGTTGTCGCTGGCCTCCTTGACGGCGACGAACTTCTGCACGGCGGGCGTCGAGACCGTCGCCGGCGAGCTCGACCCGATCCCCGAGCACGCGGCCGCCATCACCACCAGCGGCACCACGGCGAGCAGCCTCGACGCGCGGCGCAGGGCCGGCGCGGCGACGCGTCCCGTCACAGACCGCTCACGCGGCGACACCGCGATCGTCCAGGTACCGGTAGCCGAGCCCGCGCACCGTCACCAGGTACCGGGGGTTCGCAGGGTCGGGCTCGATCTTCTGGCGCACCCGGCGCACGTGCACGTCAAGGGTCTTGGAGTCGCCGAAGTAGTCATGCCCCCACAGCTCGGCGATCAGGAAGTCCCGGGTGAGCAGGCGGCCGCGGCGCTCCAGGAACATGGTCAGCAGGTCGAACTCCCGGGGCGTGAAGCTGACCGGCGAACCGTTCACCCTGGCCTCGTGCCGGCTCGGGTCGAGCTCGACCGGGCCGCCGTTCAGCAGGCCCTCCGCCTCGCTTGCCTGAGGCTGGTCGGCGGGCATGCCCGACCGGCGGATCTGGGCGCGCACGCGCGCCACCAGTTCCCGCATCGAGAACGGCTTGGTCATGTAGTCGTCCGCGCCCAGCTCGAGGCCGGCCACCTTGTCGGCCTCGGCGTTGCGGGCGGTCAGCATCATGATCGGCACGCTCGAGTCCTGCCTGATCAGCCGGCACACGTCCAACCCGGACAGCTTGGGAAGCATCAGGTCGAGCAGCACCAGCGCGGGCTGCTCGCTGCGCGAGAGCGCGACCGCCTGTTCGCCGTCGCCCGCGATGAGAACGCGAAAGCACTCCTGTTCCAGGGTGTACTGGACGCTCTGTGCCAGAGCGGGCTCGTCCTCGACGACCAGCACCGCCGGCGCCGTGTCAACGGCAGCCACGGAACCCCAGTCCCTGCGCATGTAGCGGATCGCATCTAGAGATCATGTGGAGCACCTTCCCTGGTCAAGTGCACGTGCCTCTCGGGAGAGCGGCACGGCCAAGGTACCAAGGTCCGCCGGGCTTGCACACCGGTCGGCGGCGAAGGTAACCGGACCGTTACCAGATGTTTGCCAGCAGGGGTGAAAACGCTGCACATCGGGCATATGCCGCCCCTCTCCGAGGCGGCTTATAGAGTAGGCACGTGAGCAGTCCGACCATGCGCGACATCGACGCCCTGTGGGGGCCGGCTACGCCCCATTTCGCTTATCAGATTGCCCAGCGGGTCAACGCCCTGATCGCCGACCTGCCGCCGGGCGATCCCGTGCGCCGGTACGGCGAGCGCGCGCTCGAGGACCTCGACCGCCTGGGGCAGTCGTCCGGCAAGGGCACGCCGCACCGCGCCCACCACTAGCGGCCGTCCTCTCCCTCTACATACCGGGGACGAACGAGCGCAGCACGTCGCGGGCGACGTAGCCGGCGATGCTCGGGTTCTCCCGCAGCCTGCGTACCGAGTAGGCGTACCAGGCGTCACCGTACGGCACGTAGATCCGCACCCGCTCGCCGGCGGCGATCAGCCGGGCCGCGAGGTGCTCGCGGACACCCAGCAGCATCTGAAACTCGTACCGTTCGCGGGGCAGGTGCAGCTCGCGTGCCAGCCGCTGGGTGGCGGCGATCAGCGCCTCGTCATGGGTTGCCGCCGCCACCGTGCAGCCCGCCTTGAAGAGATCCTCCAGCCGTGCCACGTACTCGCGGTTGATCTCGGTCGGGTCGGTGAAGGCGATCTCCTCGGACTCGACGTAGATCCCCTTCACCAGCCGCACCGACGGCATCAGAGGGGCGAGCGCGGCCAGATCATCCTCGGTCCGTCGTAGGTAGGCCTGGAGCACGATGCCCACGTTGTCGTAGCCCTCTCCGCGGAGCTTCTTGTAGATGCTGATGGTCTGGTCGGTGACCGAGCTGTGCTCCATGTCCACGCGTACGAAGTTGCCGTGCCCGAGGGCCGTCTCGGCGACGCGGCGGACGTTGTTCAGC
>Ga0265338_10004388_pt1 | contig 19079 bp, 9 predicted proteins | sample 42126metaG_FD_193579 | JGI IMG/M metagenome (GOLD analysis project Ga0265338, IMG submission 193579) | Rhizosphere microbial communities from Carex aquatilis grown in University of Washington, Seatle, WA, United States - 4-21-26 metaG | ecosystem: Host-associated > Plants > Roots > Rhizosphere >...
TATTGACGGGCATTCGCACTCGATTGAGGCCGCTTATCGAGGGATTGAAGTTGACCGAAGAGACCTCCGAAAAGTTGTCGGAGGCCGGCGTCGATCAGCGCATGAAAAATGTCGACACGGCCGTGGCGTTTACGGAGGGGACCCTGACAGCGGAAGCCGCGGTGCAGACGGAGGCAAATACCGAGCGGGATGCGAACGACCAGGTCCGGCAACTGCTGGGGGAGGAGGGCTTTGCCAGCTACCAGGAATCCGAGAAAGAGTTTCCGGCGCGGACATTGGTGGATGAGTTCAACAAACAGTTGGGACCGTTCCCGATCAGCGCCTTTCAGCGAGAAGCGCTGGCCCGCGCCATCGAAGCCGAACCGCCGGAAGTGTCTGCGGGGCTGGCGGGTGATTTCACGGTGCGGGAACTCGTCTCGCCGGATGGATTGGACGGGCGTTTTGCGGCCCAAGCCGAATCGAACCAAAGGATTCTTCAGGCAGCCGCAGGGTTCCTGTCTCCGGAGCAGGTGGAATCCCTCCGCCTGATGCAGGTCTCCAATATGAGCGCGCAAAAGAGCGCTGTGCTGCGGATGTTGCGAAAGCTCTAAAGGGATTTATGAGATTATCGAACAAGATGCAGTTGGTTTTGCTGGGGGTGGGGATATCGCTGGCGGGTTTGGAAGGTTGGCGGCATGTGCGTCAGGCTGGTGAGTTGGCCCAGGTCGAGGCGCAAGTCCGGGCGGGAGAACAAGAGCTGGAGTCCCGGCGTTCGGCGGTCACCGCAGCCGAGCAACGGAACCAGGAGGTCGTCGAGTCTGAAAAGAGCGCTGGCAACGAGCGGCTCTTGGCCTTGATGCGCGAGCGAGCGGCGGCAACCAGGTCCCCCTCAGAATCTGCGGCCAAAACCCACACGTTTGGAAGCGCCCTCGCCAGCGTTTTGGACAGTCCGGACCAGCAGCAGGTCGAGAAGGATTCCCAGCGCGATCAGATGCGCGCCAATCTCGACCTGTTCTTCCGGATGACGAAACTGTCTCCGGAGAAGATCGAGCAATATCTCGACCTGGAAATCGACAACAAACGACGCGATTCAGACCGGATGGCGGCGCTCTTGCACGGTTCGATGTCCGTGGCGGACGCGCTGAGCCAGCGTGACGCGGACCGGCTCCAGCAGGAGAGCCAACGGCGTGAGATCCTCGGCCCCGAGGGGACGGCCTTTTTGGATTCGGTGGCTGATGGGATGCGCAACGACGAGGCCAAGCGCATGGTGGGCGCCATCCAGCAGAACATGGGCAACGAGCCGCTCAGCCAGGAGCAAAGCGACAAGCTGCGGGGACTCCTCAAAACGGAGGTCAGCGCAAACTCGATGGACAACACCGATCTATTCCGGCCGCTGGATGAATGGACCCAAGTCGTCAGCGACCGCGAGCAACATGTGGTGCAGGGCGCCGCGGAGTTCCTGACGCCGGGCCAAGTGGAAGAGCTCAAGGGGTTGGTCGCCCTGGACCTGGCCCAACGGCAGGCGCAACGGGAGCAGCAGCGCCAGGCGCTCGGCATTCAAGACAGGACGCGGAATTAGCCGCGAAGAGACGAGGTTCGATTCCATTCACCCGCTCCAACTTTCCGCCTCATCAGTTTGCGCAGGGTTGCGCATAGGGTCACACATATTTTGCTGTTGGTTTGACAACTTTTGGTTGCATATTTTAGCGGTCGCCGCCACAATTCGCGCCGCTCAAGATCTCCCACTCCGTGGCTGGGTGGGTTTTCGTTTGTCGATTTCAGGCACGGCTTTCTGCAATTCAAGTCAGGGAAAACTCTGAGAAACTATGACCGCGTCAAACATCTCCATTCGGGGCAAATCACAACCGCCGGCTAAAATCGGCTTGACCCGCGTGTGGCTGGTCTTCGCGTTGGCCGCATTGGCTTCCTTCCCGGCCCGCGCGCAGGTTAGCTTTCTCCAACAGCCAGTCGACCTGGTGACCTGCGCCAACAACAGCCAGCCAAGTATCACGGTAACCGCCGAGGCCAGCCAAGCCTATGAAAGCTGGTCGTTGTATTATGTTCCAGACACGAACAGCGATAATCCCGAGCGGCAAACGGTTGAATTGGTTGCCTCGGGAGAAGGTCCAAGTTTCCAAAGCGGCCACGTAGGTGATGTCGCCTGCCAAATTCCACTGAGCACTTACTTTTCAGGCAGTTACCAGATTTACCTTTACTGGATCACCCCTGTGCCCGGCGGCCAGGATGGGGAAGACGGGGAGCCGCCAATGTCCTCGTGGGATGAGGCCGATTCCATGACGGTCTCTGAGACTTTTCATGTCACCATTTACCCCGCGCTGCCGGCTCCGATCATCCAGCCGGCTCCGACGGTGGCGTGCGCAGGGACGACGGTGAAACTTATCTGCTCCGCATCGTATTTCGGACCCTTGGCCAATGTTTCGAGCGCGTGGACAAAGAACAATGGAACCCTGGCGCTTGGCGGGCGTTTGTCCTCGAAGATGACACATGGATATGACAATGGCGCTTATATCATTACCAACACGCTGGCGATTTCCAATGTCCAGGCGTCGGATGGATTATTTGAGGGGGGCACAGCTTCCTATGCGTGCACTTGGACTTCGCCGGGCTGCGGCGGAAGCTCCGTGAGTTCCGGCGCGACGTTGAAGGTTTCCGGGGCGCCCAACATCTATTTTCAAAGCGCATCCCCCGCGAACGCTTTGCGGGTCAATACCGCGCAGCAAGGAGGGGCGACGTGTCTGGCGACCTCACCCGACAGCAACGATCAGCCGCTTTATCAATGGCAGCTTCAATCGGGCGGAAGTTTTAACGCCATAGCGGGCCAGACGAATAGTGATTTGGCGTTCCAGGATTACCCCGCGGCCAACGGGACGTACGCCCAAAGCGGCACGCGGGTTTACCGGTGCGAAGTTATAAACCAATGCTATATCGTTGATTCCGATCCGATAACGGTTTCGGTCGGCCCGCCCAAGATTGCGGCGCAGCCCGCCCCCACGAATGCGTGCGTGGGAGACTCATTGACGTTGTCGGTCACCGCGAACAACCCGGGGCCGGACGTCACCTATACCTGGTACGGCCCGCAGATCGGAAACACCCTCCCGACTTACGTCACCGCCACCAACGTGTTCACAAAGGCCACCACGACCACCAACGACTACGGAATCTGGTTTTGCATTGTCGGCAACGGCGCCGGTTACATTCAATCCTCCAATGCCTATGTCACAGTCGGGACTGATCCGGCCATTACGTCGGATCCGCAACCGGTCCAGGTTCCAACCAGCGGCGGAGTCGCCGTCTTCCAAACCGCCGCCACCGGGCCAAACCTAAAATACTCGTGGCTCAGTCGAAGCGGTGTGACAGTCACTAACGGGACGTATCCCAATGGAACGGTTGTCAAAGGGGCGACGACAGCCAGGCTTACGTTGTCCAGCATCAACGCCAACGATGTGTTTGGTCTATACCATGCCCGAGTCACCAACAGTTGCGGCTCGGACAACAGCGCTGAAGCCAAGCTGACTGTGACGGACTGCCCCATCATCACCCAGCAACCGCTCAACGCAACGGGTGTCCAGGGGGAAAATGCGGTCTTCGCCCTTTCCGCCATTGGCTCGCCGCCGCCGAGTTACCAGTGGCAAGCGCTAATGACCAATGGCAGTTACACCAACCTCTCCGAGGGCCTCGGGGTCTCCGGGGCGCTTTCCAACGTCCTCACGGTCAGCAATCTCACGCTCAGCCAGCCGACGAATTATCTCTGCATTTTGTCCAACACCTGCGGCACGGTAGTCACCAGTTCTGTCGTGAATTTGACCGTTGTGCCGGTATTGATCCAACCCTTGCTCGGTCCGGGGCCGGGAACCAATACTATTGTCGTGCCGGTAAGTCCTGGCGTTGCCTGGACGGCATCCTGCGATGCCAGTTGGCTGCATTTGAGCGTGACCAATGGCACGGGCAGCACAAATCTTCTTTACACATATGATGTCAATGCCAGCCTGCCCTTGGGGGGCGGCCTCCCGCCGCGCAGTTGCACTCTGACGCTGGCCGGCATCCCCATCGCGGTGACCCAGGCCGGCACATTTTATCAGCCTGCGTACGGCGCCGAGTTCGGATACGCGACGAACCGCACTGGCATGGGTTTCAATCCCAGCGGTGTGGCAGTCGATCCTTCAGGGAACGTTTATATGGTCGATGCCGGGCTCGGCGGCGGCATTTGGGAATGGACGCCTAAGGACCATTTGAATCTCGTGCTAGACCACGTCTCCTCCACTGTTGGTGGTCCCACCGCCGTCGCTGCCGACAGGTCCGGCAACGTCTACTTCGCTCAGGCCGGGCTAAGCGCGGAAAAGCTGTTCGAATGGGACGCGGCCCACAACATTACCAATACGCTGGTGTCAAGCAATGGCTTGGTCAACATTGTCGCCCTTGCCGTGGATACCCCAGGCAACGTCTATATCGCGCCTTCATCCGGAAACCAGATCCTGATGTGGTCCGCAGCCACCAAGACGGTCGCTCCCCTAATCACAAATCTTTTTGGCATTCCCGTTGGAGTCGCAGTGGATTTGGCCGGCAACGTTTATACGGCCTATCACACCCCGGTCAACCAATCTGGGGAGGTCCAGATTCAGGTCTGGAACGCCGCCACCGGCAATCTAACTTCGCTCGTCGGCACGGACCCCGGCGCCCACAGCAAATTGATCGGCCAGCAATTCGTCACGAGCATTGCGGTGAATGGCGAAGGCGGCGTTTATTTTGCCACCACCATCACGGGCGACGGCGGCGCTCTATACTACCTCGATCCCGTCAAGCCCGCCGCCAGCTACAGCGTGTCGCAAACGCTGGTTGAGAACCTCGTAACACCTTCCGGTCTGGCGGTGGACGCTTCGGACAATCTTTTGATCGTTGACTCCGGCCTCGGCCGTCAAACCCTCTTTGAAGCGCCTCATGCTTTCATCAACCAGGAAACAAGGACCGTCGCCGCCCACAATGGTTATGGTTCGCTCAATCCCGTGCTGCCAGCCGCGACCAGCCTGTCCGGCGTCTTCACCCCCGCCAGCGATCAACCGTGGTTGACCATCACCAGCGTGACCAATGGCATTGTCAATTTTTCCTATACGGCTAATACCAGTGGCAACGATCGCGTTGGCCATCTCACCACCCTGGGCATTAAAAGCACGATCACGCAAAAGGCCGCAGGCTATGTCTTGGGCGCGAACTCGCTCTTACAAGGGCCGGCCGCCGGCAGCAACTGCATCGTCGTAGGTTTGACGCCGCCGGACGCTATCGGGAGTTATCCATGGACGGCAACGAATAACGCACTATGGCTGCACCCAGCCGTCACCAGCGGCCAAGGCAGCACGAACCTGGTCTTCACTTTCGAGGCCAACACGAATGTCACAACACGAGTTGGCACGATGACAATTGCCGGCAAGACGCTCACGATCACCCAGGCTGGGGCTGGCTATGTGGCCGCCCCGGCGCCCGTCACGACTCTGGTCGGCTCAGGCTTGAACAAACCGGGGGGAGTCGCCGTCGATGCCGCAGGGAACGTGTATATAGCTGACACTTACAACGACGTCATCAAGGAATGGACTCCCTCCAACCAGGTTGTAGCGACGCTGGTTTCCGTGAGCAGGCCGAGCGGCTTGGCGCTCGACAGCGCCGGAGACATTTATTTTGCCGACAGCCAGAATCAGGCAGTCGACGAGTGGATGCCCGGCACCGCCAATGTCACGACAGTGATCTCCTCCGGGCTCAATGCTCCGGGCGGCATTGCCTTGGATTCGGCGAACAATATCTATGTTGCCGACCAAGGTGACAACGCCATCTACGTGCAGCCGTCCGGCACAACGGTTGTAAACACAGTCCTCGCCGGCTTGAACGCACCGTTGGCCGGTCTGGATTTGGACGTTGCCGGGGACATCTTCTTTTCCGGCAACCAGAGGATCAAGGAGTGGACCGCAGCCAATAGTAACGTTGTCAATTTGGTCACATCGGGGCTGAACTCCCCTCAAGGGGTCGCTGTGGATGGCTCGGGCAATGTGTTCATCGCCGACACGATTAACAGTGTCATCAAGGAAAAGTCAGCGCTGACAGGCAACGTCACAACGATCGTCTCCGGTCTGAATTGGCCGTCCGGTGTGGCGGTGGATGGCGCGGGCAACCTCTTCATTGCCGACACTCTCAACAACGCAGTCGAGGAATTGCCTTATGCTTACGTGAACGCGACGCCCGTATTGCTGGGCGCGGCAGCCGGCAGTGGGACATTGCCAGCAGTTCTGCCATCGACAGCCAACCTGCAAGGCCCGTTTGCGCCGAGCAGTGACTCGTCATGGCTGAGTATCACAAGCGTCTCAAACGGGATCGTCAACTATACCTTTACCGCTAACCCCGGACCCTATCCACGCGCGGGCCACCTTCAGGTCCTCGGCCAACTCGTCCCGGTGACGCAATACGTTTATCCGACACTTGCCACGTCTTCACTTGTGCAAGGGCCGTCAGCCGGGACCAGCAGCATCGTCCTCGTGAGTCCCGGCACGCCTTGGACGGCGGTGGCCAACGCGCCGTGGCTGCATCTCAGCGCCGCGAACCAAAGCGGGTTCGGCAGCACGAATGTTGTGTTTGCTTATGACGCGAATCCGGGCGCCACCCGCAGCGGGGTTCTCACGATCGGCGGCAACACCCTGACGGTGACACAGGCGGGCTCGGCCTACGTCCCCGCCATGCCGCCCGCCACTTTGGTAGGCTCGGGGTTGACCACTCCGCAAGGCATCGCCGTGGACCGTTCGGGCAATGTCTTTATCGCCGATCCCGGCGCCGGCGCGATCGATGAATGGTCTCCCGGAAATTCGACGGCGATTCCAATTGTTTTCGCTGGCCTGTCATCGCCAAGCGGCGTCGCGGTCGATGGAACGGGTAATCTGTTTATCGTTGACACCGGCAACAACACGCTCAAGGAATGGGTCGCCAGCTCAAATACCATCGTCACTCTGGTCAGCTCGGGATTGAATGCGCCCAGCCGCATCGCATTGGATTCTTTCGGGAACGCTTATTTCACCGACGCCAACCACAATGCCGTCAAAGAATGGATCGCCGCCAACAACACCGTTATGACACTGGTGAGTGTGGGATTGAACGCCCCTCGTGGAATTGCAGTGGACGCGGCTGGCAATGTCTATATTGGCGACACTGGAAACAATGCGACCAAAGAATGGATCGCAGGCAACGGCACGGTCATCACCTTGGTGGGTTCAGGCTTGAACGCTCCGCGCGACGTGGCGGTGGATGTCTCTGGCAATGTTTACATCGCCGACTCGGGAAACAACGCGATCAAGGAATGGATCGCCGCCAGCGGAAGCGTGGTGACGTTGCCATTGGGGGGATTATCAAATCCGCGCGGCGTGGAAGTCGATGCCTCGGGCAATGTATTTGTCGCGGATACGGGCAACACGGCCATCAAAGAATTGCCGTACGCGTTTGTCGATCCGACACCCATCCAACTTCCGGCCCGGCGGGGCGCCCGTGTCGTTCCGCTGGTTCTGCCAAGCGCTCAAAACCTGCTCAGCCCGTACGCGCCCTTGAGCAACCAGCCATGGCTGTTCATCTCGCTCGTCCAGAACGGCCAAGTGAACTTTGTTTATCCCTGCAATTTCAGCCGGACAAATCGCACCGGCGCCATCACCATCCTGGGCCAATCGATCCCGATTACCCAAGCTGGGTTGCCTCTCTTGAGCGGTCCGAAAAAGAAGGACGCCAAGACGTTTCAATTGAGTTTCCCGAACCTCGACGTCTCTTCCACCTACACCATTATTGCGACGACGAATGTCAACTTGCCGCTGTCCAATTGGATGGTTCTTGGAAGGGCTACAAACGACGGAGGCCTGTTACAGTTCATTGACACCCAAGCCACGAATCCGAGTCTCTTCTACAAGGTTCGCTCGCCGTAAAGCGCCGCCTTCGCTTTCCGTTATGGCAAATATCGGCCGTTCGGCGGCAGATTCGTGTCAAGCTAACGCCGAATCCCGTTGGTGTTTTGCATCGGAGCAAAGTCGCCCCCCACGCCGCCGAACCAAGCGCGGCGTTGGTTTGCAGATGCGCTTCCCTCCTTTCGGCTTGACCCGGCCATGGCAAATGCCCGATTCTTCGAGCAGAAACAGGTTTGGAATCTAAAGGCAGATATCCACGTCGGTTTTTCATCGAAGTTTGGTTCGATGAGTTCGTAAGGCTTTGACGGTTAACGGTTGGAGAGGTGGCAGAGTGGCCGAATGCGGCGGTTTGCTAAACCGTTGTACGAGTTAAATCGTACCGGGGGTTCGAATCCCCCCCTCTCCGCCATTAAGTGTTCCCCCCATTTTCGCCGCCGTCGGCGGTGTCTTCTACACGCTCTTGCCCGCAAATATCGCGCTCGTAAATCTCAGCGTCCGCGAAAGTCGTCCATCAAACGGAGCAGGGCCTCGCGAATCTCGAATAAATCCTGGCGCGCCTCGACGACGACCGCATCGGGAAGGAGCTTTTTCGGCGCCGCGGCTTCCAATCCGCGCTGGGCCTTGTGCAGATGATCCAGCGCGCGTTTGAGGTAGGCGACGGTGAACGCGGGGTCGGCGAACCCCCCGCCACAGGCCAGGTCGTCCAGGGCGCCGGCCAATTTCGCGCCGGTCGTTTGAAACTCGGAAATGAACTGCGCCAAGTCGCGGTCGGGCGTGTTGAGCAACCCCAGCGCGTCGGCGTCATGCCAATATTTCATGGCGCAGTCGGAGCAACGGCGCTGAAGAGGATGGTGAATATGCCCATGCTCGTCGCGGACCCAGTCGATGCCTTCACGGTTCGGGTCCGGCTCTTGCGGTGGTTCGTTCTCGGCGGCATCAAGAGCGGCGTCCATTTCTTCGGTGGACATTCGGTCGCCGCCGGCCTCGTCGTGGGTTTTGTCCCAGCCCATCTCTTTGGCGATCTTGGCGTCCGCATCTTCGGAATCGCCATATTTGTCAAGCAATTCGGCGTACTTGTCGGTGCGCGCGTCGCATTCTTTCAGGAATTTTTCGTAGTCATGTTCGTCCCATTCGTCATCGGGATCCTTTTGTCCGCGCTTCTGCGTTTCGACCGCTTCGGTGAGACGTTTCATGAAATCGACCATGCCGGACGCGGCTTGTTCGGCGCGCTGCGTGTCCTCTTCCGGCGTCAGGCGCCATTCAGGCGTGGAGAGGGTCACCTCGTAATCCGCGCTTTCGATGACAACCCGGCCGTTGGCTTGGCTGAACCACTCCAGGTAGATGCTGTTGGCCATGTGCTCGGGCGGCTTTTCGTCCCGGTGGCACATCTCCAGCGCGTCCGTCAAAGGAATGTCAAATACACGAACTTTTCGCGATGCTGTCAAATCGCCGATCGATCCGCGCTGAAGCGGCGCCAGGGTGTCCAGGTGTTCGTGGGCGATGCGCGCGAGAGGATTGCGGAAGGTCAGCAGGCAGCCGGCAAGGTCCGGCCATGCGTTGCCTGTCAACTCAAGCTGGACGGGCTGGGCGCGCCCTTCGACCCATATTTGGCCGCGGACAATTCCCTTGACACGATTGTCAATCTCGCCGCGCACCACGCTGTCATGAATCCGAAACGCCATCGCGGCTTTGATCCTTCCGCTTTTTGCCGCCGCATTAAAGAAGAAATTTTGCGCGGAAAATCATTGAAAACCCGGCGCGGGCCGTTACAATCCAGTCCCGCCATGATCAAAAAAGACAAGCGTGTCGACGCTTACATCGCCAACGCGGCGGATTTCGCCAAACCCATTCTCACCCACCTTCGCGCCCTGGTCCATGCCACCTGCCCGGACGTCGAAGAGACCATCAAGTGGCAACACGCGACGTTCATGCACAAGGGGATGCTGTGCGGCATGGCGGCGTTCAAGGCTCATTGCGCGGTTGGATTCTGGAAGGGCAAACTTATCTTCGGCTCCACGGAAAAAGAAAACGAAGCGATGGGCCAGTTCGGGCGCATCACGTCGCTGAAGGATTTGCCGAACGACGCTGTCCTCATCGGCTATCTTAAGAAGGCGATGGCCCTCAATGAATCGGGGACCAAAACGCCGCGTCCTACCAAGGCCGCGGTCAAAAAGCCTCTCCCCATGCCCGATTTCTTCCAGGAGGCCCTGCGCAAGAACAAAAAAGCCGGCGCGGCCTTTGACGCCTTCAGCCCAAGTCACAGGCGCGAATACGTTGAGTGGCTCACGGAGGCCAAGCGCGAGGAAACCCGCCAGAAACGTCTTGCCACGACGCTCCAATGGCTCACCGAAGGCAAACCCCGCAACTGGAAATACGCGAATTGTTGATTCTGCGCGCCACTTCGTGTTTAGTGGGGCGACTGATGCAGACTAAGACAGCCTTGTTGTTCGCTGGCCAGGGGGCCCAATACGTGGGCATGGGCAAGGACCTTTTTGAGCAATTTCCCACCGCGCGCGACTACTTTCATCGCGCCGATGAGGCCCTAGGCTTTAACTTGACAGCCATCTGCCACAGCGGCCCGGAGGCGGAATTGACTCGCACCGAGCATTGCCAGCCGGCGATCTTTCTCGTGAGCTGGATAGCGCTCCAGTTGCTCAAGGAGCGCGCGCCCAATCTCACGTTTCAAGCGACCGCGGGATTGTCGCTCGGCGAGTTGACGGCCCTCACAGCCGGAGGCGCCATCGATTTCGCGGACGGCTTGCGCATCTCGCGCCAGCGCGGCCGTTTCATGCAGGAGGCGTGCGACCTCACCCGCGGCGGCATGGCGGCCGTTCTGGGCCTCGATGTCGAAACGACCCGCGCCGTCTGCGACGAAGCCGGCGTTGAGATCGCCAACCTTAATTGCCCCGGCCAAATCGTCATCTCCGGCGAATCTGACAAAATTGCGCGCGCTGTCGAACTTGCCAAATCGAAGGGATCCAAGCGGGCGGTCGCGTTGCCTGTTGCCGGCGCTTATCATTCGCGCCTTATGACAAGCGCACAGCCCAAGGTCCGGGCGTTGATGGCCGGGATTCATGTCCGCAAACCGGCCGTGATGGTCATCTCCAATGTCACCGCCGAGCCGCACGGCGAGCCGGACGAAATTCGCGCGCGTTTGGCCGATCAAGTCATTTCGCCGGTGCGCTGGGAGGATTCGGTTCGCTATTTGCTCGCGCAGGGATTCACGCAGTTTATCGAAGTGGGCCCCGGCGCGGCCCTGAGCGGATTTCTCAAACGCATCGACAAAACGGCGCAGAGCCTCAACGTGGCCGACGCACCGAGCCTTGAAATGACGGCCAAGGCCCTGTCCATTTGACACTATGAAACTCGCCAACCAGGTCGCAGTCGTCACCGGAGCAGGGCGCGGCATCGGCCGCGCCATCGCCCTCAAATTCGCCGGCGAAGGCGCCGACGTCGCCTGCGTCTCGCGCACCGCAGAGAACGCCGAAAAAGTCGCGGGCGAAGTTCGCGCGGCGGGCCGCAAGGCATGGGCGTACGGAGTGGACGTCTCGGATTCGGCCGCCGTTTCCGCCGCCGCGGACAAAATCCTCGCCGACGCCGGCAAGGTGGACATTCTTGTCAACAATGCCGGAGTGACGCGCGACACGCTTCTCATGCGCATGAGCGATGCGGATTGGGACGCCGTTCTCGGCACAAACCTGCGCGGCGCGTTTGCCTTCACGCGCGCCTTCAGCCGCAGTTTTCTTAAACAGCGCAGCGGCCGCGTCATCAACGTCGCCAGCGTGATCGGTTTAATGGGCAACGCCGGCCAATGCAATTACGCGGCCAGCAAGGCGGGGTTGATTGGCTTCACCAAGTCCATCGCGAAGGAGTTCGCCTCGCGCGGCATCACCGTCAACGCGCTCGCGCCTGGATTCATCGAGACCGACATGACCCAGGGCCTCTCCGAGGAGATTCGCCAGGACATCAGCAAACGCATCCCGCTTAATTTCTTCGGCCAGCCTGACGACGTCGCCGAGGCCGCGCTTTATCTCGCAAGCCCCGCCGGACGCTACATCACCGGCCAGGTCCTCACGATCGACGGCGGCATGCACATGTAGGCGCCCGCGCCTTTGTCAGATCAACAGCTTTATTTTAGGCGCGACATTCGCTGGCGCATCTCGATGTGCTTTGCTTTGGCAAAGACTCGGTATTCGTCGCGCATCGCCACCATCAGATCCCGCTTGGAGACATTAGTCTTTCCCGAATTGGAAATGGATTGTTCCAGCAGCGCATCCAAGCGGCTCCGTTTGGCTGATTGTTCCGCGGGAGCGCCTGTCTCAAGGTCGAACCACGCCTGCAATATCGCCTCAAGTTCCGGATTTCTCGCCATGAAAGATCCCGTCAAGAATCTCGGCCCTTCGTTCAGGCGTCATTTCGTCCTGCCACACGGCCTGTGTGTCGTAAAGATGCTTCAACGCCGCAGTGAAGTCTGCTGAGGTGATCCCCCCCTCGTTTCCAGGTTGGGTGGCGTTCTGGTCGAATGACGTGTGCAACCTTTCACCCTCTGCGATTAGCAACGCCAAAACAGCCTTGTGAAAAGAGAGGTCCTCGGCGGTCGGTTCGTTGAGAATCAATCGCTCGCGCTCTGTCTCGCGGAACATGGACAACGATTTGAACCACGAGACGATTTCCGGCAGCCAGCCATAACGACGCTCAACAACGTCGCGCATGTTCTGCGTCACCACCCATCCAACCGCATCCCATCCCGGCGTCATTTCAAGCGTCTGGCTCACCTGTAGAGGGTGTATGGATATGGCCCCTTTTGTCAATTGCCGGGTGGGAGCGCGCGCGATACACTTCGAATATGCCGCTCTTAACGAATCCCAAAATAATCCCTTGACAGGGCCAGATTGATGTGCGATCATCCCGCAATCGGGCTTTATGCCCGGCTTGTGCGGCTTCAATCACCGCACGCTCTTTGGCAACGCGCAGTGAGCGCCATCGGAAATCCGACTGCCCCGTCGGCTGGAATGCGTGTCTACTCGTGTCGTTCATGGTTGATCCGTTTTTTTGGGGGGGGGAGCGAAAACTGTGTGGGGGGGGAGCGGATTCGGCTCCAACCCTGCTTAATGTGTCAATTGCTGATTGCATTGGCCGTTTTTTTGTCTACTATAGACAATGATCCCGGGGAGTAGTCCTGAGCGCCCCGGAACTGCGCAATGATGAGAAAACCAATGTTCGGGCCGGTCGCGGTCGCCGCCGCAGCCTTGCTGGCCACCGGTCCCTTTTGTTCAGCCCAGCCTCTGAGTATCACCACCTTCGCCGGATCGGGCGTTCGCGGCCAGTCCAATGGCCCCGCCCTCCAGGCCCAGTTCGCCGCCCCTTCCGGCGTCGCCGTCGACGCCGCCACAAACGTCTACGTGGCCGACGCCTACAGCAACGTCATCCGTTTTATTGCGGCGGACTCGACTGGCTCCAACTGGACCGTGCGCACGATCGCCGGCTTGTCCGGCGCCACGGGGCGCGTCGACGGGACCAACGGCGGAGCGCGCTTCAACGGGCCGCTTGCGGTTGCGGTTGACAGCGCGACGAACCTTTATATCGCGGACGCGGGGAACAACGCGATTCGTCAACTTCATCTTGACTCAACCGGAACGAATTGGGTCGCCATCACCATCGCCGGAACCAACAACGGCGCCGCCGGCTCGGCCGATGGAACCAATGGCGCCGCCCAATTCAACGGGCCAGGCGGCATCGCTTTGAGCGCCGGCGGCGGGTTGTTTATCGCCGACAAAGTCAATCATACGATACGAAAAGCCGCGCGCGACGCCAACGGGACCAATTGGGTCGTCGTCACGTTTGCCGGCGCCGCCGGGTCGCCGGGCTTTTCGGACGCCGCGGGCCAGTTTGCGCGTTTTAATTTCCCCAACAGTCTGGCGGTGGACGCCGCCACAAATGTTTACGTGGCGGACGGCGGCAATAATGCCGTGCGCCTGATCACGCCCGCGGGCGCCGTGACGACGCTGGCCGGCGGCCAGGCCGGGAGCGCCGACGGCGTTGGCACAAACGCGCAATTCAACATGCCCTGCGGCATCGCCGTCGATGCGGCGACGAATGTCTACGTCGCCGATCTTTACAATTACGAAATACGCCGGCTTTCGCGCGTGGCGGGAACATGGGTGGTGCAGACTGTCGCCGGCAAACCGGGAATTCCGGGGCGGACCGACGGCGTGGCGTCATTCGCCCGGTTTCAATTCTTCAACGCGCGCGGAAACCCCAACGGCCTGGCGATGGGTCCGGCGGGCGATCTTTTTATAGCTGACAGCGAAAACAACCTCATCCGCCGCGGAACGCTTTACCAGGGATTATTGTTTACAGCGCTGCCGCAAAACACGGCCGCGCTGGTGGGCGACACGATCAATTTAAGCGCTGCCGCCGTAGGCGCCATTCCGATGACTTACCAGTGGCTGCTCAATGGCGCGCCAGTTTCCGGCGCGACAAACGCGACGCTCACGCTGACTAACCTCCTCACCAACGCCGCCGGAAGTTACAGCGTCATTGTCTCCAACAGCGCCGGGTTTACCAATAGTCCGCCCGCGCTCGTCGCCGCCCTGCCGCCCCTGGCGGTTTGGACGATTGGCGGCGTCGGCGCCATCGGGACAGCGGACGGTCGTGGCCTGGCGGCGCGTTTCAACAACCCTCGCGGCCTGGCGGTCGACCCGTCCGGCAACCTCTTCATCGCCGACACGGCAAACGAAACAATTTGCCAATGTTCACCCATTGGGCAGGTCACAACGCTGGCAGGCGGACCGCAGGCCGCCTCCTCCACCGATGGAATTGGCGCCGCGGCGCGCTTCAGCACGCCTTGCGGTGTCTCGGTGGACCTTTACTCGAACGTCTATGTGGCCGACACGGCCAACAACACAGTGCGCGTCATTTCACGAACCGGCGCCGTCACGACATTGGCCGGCGTCCCCGGGTCCTCTGGATACGGTGACGGTCTGAGTCAAACAGCCTTGTTCAACCAGCCTTTCGGCGTGGCGGTGGACCGCGCTGGGGTCGTTTACGTGGCCGACACCTATAATCAACGCATTCGCGTGATTTCGCACGGTTACGTGACGACCCTCGCAGGTGATGGATCGCCGGGATTTTTGAATAACGTCGGAACCAACGCGGAGTTCAGTTATCCAATCGCGCTCGCCGTGGATTCCGCCGGCGTGGTGTTCGTCGCCGATTACGGCAGCGCGATCATCCGACGAATTGCGCCCGGCGGTTCTGTTTCCACCATCGCGGGAGCGCCCGGCCAGTTCGGCGCCGCCGATGGAACCAATGCGGCCGCCCGTTTCTATTTGCCAAGCGGCATCGCGGTCGATGCGCAGGACAACCTGTATGCGGCCGACTATGGCAACCAGACCGTCCGCAAAATCACGCCCGATTTGAGCGGCAACTGGGCGGTCACGACGCTGGCCGGCTTTCCGACCGCGATCGGCGATTCGGATGGCGTCGGCACGGCCGCCTACTTTCACGGCCCCATCGGCGTCGCGGTGGATAGCGCCGGCTACGTCTACGTGAGCGATTCCTTGAACAGCGTCCTCCGCAAAATCACGCCGGCGGGCGCTGTCTCAACCATTGCCGGCCCGGCCCGAAGTTTCGGAGTCGACGACGGACCGTTTCCAATCGGCCGTTTCGACGGCCCGGGCGGCGTCGTCGCGGACGCCAGCGGCGATGTGTTTGCCGCCGATACCGTCAATAATGCTATGCGGGAAATCAGCCCGAACGGCGTCGTGACGACGATTGCCGGCATCGCCGGGCCCGATTTCGGCGGCGCGTCCGACGGCTACGGCGGCGCGGCGCAGTTCAACCAACCGACGGGCCTGGCCCTGGGCCTCTCGTCGAATATTTATGTCGCTGATTTCCAGAACTCGACCATCCGCATGATGGCGTTTGATTCGGGCGTGGGACAATGGCACGTGACGACCGTCGCGGGGACCGCTGGCAACGCCGGATACGCCAACGGAGCCAACGCGCTCTTCAATGGGCCATGGGGCGTCGCCGTCGACGGCGCCGGCGCTGTCTATGTGTCCGATTACAGCAATCACGTCGTCCGCGTATTGACGGCATTGGGCGCATCGAATTACGCCGGATCGCCGCACCAGGCCGGTTACGGTGATGGAGCCAACGCGTTCTTCAACTATCCGGCCGGAATTGCGCTGGACAGCGCCGCCAACCTCTATGTCGCCGATTCGCTCAACCAATTGATCCGCAAAATTGCGCCCGGCGGAGTCGTGTCGACGGTCGCGGGCTCCTATTTGACGCCCGGAAACGCCGACGGCAACGGCCTTGCGGCGCAGTTCAATTATCCCGAAGGCCTCGCCGTCGACGCGTTTGGCAATGTGTTTGTCGCCGACACGGGGAACAATGCGATTCGCGAAATCACGCCCAACGGCGGCGTGGTCACTGTTGCGGCGGGGCCGGGCCTGACCGGCGGCCTCGACGGAGTTGGCGCCGCGGCTCAATTCAATGGACCCGCCGCCATCGCGCTGGCTTCCGACGGCAGCCTGTTGGTGGCCGACACGCTTAACAACACGCTCCGGCAGGCGGTGGGCTGGTTTGGGCAACCAATAGTCTTGACTGCGCCCTTTGACGTTTCCGCGCCCGTGGGCGCGCCGGTCGCCCTGGCGCCGGTTGTCGCCGGAGCGCCGCCGCTGGGTTATCGTTGGCTTGACAATCTTTCGCCTGTTCCAAATGCGGCCAATCTCGTCTTGACGATACCGGCCGTGCAACCGGGCGACGCGGGCGGGTATCAGCTCGCGCTGACCAACGCCCTCGGCGCCGACACCGGCGGAGTCACCAGCATTTTTGTCACGCAGCCGCCGCAAATCTACACGCAGCCCGGCTCGCAAATCGCCGCCAGCAATGCCGCCGCTTCGTTCGCGGTGAGCGCCTACGGCGCCGCGCCGCTCAAATACCAGTGGAGCTTCGACGGCGTCGCAATTCAGGGCGCGACGAGCGCCACGCTGACGATTTCGCAGGCGCACAACACCAACGCGGGGACTTATCAGGTTGTCGTGTCAAACACTTTCGGTTCCGTCACGAGCCTCGTGAGCGAGTTAATCGTCGCGGCGCCGCCGCAAATCCTGTCCGGCCCGTCCAATCAGGTCGCCCAATGCGGCGGCAACCCGGCGTTGACTGCGACCGTCACGGGCACATCGCCGATTGGATACCAGTGGCTCGCCGGCGGGGCGCCGATTCCGTCCGCGACGTTGCCGACGCTTTTCGCGAGCAACCTAGTCGCAGGCCAGGCGCAATCGTTTTCCGTGATTGTCAGCAACGCGTTTGGCGCGGCGACGAGCCAGGTCGCGGTCGTGAACGTTGTGGACATCGCCGGGCCGGTGATCAACATCCTTGGCGCGAGCGTCACCAATATTTTGATAGGCGGCGCATTCACGGACCCGGGCGCGACGGCGTACGATTTGTGCTCTGGCCCGGCGTCTGTCACAACCGGCGGATCTGTCAATACGAGCGTTTTGGGAACCTACGTCCTTACGTATCGCGCCACGGACGCCAACGGCAACTCCTCGACGAACACTCGCACCGTCAACGTCGTTCCGCAGGCGCCGGTGGTTGTCGGCCAGCCAGGCAACCATACTAATTATCCGGGCGCCGCGCAGTCGCTGACTGTCAGCGTCACCGGCGCCGCTCCAATGACGTTCCAGTGGTATAAAAACAACGCGCGCCTGGCCAACAACTCGAGGATCGCCGGCGCAACCAATCAAACGCTGACCATCGCCCCGCTGACACTTGGCGACGCCGGGAGTTACTTCGTCGCTGTCACCAATAGCACGGGCGGCACGGTCAGCTCGAACGGCGTCCTCACCCTCGGCGTCGCGGGATCGCCCGTCGCCGTCACCGGCTTCAACCGCGATGTTATTGTGGAGCGCACGGCGAGCGGCGGCGACACTTCGCCCTACGCGCAAGTGTTTGACCCCACCTACGCCGCCCCGACGTTCTGTTTTTATGAGGCCGGCTTGAACGCCATCAACTATTACGGCGGCAGCCCGGTCAACCTTGGCCTGGTCTCCAGCCGCTCGTACGTCAGCGCCGTCGACAGCGCCACGACGTTTCAACTGGCGCCCTACACGGCCAACAACACGCTCTATATGTCGTCTGCTTCGCCCTCCGGCGCGCTGCCGCTGGTTTCGCCGACCAATCTCAATGTGCTCTCCATTCTGGCGGCGTCTGCATCGGGCGGCGGGACAGGCTCCTGGACCATTCAATTTGCCGACGGCACAATCAGCCCGGCGTTTTCCTTCAATGCGCCGGATTGGCAGGGGACCACAGGCGGGGCGGTGACTCACTTTGGCGAGCTCTACTGCGGCAACTACGGCCAGTTCTACGCAGTCAACTACACAACAAACTTCCCCAGCCTCTATCAAACCACTATCAACCTGGCCGATCTCGGCTTGAACGTAAAATCCATCGCCGCCCTCCTGTTCACCAAGCCGTCGCCAGGCTCCAGCTCGGTTACCGGAGTTTTCGCCATCAGCGGCACGACTGGCCCCGTCCAGGCGCCATTCAGGATCAACGCCGCCGCCCTTGTGTCGGGCGCGCTGACGTTTTCGTTGCAGGCGGCGCTCAACCAGAGTTACACCATTCAGCAAACCACCAACCCGCTGCCGGGCTCGTGGCGCCCCTTGACCAACTTCATCGGCGCCGGCGCGTCCGTTCAGTTCACGGTGCCTTTGACAAACCGCCAGCAATTCTTCCGCGTCGTCGAGCCTTAAAGAAAAGGGCCGGAAGCCGCACATAACCTCACATACGCTCACATAGGCGCACATGCGCGCACATTTTACGCATGCAAAAGCTCCGCGAAGCTCGTCTGGCGCACAGATAGGTGATGGGGCAGGTGATCCACCTTCGCCAAAGGCTATGGTGGACAGGTCGGTGGACACCCGTTTTCGCCAAGGCTGTTAGTGGACAGGCGCAGCCCGCAGAAGAGAACGTAGCGCTTTATTCGCCCCTGCAAAGGGATCTCAACAGGAGAAATTTGTTTGCTGAAGGGCTGAACATTACAAGAGTATGGTTTGAGGTTGCCTCGAATTGACGGACAGAGAATCGGGTGAAGAATGAACGAAAAGACCCATGAAAGAAACATCTGTCCGAGAGCGCCGAAAATTCGAC
>Ga0265338_10004389_pt1 | contig 19079 bp, 11 predicted proteins | sample 42126metaG_FD_193579 | JGI IMG/M metagenome (GOLD analysis project Ga0265338, IMG submission 193579) | Rhizosphere microbial communities from Carex aquatilis grown in University of Washington, Seatle, WA, United States - 4-21-26 metaG | ecosystem: Host-associated > Plants > Roots > Rhizosphere...
ACCACGACGATTCTCAATGCGGCCAATGCCATCATCAAGCACAACGTCCGGCGGCGCGGCAAATCGTTGTGGTCGGGCAGGGGACACGGCACGAAAATCCAGTTGCACACGTTTGACAACGACGAAACCGAGGCGCGCGAAATTGTGGCGCAGATTGAATTCAAGCGGCTCGCGCACCGGACACCGTGGCGGGATTGCGCAATCCTCTTCCGCACGAACCAGCAGTCGCGCCCGCTCGAAACCGCGCTGCGCACCGCGGCCGTGCGTTATCATTTGATCGGCGGTCAGAGCTTTTTCGACCGGCGGGAGGTGAAGGACTTTCTTGCCTACCTGAAAATGTTTCTGAACCCGCACAACGACATCAGCCTGCTGCGCATTGCCAACGTTCCGGCGCGCGGCTTGAGCGACGTGACCATGGAACGGCTGCTTGGCGCGAGCCACGACCGGAAATGCTCCGTCTACACCGCGATGAAAAATCCGCTCGTGACGACGACGTTCCAGACCAACACGCGCAAGAGCATCGAGGCATTTGTGGAATTCGTCGAGCGGACGCGCGGGCATATTCTCAATCCCGCGAGCGGCGTGAGCTTGCAAGCGTGGGCCGACAATTTCCTGGACGAGACGGGTTACTTCGCCGAACTTCGGCGACAGGAGAAAAATCCGGAGAACAGCGAGAGCCGCGTCCGCAATCTGAAGGAATTCATGGCGACGATGGACCGTCCGGCGGGCGGTGGCACATCTCCGGCCGAGCGGCTGGGGAATTTTCTGGAGGAAATCACGCTCGACACCGAACGCGAGGAAGAGGAGGAAAACACCGGCGACGCCGTCACGCTCATTACGATGCACTCGTGCAAGGGACTGGAATTCCCGCACGTTTTCGTTGTCGGCATGGAGGACGGACTGCTGCCGCACTCGCGGTCCAAGGCCGAGGGCACGCTGGACGAGGAGCGGCGGCTGTTTTACGTGGCGGTGACGCGCGCGATGCAGACGCTGACCATCAGCCATTGCGGCGGCCGGAAGAAATACGGCCAGGTGCTGCCGTGCCATCCGTCGCCGTTCCTGAAGGAACTGCCGGAGGAACTGGTCGAACATTCCAACTCGAAATCCAAGACGCCCGTCGAGCAGGAATCAGGAAAGGGCCTTTTCGCCGCGATGCGGCAAGCCGTCACTTGACAACAGACTGTCGGGTCATATGTCTTGCATTACCCGTCCCGTCCGCTTGCTTATTTCGTTCAGAAGGTTATCTTTAAGCCGGTTGTGCGGGAAATTCCATAAATAGTTGAGGGATTTAAGCCTTGCCGGTGTAAGCGTAACAGTGCTCAAAAGCGGGCGCTCAACTTGAACAGAAAGAATTAAAATCATGAAATTACTCAATCGTATCAGCCGCCGGGTGGCGGGCGGACTTGTTTTGGCCGCGGTGTTCGCCGCGGCTCCGGCAATCATCCACGCCGGAAGCACGAATTCAATGCCTGCCGCCTCCAAGCCGGTTCCGTATCCCCTCGACACCTGCATCATTTCCGGCGACAAGCTGGACGGCGACATGGGGCCGGCCATCGTGTTTATTTATCAAACCAACGGCATTAATCAGGAGATCAAGTTCTGCTGCCCGATGTGCAAGCCCAAGTTCCTGGCCGACCCGGACAAATACATGAAGTTCATCCAGCAGGCTGAGACCAAGTCAAAGAACACCAAGAATTGATAAACAGAAGCCAAGAAAAGTGGGGCGCGATGCGCCCATCGGTGTGAGATTTAAACCGTGAAGACGACACTGGCCATAGTTTGCAGCCTGCTGCTGATGGGAACCCCGTTCCTGATGGCGCAGACATCGTCATCGTGCGTCAAGCATGTTCGCGCCTGCTGCCAGCACGGTGGCGAAATGCCTTGCTGCAAGGCGAAATCAGCGCCCGATTCACAATCCAAGCCGGCTGTCCCGGCGCAAACCGGCAATCAGGCCCAGCTTTCGCTTCTCGTTCCCAACGCCTTGATCTGGACTCTGCCGACGAATCCGGCGGATACGATTTCTTCCCATTCCACACTGTCTTCGATGACGGCCAGCGCGCCGCTTTACGCGCGGGACTGCGCCCTGCTCATCTGAATTTTCCACTTCCTCGCCCGTAGTGTGCCTTGAGCCGGCGTGCTTCGGTCCTGTTTCCCTGCTCCACGGAATTTGTGCCCGTGATTTAACCCGAGATTTCCTGCCGCGCACAAACGGCATGACTGAAACGAAAGAAATATAATTTATGAAAACGAAAATTATTTTGATTCTGGCTGTGGCCGCCCTGTTTGGCGCCGGCGTGATGTGGTCTGCGCAACATCGGTTGCAATCCACGACTGCGGACGGCCGCAAAATTCATTACTACACCTGCCCGATGCATCCGTCCGTCAAATCCGACAAGCCCGGCGATTGCACGATTTGCGGCATGAAGCTCGTGCCGGTCTATGCGGACGCAACCAAAACGAACGCGCCCGCCGAAACGCCGGCGGGTTGCTGTTCCACCGGCACGAATGCCGCGCCGGCGCCGTCGGGCTGCTGTTCGTTCTAACGAACGGGAATTTATGAAGCCGAAAACCCTTTTGCTCGTCCTGTTCGTCGCCGCTGCCGGCGCGACGGCGGTGTGGTTCGCCGCGCGGCGCCAGCCTGCGCCAGCGGCTGCCGCTGCCGCCGGCCGCAAGGTTCTTTATTACCAAAGTTCGATGCACCCCTGGATCAAATCGGACAAGCCCGGCAAATGCCCGATTTGCGGCATGGATTTGGTGCCGGTTTATGAAAGCACGGAAAGCACCAATACCGGCTTCGGCCTCAAGCTCAACCCCGACAGCGTGAACGTCGCCAACGTCCAGACCGCGCCGGTGCAGCGCCGTCAACTCGTCCACACGCTACGCGTCGCCGGTGCGATACAAATGAAAGGGCCGACTTATTTCGTCTTTACCGCCAATGAGCGCGACCTAGTCTGGCTCGACGTCGGGCAGTCGGTTGAAGTCACCATCCCCGCGCTGCCGGGGACAAATTACACGGCGCGCATCACGCACATTGACACGACATTTCTCGATGCAAGCCGGAACGACCAGTCGCACGGCATCCAGGTGCGCGCGACGGTGTCGGAAAATCTGGCCCATGTCGAAGGCGTCAAGCTCTGGCGGCCGTTCGACGGTTTTTACGCCGAGGGCCGCGTGCTCGTGAAATCGCCGGACGTGCTGGCCATTCCGCGCAACGCGGTGCTTCAGCCCGGACAGCAGCCGGTCGTTTATGTGGACGAGGCGAACGGCAATTACCAGCAGCGCAAGGTGAAATTGGGCCGCATCGGCGATGAATTTGTCGAGGTCCTCGACGGTTTGAAGGAAGGCGAAAAAATCGTCACCTCCGGCAACCTGTTGATTGACGCCGAGGCGCAGATTTCCAAGAGCGCCCAAAATTAAACAGCCATGATCAACCGCATCATAGAATGGTCGTTGCGCAACCGCTTCCTGGTCTTTTGCGGCGTGGCGCTACTCATCGGCTTCGGCATCCGCGCCGTTTATCGCACGCCGGTGGATGCGATTCCCGACTTGAGCGAAAATCAGGTCGTCGTCTTCGCCGACTGGCCGGGCCGCAGCCCGCAGGAGGTTGAGGACCAGGTCACGTATCCGCTCTCGGTGAATTTGCAGGGGCTTGCCGGCGTGAAAACCGTCCGCGCCAATTCCATGTTCGGTTTCTCGCTCGTCACCATCATTTTCGACGACAAGATTGACAATTATTTCGCGCGGTCGCGCGTGCTCGAACGGCTGAATTATCTCGGCGATGTTCTGCCCGCCGGCGTCGAACCGAAGCTCGGCCCGGATGCGACCGGCCTCGGCTGGGTTTATCAGTATTACCTCGACGTTGACCCGAAGCTCGCGCCGGACGGCGGCTACGACCTTGGCCGGTTGCGCGCGATCCAGGACTGGTTTGTGCGTTATCAACTCAACGCCGTTCCCGGCGTCGCGGAAGTCGCAAGCGTCGGCGGTTTTGTGCGGCAATACCAGATCGAGGTCTCGTCGCTGCGGATGCGCGCGATGAACGTGACGCTGCAAATGGTCATGGACGCCGTGAAACAAAGTAATTTGAACGTCGGCGGCAAGGTGATTGAAGAAAACGGAATGGAATTCGTCGTGCGCGGCATCGGCCTCGTCAATTCCAACGCCGATTTGGAGAACATCGTCCTGACCCAGAGCAGCGGCACGGCGGTTTATCTCAAGGACGTGGCGTCGGTGCAGGTCGGCGGCGATTTCCGGCGCGGCGCGCTGGACATTGACGGGCACGAAGCCGTCGGCGGCATCGTCGTCATGCGCACCGGCGAAAACGCGATGCAGGTCATCCGCGACGTGAAGGCCAAGATTGCGCAAATCACGCCGAGCCTGCCGCCGGGCGTCAGCATCAAATCCTTTTACGATCGCAGCGGGCTGATTGACCGCACGCTCGACACCCTCAAGCACGCGCTGACCGAGGAAGCCATCCTCGTGACGATCGTCATCATCATTTTCCTGTTCCACTTCCGCAGCATCCTCATCGTCACGCTGCCGCTGCCGCTGTCCATTTTATTTTCGTTCATCCTGATGAACCGGTTCGGCATCACGTCGAACATCATGTCGCTCTCCGGCATCGCCATCGCCATCGGCGTGCTGGTGGACGCCGGCATTGTCATGGCCGAAAACGCCATCCGCCATTGCGAACTAGCGGAAAAAAAGAAGGGCGCGCGGTTGAACAAGGCCGAATCGTTGCAAGTCACGCTCGAGGCGGCGCAACAGGTCGGACGCCCGATTTTCTTCGCGATGGTCATCATCATCCTCGCATTTGTGCCGGTGTTTGCGCTGACTGGACAGGAGGGAAAACTGTTTCATCCGCTCGCGTTCACAAAAACCTTTGCGATGGCCGGCTCGACGCTGCTGGCCATCACGCTCGTGCCGGCGTTGTGCGCGACATTCATCCGCGGCCCGTTCCACGCCGAGGACGCAAATCCGCTGATGAAAATCCTGCTGGCGATTTACAATCCGGTTTTGGACTGGGCGTTGCGCTGGCGAAAGGCGGTGGTTGGGCTGGCGTTAATTTTTGTTTTAGCCGCGCTGATCTTGGCTTTTGGCCTGCCACGCCCGATATTACTGCCGCTGGCAAAAATTCTCGCACCGCCGAATCAAACATCCACTCTGATTAACACCGGGTTTCAGCCCGGTGACAGCAGCGCCACGAATTCCGAAACCGTTTCAACGGTTTCTGTCACGCGCGCGAAAACCGCTGAAGCGGTTGAAACAAATTTCTCCACGACTGACACCCGGCTGAAGCCGGGTGTTAACGAGAATTTGCCCGCAGACAATGCGGCAGATTTGCCCCGATTCGCGTCACGCTATCCACGCCTCGCGCATTTGCTCGGCGGCATGGGCAGCGAATTCATGCCGACGCTGAACGAAGGCAGCCTGCTGTTCATGCCGGTGCTGCTGCCCAGCACGTCGCTTACGGAAATCAAACGCATCATGGCATGGCAGGACCAGGTCATCAGCCAGACGCCCGAGGTCGCGAGTGTCGGCGGGAAATTGGGCCGCTCGGAAACCGCCACCGACCCCGCGCCCATCGAAATGATTGAGACGACCATCATGCTCAAGCCCGAATCAGAATGGCGTGCGGGCATGACCAAGGAAAAACTCGTCGCCGAGCTGGAGGAAAAACTGTCGCAGATGCCCGGCTACGTGCCCGGATTTTTGCAGCCGATTGAAAACCGCATCCTGATGATCAGCACCGGCATCCGCGCGCAGGTCGGCATCAAGATTCTTGGCGACAACCTCGACGCGCTCCAACAAAAGGCGTTTGAGGTCGAGCGCGTCGTCCGCACAATTCCCGGCGCGGTCGGCGTCGCCGCGTCGCGCACGGAGGGCAAGCCGTATCTCGACATCGAAGTGGACCGCGCGGCGATGGCGCGTTACGGACTGCGGTCGCAGGACGTTCTGGATTTGGTCGAAGGCGGCATCGGCGGCGACAATGTTTCAACCGCGATTTCCGGGCGCGAGCGGATTCCCATTCAAATCCGGTTGCAACGCAGTGAACGCGACGACATCGAGCACCTTGGCGACATCCTTGTGCCGACACCGTCAGGCGACCGGGTTCCGCTCGGGCAGGTGGCGAAAATCCACCGCGAAATCGGGCCGAGCGAAATCAACAGCGAGAACGGGCGTTTGCGCGTGTTCGTGCAGGCGAACGTCGAGGGCCGCGACCTCGGCGGCTTCGTGAAGGAAACGCAGGCGAGCCTCGCGAAGGAAATTTCCCTGCCGCCCGGCATGACGATTGAATGGAGCGGCCAATACGAAAACCAGATTCGCGCGCAGCACACACTGCGGCTCATCGTGCCGGCGGCGCTGTTCGTCATCTTCCTGCTGCTTTACATCATTTATCACAGCGCGAAGGAGGCGGCGCACGTCATCCTCGCCGTGCCGTTCGCGCTGACCGGCGGCGTCTTCCTGCAATGGCTCCTTGGCTACAACTTCAGCGTGGCGGTGTGGGTCGGCTACATCGCGCTGTTTGGAACGGCGATTCAAACCGGCGTCGTGATGGTCGTTTATCTGGACGAGGCGGTGAAAAAGAAAATGGCCGAATGCGGCGAACATTTTTCGCGCGCGGACTTGATCCAGGCGGTGAAGGACGGCGCGCGGCTGCGGCTGCGCCCGAAAGTGATGACCGTGGCAACCATCGTTGCCGCCCTGCTGCCGATTTTGTGGAGCCATCGCACCGGCGCGGAAGTAATGAAACCGCTGGCGACACCTGTCATCGGCGGCATGTTGAGCAGCCTCGCGTGCATCCTGATTGTGACGCCGGTGATTTTCGCGTGGTTACGGGAACGGGAAATGAAAAAGCCGGCTGCTGATTGAAAAATCAATGTCGCGCGAAGGAGGCGAAGAACTTGTAGCCTATCCTCTAGTTAGGTGGCAGATATTTCGTCTCTCAAATGTGTGAGCCCGTCAATCATGGCTTTGTATTCTTGGTCAAACTTCAGTCTTTCTGGTGTTCCTTTCGGTGGCCACTCCCATGCACTAATATAAAGCGCCTGATAGCTATCCAGTGCCTTCTGTATTCTCAATCTGTCTGCTTTGGCGAACTGACTGGAAAATTGAATTGTGAACTTCTTCAACTCGGTTTTTGCTTTGCTCTCCAATCCCCAAAAACTTCTGTTGGTTTCCATGTCAGCCCGAATTCGGTCAATGATGGCATAAACTTCATTTCTGGCTTTCAGCCTTGCAGCCTCCTTTTGGGAGCGTAGACCCCAGCGATAACCACCCCAACCTGTAATGAGGCTGGTTAAAACCCAACCTGCAATCATCCACAAGGCATAATCTGGTATCTGAAATGCGCCGGATGGTATCTGTGCAATCATTTCTGGCCGTGGCCTGTGGGCCGAATCATCTTTGGCGCTATTCGGATTTTTTTCCGAGTTTCTTTTCCAATTCCGCGACGCGCTTGAGCAGTTCGGGTAATTTCCGTTGCGCGATGATCTGGCGCTTGATGTCCTTGTCCGGCTGCGCGGGATAGCCGAACCATTTTTCGCCGTCGGGAATGTCGTTCATCACGCCGGATTGCGCGGCGATGGTGACTTGATTGCCAATCTTCAAATGCCCGGCGAGGCCGACCTGCCCGGCGAGAATCACATATTTGCCCAGCTTGGTGCTGCCGGAAATGCCGACCTGCGCGATGACAATGCAATGCTCGCCAATTTCCACGTTGTGGGCGATCTGGACGAGATTATCAATCTTCGTGCCCTTGCCGATGACGGTCGAGCCGAGCGCGCCGCGGTCAATCGTCACGTTCGCGCCGATCTCCACGTCGTCGCCGATGATGACGTTGCCAATCTGCGGGACTTTGCGGTGGATGCCGTCATCCAGCACGTAACCGAATCCGTCCGAGCCGATGACCGTGCCGGCGTGGATGCGGACGCGATTGCCGATTTCCGTGCGCGGATAAAGCGTCACGTTCGGAAACAAATTCACGTCCTCGCCGAGCTTGGAATCGTCGCCGACAAAATTGCCGGCCTGCAAAACTGAATTGGCACCGATCTTCACACGTTCGCCGATGGTGCAATGCGGGCCGATGTGCGCGGTCGGATCAATTTGTGCGGTGGCGGCGACGACGGCGGTTGGGTGTTTGCCGGCGGCGAATTTTTTATCGGGAAAGAACAGCGCGAGCGCCTTGGCGAAGGCGATGCGGGCGTTCGGCACGCGAATCAGGATTTTTTTCGCCGACGAAAAGCGTTTGTCGGCGATGATGGCGGTGGCGGCGCTTTGCTCGGCGCGGGCGAAATAATCGTCATTTTCGGCAAATGTGAGGTCGCCGGCCTGCGCGCGTTCGGCGGGCGCGAAGTTTTTCAGGATGGCATTGCCATCGCCAACCACTTCGCCACCAACGAGTTTTGCAATTTCTGCGGCTGAAAAGGACATTTGATTGACTTGACTGTCGCCGCTCACTATAAAGACTGTCGCAACCAGTTCAACCCCAAGTTTTATGGCAAAAACTCTTCGCGTCGGGATGATCGGTCACCGTTTCATGGGCAGGGCGCACTCCAATGCCTGGCGGCAGGCGCCCCGCTTCTTCAACCTCAAGGCCAACGTCGAGCTGCACACGATTTGCGGCCGCGATGCCGGCGCGGTGCAGGCCGCTCGCGCCCAGCTCGGCTGGCAGCACGCCACGACCGACTGGCGCGAAATCGTCGAGTCGCCGCTGATTGACGTCGTGGACATCGTGACGCCGACTTTTTGCCACGCGGAAATGGCGATTGAAGCGGTGAAAAACGGCAAGCACGTCTTGTGTGAAAAACCGCTCGGCCTGAATCTCAAGCAATGCGAGCAGATGTTCGCCGCCGCGCAAAAGGCGAAGGTCGTCCATATGGTCTGCCACAATTACCGGCGCATTCCGGCGATTGTGCTGGCGAAGCGGATGATTGGCGAGGGCGCGCTGGGGCGGATTTATCATTTTCGCGCCCGCTATGCGCAGGACCGGCTGGCCGACCCGGATTTCCCGGTGGACTGGCGCTTGCAAAAGGAGACCAGCGGCAGCGGCGTCCACAGCGACATCAATTCGCACATCATTGATCTGGGACGTTACCTCGTCGGCGAGTTCAAGCAGGTCTGCGGTTTGGTCAACACGTTCATTCCCGAACGGCCTCTGCCGGATTCACTGGCGAAGGGACAAAAGAAGATGGGCAAGGTGACCGTGCCGGATTCGGCGGCGTTCCTCGGCTGGATGGACAACGGCGTGATGGCGAACCTGGAGGCGACGCGCTACGCGCTGGGCCGCAAGAACCACATCGAAGTCGAAATCAACGGCGGCAAAGGCTCGATTTATTTCGACTTCGAGGACATGAACAAAATCAAATTTTACAACGGCGACGACCCGCCGGACCGGCGCGGCTTCCGGGAAATCCAGGTGACCGAGCGCGGCAACGTGCAGCCTTACGTCGGCAACTGGTGGCCGCCGGGGCACGGCATCGGCTACGAGCATACGTTCATCCACACCGCCGCCGATTTTGTGAACGCCTGCGTGGAGGGCAAGCCGGTGCAGCCGACGTTCGAGGACGGCTTGAAAAACCAGCGCGTGCTCACGGCGGTGGAGGAATCGTCCAGAACCGGCAAGTGGATGAAGGTGTAGTGCCAAGTCTTTCCGCTGAAACTGTCATGTAGGTTCGAATCGTCAAAGACGTTAAGACGAATATAAATGAATTGGCTGGTCGAATTTTTATTTCCACGCCGATTACATCGGCTTGCTTACTTCCTGCGAGGTGTGGCAGTAGACATTGTGACGGCCTGTCTTTACGACAACAATAGCACGATGAATCCTCGGTATTTTTGGATTTTAGCCATGGCTCTGATGATTTATACGCTGTTCTTCATTCTTCTACCGAGGATTCGTGATGTAGGAATGAGCGGATGGTGGCTTGCATTTTGTTTCATTCCAATTGCAAACATTGCGCTTGGCATCATCCTGTTATTCCGCGCACCAGAATATCGCTATGGCGCAGTCGCTGATGTTGTTGAGACGGAGCCCTGAAAACTTCAAATTAAGGCACTGGCAAAGTTTGCCCGTTCTTGCCCGCAACTTGTTTTTCGGTTATGCTGCGGCTTGACTAAAAAGCTGTGACCTCTCTTGAACAAATCATTCCCGAACTGCGGGACGCCATCGGTCCGGTGATTTTGATTTCCGGCGTCGGGCTGCTGCTGCTCACCATGACCAACCGGCTGGGCCGCGCCATTGACCGCGCCCGGCAATTGAAGTCCGAGCTGTCGAAGCGCACCGAGGCGGAGCGCGAGCACTTGCAGGAGCAGGTCGCCATCATTTATCAGCGCGCCAAATTGATTCGCATGAGCATCACGCTCGCGGCGTTGAGTGCGCTGCTGGCGGCGGCGCTCGTCGTCACACTGTTTCTTACCGCGCTTTTGCAGTGGCAAACCGGATGGCTCGTCAGCCTCATTTTCATCGGCTGCATGGTTTCGCTGATAGCGTCGCTGGTTGCATTCATCCGCGACATCAATCTGTCATTGCGCGCGCTCAAGCTGGAATTGGGCGAGGACCGGGAGTTGAAAGACGGCGACGGAATCTGAGCCGTCCCAACACGGAGCGCGCGTCCTGCAATCACTGGCCAAGCTGAATCCGGTAAAAGCGCCGGTCGAAGTTGCCGGCGTTGGTATCACTCCAATTGAACGGCGGCGTGGGCAAATGGTTGGTGAAAATCCCGATCCAATCCGTGAGGTTGGTGGATACCTGCACAATGTAGTCCGGGCCTGAATCACCGTTGACGGTGAGGCTGAAAACGCCGTTGCTGAAAACGAGGTTTGACACGTGCGGCTGGGCCGGTGCGCCTGCCGACACCGTGAGGAAGGCATTGGTGCTGGTGATGGAACCGGCCACGTTGGTCACGACCACCGAGTAAACACCCGCGTTGGTGGATTGCACATTGCCCAAGGTGAACGTGGAGTTGGTGGCGTTCGCAATCGGCGCATTGGTGTTGAAATACCATTGATAAGATAGATTCGCGCTGCCGGACACGGCCACGGTGAAGCTGACGCTGTTGCTTGGCGCAACCGTCTGGTTTTGCGGTTGCGCGATGATGACCGGCGCGGTTGGCGCGTAAGCCGTGAGCAGCCAGTTGGTCTTGTTCCAGGCAAGCACTCCGGCGCCCGCTCCGGCAGTGGGGCTGGTGACGATGTTTGCAAGCTGGCTCGGGTCGTCCATCGTATAGGTGTAGGGCAACTGGCCGCCGGGTGCGCCGGAATTGGGGTTCCACGCGAAGGGAATGATGGCCGCCTGAAACGGTCCCAGCGGACTGCCAGGGTCGGTGCTGTTGCCGCGAACCACCGTGCTGTCCATCTGATAAATCATGTCCAATCCCAGAATTTTGCCGGTGTAAACCGGGTTCGAAGGATCGGTCTGGTTGTTGCGTAGCGGCGTGAGGCAGTCAATGTAAACCGATTTTTCCACCAGAATCGCGCCGCTCTCGGTGGAGATGCTGCCATTGAGGGGCGGGTTGAAACTATAGGTTTTCTTCATCGCATTGGAACTGGACGGGTTCAAGTTGACAACAGTGGTGACGATGAAATCGCGCAATCGTTTTGCAGCCAGAGCGTCGGTGTCGTCCACGTAGTTGTTGAAATCATGCACGTTGCCGGCGCGCAGACGGGGCACGGCGCGGTCCCAGCAATTATGCATCCACAGGTGATGGAACGTCGCCCATAAATTTTGGTTCTCGGTTTTCAGTGAGTTGGAACCCATCAGATGGGTTTTGTCGTGGCCTTGTATGATGGTGACGATATTGGTGGTGCTGAATCCATTGTTGCGAAGGAAATTGTAGAACGTGTAGGACGACCGGTTCGCCTCGAGCGCGTTGATTTGCTGCCGGACGAAGCTGTTGGTATTGGTGGCTCCGTCGTCCCCGGTGTATTTGCACCAGGAGAGGGTGACACTCGTGCTGCCGGCTTTCATATCAACGATGCCGTCATAGGCTTTGGTAAACGTGCAATGGTCGATCCAGATGTCGTAAACGGGGCCGCCGTTGCCGAGGTCGATGAAGTCCCAGTCGTTCTTGTCATACTGACCCTTGGTGGCCTCGTCCCATTCCCACATTTCGTCGAACTTCAGATTGCGGACGATGATGTTGTGCGTGCTCTTGATGTTGAAGGTGCAGTGCCGGATGGTTGCGCCATTGGCCGAGAAGATGGTCAGACCGCCGTTTTTGTATTTAATGTCCATCTTGCTCACGCCTGTTGTGATGAGTCGCGGGTGTAGTTGCGGAGTGGCGGCGGCGCTGAATGGAGTTGAACTGAGAGACTGGACTGCAGAACCGATTTCATTCCAACCCAGATCGAGGTCGTTCATGATCTCGATCACCTTGATGGTGCCGGTCTTGTTGAAGGAGATTACCGCATTGGCGAGCTCCAGCGGGGTGGTCACCTTTGCGTAAGCCGGGTCGGTGTCGGGAATCACGCCGCCGCCGGTCGCCGCCTGCCCAAAGCCGACCAGGTTATACTCGGAGTTGACCAGCGGTATCGCGGTTGTCACGGTTAGCTGGGCGGGATTGCTGGTCGCACTCCCGACGTTGTTGGAGGCGGTGAGCGTGTAACTTCCGTCATCGGCAATCTGCACATTCGACAGGCTCAAGGTGGATGACGTTGCGCCAGGAATCGGCGTTCCGTTCCTGTTCCACTGATAACTGATGGGCGCCGTGCCGCCCGCGGCGGCGGTGAAACTGGCAACACTGCCGGCCAATACCACCAGCGAAGCGGGTTGCGAATTGAAGACAGGCGCCACGGGATTCGTGTTGACCGTCAGACTGGCGTTGGAACTGGTGATGGATCCGGCTGAGTTGTTGATGACGACCGAATAAGCGCCCGCATTGGCCGGCTGAACGTTGGTGATGGTCAAAATGGAACTGGTGGCGTTGGTCAACAACGTGCTGGTGTTAAAATACCACTGGTAGCTGAGGGGATCACTGCCATTGGCGGTGACGCTGAAAGTGGCGGTGGCTCCGGGCAGAATGTTGGCCTGATCCTGCGGTTGCGTGATGATTGAGGGGGCCACCGGAAGATTTACCGTCAGTTGGGCCACTGCACTGGTGTCCGCGCCATATGAGTTGGTGACGATGCACAGATAGGCGCCGGAATTCGTGGTCTGCACATTCGCCAGGGTCAGCAGCGAATTGGTCGCCCCGTCCAGCGGTGAGTTGGTGTTGAAATACCATTGATAACTCAACGGCGTGGTGCCGTCGGCCACCACGCTGAAAAACGCACTTTGCCCGACGAAGGCCGACGCATCATTCGGGTTTTGGCTGATGGAGGGTGGATAGGTTTGGTTGTCCACCGGGGTAACATCCGCCCAATTGGTGCCCACGCGCACTTCATCGAACCAAAATGAAGGTCCTGTAGTAGCCACCGACCCGACCGTGCCAACAATCAGGAACGGATGTGTGAAATCGCTGCCGGCCGTTGTCGCCGCCCCATTGTTCGCGGCTGTGGCGTCAGGCGCTGATCCCGCTTGATATGTCGCGTTCGAAGGGTCCACCCAAATCGCCACTTCGTCCGCTCCGGACTGAAACGTGTAGCGCATCACCACCAGATGCGTGCCGTTCGTGGCGACGGGCGTGCCCACGACATTCGTGACCGCGCCGCTGCGCTTGCCCACGCCGACCGCACCAGTGGTGCTCACATACACGCCAATGCCCCACGCTGAATTGGCCGATGCATCATTCATAAAAGCGACGGGCATGGTTGTCCCCGGCAAAACGCGAACGTTGAGCAGGAAGGATGCGTAAACAACATTCCCGTCAACATTGGCCACCCCGGTGTCGCCGTTAAACTTGGCAAAAGTCTTCTTCGTGCTGGCGCCTATCGGGACAACTGCAACGCCGTTGTTGGTAGCGGCGGCAAAACCGCTGGGCGAGGTTTGGGCGGAAGCCGCGGTAACCATGATTTGAGAGCTATTATCTCCGCCCCCGGCAGTAGTTGTGTTCCACGGCCCGGTTACGACCCCCAGATTGACGCCGTCGGGGTAATTAAAATGCTCCGTGAAAAACGGGGCGGCGTGGGCGGAATACAAAATGCCGGCGGCTGCAAGCGTGAAGGCGAGCGTCCGCCGGACACGATAAGCGCGCGGCAAATTCATGAGTTTCGGCATTGGTTGACGATGAACTTTACGTCAGCGGTGCGGTTTTGTCACGCGTCAGGAAGTGCATCTGGTCTTGAAAATTGTGCATCATGCTGAAAGAGGCGTGGCCGGATTGAACAATTGGCGATGCGCATACAATTTTGGAATCACCTTTGACGTCTGACGGGCTTGTGTCGTAAAGTCCTGAAGTTTCCAGGACGGCAAATTATGATTGAATTGAAATCTGCAAATGGCCATTGGCGAATCGGCATGTGGTTCATGATGCTCGTCACGGGAATGTTATATTTTTCGGGAGCGGCGCTGGCCGCCCAAACCAATCTCTATGTCGCCGCCGACGGCAGCGCGAAATACAATTCGGTGCAAGAGGCCATTATGGCCGTGCCGTCGGGCACCCACAGTAATTCCGTCGTCATCCACATCAAGCCCGGCACTTACAAGGAACTCATTTCCATCCAGCGCGAGAAATGCTTCTTCAAGCTCGTTGGGGAAAATCCGACGAACACCATCCTCACTTTCAATCTTTATGCCGGCATCACCAATGCCGATGGCAAACCCATCGGCACATTCAGAACACCCTCGACGACGATTGACGCGGACGATTTTACGGCGGAGAACCTGACGTTTGAGAATTCCGCCGGGGCGGTCGGGCAGGCGCTGGCCATCCGCGTGGACGGTGACCGCGCGACGTTCCGCAACTGCCGGTTTCTCGGCTGGCAGGACACGATTTTGCTGAACCGCGGCCGACAGTATTTTACGAACTGCTACATTTGCGGCCACGTGGATTTCATCTTCGGCGCGGCGACGGCGTGGTTTGAGCAATGTGAAATCCACGCGCTGGGCAACGGCTATCTGACCGCCGCCTCGACGCCGGTGGACGTGCCGTTCGGGTTTGTCTTCTCGAATTGCAAAATCACCGGCGATCCGGAGGCAAAAACATTGCTGGGCCGGCCGTGGCGGAATTACGCCAGCACCATTTACCTGAACTGCGAAATGTCCGACGCGGTTCAGCCGGCCGGCTGGTCGGATTGGGGCAAGAAGGAGGCGCACAAGACGGCGCGCTATGCCGAGTTCAACAGCACCGGGTCGGGCGCGAGTCCGACCAATCGGCCTGACTGGATCGAACAATTGTCCGCCGCCGAGACAAACCTGGTCACGCTGGGAGAAGTTCTCGGTGGTCCGGACGGCTGGAAACCTGGAACCGCCCGCGCCGCTTCGGACGAACCTCCGCCGGTTATGGACAAAGGGGTTGAAGAAAAAGCAACCGCGTCAACCGACATGCCGAAGGCCTGGTCGCAAGTTCCGATCATTCTCGCCCGCATCGTGCCGCCGACCTTCCCGAACGGCGAACTGATCTTCACCAATTTCGGTTTCCGCAATGGACACTCCGGAACGATGGGGACTGTCTTCCGCACTCACGATTTTGTCATCACGAATTACGGGGCGGTGGGTGACGGAATCACGGATTGCACGAAGGCATTTGCCGCCGCGATCGCTGCATGCAACCAGGCCGGCGGCGGCCGCGTGGTCGTGCCCGCCGGAAAATTTCTGACCGGTCCGATCCATCTTCGGAGCTACGTGAATCTCCATGTGGTCAAGGATGCCACCATCCTGTTCACCACCAACACGGCGGCTTACCTGCCCGTGGTCTTCACGCGACACGAATGCACCGAGGTGATGAACTATTCGCCGCTCATCTATGCGTTTGAGCAACAGAACATCGCCATCACCGGCGAAGGCACGCTCGATTCGCAGGCGGCAACCAACGGCGTCTGGCATTCGTGGGACAAGACGAGGAGAGCGATTCGTGCTTCCCTCAGCAGGAAGGACAGCACGAATCTGGTCGCCATGGGCAACCGGGATGTGCCCGTGGAGGACCGCGTGTTTGGCGAAGGCCATTACCTGCGGCCTTATTTCATCCAGCCCACGCGCTGCCGGAACGTCTTGATTGAAGGCGTCACAATTCTCAATTCGCCCATGTGGGTCATCTCGCCGCTGTATTGCACGAACGTCACCATCCACGGCGTCACCGTGGAGGCCTCCGGCGCGAACACCGACGGGTGCGACCCCGATTCCTGCACCGATGTGCTCATCAAGGATTGCAACTTCAGCGACGGCGACGATTGCATCGCCATCAAATCCGGGCGCGACCGCGACGGCCATCGCGTTGACATCCCCAGCCGCAATCTTGTCATCCAGAACACCCATTTCAAGGCCGGCCACGGCGGCGTGACCTGCGGCAGCGAAACCGCCGGCGGCATTGCAAATGTGTTTGCGGAGAACTGCACCTTTGACAGCACCAATCTGGACGCCGCCTTGCGTTTCAAGACCAATCCCGCCCGCGGCGGCTACATCACGAACGTTTTCATCCGCAACTGCACGATCCGGACGGCCAAGACCGGCATCCAGATGACGCTGCGTTACGGCAGCTCCGGTGCGCGGGACGGCGAATACAAGCCCGAGATGAGCAACATTGACATCCGCGACTGCACGTTCGGCAAACTCACCAAGCAACCGATTTTCATTGAAGGCTACGACAGCAAGATAAAAATTTCCAATGTGACCGTCGCCAACTGTGTTTTTCAGAGTTCCAAAGACAAGAACACCATCACCAACGCCGTCAATATCCGCCTGCTCGGCAACCAATGGAAGCCGTCCGCGTCCGGTGAAAAAAAGACATCCGATAAAGCGTCCGATTCCTCCGAGACGGAAAACGATATGTGATTTGACTTGCCGGTTGGGGTTGCTCGTGTGAACGACTACCGCTTCATTGCGTCAGTTTCTTGCGGGCACACCATCGAACAGGATCGTTTTCCCTTCCTGCATTTTCGTGGTCGCGCCGCCCCGCGGCTGAATCTGCCCGGTTCCATACACCCGCGTTGCGTCGTTCATGTCCGTGAGCACCTCCGGTTTCAAGTTGAACAATGAGCCGTCGCGTTGCACCACCACCCGGCCGTTTATCAAAGTCGCTGCGTCCTTGGTCATGATGCCGGTGCCGTCCATTCGGAACAACAATCCGTCTTGCAGGCGCGCGTAGCCGGATTTGCTATTGGCGCATGTTCCGTCTGGCTGGACGATCATTCCGGTTGGAAAAGTCATCGCCGCTGACAGGGGCGAAGCCTGGCCATCGCGCACCACCACCACCCGGCCTGCCTGCATCGCCACGTGATCAAACACCGGCTGGACCGAGCCGTCCGGACTTATCAACCAGCTGTCGCGGCGGATGATCTGGGCCTCCCCGAGCGTCCGCTCCTTGCCATCGCCCACCTTGAAAGTGCCGTTGGTGCTGACCTCCACATCGAATGGGAGTTTTTCCACCTCCGTCAGCTCCACCAACTGGTCGCCTTGGATGTTATAAATCTTGCCATCCTTGACGGTGACGCCATCCGCCGCGCTGTCGGACTGGGCGCGGAGCGAAGGCGTGCCAATGCCCGCCAGGAAGCACAGCAAGAATATCGCGCGAAACATGCGGTTCAATTTCATCCGGACGCGCCGTGCGTCTTGACCCGGAGACGTCAAATTCAGGAATGCTGGACTTTTCATCGAAATCCTTTTTTTGAAATGGTTCGTTTGTTTCAACGATAGGACTGGCGTGCGGGAAGTCAAGCGCATCCCTGTCTACGTTGGCATGATTGCACCCGACTTGAAGGAACGCGCAATTTGACTTGCCCGGAACAGCGGTAACGCGTATTACAATCGGTGCAAGTTGCCTTGCCCACGTGGCGGAATTGGCAGACGCGCTAGATTCAGGTTTCCATTTTTGGACATTTTTCCCCGTTTCATTTCATCACTTAAAACAGCGCCAATGCCATTGATTTTATTGGTCAAAACCGGTTTTAAGACTTTCCGCACAATGCCTCGTAAGTGCCTCGAAAAAAGTTCAACTCTAGCACAAAAACTAGCACAGAAAAGTCTAGCATGTCTGGAGACACTTTTTTATCAATGAAAATTCCCCGTTCGCGTTCACGTGTTTGTCATCCGACTTGCTGATTTGAAAGCCAAGCCGAATGCCAATCACGAGAACGCTCACACCCATCAATGACTGGTCGTGTCAGCTTTGCAACCAGCCCTGCGCCCCTCCCCCTCTCGCAGAACTGATTTCAAATCCGACACCACCAGGACAAATCTTTCGCGCGAGCATGTCACACGTTGGCGATCAAGCGAGCCGCGAATTTAACTGGCAGACAGTTTGAAGACCGCTTGGTTTAATTTGTGAAGCTGGCAGTTCAGCCTATCCTCATATTTGGCGACATCATCATAACTAGTGTCCACCAATAAAGACACCGTCATAAAACAAAAATGCGATAGAGGCAACGACAATGACCTCAAATACTCCGATCAAATATCTCTGCCACTCTTTGGTATCAAATTTCCAGACAAGCATGATAACCGGGGCAAACGAAACGCATACCGAAACTATTCCCACGAACAAATCGGAGACTTTTAATGGCGGAGACACATACCCTTGCCAGCAAGTATCAATCGTTCCACGAAGGCAATCACTACCGAATATCAGACATATGACTGCTCCAATGTATAAAAGCATTTTCATATGGAAAAGCGGTGATGCTCAATGTCGCCTAACGATCCAAAGCTGAGCCACGCCGACGGGCAAGTGGCTCCGCAAGCTCAATAATCGTTGTATAACTCAAACCATCCATAAACTCAAGAGGCAGTCGGCGTTGGCTCCAGCGCGGTGTTAGGCCACACGTTTATATCTGCGGTTGCCAGTGCCGACCGTCCTGATGACAAGGTAATCACTGGCAAACTCGATAAAAGTATCCCGGTCTCCATAACCCGCGTCAATAGCACCACGGGAATCGCTCGTGTAAACCGAATCCAATGAAACTCCATCAAGCGACCATGTGCCAGTAGAATCGGAGACAATGCTGCCTCCGCGTGCAATCTTGGAGGTAAATGTCCCATCCTCGCTAAAGAC
>Ga0265338_10004390_pt1 | contig 19076 bp, 17 predicted proteins | sample 42126metaG_FD_193579 | JGI IMG/M metagenome (GOLD analysis project Ga0265338, IMG submission 193579) | Rhizosphere microbial communities from Carex aquatilis grown in University of Washington, Seatle, WA, United States - 4-21-26 metaG | ecosystem: Host-associated > Plants > Roots > Rhizosphere...
TGGCGATCGCCTGGCTGGCGTACCTGGTGCCGATGCTGGCCATCGTGGCCTGGCCGCCCGGCCGGCCCGGCGGCAAGCCCGCTCCGCCGCCCGCCCCGCCGCCCGCCCCGGCCGGCGCCCCCTCGGTCGCGCGGGAGCTGCCCGCCGGCTAGCCAACCGGGCGGCCGGTGATCCCGGCCGGGCCGGGAGCCAGCCGCACCCGTTCCGCATTCAATTACTTAGCGCATTTGACTGAATACATATAGCCGCAAAAGGAGAGCTCCGATGTCCCTTCCCCTAGGCCGACGACGGCTGCCGCTGGTCGCGGCGGCGGCCGTCGCCGCGCTCGCGGCGGTGCTGGCAGGCTGCTCAGGCAGCGCTAGCAGCGCAAGCGCGACGGCAGGCCCCGCGGCTGACCAGAGCAGCACGGTCACCGTCGCGCTGACCCCGCAGGGGTGCTCGCCCATGCCCGCCTCCATCACGGCCGGCGCGGTCGACTTCAACGTCAGCAACTCCGGCGCGGGCTCGGTGTCCGAGGCTGAGCTGCGCACCTCCGACCGGTCGAAGATCCTCGGCGAGCAGGAGAACCTGACGCCCGGCCTGTCCGGCGGTTTCTCGCTCACCCTGCAGCCGGGCAGGTACGACTTCTACTGCCCCGGCGCGTCCCAGCAGCACTGGACGTTCACCGTCACCGGCAAGGCCACCGCCGCCGCTAACTGGCAGGCCAGCCCGCAACTGGCCACGGCCGTGTCGGGCTACTCGGGCTACATCACCCAGAACACCAGCGCCCTGGTGACCAGCTCGCAGGCGTTCTGCCAGGCGGTCAACGCGGGCGACAAGGCGCAAGCCGAGGTGCTCTACCCCAAGGCCCGGGTCTACTACGAGCGGATCGAGCCGGTGGCCGAGATCTGGGGCAGCCTCGATACCGCCATCGACGGCCGCTGGGAGAACCCGGTCACCGTCGCGTCCCAGTTCACCGGCTTCCACCGGATCGAGCAACTGCTCTGGGAGGACAACACCCTGGCCGGCGCGACCGCGCAGTGCGCCGGGCTCATCAAGAACGAGAAGCAACTGCTGACGCTGGTCGAGAGCGCGTCCTACAACCCGCTGGAGATGGCCAGCGGCTCCACCGACCTGCTGGGCGAGGCGTCCACCGCCAAGATCTCGGGCGAGGAGGAGCGGTACTCCAACACCGACCTCCCGGTGCTGCAGGCCAACGTCGACGGCGCCATGGAGGTGGTCAGCCTGCTCACGCCGTACCTCGACCGCAAGGACCCCAGCCTGCTGGCCGCCATCAGCAAGCAGAACGCGGCCGTCACCAGGGTGATGGCCACGCTCAAGTCCAGCCCCGGATACGACCAGACCGGGTACATCGAGTACTCGGCCATCGGCGACAGCTCGAAGAAGCAGCTCTCCGGCGCGATCAACGCGCTCGCGGAGGACCTGTCCAAGCTGGGCCAGCAGGTGAGCAGCTAGCGATGACCTCTGCCCGCGAGCGCGAGGACTCAACCGGGACTGACTCCACCGGGACAGGCGCCGCCGCGGCGGCGCCGTCCCGGCGGCGGCTGCTGGCCGGGGCCGCCCTGGCGGGCGCGGGGGTGGCGGCCGGCGGCCTCGGCGGCTACTTCGCGCGCCAGCCGGCCGCCGCCCCGGCCGCCGGCGGCAGCGGCACCCTCGGCGACAGCACCAGCACGGTGGCCTTCTACGGCCCGCACCAGGCCGGCATCGACACCCCGGCCCAGGACCGGCTCGCGTTCGGCTCGCTGAACGTGGTCGACGGCACCAGCCCGGCCGACCTGCGCGACCTGCTGGCGCAGTGGAGCACGGCGGCCGCCAGGATGACCGCCGGGGAGCTGGTCGGCCAGGTCACCGACCCGGACGCGCCCCCGGTCGACACCGGCGAGGCGGTCGGCTCTCCGGTCTCCCGGCTGACCATCACCCTCGGCTACGGCCCGGCGCTGTTCGACCGCCGGTTCGGGCTGGCCAGCCGCAAGCCCGCCGCCCTGGCCGACCTGCCGCCGCTGCCGAACGAGAACCTCGACCCCGACTACAGCGGCGGCGACCTGTGCGTCCAGGCGTGCTCAGACGACCCGCTGGTCGCCTTCCACGCGGTCAGGAACCTGGCCAGGATCGGCATCGGCGCGGTCGAGCACAACTGGCTCGAGCTCGGCTTCGGCCGCACCTCGACCACCTCGGCCGGCCAGCAGACGCCGCGGAACCTGCTCGGCTTCAAGGACGGCACCAGGAACATCAAGGCGCAGCAGGCCTCGCTGATGAACGACCACGTGTGGGTGGGCCAGGAGACCGACCAGCCGTGGCTGCGCGGCGGCAGCTACCTGGTCGCCCGCAAGATCCGGATGTTCATCGAGAACTGGGACCGCGACTACCTGCAGGACCAGGAGAACGTCATCGGCCGGTCGAAGGTGAGCGGCGGCCCGCTGTCCGGCGGCGGCGAGTTCACCGCGCCCGACTTCGGCGCCACCGCGGCCAGCGGGCTGCCCGCCATCCCGGCCAACGCCCACATCCGGCTGGCCAGCTTCGAGCACAACGGCGGCACCCGTATCCTGCGCCGCGGCTACTCCTACACCGACGGCATCGACCCGCAGGCCGGCACCCTGGTCGGGGGGCTGTTCTTCATCGCCTTCATGAAGAACCCCAGCCAGTTCGTCAGGCTGCAGACCGCGCTGGCGTCCGACGCGCTCAACGAGTACGTGCATCACGTGGGCAGCGCCGTGTTCGCCTGCCCGCCCGGCCTGTCGGCCGGGCAGCACTGGGGCGACGGCCTGTTCGCCTAGCTGCCCGGCCCTGCTAGCGGACGGCGACCGGGTTGACCATGCCGCCGGTGCTGTACAGGAAGCGCTCAGGGGTGGCCCCCAGTTGCTGACCTGCGCGGCCAGCCGCTCGAACTCCTCGGCGTGCACCACTAGGAGCGCCAGTCGGCGGGCGGGGCGGCGATCCCGTAGAGCTTGGCCGAGTTGTCCCAGAGGAACTTGTGCCTGGTCTCCTCGGGCACGTACTTGAGCCCGGTGGCGATGGTCTCCTCGATGTTCTCGTACAGGCAGGTGATGTGCGGGAAGTCGGTCTCGAAGAGGATGTTGTCCACCGGCAGCACGTCGAGCAGGTGGTGCGGTGCGATCTCCTCGAACCAGAAGGTGGAGTACACCTGCCGGCGGAACAGCTCCGAGGGCAGCAGCTGCGAAGCGCCGGCGCCGCGGCCCGACCTGGTCCAGTGGTAGTCGCACGCCTCGAGGGTGAACGGGAGCCAGCCGATGCCGCTCTCGACCGAGACGAACTTCAGCTCGGGGAACCGCTCGAGCACCCCGGACGTCAGCAGGTCGGCGGTCTGCACGCCGTTCTTGAGGAACAGGCTGACCGCGCCGTAGGTCATCGCGCCCTGGTACCCGTGGGCGGCCATCCGCGGCTGGGCCTCGCTGCCGGTCTCGGCGCCGCCGATGTGGAAGTGAATCGGCATGCGGTGCGCCTGGGCGGCCGCGTAGACCGGGTCCCAGTGCCGGTCGCCCAGGTAGGGGAAGCCGAAGCGCTGCGGCTCACCGGTGAACAGGATGCCGCGGAACCCGAGGCCGGCCCCCCGCTCGATCTCGGCCACGCTGTCCGCGACGTCCCAGAACGGCAGGCTGAGGGTGGGCAGCAGCCGCTCGGGGGACTCCGAGATCCACTCCTCGTGCAGGAAGTCGTTCCAGGCCCGGACGGCCAGCAGCTTCAACTCCGGGTCAGCGATGCGCAGGAACCGCTGGGCACCGAAGCCGGCCACGTTCGGGTAGAGCACCTGGGCCCAGATTCCCGCGTGGTCCAGGTACTTGATCCGCTCGGCGGCGTTGTGGGCGGCGGGGTGGATGTCGTCGATCCGCGGCGGGTACTCGGGCGGGAACCCGGCCCAGTCGACCGGGGCCGACCGGCCGACCACGCCGATCGTCTCGCCGTCCAGCACCCAAACGTCACGGCCGTCGGCCCCGCGGACCATCCGGGGCACCTGATCGGCGAATTTGGCCGGGACCCGCGACGTCCACAGGTCAGCCACCTCAGAGATGTGACTGTCGGCGTCGATCAGTCGGACTTGCGACATCGGCTGAACTCGATTCTCGTGGCGACGGGGCTTAGATTCTCGTGGCGACGGAGTTAATGTAACTAAATATACCTAACTGACTAGGAGAGTCCAGTGGCGCAGCGAGGCGACCTGCTCCGGGTCGGGCGGACCCTGGAGTCGATCGCCGCCCTCTTGTTACAGCAGTCAGTTTCCATCGAAAGGGAGGTGGCATGTCTGCGTCAGCCGGTCGGCTGGTCCACGGCTGGTACTTGACCGCTAACCGTGGGACCATGATGTTCTTGTATAAAGAATAATCCGATTGCTGGTTTCACAATACTAAGGGTGACGAATTGACTGAGGTCCCGGCCCGGGCCCGCCCCGCCCAGCTAGACCTGGGGTCGGGCTGGCGCCGGCGTGCCGTCGAAGGCTCGGAGCTGGTGCAGCGGGCCGCGCAGAAGACCGTCGAGCAGGCGGAGAACGTGATCGCGGCCGCCCGCATCCTCTACTACGAGACATCGGGCGCGCCCTTTACCATCGCGCAGCTCATCGAGAAGGCCGGAATCTCGCAGCAGACCTTCTACCGCTACTTCCGCAGCAAGGACGAGCTGCTGCTGGCGCTGCTCGAGGAGTACCTGCGGGACCTGTCGCAGCGGGCGCGGGCCGACTGCGAGCGGCTGGCCGACCCGCTGGACCGGCTCCGGGCCGCGATCCGCTGGCCGTTCAGCTACATCGCGGACCCGGGCAACGTGGCCTACCGGGGCCTGATCACGCATGAGCACCTCCGGCTGAGCATCGAGTACCCCGAGGGGGTGCGGACCGCCGCCATGCCGCAGCAACTGCTGCTGCGCGAGTTCATCGCCGCGGCCGCCGCCGCGGGCGAGCTGTCCGCGGCGGCGGGCACGGACAGCGGCCGGCTCGCGTCCTACATCACCGGGCTGATGGTCAATCAGGTGCACAGCATCACGCTCGGGCTTGACCAGACCGACCCGGCTGAGCTGGCCGACCACCTGGTGCGGTTCTGCCTGGCCGGCCTGGGGGCCACCCCGCGATGACGAAGTTCGACCAGGCCGTCGTCCTCGGCGGCAGCATCGCCGGCCTGCTCTGCGCGGCCGCGCTCAGCCCGAGCTTCGGCCGCGTCACCGTGGTGGACCGCGACGAGCTGCCGGTCGACGGCCCGGACGCGCGGGCACCGCGACGCGGGGTGCCGCACGGCACCCAGGTGCACCACCTGCCAGCACCCGTTCGGACGATCCCCCGGGCGTTAGCGACGGCTACGTGCGCGCACAGGACCAGCTCAGCCGGGAAATGACCTGATCTTTCCCCTTGTCCTTACCGTCATTCCTTTGTATAACCAAACTAATGTTACTCAGTTAAAACAGTTAGCTATCAAGGGAGACGGGGATGGCGGAGTCCGGAGAGCTCGCGGCCGGGGGTCCTCCGGCCGATTTCGACGTCGTCATCGTGGGGGCCGGGTTCGGCGGGCTGTACGCCCTGCACGAGCTGCGCAAGCGCTACCCCGCGATCGTCGTGCTTGAAGCGGGCGACGGGGTGGGCGGCACCTGGTACTGGAACCGCTACCCGGGCGCGCGGGTCGACGTGTACTCGTACTCCTACTCGTACTCGTTCTCCCCCGAGCTCGAGCAGGACTGGGACTGGAAGGACTACTTCGCCGCCCAGCCCGAGCTGGAGGCGTACGCCAACCACGTGGCGGACCGGTTCGACCTGCGGCGCGACATCCGCCTGGGGTACCGGGTCAAGTCGGCCCGCTGGGACGCCGGCGCCAGCCGCTGGATCCTCGCGGACGAAGCCGGCCAGCAGGTCACCGGCCGTTTCGTCATCTGGGCAACCGGCGGTTACACCAACCCGGCCAGCCCGGACGTCCCCGGGCTGGCCGACTTCGCCGGGGAGCTGTACCACGCGCCGCGCTGGCCGCAGGCGCCGGTGGACTTCACCGGCAAGCGGATCGGCGTGGTCGGCACCGGGGCCACCGGCATGCAGGTGATCGCCGCCCTGACGCGGGAGCCCATCGCCCACCTGACGGTCTTCCAGCGCACCCCCGAGTTCGTCACCCCGCCGGCCCGCTCCAGGTGGACCAGGAGTACATCAGGAAGTTCAAGGCGGGCTACCGCGAGTACCGCGAAGCGGCCCGGCAGTCCACCGGCGGCGTGCTCTACGACCACTTCGTGAAGACCGATATCAGCGGCATGCCGGACGAGGAATTCGCGGCGTTCATGCGCACCGCCTTCGACCACCCGTTCGGCTTCTATCCGCTCTCCGGCATCGCCAACCTGCTCACCGACGAGGCCGTCAACCAGCGGGTGGCCGACTTCATCCGCGGCGAGATCCGGCGGCGGGTGCACGACCCGGAGACGGCCGAGAAGCTCATCCCGCGCGGCTACCACCTCGGCTCCCGCCGGATCATCGGCGAGCGCGGCTACCTCGAGATCTACAACCGCCCCGACGTCACCCTGGTCGACGTGCGAGCGGACCCGATCGAGCAGGTGGAGGCGGGCGGCGTGCGGACCGCCGCTTCGTTCTACCAGCTGGACACGCTGATCCTGGCGACCGGCTTCGACAGCGGGACCGGGGCGCTGCTGCAGGTCGACATCACCGGGAAGAACGGCGCGCGGCTGAGGGACTACTGGTCGAACGGGCCGGTGACCTACCTCGGCCTGGCGATGGCGGGCATCCCCAACTCGTTCATGATCTGGGGGCCGGGCAGCCCCTCGATCCGGTCGCAGGGCTTCGTCGCGGTGGAGCAGCAGGTGGAGTGGCTGGCTAGCCTGCTCGCCCGGGACGACTCGCAGTACTACGGGTCGAACGTCAAGGGCAAGCCGCGCCGGTACGTCGCCTACACCGGCGGCTCCTACGTCTACCGCCTGCTCTGCGACGACGTGCGGGACCACGGCTACGAGGGCTTCGAGCTGACCCGGGCGGACGGCTCGACGGTGACCAACTCGCCGAAGTGGTCCGGGCCGCGCACCGACGGGAGCCTGCCGTTCCGGCTGGGCAACTCCGCCGTCTAAACAGGGTGCTGAGCCTCTGGCTGGTCACCGCGGCGGCCACCCGGGCGTCGCCCCGGGACAGAGCACTGACTGACCGTGGCCGAACTCAATGCGCTACTGGCAGCCGACGAGCCGCTGGGCGACGGAACGGCCAGACTCTTTATTTCCACACAGATCCTGGAACTGCAACTACGTGACCAGAGTGGTGACTGTGGTAGCGCTGCCCGCGCGCGGTGAGACTCTTGATGCCGCCGTGCTGCGTGCTGCGTGCTGCGGACGCGGCCGAGTGACGTGACCGGGCCGCGAAGTGGGCCGGCCGCGATACACTCACGGTGGTAAACGGGCTGTAGCGCAGCTTGGCTAGCGCGCGTGCTTTGGGTGCACGAGGTCGCGGGTTCGAGTCCCGCCAGCCCGACGTCTTGGTCGTCCGGACCGAGTCCCGGCCTAGATGGCGCCAGCGGTCCCGGCGGCGGCGAGGACCGCGCTGGCGACTTCCTCCGGGGGCCGGGTGCCGTCGATGATCACCGCGCCGAAACCCCGGTAGGCGGCCTCGTTGCCGGGGTTCCAGCGCAGGGCGGCGGCCAGTTCCTCAGGGTGCTTGCCGAAATGGTTGTTCGTGCGGTCCCTGAGCCGGTCCCGCAGCGTCTGGTCGTCGATCACCAGGCAAATCACCAAGTCGAAGTGGTCCCATACCTCGACCTCGTTCTCGACCGACCCGAACAAGAACGTGGTCCGGCCGCGGGAGGCCGCCGCCAGGGCGGCAACCTGGGGAGGGCTGATCTTCCAGGCGTAGCGGTCCAGCCAGCCGGGCGGCACCGGGTACGGCGGGCCGGTGACGACCTGCCCGCTGGCCCGGTCGAACCAGTGGTTGTATCCCTCCCAGTCGGCATCGACGGCAAGCTCACCCCGGCTCCGCAGCAGCGCGCACGCGGTGCTCTTGCCCGCGGCGGGACTGCCGGTCACCCATACCAGCGTCACCGGCACAGCATCGCACGGGAACGGTAACCGGCTCGACGGATTTTCCCGCGCGGGCCGGTTACACCCGGTTGCCCTGGGCCTCCTCGGCGGCGGCGGCCGGGTCGGTTGCGTCGCCCCAGGTGCCGGCCGCGCGGACCACCTCGGGGCGGGTCGCCCGGACGATGAAGTACCAGGCGAGGCCGATCGCGGTCCAGGCCAGGAAGACGTACGGCAGCCAGCGGAAGCTGCCGACCAGGGAGGGGAAGATGTCGTTCGGTATCGCCGTCGGTATCCAGTTCACGTAGAAGACGAACAGCATGGTGACCGCGCCGAGGATGCCTAGTATCCAGGCCAGCGCCTTGCCCTCGTTCAGCTTGAACAGGTAGATCGGCGCGGCCAGCGCCACCAGGCCGTAGGCGAGCATGAAGCCGTAGGTCGCCAGGGTGCCCTCCACGCCGGTGAGCACCGTGTCGACCGAGCCCGCGGCGATGTAGGCGATCGGGATCACCGTCATCGGGACCGCCACCGCCCAGATCGCCACCCCGGGTGCCTTGGTGTGCCTGGTGGTGTGCGTGAACACCTTCGGCAGCAGGCCGTCGTGGCCGAGTGACAGCAGCATCCGCGAGCCCGCGGTCAGGCAGGCGAGCGTGCAGGCGAACATCGAGCAGGTGATGCCGATCGCGATCACGTGGCCCAGCCAGCCGAGGCCGACGACGCCCGCTAGCTGCGGCATGGGCGCGGTCGCGGTGCCGAACGCGGCCGCGCCGAAGCCGTAGATCTGCGCGTAGCAGACGATGAGGTAGAACACGCCGATGATCCCGCAGGACCAGAGGATCGCCCGGGGCACGCTGCGGGCCGGGTCCTTGGCCTCCTGGCCCAGCGCGCCGGCCGACTCGAAGCCGACGAAGGCGAAGATGGCCAGCACCATGCCGACCACCACGCCGCCGGCCTTGCCGCCCTTGAGCGAGAGCTGGGCATGGTCAAGCACGCCGCCGTTGTGCACGTAGACCGCGATGCACAAGACCAGGATGATCGTCACCGAGGCGGCCTCAAGGAAGAAGGCGAGCCGCTGGCTGATCTTGATGTCGGAGACCGCCATCACCGCCGGGGCGATGCCGCCGACCAGGTACAGGATCAGGTGCGCCCAGTGGTTGCCGGCCGAGATGACGCCGTAGCCCTGCAGCAGGTTGGACCCGTAGATCTCGAAGCCGATCACGCAGGCGATGCCGGTGAACAAGTAGCCGAGCACCAGCCCCCAGCCCGCAGAGCTGCCCGCGGCGGGGCCGAGCGCCCGGGTCACCCAGACGTAGAACGAGCCGGCGCTGTTGATCCGGGTGGCAAACAGGGACGCGCAGTACGCCACCACCAGCAGCACGATGACGCTGAGCAGGAACGACAGCCAGGTCGCGTTGCCGGCTGAGTAGAAGACGAGCAGCGGGAGCAGCGCCATTGCCGCGCTCGGCGCCATGTTGGCGACCGACTGGGCGAGTACCTCCGGGAAGGAGAGGACCCGCGCTTGCAGGCTAATACCGGATCGGACGGACTGGTCTGTCTGGGCAGTCGCCATGCACCCGTTCCTCTTAATCGGGGGTTTTTATATGGAGGTTGGCGGTGCGCCTGATACGGTCGCGGGTTTTGCGATCGGACGCGCATCGGGGGGTACGGGGGGTCGTCCCCCCCCCGGGGGCTAACTGTGGTGCGAGCAGTGGTCGCCGCCGGGCTGGGGGTTGTCCAGGGCCGGGTTGCCGACGAAGAAGCCAGCCGGGAGCAGCTTGAAGCCGATCGGGTGGACCGGCATCACCGGCCAGTCCTCCGGGCGGACGACGTGATTAGTGCCGAACGTGAACCACACCACCACGTCGGTGTCGGTCAGGTTGCGCTCCCGGGCGGCGAAGGCGGGCAGCCCGGCCCCGCCCTCCGCCTGGTTCGGGTAGTCGCCGGTGGCGAACAGCTCGTCCTTGTCGTACGCGGTGACCCAGAGCGGGTGGAACATGAACGGCGCGCGCCGGGCGACGGCCGACCCCGGGTGCGCGAACGGCTTGATCACGTGGTTCGGCAGCAGCTTGTAGCCGACCGGCTGGCCGAGTGAGTTCGTCACGCTGTCGTTGGTGATCTTCCAGTAGCGGCCGGCCAGGGGGTCGGCGTCGCGGCGGGCCATGGTCTCGTCCTCGATGAGGACTTCCCTCGCCCGCCAGGCGTTGCCGACCGGGTTGCCCGGGCCCTCGGGCTCGGCCGTCGGGGTGACCTCGTAGACCCGGTTCGCCGCGCCGTCCACCGCCATGTCCAGCCGGACGTTGAAGAAGTGCTGGTGGTGCGGCCCGTACACGCCGGGGGCGACCAGCGTGCCGTACTCCGGGGTCTCCCCCTCGGCGATCACGCCGTTGGAGATGACGCCGGACAGCTTCACCTCGTACTCGATCGTGCCGTCCTGGTACAGGTACCAGTAGTAGGCGTACTCGTAGTTGCCGACGGTCACGATGCTGGAGATGACCATCCGCCGCATCCGCCGGACCTCGACGTAGCCGGTGCGGAAGTCGGTGTGCTTCCAGGCGATGCCGTGGTCCTCTTCGTGCAGGCAGATGGCATTGGTCATGGTGATCGGGTGGCCGTCATTGTCGTTGACCACGCCGTCCAGGTAGGCGATCTCGCCCAGGCAGTCGCAGCCCAGCTCAAGGGAGTTGGTGAGCAGGCCGATGCCGTACTCCCCCTCGTCCAGCACCAGCTTGCGGTAGTGCATGGGGCCAGGGTCGCCGTAGGGGACGAACATCTCGCTGAGGCTGGCGCGGTGGATGATGCTTCTGCCGTCGTAGTTGACTCGGTGCAGGACCAGGCCTTCCCTGGCGGTGAAGCCGATGCGCAGGTCCCACTTCTGCCACCTGAGGTGGTAGCCGTCGACCTGGAAGCTGGGGCCGTCGTGCTGGGTGATGTCGAGCGGCTTGACGTCTTGCCTCGGTCCGGCGGGGAAGTACGGGATGTTCTCGGGGTCTTGGATTCTCGCGGTCGAGTAGTTGGCCCGCTTCTTCGGCACCTCGATGACGCCGTAGTCCTCCACGCTGACCACCGTCATCGTGTCCAGGTCGACCTTGGTGACCACGCCGTCGACCGGGTGGGCGTAGCCGTTGTCGTTTTCATCGTCGCGGACCCAGGTCAGCGGGGTAACGAAGCGGCCGTCGTCAGGGCCGACGCCGGGCTCCACGTTCGGCGTGGACCAGGGGTCGATCATGCACAGGTCGAAGTTCTCGATGCCGCGCTTGCGCATCGCTTCCTGCCAGCGCGGGTCCTGGCGGACGATGTCCTCGGAGGCGAGGAACTCCTCCAGCATCACGCTCGGCTGCACGCCGGGGACCTGCTGGTAGCTGACGACCTCCCCCTGGGCTTTATCGAGCCTGACCACGGCCTCGTAGGTGGCGTGCTCCGCGCGCTCCCTGATGACCAGCCGGGCCAGCCGCTCCGGGGCGAGCTCGCCTTGCTCGAACGCGATGACCTGGTGCTTGCCTGGCTCGTAGAGGCTCACGTAGACGAACCGGGCGGTCTCGCCGAGGGCGCGGGCGGACTTGACCGCCTGAGCGGCGGCCTCGATCTCGGCGGCGGTCAGCGGGGCTAGCGGGTGCGGTGCCGGGCCTGGGGTTCCGGCTGCTTGGTCCTGGGCGTCGACAAGAAAGGCCATGCTCTCAGCAGAAACGCTCGACGTTACGCGGTCAACGCCTGCTTGTTACGGACGGGTGACTCGCGCCATCCCGGGGCCGGGCGGCGGTGCGCGGGGGCGTGCGAGCCGGTACGCTATTCGGGACGGCTCACGGCGCTCGCGCCACGGCGCGTCGCGCGGGTGTAGCTCAATGGTAGAGCCCCAGCCTTCCAAGCTGGTCATGCGGTTTCGATTACCGTCACCCGCTCTGAAGTCTGACGTCACGCTCGCGAGACAGGCGCAGACGGGCTGCGTCGCTCTGTTTACACCCTCAGTTCTGATCGCCAGGCTGCGTGGAACGCTCGCAGTTCAGCTGCGGAGGAGCCGTCGGTGACAGGGATCTCGTCGTCCGTGAACCGGTCGAGGCCGGCGATGATGTCGGCTAGTACTTTGCTGTCGAAGCCCGCGTCGATCTGTGCGGCCCGCGCGAGCATCACGTTCTTGCCGAACCGCCGGGCTAGGACATAGACGTCGGAGAAATCTCGCGCGGCAGCCCGGTCGAACAAGGCCAGGAGCTTATGACCGCCAGTTCTTCCGGAGCAAGTGTCGGCCCGGCCGACGTCACGGAGGCGGGAAGGTCAGGCGGCGCGTTCACCGCCAAGTCGACCAGAACCCCGGCGTCAGTACTGCGGATGACGATCCGGCAGAAAGTGCCGCTGTCGTGGATCTGCTCCACTCCAGCCCCGGTCACGGGCTCCGGTCTTCAGGGCGTCACACGCCGCTTGGACATGCCCGCGCTCGGGAGCGGTGAAGAAGTCGAGGTCTTCGGCGGCCTCGAGGTGAGATGCTGCGCGAGCAAGGCACCTCCTCCGGCCAGCAAGAACCCCTTGCTCGCTGGCAAGGCGAAGAACAGCCGAGCCACCTCTTGCTGGAAAGCCGACAGATCTGGCTGGCCGCCCTGCACTAGGCCAACTCCTCACCGGGCGGCGAGATCAGGGGAGCCCACGCAGACCGGACGGCCCTCGGCAGGACAAGGTCTTCCCACAAGTCAACGAGCAGCGCGCCGTCGACGTAAGCCAGGATGTCGGCGGGTGCTCCCTCTTGCAGCACGATCTCGTATACCCGTGCCCGGTCGGCCCGTGCCCGCAAGTCGAACCTGCGTCCCGGCGCCGACCAGTTCAAGTGCGGCGGCAGCTCAACCACCGCCAAGGCGCGAGCTACCGCTAGCCGCGGCAGCCGGTCCGGCGCCCATACCGGTTTCCCGCGCGCGACCGACCGCTCAGTGAACGACACCTGCGGCTCGGCTGCCAGCTCCCACCCGGCCTCAGAAAGGAGCCGGGCGAAGGTGGTGACCGTTGGCGACTTCCGCCCGTGCTCGTACGCCGACAGCGTCGGCCGCGAGGTCCCGGCACGACGCGCCAACTCCTCCTGGGTCAGGCCCGAGCTGACCCGAACCCGTTCAAGCAGCTCCGCAGCATCCGTCACCCATCCAGTGTATCCGATCGGATAACGTATCTGATCAGATACGTCATGTCGGCGCTAGCGAGCGGGCGGTAATTCCCGATGGCGCGTGAAGTCAGCAGCACTCCAGCGCGCTGAGGCGACGCGGAAGGCTTGTGTCGTGAAGAATTCTGTCGATCGCGTGCAACGCTTGGGGCTCCCGAGACAGGTACTTGACGTGGATCCCGAGACCCGATTCCGTGCGCTGTTCGAGCTGGCTTACCCGGCGCTGTGCCGGTATGCCCGCCACCGGGGGCTGACCGGGGCAGACGCTGATGACCTGGTAGCCCAGGCGCTCGAGGTCGCCTGGCGGCGCCTCGGTGACGTGCCCGCTGACGATCCGATGCCGTGGCTGTACGCCGTCGCCCGGAACCTGTGGCGTGAGCAGCACCGTCAGCAGCGCCGGCGAAGCGACCTGCTGACCCGGCTCCGCCTGCACGCAGTCCCCGGCCTGGTCGCCGCGCCGTTCGAACCGGGCGCCCTGCGGGAGGCACTCGCGTCGCTACGCGAAAGTGACCAGGAGATCCTGCGGCTGGTCGCCTGGGACGGCCTGACCCCGGCTCAGGCCGCGGTCGTCCTGGGCTGCGGCCCGGTTGCCGCCCGGTCCCGGCTGCACCGGGCCCGGGCCAGGCTCGCGGCCCGTCTGGGGCTGGAGCCCGCCGGGCAGCCTCCCGGGCGGAGCAGGCCAGGCGCGAGCGGCAATCTCGACCCGATGGAGGTGCAGTGATGACCGAGACCGATGACGACGACCTGCTGGCCGCGCTCCGCTTGGCCAGTCCCGTTCCCGGCTACCGCCCCTCACCGCGTTCTCCCGAGGCGGCCGCGCTGCTTTCCCGCATCCTCGGCCGCACCGGTGAGCCGGGTCCCGTCCGCCGCCGGGTCACCCGCCGCCGGCTCGTCCTGGCTGGGCTGCCGTCACTGGCAGCGGCCGCCGCCGCCGTGGTGATCGCGGTCGCGGTCGCGCAGTCCGGTCCCGCCCCCGGGCGGTTGGCCCCTGCCGCTGTGCGCACCGCCGTCCTCGACGCACTGCGGCAGGACAGCGGCGACATCCTGCAAGTGAGGGTTGAGTACCAGGCCTTCGGCGGTGCGGTCGACGGCACGCGCAGCACCTGGGTCTACCCCGCGTTCCCGGCCGTAGGGCAGCAGGTGCGGTTCCGCGAAGCGGACTACCGCGATGGCAAGCCCAGCCAGGACGTGGAGTCCGTCTACACCGAAGACGAGGCCCTGGAGCACACCAGTATGAGCACCACCCAGGGCCCGGGCTCGGCCAAGATCGTCGGGGTCGACTACCCGAGCCGCACCTGGGCCTCGTTCACCACCAGCTCGCCCCTGGTCGACCTCACCGTCAGTCCGGCGCTGATCCGCTCCGAGATCGCATCCGGGAACTTCACCGTGGACGGCATCGTCAAGCTGAACGGCCGCGACGCCGTGAAGCTGGGCTGGACCCGGAAGGTCGGCCCGCCCAGGTACGGCCCCACCGCGGTCACCACCCTGTGGGTCGATGCGACGACCTACGTCCCGCTGCGGATGACCACCCGGACGGTTCCCACAGTGCTGGCGCCAGCCCGGACGATAGACGACACCACGCTTACCTACCAGTTGATCCCAGCTACGACCGCCAGCCTGCGAGCACTCACGCCACCCATCCCGGCCGGGTTCACTCGCGCCGGGCAAATTCCCGGCTACAGCCGCGCGGGCAGCTGACTTGTCACTGCCTCGGTTGGTTCGTCCCGGGCCGGCTACAGGTGGCTGAACCCGCTTGATTCTTCCTTCGACATGGGCACGGTCACCGGGTGCTTGCCGAAGTGGGCGATGGCCTCCCGGAAGTCGTTGAGCAGGAGGGTGGCCATGTCCCTGCTCACGCCCAGCCGGACCAGGATCCGCTGCACGGCGATGTCCGACGCCGATCCGGTCAGGGTGTAGGCGGGTACCTGCCACCCCTGGGCGCGCAGCCGGTCGGCCAGGTCGAACAGGGTATAGCCGGGGTCCGCGCCCTCGCGGATCCGCCAGGTGACGGTCGGGATCCCGGTAGCCGGGTTGCTGTCGCACAGGAGCTCGAAGGGGCCCAGCTTGACGATCTCGGCCGCGAGGTACTGGCCGGTCTCGTACGACGAGTCGTGGACGCGCCGGTATCCCTCATGGCCGAGGCGCAGGAAGTTGTAGTACTGGGCCACCACCTGCCCGGCGGGCCGGGAGAAGTTGATCTGGAAGACGGGCATGTCGCCGCCCAGGTAGTTAACGTGGAACACCAGGTCGTCCGGGAGCTCCTCCCGGTCCCGCCAGATGACCCAGCCGACGCCCAGCGGGGCGAGCCCGAACTTGTGCCCCGAGGCGCTGATCGACTTGACCCGGGGCAGCCGGAAGTCGAAGGCCACCTCCGGTGCGCAGAACGGGGCGAGGAAGGCGCCGCTGGCCCCGTCCACGTGGATGTCGACGTCGAGGCCGGTGTCGGCCTGCAACTGGTCCAGGGCCTTGGACATGGCCTCGACCGGCTCGTAGGCGCCGGTGTACGTCACCCCCAGGGTGGGGACGACCAGGATCGTGTTCTCGTCTACTCGTTCCAGCATGGAAGCCGGGTCCATGCCGTAGCTGCCATGGGACATCGGCACCTCGCGCATTTCGATGTCCCAGTAGCGAGCGAACTTGTGCCAGACCACCTGTACCGGGCCGCAGACCATGTTGGGCTTGTCCGCGGGCTTGCCCTCGGCCTTGCGCCTGGCCCGCCAGCGCCACTTGGCCGCCATGCCCGCCAGCATGCAGGCTTCCGAGGACCCGATGGCCGAGGCGCCGACGGTGTTGGCGGCCTCGGGCGCATGCCACAGGTCCGCCAGCATGTGCACGCAGCGCGCCTCGATCTCCGCCGTCTGCGGGTACTCGTCCTTGTCGATCATGTTCTTGTCGACCGACAGGGCCATCAGCGCCATGACCTCCGGCTCCAGCCAGGTCTGGCAGAAGGTGGCCAGGTTCTGGCGGGAGTTGCCGTCGAGCATCAGCTCGTCCGCCACTACCTGGAATGCCTCCTTCGGCATGGTCTCGCCTTGAGGGAAGCGGTACTTGGGGACGGAGCCCGTCAGGCTGGGTCCGGCGAACACGCAGTCTTCCATCTGCTCGCGGACGGTTTCACGCTCGTGCAGCGGCACAGTTGACTTCTCCCAGGTCAGGGGGGATACCGCGCCTGGATCAGGCGGCTAGCACCCCCGTCCGGCTGGAGGCGGGCGCCCCCTACCATCTGTCCAGCCTTGACCGGCAGTGTCGTCACCCACTCCGGGTGAACCCGAGGTTCAACGACGTCATGTCGTTACCCGCGTGTTCCTGTTCAGTTACCGTGCGACTGTGTTGGAGTTGTGGTGCTGCGGTAGATATGCGGGCAGGAGCGTCGTGAACCCGGGACGGCGCACGGGGAAGGGAAGCCATGCCGATCAAATCGCCTGTGCCACGGCAGCCGGGTCTCGCGCGGGACGCGCAGCGGGCTAAACGCCTCCTTGGCGTGGGTGCCGCCGGATGCGCCGCCGCCGTACTCGCCGCTTGCAGCAGTTCGTCATCCGCGAGTCCTTCGGCGCCTAGCAGTAGCCAGGCGCCATCGAGCAGCCCGGCGACGCCGGCATCCGCGGCGGCGACGCCGACCGCGACGCCGGCCACGCTGGCGAAGCTTAAGACGATCGTGTTGCAGCCCGCGGACCTTCCGTCCGGCTGGAAAGCGACGCCCTATCAGCCGGACCCGAACAGCGCCGCCGAGGACGCGGCCCTCGCGGCCTGCGTCGGGGCGCGCAACTCCGACGGCGACCGGGTCGCCCAGGCGAACTCCGACGACTTCGGGCTCAGCAACGCGAGCATCTCCTCATCCGCCTCCAGCTACCGGTCGCAAAGCGACCTGACGACCGACACAGCGACGTTGCACAGCCCCAAGCTCTCGGCTTGTTTCTCGCAACTGGCGAAAAAGCAGCTTGCGTCCGCACTGCCCGCGGGCAGCAAGGTCACGTCGGCGTCGATCAAGATCACGCCCGGATCGGCCGGCGGCCCGGCCAACGTCATCGCTACCGGCACCGGCACCGTCAACGTCCAGGTGAGCGGCCAGCAGCTACCGGTGTACCTGACCGTGGCGTTTATCACCGGCCCGCTGATCGAGGCCGAGGTCGATGCCGAGAACGCCGGCGCACCGGTGCCCGCGTCGGTGGTAAACCCGCTCGTTGCCACGGTTGCCACCCGCGCTGCCAAGGGGTGACCTAACGCAGCCCGCCGTTCCCGGCCGCGATCTTGTTATTCGGCGCCGGGCTGGAGCTGGTCGATGTCGTCGTAGGCGTAGTTCAGCGCGAGGTTCGACACGACGTCGGCCGGCGTGGCAGGCGGAGCCGTCCACGGAGCCGAATTCGCGTCATCGGCGAACTGCATCGGCTGGTCGAGTGACCACGTGCCGGGAACCGGGTCGCGAGGCAGGTAGGGCGCGGCGGGATGATCCGGATGCTGGCGCTGCCAGGCAGCCCACAGGCGGTCGATGTTGGCGTGATGCAGGAAGAAGGCCGGCTCGTTGGGCGAGGAACCCACCTTGTCCATCGACCCGCCGACCCAGGCGTGGACCCGGTTGTGCATTCCGGGCCACTGCCCGGTGGGGCTGTAAAAGCCCTCGAGCTCGTTGCGGAACGATACAAGCGTGTAGGTGCTGTTCCACGGGCTCTGGTCGTACGCCGCCTGGGACAGTGTCTGGGTCACGTCGGCGGCGACCGGAAGGGTGCGCGCCCTGGTGGCACGCCCGAATCCGCGTTCAAGCGTGCTGCCAAGAGGAATGTCATTGTCGGTGAGGTAGAGCGGCCACTTATTCAAGTCCCCCCAGGTGCCGCCGACAAAGCCGGGCTCGCCTGGATGCTTGTTGTCTCCGTCCCCGCCCATGAAGTCGGTCAGCCACGGCGCCGAGCCAGCGCTCCTCCCGGTGACCGTCCAGTCCCAGTAAGGGATCCCCAGCCGGTAGCCCCCGCTGCTTGGCCAGTCCCCGTCTGTCAGCTGCGTTTGCAGGTCGAGTTCGAAACGATGCAGGAACTCCCGGTGCCAGGCAACGAACTGCGGGCCGTCATGAGCCCACATGACCGCTCGCATCGGGCCGCGTTTGATGAAGCCGTTCTGGATGACCTCTCCATAGACCGTGATCGGGTACATGGAGAGCATGTGGGTGTAGACGTAGTCGTCGTAGCGGCTGGTCGTCGGCACCTGGAGCTGGCTCACTGCCCACTGCTTGAGAGCCAAGACGGCGTTTACGTAGGCCGCGGTCTCGGGCGGGCTGATCGCGGTCACGCTCTTGCGCAGGGTCGGCCAGGGCCGGTAGGTCGGGTCCTTGGTCATCGGCAGGCCGGCGTACAGGGGAGGAGCTCCCACGCGGGGCGGCACGTAGCCATCCGGCCGCAGGAAAACCACCGGATTGCCCTGCAGGTTCAGCGTGATCCAGGCCTTGACCGTGCTCGCCGGGGCTAGCTTCATCAGCGCCTGCGGTAGCAGGGTGGCCCCGCCCGCCGAGTAGGCGGGAGCGTCAGATCCGGGGCCAAGCTGGATAGCGACGTACCAGTAGTCGATGTACGGGCCCGAGTCCTCGTAGGCCACGGTAAAAGAGAACGATGAATTCGCCGCGACGCCGGTTGATTCGTAGCCGGTACTCTCCGGATACTCGTTTTGCGTGTAGTCAGCATTCGGCGGTTTCGGGCTGCGCGGCATGGGATCGTCCGGGCCTCCGCGATACGTGCGGACTATGCGGTGCGCCACGAACATCCTGATGTTCATGCCCGTGTTGTTCTGCCACGCGATCTGCATGGTCTGTACGGCCATTGGCCCCCGCCCCCTCGGCGAGCCGCGCCTCGGCATCGCCTGTTGCGAACCATACATCCGAAATAGCCTGGTGGTAGTCGAGGAATTCAGCCCCGGCCGGCCCGGGTCACCGCCGGCGGCATCCGGTAACCGGCTGCACAACCATCGAAACAGGTTG
>Ga0265338_10004391_pt1 | contig 19076 bp, 13 predicted proteins | sample 42126metaG_FD_193579 | JGI IMG/M metagenome (GOLD analysis project Ga0265338, IMG submission 193579) | Rhizosphere microbial communities from Carex aquatilis grown in University of Washington, Seatle, WA, United States - 4-21-26 metaG | ecosystem: Host-associated > Plants > Roots > Rhizosphere...
GCTTCAGCGCAGCCGGATTCCAGCGCGATAAACCACGGTCGCTGTGTTCGCTGTAACACCGCCTCCATCCGTTGACGGTAATACCAGCGCGTGACCCCGACACCTTGTGTCGGGGTTGCCGAGATGCCTGTTACATGCGTGTCCGTACGCCCGCCAAGCCGATGGGCCACACCCGACAGCACACGATTCCACCGCGATGTCGCCGGCGCAATCACCAGTGTCGCCTTCGCAACGCGGCAAATTGCCTCCGCCGCCGCTGTGTCCGTGCCGTACCGCGCTTGCGAGAATTCCGTGCCGCTGACGCCGAGAAACTTCGCGGCACCACAACCTGCGATCGCGTTGGCCGCGGGCTGCACGTTTGCGCCGATCAGGCCGACGACAAACGTTCCCCCCAACGATTTCGCCGCGCCCAAAGCTTCCAGCGCCGACTTCGTGAGCGAGCCATCCGCTTCCACATGCATCAAAACCAGGACTGTTTCCATAAGTCTTATCTCTTTCCTCGTCTCAGCTACCAGCCATCCAGGCAACAATTTCTTTGGCAATCTCGTCGGGGGACATGTCTTTCACGACTTTCGTTTCGCGACGTTGCTTGGGCAACGTGACGCTTGTGAACGTGACGCCGTCGCCACTGATTTTGACAGGTTTGGCCTTTTGCAGCGCGGGCATGATGCCACGCATATTGGCCATGCCCACCTGTGGATTGTTGGGCGGTTCGGGCAGACTGCCCGTCGCCCAGCCGAACACCGCTGGCGACCCGATGCACTTCGAGACCTGATGTTTGCCACCCTCAACACGTTCGAGCACTTCGATGGCTCCATCCGCGCCAACGGTCACTTTGTCCACCCCCTGGAACTGGTTCACGATACCGAGCAATTCGCCCACGATCTGCAGCGTTGCACCCGCACCTCGTGAAGCCGATTCCCAACCGCCAAACACCAGCAGCCGCGATAGGTCGAGTCCGGGAATTGACTGGATGGCACCCGCCAATGCCGCCGCCACCTCGGCTGCTTCGGTGAATCCGCTGGCGGAACCGTCGACTGCCACCAGTTCAAACGCGGCCTTTTGCGCGACGGTCATCATCACCTGTTGCAGTTTGGCTTTCGGCCCAAGGCTCACGAGCCACACTTTGCTGCCCGGGACGCTCTTGGCCAGATGCGCGGCTTCGAACAACGCATGCCACGCCCATGGATCGAGCACGGCAGGCAACATCATCTCGTTCTTCAACGCGGGCCCGGTCGCGCCCGTCACCGGCTCCAATGTCTGCAACGGATCGGGAACAATGCTCCCGCACACCACGATCTGAAATGCTGTGCTCATCGGATCTGCTCCTGTCGGTTTAGCCGCAAAAAGGTGTGCAAGAGTAAGAGCGAGGGTAAGCCCAAGCGCAAGAGAAAAATCGACTCTCCGCCGAGGGCAGCCCGCAGGGTGCGGAATCAGATGGGAGGGAAATGCCGTTCGACGGTCGCTCGCGTCTCGGCCAGCCATTCCTGACGTTGCTGCGGCGTGCTGGTGACCATCACGGTAAAAGTTCGCCGATGCACCGTTCGCACACCGCACAAATCGAAGATACATTTCTTCCACAAGGTTTCCAGCGGATCGCCGAACAATTCCCGCTCGCGTTCCTCCGGTGTATTGGCCGTATTGAATACAATCGCCGCCCTGGCCTTGAGCAAACCGACGGGCACGCCTTCCCCCTTGTCATTCGCAACAAACCGATAGGCCACTTCGGGCCGCAGGACGCGATCAATCCAGCCTTTCAAAATGGCCGGCGGCATGCCCCACCAGTTGGGGTGCACGATGATGATACCGTCGGCAGCAATGATTTCTGCGCAATGACGGGCGACCGCCGGATCCAATTCCGCGTCCTGTTGGATTTCGGCGGCAGAAAACAGCGGCGGGAATTGCTCCTGATAAAGATCGTGAAACGCGACGTGATGTCCGGCGGCTCGCAACGACTGCACGGCGGTGTCGGCGATGGCGTGGTTGAAACTTCCCCATGCGGGATGTGCCAGGATGACCGAGGCGTTCATCAATTCTCTGCGGAGTGAAGTCCGCCGGCGCCGGCGCGAAATTCAATGATGCTTCGTTCCGGATCTTCGGGATGCGGCGTGACGCAATTCCACGCGCACGCCCCGCAATGGATGCATTTCTCGCGGTCGAACACAGGCACGCCGTTCCCACCCGGGGTGATCGCCTGGCCACTGCAAATCTCGATGCAAATCTTGGTGCCGCATTTCTCGCAGAGTTCGGGATACAAAAACACCACATGGTCAGCGTACCCCGCCGGAGCCTGCACTTTCCCGCCCATCAACAAAGCGTCCTGGTGCGAGACGAGCAATTTGCCGTCATGCGGAATAGCCGGCCACCCGACACGATCCATGAGCGCGTTGTGGATGCCGGTACCCCTGGCGGCGCATTCTTCGCGCAGCTTTTCGATTTCAGGCAGCGGAACTCGTCCTTGGTAGTATTCTTGCAGCAGCAGCACGTGTTCCGATGGACGGCGCGGCTGTACCGGGGCCGCCAGCCAGCCTTTTGTCGCGCCCGTCACCGCCATGCCAATCAGGCCGGTGACCACACCGCGGTGAAACCCGTCCCGCGCCCGTTCGGCCACGCGACCTTCGGTTTCGACCCAACTGGCCCGACGGCGCTTCACGTAGGTTGCTTCCAGATTCTCCTTCGTGAACGGCTTCTTCTGTTCCAACAATTCCAACACCGCTTCACCGAGCTGCACGCCCGTAACCCACGCTTCGTCCACGCCGCTACCGGTCAGGACATTCGTGCTGCCCGATCCTTCGCCGATGCGGGCGTAGCCCTCGCCCACCAAATGCGGTTCGCCCCGGCGACCGGATTCACCGAGCGTTTTGGCGCCCCAGGAACGCAGCGTGCCGCCGTTGAGGTAGCGCCACAGGTACGGGTGCAACATCCAGTGTTGAAGATAACGATAGGCCGTGCGCACCGGGCTCTCGAACCACGACGGCACAAAAATGCCCAGCGACGCCACGCGGTCAGGGTACACGTACAGGAACCCGAAAATTTCCGGCTCAGGATACCCCAGCGTGTGCAACACCGTGCCTGCTTCCAGCGGACAATTCTCCGGCAGATTCACGACAAACTTCATGCCGACGGCCCAATCCCGTTTGTGATGGCCCTTGGGCATGCCGAAATGCTCATCAATCTGTCGTCCAACGGGGCCGACAGGGCCGTCGCCCACCACCGTGAGCGCCGCGTGAACATCCATGCCCGGCGTGAAGCCCGCCCCGGCAGCGCCGAATTTATCCGTTCCCTGGTCAGCGAGCTGGACACCGACGAGACGACCCTTCTCGATCAACGGCTTGGTAACAGGCGTACTCGGCCAGAGTTGTACCGTGCCCGCGCCCATCAATTGCGCCCCGACCCATTGGTTGAACTGCCCGATGGACATCACCAACCCACCCTCTTTCTGCAAATAGGGTGGAATGTAGGGTAGCTCAAATGCATCCGCCTCGACCGGTAAGAATTTCCGGAATGTCCGGATGATCCTGTCCGCCGCGCGTAGCGTCACCGACCGCCGACTCACGCCGATAGGGTCCAGCAGATAAAGTACCTTCTCCTGCTTCACCGGCGAGCACAGCGGAATCTGCGCCGGGTCCAGATCGGGGAATGTCTGCCGTATGCCACGCGCCCGCGTCACGACGCCTGACACGCTGAACCCGATGTCGTCCGCGCGTTCATAACAGATGACCTGTGGCGGCGCGCCGGGCATCACCGCACTTTCCACCTTGGGCGTGCCATCCGGGTTCATCAACCCCCGCGACAACGTCGTCAAAAAACCCCCGGTGGCCGGCCCGAATCCGACGCAGACAATGTCCACGTCCATGCGTTGCCGTTCTACGGCGGCCGCGGTCGTCGGGTTCGCGAGTTGGTTGCTCATCGGGGTTACATCAGCGATCTAAAAGTGATGCACCCAGCGAAGGTTATAACGCTCGCCTTCGGGCCGATTCTCCGCTGCCATCTCAAAGTACGCGTTAAAGAAGATGTGGTCGTTCTGCGAGATGTGCCAGACCAGACCCGGACCAATCCCGACCACTTGCTCTTCGCGACCGGACACATCGCTGCCATTGATCTTGGTGTCGGTCACTTGCTTCAGGTAATAACCGTTCAACCCCAGCCGCAGGTGTTTCGGGAGCACTTCGTACTCCGTCGCGAAGTTCAAATGCACGGCCTGTCCCGCCTGCAAGGTGTTGAATCCGCCGCCGGGATTATCGTTCTGGTCATTCCACAAATAATGAATGCGCCACGAGGCGGTCCATCGCGGCAGGATGAACCAAGTTCCCGCCCAGTACGGATCGATCGAGAAGAAGTGACTGCCCGGATTGAGGGCATCGTCGCGATCGTAACGGCCCGTCGGGGTCAGCATCTGAAATTCAAACCGGTGCATGAACACCGGCCCGTCTTTGCCCATAATCGGGTCCCATTGCAGATACGGTCCGACCAGCACGTCCCCCAGGCCACCACCGTTGTCGCTAAGGCCCGCGTTCTTTGGGTCGAGATCGAACGCCACGACCGGCACGATCACGTCCATCCCCCATTTGCCACCCAGCAGAACTTTTTGGTTGGACTGGTAAATGAATTGCGACAGGCTCACCCAGGCATCGAGCTTGAACGGCCCGAGCTTGTTCCCATTCTTGTCGGTGAACTTATCCGACGTGTACCACTGCCCGTATTCGGTGAAATAAAACCCCGGACCCGCTGGCGGACCGCCATCCAGGAAGCTCGTAAAGCCCAAATTCACAGATGGTTCGTCATAGGCTCTCGCGGGTACGACCCACACCACAACGGCACTACACAGAGCGGCAATAAGGCACAGTCGTTTCATTTTCATTCTCCTTTAGTCTGGTAAATCGGCAATTGAGATTGCGCGACACTCACATGGGATAATCCAGTGCTTCGGGAATCATCACCTGGCTGAGCGACTCGGCCGCTCGGTCCTTGGCGAGGCGCGCGCCCGTCAGGCAGCCATCCAGCTTCACCCGCAACCGCGTGAAGGCCTCCATTCCTTCGAAACACACACACGGGCCGGCCTTCGCGGGATGTTCCTGCCCCGTCTCGGTCACATCGCTGTACGCGCGGGCGCTGCTCGCGATGCCCGGGATAACCCCTTCCAGCGCATCAAGATCGTCGGCGGCAAAACATGAGGCACACGCCTCGTTGTCCCACGCGGGGTGGCGGTTGTACCCAAACACCAACTCGGCGCATATGCGTCCGACTTCGCCGGCCGCGCGCGCGGTCTGCACATGGCACAGATCCCCCATGAAGGTCAGCAATCCTGGCAGCCCTTCCGCCACGGTCGGGTTGTCGACCCCTTGGGCCTCCAACGCAATGACGTCGAGCACAAAATAACGCGCTGCCAGCAGCCAACATAATGCGTCCGCCAACGGAAACGTCACGCCCTGCCGGTTGCTGTGGTACAACTCGTGGCCGTTGGCATCGGTGGCGTTCTGCAAATGCTCCAGTGTCCACAGCCACAGTTGCATCGCGGTCGCCAGCGTGCACGCGCCGGTGCCGGGCCGTCGTCCCGCAATCTCCCGCATCTCGTTGATCCAGTTGCGGAATTGCGCCAAGAACACCTTGTTCGTCATCGTGATCGAAAGCTGCCGGCGCTGGACGGCTTCGGGGCCTTCGTACGTCGCCTCCAACTGCGCGTCCATCCATTTGTACCCGAGGAATCCCGGGCAATCTTCCGTGATGCCGTAGCCGCCCATGAGACTGACGGCCTCGCGCATCATGTTGGCCCCGTGACCCGTGTTCCAAAGTTTCACGGCGGGACACAGCACGTTGGCCAGTGAATCGAGAACGACGAACGACAACAACGGGTCCGATTTCAACACGTCGTAATGCGTGGCCCCGCGGCGATCTTCGGGAAGAGCCGACAGGCGTACATATTCAAGCGCGTCTTTCTGCAAAGCCGCCAGCGCGCGAAATTGCGCGCGTCCGCCGACAACGGCCCGGGCCGCCAACGCCTCGTCTTTCTTGATTTCCAGCGGATCCAGCTCGTCGAACATCCGTGCCGCGGCAAATCCGAGCGACGCGGCCGCTTCGCCTGTCGCCCACACGTCCACGAGCCGATGCAACACATCTTCCTTCATCTGCAAGCCGAGCTCGTAGCGTGGTGAACCCGGCGCCGCCGCATCGCCGCCGCGGAACCGTCCGCGCTGATAACGAATCACCGGTTCGACCGCGGAAAGCAGTTTCGCCGCCGTCATCAACCCGACCGTCACGCGGGTGCGTCGGAACACGGCTTCGATGACTTCGCCGTGGCTGAAGTTCGGCACAATCGCGCCGTCCTTGATCTTGTACCCGCCGATGATCCGACTGGCGGGCACGCGCAGGCTGAGCACCGGGTCGCGCGTCGAGGAAAGTTGATGCACAAGTTTGCGCGTCGGCACCCCCCGATCGAATGTCCCGGGATCCGTCTCTTCCAGGATGACCATACAACTGCCTTTAATGCGATCGTCCGCGGAATCCACTGCGGCGGTGACAAAGTTCGCAAACCCCATATTGGTAATGAACCGACCGCGCTTGTCGACTTGCAGGACGGGCTCCTTGCCTTCCTTCCATTCCGCAACGCTGATCTTGCCGCTGAGCAATCCCGTTTCCACGCCAACATACGGGAGCGGCTCGGTCAACGCGAAGGCGCCCCGCGAGATCTTGCGATTCTCACCAGGCTTGGGGGGGCACGCCCGCCGCATGTAGGTGTCGCGTTGTTCTAGCGTGCCGCGTCCGTGAATCGGCGCCAGCGCGAGATTGCCCGCCATGCTGCATGTGGCCGCGCCGCCGTCCACCCACGACAACTCGAAGGCCAGCAACGCCAGCGCGAGGTTCTTCGGCCCGGCAATGAATCCACCCTGCTCGGGATCCAGGAAGACGGACGTAAGTCCCGCTTCATCGAACTCCTGCAACAATTCGGCTTTTGGTACGGTCCATTCGTGCGAATTGCGTGCGCCTCCGGCCACCATCCGCGCCACGGGGCCGCGCGCGACCCGCCGGGCCGATTGGATGAGCATTTGCAAATCGAAACGGTCGCTGAATCGCCACATAATTTGGCGCACATCATCGCCGGGCAATGTGTGCAACGTCATCGCGGGAGCCGCAGAAGTGCTCGTGGGCATGGGAAGAGTCCTTTCCGTCCAGAAATAAGGGGATAAACCCCGGTACAGCAATTCATGTGAATCGCTCAACGCGGACGGGGTGAGAAACCGCGTATCGTGAGTTCAGTGTATAGGCTACTCACCAGCGCAAGTCAATCAACTTGCTTGGGGCAATACCCAAGTCTCGCTACGGGTGCGCGAAAACGAGCAGGAAATGTTACCGGTCTCACCGTGACGTTTTAGCCATCGTGCAGTTTGCCGGCGAAGTAGGCTTCATATGACGCCAGGTCAAGCAACCCGTGGCCCGAGAGGTTGAACAGGATCACGCGTTTCTTGTCTTCCTCGCGCGCTTGGATCGCCTCGTCAATCGCCGCCCGAATCGCGTGAGCCGACTCGGGTGCGGGCACGATGCCTTCATTCCGCGCAAACAGCACTGCCGCCTCGAACACCTTTGATTGCTCGTACGCCACAGCCTCGATCAACCCGAGTTTGCGCAGGTGACTGACCGTCGGCGCCATGCCGTGATACCGCAACCCGCCCGCGTGAATCTCCGGCGGGATGAAATCGTGGCCGAGTGTGTACATACAGAGCAACGGCGTGGTCATCGCTGTATCGCCGAAGTCGTAGCGCAGTTCGCCTTTGGTCAGCGACGCACACACGGCCGGCTCGACCGCGACAATCCGCGTCTTCTTCTTGTCAACGAGTTTGCCGCGCACGAACGGGAAGGCGATCCCGGCAAAATTGCTGCCGCCCCCGGCGCACCCGATCACCACGTCGGGTTCTTCGCCGGCATTGGTCATTTGCCTGATGGCTTCCTGGCCGATGACCGTCTGGTGCATGCACACATGGTTGAGCACACTCCCGAGCGAATACTTCGTGCCGGGATGTTTGACCGTATCTTCAATCGCTTCGCTGATCGCCATGCCGAGGCTGCCGGGGCAGTCGGGATCTTCCTTGAGCACTTTCTTGCCGTACTCCGTGAAGCCGCTGGGACTGCCGTGAACGGTCGCACCCCACGTGTGCATCAGCAACCGACGATATGGTTTCTGGTGGTAGCTGACCTTGACCATGTACACGCAGCATTCCAGCCCGAACAACCTGCACGCCATCGATAACGCTGAACCCCACTGGCCGGCGCCCGTTTCCGTCGCGATACGCTTCGTGCCCGCCTGCTTGTTGTAATATGCCTGCGCGACGGCCGTGTTCGGCTTGTGGCTGCCGGTGGGGTTGTCACCTTCGTACTTGAAATAGATGTGGGCGGGCGTCTGCAGCGTCTTCTCCAACCGCACCGCGCGCAGCAGCGGCGTCGGCCGCCACATCGCGTAAATCTCGCGGACCGGTTCCGGGATCTCCACGTACCGCTCGCTCGTCATTTCCTGCATGACGAGGTTTTCCGGGAAAATCGCCGTCATGTCCGCCAAGCCTACGGGTTGTTTCGTGCCCGGATGCAATGGCGGCGGCATCGGCTCGGGAACATCGGACAGGACGTTGTACCAGTGCGTCGGGATATCGGCTTGCGTGAGCGTAAAGCGTGTCGGCGTATTCACATTCTTCTCCAACACAAACGGGAACGCCAGACTACACCACCCCACCCAGCCACGTCAAACACCGCAATTGGATTGACCATAGAATCCACTTAGTGATATCTTTCACAAAGTTGGAAACTGCGGATTGACGCCCTGTTAGCGCCAATCCGCCTCGGGTCGCGGAGGGATTGTGAGACGTCGATCTCAAGCCGTCGCGGTCCGATTGTGCCATGTTCGCACGATATGTGCTGAGTTTTGCCCTCGCACTCCGCTCCTTTCACTCATGCTGGTATTGGCCGCGCTGGCGCTCAATCTATCCGTCACTCGCGAAGCTCATGCCGTTTCTTGGGTCACCAACAGTCCGATGACCACTGCACGCCAATATCACACGACAACGTTGCTGCCCAACGGCAAAGTACTGGTCGCGGGGGGTAATTCCGGAGGTAACAGCGCAGAGTTGTACGATCCGGCCAATGGGACGTGGACGGCGACCGGCTCGCTGACCATCCCGCGGGATGAACACACGGCGACGTTGCTGCCCAACGGCAAAGTGCTCGTTGTGGGTGGGTCTGGATCAAGTGGTTGGCTTTACAGTGCGGAGCTGTACGACACGGTAAACGGGACATGGACACAGACGAGCCCGCTGACCACCGCACGCGGGCAGCACGCGGCGATATTGTTGGGCAACGGCAAGGTGCTGGTCGTGGGAGGCTACACATCAACCGGTTATCTTTCCAGCGCGGAACTGTACGATCCATCCACTGGAACTTGGACACCCACGGGCTCACTGGCCACCGCGCGCTTTGGCCACACGGCCACGTTGCTGTCCAACGGCAAGGTGCTAATCACGGGAGGCTGGAACAATAGTAACGGGGAACTCTCCAGCACGGAGTTGTACGACCCATTGACTGGGAAGTGGACCGCCACCGGCTCGCTGAACACCGAGCGTGACCGTCACACTGCGACCTTGCTGCCCAACGGTAAGGTGCTGGTCGTGGGCGGCTCTGACTGGCGCAGCGTTCCTACCTGTCTATCCAGCGCGGAACTATACGATCCGGCCGCCGGGACATGGACTGTCACCGACTCGCTGACCATGGCACGGGATTGGCACACGGCCACGTTGCTTCCCAATGGCAAGGTACTAATCGCGGGAGGTTTTGACAGCCGCAGCACTGTTTCCAGCACGGAACTGTACGATCCGGCCACTGAAATGTGGACAGCCACCGGGCCGTTGACTCTCGCCCGCTATGACCACACCGCGACCTTGCTCCCCAATGGGCTCGTGCTAGTCGCCGGCGGCCTTGATCGCGGCTTCCTCCCCCTTTCCACCACAGAAGTGTACGACTCGGCCAGCGGCACGTGGACGGCGACCGGCACGCTAAGCACCCGGCGCCAGAACCACATAGCGACGTTGCTGCCCAGTGGCAAGGTGTTGGTCGCAGGGGGCGTTGAAGCCCACGATACCACCTACAACAATCTATCCAACGCGGAGCTGTTTGATTCTACCAGTGGGAACTGGACCGCGACCGGCGCGATGACCACCACACGGTATTATCATACGGTGACGTTGCTGCCCAGTGGCAACGTGTTGGTCGCAGGGGGCTACAATGGCAGTTTTCTTTCCAGCACGGAGGTGTACGATCCGGCTGCCGGAACGTGGATCGCGACCGGTTCGCTGACCACGGCGCGGGATTGGCACACAGCAACGCTGCTGCCCAATGGCAAGGTGTTGATCGCGGGGGGCACTGGATCGGGTGGTGCTCTTTCCAGCGCGGAACTGTACGACCCGACCGCCGGCACATGGACGGCCACCGGCCCGTTGAACACCGCCCGCGAGTTTCACACGGCGACGTTGCTACCAAACGGCAAGGTGCTAGTTGCTGGGGGATATGGCAATGGCGCCATTCTTTCCAGCACGGAGATGTACGATCCGATCACGGGCACGTGGACCAACACCGGCGCAATGACCAGTGCACACGATTATCACACGGCGACGTTGCTGCCCAACGGTAAAGTGCTGGTTGCTGGAGTTGGATCAAGCAGTTCTGGTTCCAGTGCAGAATTGTACGACCCGGCTACCGGGACGTGGACCGCAGTTGCCCCACTAAACACCACACGGTATTGGCACACGGCGACGTTGCTGCCCAACGGCAAGGTGCTGCTCACGGGGGGCCGCGGATCAAGCGGGTATCTTTCCAGCGCTGAGCTGTACGATCCGGCCGCCGGGGCATGGACCACCATCGGCTCGCTGGCGGCTGCGCGCGATAAGCACACAGCGACCCTCTTGCCCAACGGCAAAGTGCTGGTCGCAGGAGGTGAAGGATCGGGCGGTTCGCTTTCCAGCGCCGAGTTGTACGATGTCGGTTTGGGGTTCAGCACGTCATGGCAACCGCAGATCGCCTCAGCTACCTCGCCATTGAGTCTTGGCAGTAGCTTGGTGCTCACTGGTTCCCAATTCCGTGGAATATCCGAAGGTTCCGGCGGCAATTGCGGGCAAGACTCGTCCGCCGATGTTCCAGTTGTGCAACTGCGCAGTTTGGGAAACGACCAGACCGTGTTCCTGCTATCCACAAGCTGGTCCACGAATTCCTATACTTCCACGGCGGTGCACGGTCTGCCGCCCGGCTACGCACTGGTAACGGTGTTCGTCAACGGCATTCCGAGCCCGGCGAGCATCCTCGACATCACACCGGTGGATCTCTCGGCATTCCGCATCACGTCACTTCTCCGACAGGGCAACGATATGCTGATCTCATGGCAAACCTTCGGTGGCACAACCAACGTGGTGCAGGCGGCCAACGGCGACCCGAACGGCTGTTACAGCAACAACTTCACCAACCTCAGCCCACAGACGATCGTTGCCGGCACCGGTCTGGTAACAACGAACTACGTCGACACCAACGGCGCAACCAACATCTCCCGGTATTACCGCGTGCGTCTGCTGCAGTGAGGCATCGAAGACGCGAAGCGACGTCACTGAACCCTGGGTTTTCTGGCCCATGCTATGCTTCTCCGACTCGGGCGCGTGGTGTATTTGGAACCCCGCGCCAAGTGTTCCGTGAAGACTAACTGCACGATGAATCGGCTAGGTGCCTGTCTGTTCATGGCTGCGTCTTTGGCTTACGCAGGATGCGGACGTTCCTCAAAAGAACCGCTCCCTGCGCAACCACTGATGACAGCGGATGAGGTGTTTGAGTTTCGCGCCGCCAAGACCGCCGAATATCACAGTTACTCGGCGATCGTGATGCATGCACAACGTACTCGTTCGGGAGTGGCAACCTGGCAGGAGAAACGATGGTGGCAGGCGCCGAACCTAAGTCGCCTTGAAATAGGAGCTGTGGGAAGAGATGCGGGCCCTACCACGCTTCAAGTCACGGATTCGAACAGTGTGTCGTGGACCGAATCGACCGGTCGATTGAAGAAGTCGGTCGTCAAGACGGTGCCGGACAGAAACCACCCGAGTTATCGTGTTTATACTCAGCGGATGGAAATGAATCCATTGCTGGCATGCACAGGGTACCGATGGTTCAAGGACGACATCGAGTATGCGGTGCTGGCGCCCGGAAAGATCGACGGGCAGCGGATGTACGTGCTCGAAAGCGTTCCCCAGCCTGCTTCCCCATCTTATCGACCTCGGTTTCCTGATGATCCGGGGCGGAAGACGCGGCTTTATATTGGTGAGCGGGATGGGTTCATTCACAGGATCGAGATTTACAGCGAGAGGATGGCCGGGCTCTATAAGTATGACCCGAAGGAGCCGTACGAGAGAACGGAGTGGAAAGAGGTTAAACTGAATGTCGAATTACCCGGGGCGTTATTTGTGTACGAGCCGCCGCCAGGCGTGACCGTTACGGAACGTGCGTTCAATGGGAATTCGCCTGTGAGTGAACCAGCCGTCGATCTACCGCCGATCAACCCTGATTGGGGTCCTCTGGCAACGGCGGCGTTTAGCCTCGATGACAAGACCCGCTGGGACGCACAACAGAAGCTGTATCTGACCAAAGACAAGAGTGTCGTGCCGATTCTCATCCGGTCTCTGGATGTCGAGGGAAAACGAACGGAAGCAAAACTGACAAAGGTTGAGCAATCGGGAATGCTGGGCCGGGGTATTCACCTTCCTACCATGCGCGTCATCTCTTACCTGAAAGAACTCGGCGGCAAAGATGTAGTGCCGTACCTCACCCGTTTCAAAACGATGTACCCTCGCTACGTCTACGAAGTCGATCAAACGATCTTCGAGTTGGAGCATGACACCAGCAAACCCGTCAACACCGACATGCTTCAACTCTTCATCCATGCAGAGATAAGCGGCACCGAAGCCGGGCGCGTCAGCCTCGCCTATAAAATATCATCCACGCAAACCAACGGCCCGGCTTTCTATGCCTACGCGTATCAGGTCCTGATTGACGGCAGGACTGTATACAACAGCGGGACCCCGTATATATGGCCACGGGTTATCACAGGAAAGATTCATCGTATCCAGATCAAGGCTTCGTCAGACGGCTTGCACACCGCCACCCTCCGCATCGCGGATACCGACAGATCCAGTTCAACGCGCTTCCGCGTTCCACCATCATAACTTTTGCGCGGCCACGCGACTTCCCTTGCAAATCTTGCCGCCTACTGGTGGGCTTGCAATCGCACCAGCGCATTCCGCGCCTCGGTGTAATCCGGCTTGATTCGCAAGGCCTCTTCGTAGTGGGCGATGGCTTCGTCGATCTTACCCGTTTGCGCCAGGGCGGTCCCCAGATTGTAATGGGCCTCGACAAAGTCGGGCTTGAGCTGGAGCGCGCGTTCCCAATGGGTGATCGCCTCCTGCACTCGGCCCGCTTGCATCAAGGCGCCAGCCAAATCGTAATGCACCAACGCCCGGTCGGGTCTGAGCCGCAATGCCTGTTCGAAGTGTCCAATCGCGTCCTCGATTTTGCCCTCTTGCTGCAGGGCAACCCCCAGGTCACAGTGCGCCTGGGCGTAGTCGGGCTTGATCCGTAACGCGCGTTCGAAGGATTCAATTGCATCCTGGGACTTGCCCTTATGCCATAGGGTGTTTCCGATATCGTATTGGGTCACGGCATAATTCTCGACGCAGGCGCACAGATTGAACGCCACTGACAACCCCAATAGCAGGCCCCAGCCGCATCGCGCGACGCGTCTCCAAGCCGGCTGGGGTGCGAGCACCCGCTCCAGTCCAAGTACGCCAATTGCGGCCAACAGCACCAATGCAGGGAGAAATTCCAATTCGAAGCGGCTGGCGCTGTAGCAAAAGAAGCAAAAGATCAGCGCGCCGATGATGAAGAAAAGGGACACGGTCGCCAGAAACCAGTGCAAGATCGGATTCTCTTCCCTCGACCTTTTTCGCCATGCCAGCGGCCCTGCCAACGCCAACCATACGAACGGAATGTTTGTGAGTATGCCGAAAGTCTTCTGCGGGTTGCCATGTCCCGGCGGCAAACGCGGGGTTGTCATATCCTGCACGAAGGGAAAATGGCGGCTCCAGCCCACGGACCGTAAGAAATAAACCTGCAGATTGAACCCAAAATAGCCCGGGCTGAAATGACGCTCCGTATGAGGACCTCCAGCCAATTCGTATCGCCAGCCGAATTCGAACGGACTACCGAACCGGAGAGCATTGTAAACCATCAACCCCAACCCGATGACCGTAATTGGTCCGGTCGCCGCCACCAGCAAGGCCCAAATCGGGCGGCGTTCCATCCACGCCCTGGCGACCGGTGCCAACAGGATCACGGCACCCACCAACAACCAGGGTCGTGCCCCTAACGCGAGCCCGTAGACTGCGCTGGCCGCCGCCAGCCACGCGGTTTCCCTCTCCGGCTCGTGCATCGCCCGCCAAATCGCCCCCAAGACCAGCATCGCCAGCATATAGCCGCAACTAGTGGCGACTTCGTAAACGTCGCACCGCGGCAATATCACCGGCACCCCTGTCGCCAAACCCAGCGCGAAGGTGCAGGCCACCACTACGCCAACGCTCACTTCCGAAAAGTACCTGCGCCATAAGGCGAACAACAAGGCCGCGCCGGCGAGAAAGCCAACACTGCAAAAGATCGCCATCGCTTGCCCGTGAGAAAGGTAGTGGCCCGTTAGCGCAACGAACGGCCAGAACAATAGCAGCACGGGCGTGACTCCAAAGTAAAGATAGAGCCGGCCCTTGTAGTAGCTCATATCCAGTATCCTGCCCGAGCCGGACTGATCGAAAGCACCAAGGGTTGCACTGTAGGGATCGGCAAGCTGTGCGAGGCCGGGCGGGGCCTCTTTCTTTAGGCTCAACTGGCCAGCGCGAAACCCTTGCACCAATAAGTTGTAGTAATTGTCCGTTGCGGGCAACGTCAATGGTTGTCGCGCGCCCAACCAGGCCGTATAGGCGTAGACCCCGATGACCAGCGCGCACACTGCGCCCAGTGGTTTCCACGCGCTGTTCATTGTGGCGACGAGCTTTGCCATACAGGAGTTGGTTCCTTGACGCGATGAACCCATACCTGCCTGCCGAACGGCAAGTCAAATCAGTATCAGGTACTGGTACCGTTTGGTTTTAAGGATGCCGCAGCTTGGATTCCAAAAGAAAGGGGCTACAGCAGGAGGCTGGACGGCACTTGCCGTGGGAGCACGACGTGCGGTGTGTCCTCGGACTCATTTATCGTAAATCGATATTATTGCTGGACATGGTGTTCCCGAGCGGGTATGGTCCCGGTGGTTCTTTGACATAAGAAGAACGGAGGGCGTAATGGCGATGGGTGTGGAATCGCACCCGCTTGCGCCCGCTCGGCTCGTCGTGATGAACCGCCTGCGGCGTTGCGTCGCCTCCGAAGGCTTTCGGAGTTGGCTCTTTATAGAGAAGACTATTTCTGCCAAACGAACCCACCGAAAAAATGTGGAAGCATTTGGGAATAAATGTGTTGAGAGAAAAAAGAGTTGGGTTCGTTCTGCAAAAAAGGCCCCAGTTTGAGGGATTTGGGAGGGGTTTCGGGGTCGAAAGAGGATGGTTTTGGTGCGAAACGAACCTAAAACGAACCCAGAATACCGCGCTGGATGGCTTTGAAGCGGGCATGTTGGAAGCAGGGGGCGAACCTCGACAAGCGCGAGCGGACATTTTATGGTTGCGGGCATGCACGCGTTTTTCCTGCGGCGAATCGGGTCGCTGGCGGTGGCGTTGTTTGTCGCCAGCATCGCGGTCTTCCTGCTTGTGCGCGCCGTGCCGGGTGATCCCGCCACATTATTGCTGAAGAATCCGACCCCGGAACGACTCGCCGCCATCCGCACGCGGTTGGGACTGGATCGCCCGCTCCCAGTCCAATACTGGCGCTGGATCAGCACCGTGATCGGCCGTGGAAGCTTCGGTGAATCGGCTGTCACGGGGCGCGATGTAAAAGAGGACCTGGCGCGGACGTGGCCGGCAACGATCGAGCTGTCCCTGGTTGCGTTGGTGCTCGCTACCGTGGCCGGCGTGTGGCTCGGCATCTTCTGTGCGCGTCACGCGGGAACCTGGAAGGACGCGCTGGGAACAACCGTGAGTCTTGTCGGACTCAGTGTGCCGGTATTCTGGCTGGGATTGCTGGCGATGTTGCTGTTCTCGCTGGAGCTGGGTTGGCTGCCGGCCGGCGAACGCGGCGGGCTCGATCATCTCATCCTGCCGGCGCTGGTGCTGGCCACGATCCCCGCGGCGTTTGTGGCGCGGGTGACGCGAACCGCCGTGCTCGACACGCTCGGGCAGGATTTCATTCGCACGGCCCACGCGAAGGGCGCAACAGAACGCACCGTTCTCTATCGTCATGCGCTACGCGCGGCGTTGGTACCCATCGTGACGATGATCGGCGTCGAGTTTGCCTACCTGCTTGGCGGGGCGGTGTTGACAGAAACGGTGTTCGCGTGGCCGGGCATCGGACGGTATATCGCCACGGCGGTATTGTCCCGCGATTACCCGGCGATTCAAGGCGCGTTGCTGGTGCTCGTGGCCATGGTGATGGCCGCGAATTTTATGGTGGACGCCCTGCACTACGCGCTCGATCCGAAACTACGACAATGAAACGCAGGACTCCAATTTTTTGGATCGGCTCGTCGATGCTCGCCTTCGTCGTTGTCGCGGCGGCTCTGGCAGGCTTGATCTCCACGCACGGGCCGACGGAACAGCTTTATCGCGACCTGGCGCTCGCACCGCCATCGCGGGCGCATTGGGTGGGTGTGGACGGTGTTGGCCGCGACATGCTCACGCGGATGCTGTACGGCGCGCGGACGACACTGGGCGTGGCGATTGGTGCAACAGCGATCGCTGTCGTGCTCGGCACTATCTTCGGGGCTGCGGCGGGCGCGCTACGTGGCTGGTTTGACGCGCTCGTCAGCCATGTGACGGATTTCTTGTTGGCGTTTCCGTCGGTACTGCTGGGGTTGGTCGCGCTGACAATCCTCGCTCCGTCACCGACGAGCGTGGCGGTTGCGGTTGGCATTGCGGGACTGCCCACGGTCGTACGGCAGGTGCGTGCGGCCTTCGTGTCGGAGAGCGCGAAGGAATACGTCCTGGCAGCACAGGCCACGGGTGCCGGCCGCTGGCGCATCGCCGTCACGGAAATCCTGCCGAATTGCGCGGGGCTCATCCTGGTCCTGACAACGCTCACGCTCGGCAGCGCGGTGTTGGAGGCCGCCGGGTTGGCGTTCCTCGGGTTGTCAGGCCAACCCGACGTGCCGGAGTGGGGCATGATGCTACGCGAGGAACAGAGTGCGTTCCGCATTGCACCATGGCTGTGCATCGCTCCCGGCCTCGCCATCACCTGGACCGTGCTGGCTTTCAATTTGCTGAGTGACGGCTTGCGCCAACGCCGTCAATAACGGCGTCCTGCACGCCCCCTTGCGTTAACCGGCCTGGTCCCACAGTGACTTCGCTTCTGCCTGGGTCTTCTTGTACCTTGCTTCCATTACACTGGACGTGAGCTCGACAAGGCCCTTGATCTCTGCGCAGTAATTTTCAACGGCCTTACGTAGCGGCGCCGATTCGTTGATTGCACCCAGGTACCGAACATGACCGTCCGCCCACTCCTCCCATTCGGGAACCTTCTGATCTTCAACCTGAATGACGTTGTGCTTGATAAGAACGCTGCCGATCACCCCAAGGACACACCGCAATTGGGTCTCAAACTCCTTGGTGAAACTCTCCTTCAAACTGGAAGCAATCAAGGTGTCTCGGGGTCGCACGTCAGGAAGTGTGCAGTCCGGCCAGTGCTGTTCCCCACCCAAACACTCCGCGACAACCATCGGAATGTTTGCGTCTAGATTGCGAAGATCATTTTTCAGCGCCTTGAGCCCCTTCATACCCAAGGCCAGAATCAGCTCGGGGCTCTCTTCACAGGTTCGTTCCGCACGCGTCTTGCTCCAATCGAGTGCGAAACGGCAAACTTCATTGATGATTGTCTGCCGGAATTGTTCCATGACGGCGACCCTCTCACGTCCGGCTCTTTCCGCAATATCGAGCTGCCGCTGGAATTCTTGAAGGCTCATGGCGCGTTTCGTTGTCGTTACGTTCGCTCCCAAACGAATGTCGGACAACATGAGTTTGCTACTTCCAATGGGGAAACTCCAGCCAAACAAGACGGAATATGCACGTCTTCCGGGCACCTTATGTCGATGGGCTTGCGCCAACGCCGTCCGTAAGCTACGCTCGCCCGGGTCCACTTCAGGGCTGTCGGCGGTTTTCGGAGGGGTGTCCGAGTGGTTGAAGGAGCTGGTCTCGAAAACCAGTAATGCCGTAAGGCATTCGTGGGTTCGAATCCCACCCCCTCCGCCATTCGCGCCTTGGTCGAAAACTGGCTACCGCTCACCACGATACGCTCGCGCCAGCAACGTAATGGGATGGACAACCTGAACGTTCACGCCGCACCTCTTCGCGCCGTGGCGGAGCTGGCCGATGCAACCCGGATTTCCTGTCGCCACCACCCGCGCACCCGTGGCTGCGACATGTTTCATCTTGCGTTCGAGTAACGTCATGCTCATTTCTGGTTGCGTGATGTTGTAAATCCCCGCCGAACCGCAACACCAAGTCGCCTCGGGCAGTTCGACCAGTTTCACGCCGGGAACCGCTCGAAGGATTTCGCGTGGCTGTTGCGAAATCTTCTGTCCGTGCACCAGGTGACATGCCTCGTGATACGTGACGCTCGTTGCCGGCCGGGTGTCCCCATGCGGCGTTTGGATTCCGATCTTCACCAGCCATTCGTGAATGTCGTGGACTCTTGCATCCCAGAGTTTGGCGCGGGGCTCATCGGGCAACAACTGTCCGTAGCGTTTCATAAACGAGCCGCAGCCGGCGCTGTTGACGATGATCGCGTCCAGTGATTCCAGGGGGAACGCGTCCAGGTTCTGCCGTGCCAGTTGCCTCGCCAAATCGAGTTCGCCGTTGTGTCCCATCAGTGAGCCGCAACAGACC
>Ga0265338_10004392_pt1 | contig 19073 bp, 17 predicted proteins | sample 42126metaG_FD_193579 | JGI IMG/M metagenome (GOLD analysis project Ga0265338, IMG submission 193579) | Rhizosphere microbial communities from Carex aquatilis grown in University of Washington, Seatle, WA, United States - 4-21-26 metaG | ecosystem: Host-associated > Plants > Roots > Rhizosphere...
AGAACGGAAAGAACAAAGAGAACGGGGAAGGGTATCAAAACGGCGTAACGTTGTGCCGGAAACATCTGGACACCGTGATGATGCACGAAAAAACATTTGCGCCGCTTATTTATGACCTGATTCAGCTTGTGGAATTTGAGAATGAGCTTATCCTGACGGAGCGGACGTACAAAGGAATTCTTGGAGAGTAGCGAGTTGAATGGGAGGCCGCCCGGTGCAGGCGATCGTCCTTGGCTGGGAACTACGTCCAGCGATCCTCCTTGAAAAAGAATATCTTATTGAGTATTTTATCCTGTCCTCCCGGCAGGATTTTTTTTCCCTATCACCATTGGAGAAGTGAATGCACATATCGAAGGTGTTGAAGGAAAATCATCCTTCTTTGAGTTTCGAATTTTTTCCTCCAAAGAATGAAGAGGCATCAAAGAACCTTTTCTCCTCTATCAAAGACCTTACGGCTCTGAAGCCTTCGTACGTGAGCGTGACGTACGGAGCGGGCGGATCGACACGCCAGCTTACACACGAACTTGTCGTGAAACTGCAAAAAGAGACGAACCTGACGATCGTTTCCCACCTCACCTGCACAGGATCCACGAGAGACGAAATACTGCAAATTCTCACGAAGTACCAGGCGAGCGGCATTGAGAATGTGATGGCGCTGCGGGGCGACCCGCCAAAGGGAGAGAACTCTTTTGTTCCGGTACGGGATGGATTCACAACTGCCGGAGAGCTGGTTGCGTTCATCAAGAAACATTTTCCGGCATTGGGGGTTGGAGTCGCGGGTTTTCCCGAGGGGCATCCCGATACGCCAAACCGTTTGAAGGAAATGGAATACCTGAAATTGAAGGTGGACCAGGGGGCAGACTACATTTGCACGCAGTTTTTTTTCGACAACGACGATTTTTATGATTTCTGCGAGCGAGCTCAGTTCGCCGGCATCCGGGTTCCGATCATCGCGGGAATTATGCCCGTGACGTCGCGGAAAGGGCTCGAGCGGATGGCCGGCCAGGCGTTAGGCGTCCATTTTCCTGCCAAGCTGCTCAGAGCGCTCTCCCGCGCCGCCGATGACGACTATGTCGAAAATGTTGGAGTGCACTGGGCCACTGAGCAGGTGAGGGACTTGATCGACCACAATGTTCGCGGAGTCCATTTTTACACGCTCAATAAATCCAGAGCGACGCTGAAAATTTATGAAACGCTTGGCGTCAGAAACTCCGAGAGCTTCAAGGATGAAATTACAAATCTCAACGCGTTCAAATAGTGTTCTTGTCCATGGGGAAGGCGGAAATTTCGCATCACAAGATGATTAACGCTGATCTTGCCCGCATCATCGAACCACTTATTGAGGTCTGCCATCGCGTCGAGGCGAAAGGCTTTGTCGCGGCCACGGATGGAAACGTCAGCGCGCGCCTCCCGAACGGGAATGTTCTTATCACTCCCGCCTCGATGAGCAAAGCGTTTGTCCGGGCTGATGATCTGGTGGAAATTTCCTTGCGCGGAGAGCACGTCAACGGCCGCGGCCACCCATCCTCCGAAATGGACATGCATCTCTTCATCTATCGTAACCGGCCGGACGTGCACGCCGTCGTTCATTGCCATCCGGTCTATGCAACAGCGTTTGCAACGGCTCGTATCCCGTTGACGGAGTGCCTATTTCCGGAGGTCGTTGTCGGACTCGGCGCCGTTCCGCTTGCCCCGTATGCCACACCATCCACAAAAGAAGTTGGGGCCTCCATCGCGCCGTTCGTGAGGAGTGCCGATGCGGTTCTGCTTTCCAATCATGGAATTGTGACGTACGGAAAAAGCATGTGGGACGCATATTTCAAAATGGAAAAGGTCGAACAGATAGCCCACATACAGTATGCTGCCCGGATGCTTGGGGGAGAAAAACTCTTGTCTTCCGAAGAGGTGGCGAAGCTTAGGGGGATCTCGATGTCCAGCTACGGGAAGGATTCTTCCGCAGCACCTTCTTGTGAAACACAACCTGCATCCCCCGATATTGAAATTACCGATGAGGAATTTCACACGATCGTCGAACAGGTTAAAAAGCGATTGGCCCAATCAACGTAACTACGATTTGCAGGAAGTATGGCGAATAAAATTCGAGTTGGCATTCTGTTCGGCGGGCGCTCTTCGGAGCACGAAGTCTCCCTTGTTTCTGCTGCATCGATCATCGACGCACTTGACAGTGAGAAATATTCTGTTTTTCCTATCGGCATCACGCCCGACGGCAGATGGCTTAGTGCCCAAAACGCAATAGCGCTGCTAAAAGAAAAGTCTTCGGTCGATAATCTGCCCGAGCACTTGATCCTCCCCGACCCACGCAAGCAAGGGCTGGTGGAAATCAATAACATGGGCGTCAGCGAAATTCAGAACATCGATGTCGTTTTTCCCGTCATGCACGGCACGTTCGGCGAAGACGGGACGGTGCAGGGACTTCTCGAGCTCGCAAACGTACCGTATGTCGGAGCCGGAGTTCTGGGGTCGGCGGTCGGTATGGATAAGATGATTCAAAAGCAGGTGCTGGAGGCTGCAAAGATTCGCGTCGCTCAAGGGCTTGCGTTTTTGAGTTCGGAGTTTCAGGAAGACCAAAAGAAGATCGTCACGAGAATTGAAGAAGAACTGCAATACCCCTGCTTTGTGAAACCGAGCAACACCGGTTCGAGCATCGGCATCAGCAAAGCGCACGACCGCAAAGAGTTGATCGACGCCATTGCCCTTGCGGGCCAATACGACAGGAAAATAATTGTCGAAAAGTCGATCGAGAAAGCGCGCGAAATAGAATGCGGCGTTATCGGGAACGACAAGCCGGCGGCGTCGGTGCTCGGTGAAATCATTCCTTCCAACGAATTCTACGACTACGACGCCAAATACGTCGACGGAAAATCGACGTCCGTCATTCCGGCCGACATTCCGAAATGGGCGGTGAGAAAAATACAGTACATCGCATGCAAAGCGTTCAAGGTCCTCGATTGTTCCGGCATGGCGCGCGTTGACTTTCTTGTGCAGGGCAACGGGTCGAAAATTTTTCTCAACGAGATCAACACGATACCGGGGTTCACCTCTATCAGCATGTTTCCGAAACTCTGGGAAGCTTCGGGCCTTTCATACTCCGACCTGCTCGATAAGGTCATTCAACTGGCGATCGAGCGTCACCGGGCAAAGTCATTATTGAAGACCACGTACACGCCAAAAAAGGATTGGTACAAGGAATGAAAACGCGGTACCGGCTTCTCGTGAACATCGCGCTGTTCTCCTCCATCGCCCTCGCTTCCGCCATCGCGCAATCTGATTCCACGGCTCTTCAGCTTGCGCAAAAGGAGCAAGAATTTTCTCAATCGGCAGCGGAAAGAGGGTTCATAAGCGCATTCCTCGCTTATTTCGACGATAGTTGTATCGCCTTTTATCCCCAGCCCGAAAATGCTAAACATGCTTTGATCGGGGAGCCTGAATCACAGGCCTCACTCGTCTGGTGGCCGACTTTTGTTGAAGTTTCTGCGTCTGGCGATTTCGGATTTACCACCGGTCCCTCGGAGTACCGCGCCGGCGGAATTTCGGACTCGTTGGCGTATTACGGCCATTTTGTTTCTGTGTGGAAAAAACGCGGCGATGGAAAGTGGGATGTCATTCTGGATGTCGGGAGCAGTTACCCGAAGGTAGAAAGAAGAACGGAAGAACTCGAGACAAAACAACTTTCCACACATGAAATGAAGAACGCAGTTCTTGTTGATACAGGTCGCGCCGGCATGATGGCGGCCGACAGGGCATTCACCTTCCTCGTGCAAACACAAGGTGCCGGCGCAGCTCTGCAGAAATTTGCTTCCGATAATGTGCGGGTATATCGAAAGGGAACATTTCCAACGAAGGGAAAGAATAAAGGATTGGATCTCGTACGAAATGAAGAACCGATGCGGTGCGGATTCTTTGCGGGGAATATTTCTTCGTCCCGCGATCTCGGCTTTACCTGCGGCGTTGCCGTTGAAGCGCCTTCGGATACAAGCACCTACATCCGAATTTGGGAGAAAGAGAATGTGTGGAAGGTCGCGGTTGATGTCAGGAAGCCTTGGCCGGCTACGAAGTAGGCGAAATCCTCCAGTAACGCTGGCGTACTATTCTCAGTTCTTTTCCAAGCACACCATCATTTCTACCTCATTGGTTCCGGGAAACATATCGAACGGCACAGCGCGCTCGATTTTGTAGCCGCAATTTTTCCATCGCTCCAGTTCCACCCGCATAAGGTCGATGTTGCAGAAGATATGTACCGCGCGTTCCACTTTTTTAGCCGCAATGATCTCGATAACGCCCGGCTTGGTCCCGTTGCGGGGAGGGTCAAGGATAACTTTGCCGATTTTGTTTTGAGATGAAAAGATACGCTCGAGATTGTCTTCGTCGATATCGCTCTGAATGAACTTGCAGTTCAAAGCCTTCATTCGTTCCGCGTTCTTCTTTGCATCGCGGACCGAATCCCCAGATATTTCGATTCCCGTTGCACTTTTAACGGAATCGGACAGGCTCAGCGAAAACACCCCGTAACCGCAATAGAGGTCGAGGAGCCGGTCCTGCATTTTTAATTCTAAGCACTCCCCGATCGTTTTCACGAACGTTTCGACAATGGAAAGATTTGTCTGCGAAAAAGAAAGGGGAGAAAAGAGAAAATTCTTAGCGCCAGTTCTCTGGAAGATCTCTGCCTTGCCAAAGATCTTTTGCAACTGATGTTTTTGATTTTTTTGCTGCTGCGGCATGTAGTACCGGGACCGCTTCTCGTCGACGATAACGAACACGCCGATGACCTCTTTCACGGCGGCCGTCAGATGTTTCGAAAGATGATTGATGAATTGCCTCATCCCGGAATCGAACACCGCGAGATTAAAGATCACCGTACACTCGCTGTAATTCCCTTTGACGATAACATAATTTACCGCTTCAGCAGCTTCTTTGAATTCTCTCCTCCTAAGGTACTCTTCAACGCAGCGATAAATGTCTGAGTGCTTTTCCGGTTCGATCATACATTTGTCGATCCGGACTGGATTCATTCCAGCAGATTCTTCTTCTGTTCCTATCAAACCGAGCTGCACTTCGCCGCTGGAAGAAAATGCTTTCCGCTTTGTTACGACCCTGTAATTTCTTCCTAACGGAGATGTTACCAATAGACCGAGTGCCGTGTCAAAACCATGGCTACTCCAGAATTCCTGCAACGCGGCGTTCTTGATCTTGTACTCATCATCGTAATTGATCTTGTGAGCCGAACAGAGCGTGCATTTTTTCCCCGAACGATCCTGGCATTCTCCCCGCTTCAACTCTCTCTGAGGGAGGGGAGATACGGCTTTTGAAAGGAGGTTTGCAAAAGGAAGGAAGGGAGTCTGAGGGATTTCAGTTTTCATGCAAATAAAGTAGGCAATAAGGACAGGAGAATCAATCCGGTTCACCTATTGGTAAGCGGTACGTGGCACCAGCGGTTAAAAACCTTTCGAAGGTTCTTCGGGCAGAAAAGTTGAATATTCCGGCATTGCGTACTTGTTCAAAGAAAGCCTTCGGATGGTTTTCAACGCAGACGCTCCCATATATTCATACTTTCAACTCTCACCAATTCTTGCTACATTTCTTCTCAATGAGCGCCGATTTCTTACGAAGAATAAAAAAGCAAGCTGACGTGCGATCCCTGTTCTCCAGGGTTTGGTCAAATAAAAAGCTCAGCGCTATACTTGCCGGGGCGTTTGTTATCCTGCTCTATGTCCTCTTCAACAATCAGGGAGTTCTCCAACGGGTCAGGCTGGAAAGAGAAAAAAAGGAGATGCTGCAGAAGATTGGAAAGGCGGAACAGGAGCAAAAACAGCTGCAGGATCAATCGAAAGCGCTCGACGGCGATAAAAAAGCGGTAGAAAAGGTCGCTCGTGAGAAGTATGGGATGGTGCGCGAAGGCGAAAAGGTCTACCGGGTTGCGCCGAAGAAATAGCAAAGCAGAGATGCCTCACATCATGGCGGCGCGAAGCCGCTGAAGTCTTATGGAACTGTTCGAATATACGAAACCGGAATCGAAGCCAGCCGCGAATGCCCCGCTGGCGGAACGTGTCCGTCCGAAATCTCTGAGCGAGTTTGTTGGACAGTCCCATTTGCTGGGAGAGGGAAAGCCCCTTCGCCTGATGATTGAGAACGACGAACTCCGTTCAATTATATTATGGGGCCCTCCTGGAATAGGGAAGACCACACTGGCGCGCATCGTCGCACACCATACGAACGCCGAATTTTTTTCGCTGAATGCTGTGGCTTCGGGAGTCAAAGAGGTCCGCGACGTGATCGCAAGAGCAGAGAAGCTCCAGAAACAGCTGAAGAAGAGGACGGTTCTCTTCATCGACGAGATCCATCGGTTCAATAAGGCCCAGCAGGATGCGCTGCTGCACTCGGTCGAAGACGGCGTCATCATTCTGATCGGCGCGACGACTGAGAACCCGTCGTTTGAAGTGATCTCGCCCCTCCTTTCAAGAGCGCGGGTGTATGTCCTCGAATCGCTCGGGCAGCCCGAACTCGAAAAGATCCTCGACCACGCGTTGAGGACGGACTCGATCATCACAAGAGAAAAGGTTGAGGTCGCCGACAGAGATTTTCTCTTTCTTCTTTCCGGAGGAGATGCACGGATGATGCTGAATGGTCTCGAGAGCGCGTTCTACTTCGTCAAGCCCGATGCCAACGGCGTCAGGAAAATCTCAAAACAGGCGCTCGAAGATGCATTCCAGAGAAAATATACGATCTACGACAAGAAGGGAGAACAGCACTACGACACGATCTCGGCATTCATCAAAAGCATGAGGGGGTGCGATCCCGATGCTGCGGTCTATTGGATGGCGCGGATGTTGGACGGCGGCGAAGACCCGAAGTTCATTGCGCGGCGCATGATCGTGCTTGCATCGGAAGATATCGGTAACGCAGACCCGTTTGCCTCGGTTGTTGCAACGAATTGCTTTACGGCGGTCGACTACGTCGGGATGCCGGAGGCGAGGATTATCTTATCTCAGGCTGCTGCATACCTTGCCTCGGCTCCGAAAAGCAATGCGGCGTACATTGCTGTTGAAGAAGCGCTCGCTGACGTCAAATCGCTGCCGAACCTTCCGGTTCCTCTTCACCTCCGGAATGCGCCGACAAACCTTATGAAGGATCTTGGCTACGGCAGCGACTACAAGTACGGCCATAATTTTGAGAATCATTTCGTTGAGCAACAGTATCTTCCCGACAATCTCAGGGAAAAACTGTACTACCGCCCCACGGAGAACGGAAAAGAAAAATCGATAAAAGAAAGACTAGAAATGTGGTGGAAGAAAAAAAGGGGGAAGCCCGCGAGAAACAGTATTCAGTAATCAGTGAGGAGAAGGAAATAGAGGCTATCTCAAAAGTTTCTAAAAATGTCATTCTGATTCCGCCGCAATTCGGCGGGTGAAGAATCCACGACAATCATGAATTGTGAATCCACGAAGCTTCAGTGTCGTGGATGCTTCGCTGCGCTCAGCATGACATTTACAAGTGTATTTTACATCGAGACCACTATTGAGAGTGGCTCTAGTAAATCGATCATAACTGTATAGTAAACCCAAAAGCCAAAAACCAAAAAATAAGACCATGCCTCAATTACATTACGCCATCGGAGTCGATTTAGGCGGCACGACAATCAAAACGGGAATTGTAAGTTCTGACGGAAAGATCATCGCTCAATCCAAGTTTCCTACACTCGGGGAAGAAGGACCAAAAGCCGTTATCAGCCAGATACAAAAGTCGATCGAAGAAGTGCTTCCCTCTGCAAAGGGGAAAACTCTTCGCGGGATCGGCATTGGTTCTCCCGGTATCGTCGACGAGAAGGGGGGCATTGTTAAAGACCCTCCCAATTTTGCCGACTGGCATAATGTTGCGTTAGGCAACGCTGTAACAAAAATCTTCCGACTCAACACCAAAGTTGAAAACGATGCGAACGTAGCAGCCATCGCCGAGGCGAAATTTGGAGCTGGGAAGCGGCATCCAAATTTTCTGTTCGTGATTTGGGGAACGGGGGTCGGCGGCGGGATCATCCTGAACGGTAAAATCTATAGAGGGCCGTTCGGCGGAGCGGGCGAAATCGGCCATGTCTGTATTGATTATCAAGGGTTGCAATGCAATTGCGGTGCCCGGGGATGTGTAGAAGCGTATGTCGGCCAGCGTTATCTTTCGCAGAGGACGGTTGAGCGTTTGAAGTCAAATCCCCGGTCCCGCATTCTCACGCTCGTCAACGGAGACCCTGCAAAAGTGGAGCCGAAGTACATTTCGGAAGCAGCATTGAAAGGGGACAAGCTCGCCCGGGAAATATTCACGGAAGCCGGCACGCTCCTTGGCGTCGCACTCGGTTCCGTTTTGAATACCGTCGATCTGCGGGTGATCATTATCGGCGGGGGGATATCGGCCGCAGGGAATTTTGTTTTCACAGCGATCAGAAAATCGGTGCAGTCGCATGTGATGAAGCCGATGCGCCGGGACATTGCCGTGCTTCCTGCAAGACTCGGAAATTCCGCCGGCATTCTTGGTGCGGCAGGGCTCGTCCTGTAAACACAGGTATACACGATTGTGCGGTAATGGCAAAAAACAATAAAAATCTTTTCACGGCACCGATCCTGCGATTTTCTCATCTATTTTCTATCTCTTGCCGAGTTCTTTTAGGGATTGTCTTTCTGCAGATCCTGACTTTGGAGTATTCCCACGCACAAGCTAGGGACACGCTTGCCTCCGCCAAGCCTGATTCGGTCGCCCGCCAGGATACCACGAAGAAAAAGGGAGGCGGCATCGATACGAACGTCGTGTACTCGGCAGTCGATTCGATCGTCTATTCGTACCCAAAAAAAGTGATGATGATGTACGGGAAGGGGGACGTCAAATACCGAACGCTCGGACTGAAGTCTGAACGCATCGACGTGAACTGGAATACTAATAATCTGGAATCGTACGGCGTGCTCGATTCCTCAAAGATCGGCAAGACCGATTCGTTGAAAAAGTTATATCGTGGTACGCCGGTGATGATCGACGGGACCGAAACCTACGAGGGATGGAAGATCGGCTATAATTTTAAATCGCAAAAAGGCCTCGTCACGCTCGGTGAAACGGAGATGGATCAGAGCTATTATCACGGGGAACAGATCAAGAAGGTCGACAAGGATATGATGTTCATCTCCAACGGGATCTTCACATCGTGCGACCTCGACCACCCGCATTACTTCTTTTTCAGTCCGCGGATGAGAGTGACCATTCAGGATAAGATTGTTGCCGAACCGATTTACCTTTACGTTGCCGACGTTCCGGTTTTCGTTCTTCCCTTCGGAGTCTTTCCGAGCCAGGGGGGGCGGCGCTCCGGGATCATCGCTCCCGCGTATGGCGATGATGCCACTCGCGGAAAATACATCAGCCATCTCGGCTACTACGACGCGATCAGCGACTACACCGATTTGGCTGTCGCGGGAGATTGGTACCCCGAGGGGGGATGGCAGGCGCTGTCGAATTTTCGGTATGCGAAGCGGTACGATTTCAGCGGCGCGCTGACGGGGGAATATTCACGGCTGCTGATCGGAGAACCGAATGACCCGGGCCTCGTCGATCAGGCAAACTATCGCGTGAATCTTACGCATAACCAGCAGTTTGACCCCAGCACGCGCCTCGACGTCAACTTTACATTTGCGAGCAACAATTCGTACAAGACGAGCAACAACTACGACGAATACCTCCAGCAGCAGATCTATTCCAACGCAACGCTGAGTAAATCGTGGGAGGGAACGAGCAACAGCATGACGCTCAATCTTTCCCGCACCCAGGATTTGATCCAGGGGAGCATTACCTCAACGATTCCCTCGATCACGTTTTCCCATTCACAGAGTTACCCGTTCCGCAGTGAAGTGAAATCGCGCGGACTCTCGGACAATTCGGGATCCAACTATGCGTGGTACGAATTGATCGGAGTCGGCTACAGCGGTCAATATATTAACGACGATAACAAAACGGCAACGACAGACTCGGTGACATATCCGGACAAGTTCTCGCGCTATAAGCGCGAAGGTATTTCGCACAGTTTCACACTGAACGCTTCGCCCAAAGCCGGCTATTTTACCGTTTCACCGTTATTCAATTATAACGAACGATGGTATAATAGAAGCGTTAGTGCTGACAGCGTCAACAGTACCACCAACGCTCCGGTCTTACGCGATGTCAACGGCCTTGAAGCGGTGCGGTTTTTTAATATGGGTCTTTCGGCTTCAACAAAATTGTACGGGATGTTTCAGCCCCCCATTCCCGGCGTTGCCGGTTTTCGTCATACGATCACGCCGAGTATTTCATACAGTTATCAGCCTGATTTTTCAAAGCCGGGATGGGGATACTATGGAACATACCGCGATACACTCGGCAGGCAGATAACGTACGATCGCTTCCAAAGAGAAGTGTACGGCGGCGCGCCCGCGGGCGAATCGCAGGCGATCGGTTTCAATGTCGGAAACTTGTTTGAGATGAAAACCGAGGACAAAGACTCTGTCATTAAAGGGACCAAGTACCAGCTCCTGAACCTCGACGCGTCGATGTCGTACAACTTTGCAGCGGACCAGTTCAAGCTGTCGGACCTTGCCCTGAGCTACCGTACCGACATCGGTCAGTATCTTGCGATCAGCGGCAGCAACAATTACCGTTTTTACGATTTCGATCCGGTTCTTCATCAGCGAGTCGAGAAATTCTTGTTCGATGAAGGCAAGGGAATCGCTCAACTGACCAACTTCAATATCAATCTGTCCACGTCGCTCCACGGCGAGAAGAAGAAGAGAGAATACGATACGCGTCCCGCTGATTCAACCATCAACATTGAGAACCAGGCGGCTGCATTCCGGCAAAACGGTTACCGGGGAATTTACGACGAAGAACCTCCCGATTTCAGCATACCATGGAATCTAGGCCTAAGTTTTAGTTTCGCCCAAAATCAAGAAGATCCAACGATCAAAACCCGCGCCGTAAATGTCAACGCCAATTTAGGGTTCAATCTGACTGAGAATTGGAAATTTTCCGCCACGACGAGTTACGACCTGGTCCAGCACCAGGTTGCGGCGCCGCGCATCACCATCGACCGCGACCTGCATTGCTGGACGATGGATTTTAGCTGGGTACCAAGCGGGGCGCTCGCCGGTTACCGGTTCGAGTTGAAAGTGAAAGCACCGCAGCTGCAGGATATAAAGTTGACGAAGCAAAGTCTAAACAGCGGATACAACTAGAGTTAAAAGTGAAAAGTTTGATCTTGCATGTTTTTTCACTTTTCACTTTTAATTTTTCACTTATTTTTTACTAAGCATGATGTCTCCGTCGACCGGCAAACCAAACCGCCTCATTAAAGAGAAAAGTCCGTATCTCCTCCAGCATGCCTACAACCCTGTCGACTGGTATCCCTGGGGAGAAGAGGCGTTTGCCGCATCGCGCAGGGAGGATAAGCCGATTTTTTTGTCGATCGGGTATTCGACGTGCCATTGGTGCCACGTGATGGAGCATGAGTCGTTTGAAAACGATTCCATCGCGGAAACCATGAATAAGTACTTTATCTGCATAAAAGTCGACCGTGAAGAACGTCCTGATGTCGACAAGGTCTACATGACCGCTGTGCAGGCAATGACCGGGAGCGGCGGCTGGCCCCTTTCAATTTTTCTTAGTGAGGATTTGAAACCGTTTTACGGCGGGACATATTTTCCGCCGCGAGACGCCCACGGGCGTCCCGGTTTTCCGGCCGTACTGGAACGTCTCCATCAAGTATGGGAGAGCGACCGGGAGAGAATCGTCGAGTCGGGGAACAAATTGATTTCGCTGCTGCAGCAGGAGAGGGGAACGGGCAATGAAAGTGTTCCCATCGAGGCATCGCTGCTGAAGAAAGCCTATCACCAGATTGCCGCACAGTACGACCCGAAATACGCCGGTTTCGGAAATGGGCCGAAATTTCCCCGTCCCGCGGTATTGAATTTTCTTTTTCGGTATCATGCACGCACAAAGGACAACGAGGCCTTGAAGATGGCGCTTGCCACGCTTCAGGCCATGGCGCGCGGGGGAATGTACGATCAGATAGGCGGCGGTTTCCACCGCTACTCTGTGGACGGTCAGTGGCGGGTTCCTCATTTTGAAAAAATGCTGTACGACCAGGCTCAGCTTGTCAATTCATACCTGGATGCTTTCCAGATTACGCACGACCAATTCTACGCGCGCATTGCGCGCGAGACGCTCGAATATGTTTTGCGCGACATCACCGCCGATGAGGGGGGATTTTACTCCGCCGAGGATGCGGATAGTCCGGAGGCCGGGCGGCCCGCTCACGTTTCCGAGGGGGCATTCTATCTTTGGACCAAGAAAGAGATTGACAGTCTTTTACCTGCCGGCGATGCCAAGTTGTTTTGCCATCATTTGGGAATTGATGAATACGGCAATGCACTTTCTGACCCTCAAGGAGAATTCCACGGCAAAAATATTTTGTATCTTCCTTTTACCGCTGAACAGACCGGAAAGTTTTTCTCGCTGGACGAAGCTGGAGTTACGGAAGCGATCACGAATGCAAAGACGAAATTATTTGACGCACGGGCTCAGCGGCCGCGGCCTCTGAGGGATGACAAAATTATTACCGCATGGAATGGGTTAATGATCACAGCGTTCGCGAGAGCCTCGCACATTTTGCAGAATCCGAAATTCGCAAGTGCAGCAAGGAACGCAGCACAATTCGCCGCCCGGACGCTCTACGATTCCGAGACGAAAACGCTTTGCCGCCGCTACAGGGACGGCGAAACGAAGTTCACGGCGCAGTTGGACGACTTTGCTTTTCTGATCCAGGGACTGATTGATCTTTATGAAGCGACGTTTGAAATCGAATGGCTGCAGCTTGCGTTGGAACTTCACGGTATTCAAGTCGGTCGGTTTTGGGATTCATCGGAAGGGGGATTTTTTGATTTTTCGGGAGACGATACATCCATTCTCCTTCGAACTAAGGAGGCGTATGACGGGGCAGAACCGGCGGGCAACTCGGTCGCCGTTTTGAACCTGTTGCGGCTCGCCCAAATGACCGGCGACAACATTCTCAAGAAAGAAGGGGAGTCCGCGGTACACTATTTTAATGCGCTGCTCCAGCAGACCCCCCATGCAATGCCGCAGATGATGGCTGCGATTGAATTCTTTCTCAGTGTCCCGCAGCAGATTGTGATCGCGGGAGAGGGAAATGCGCCTAGCACCGCCGGGTTCCTCGATGAAATTGCTCGGCACTACCTCCCCAACGCGGTGTTGCTCTCCGCAGACGGGGGAGCATCTCAGAGATTTCTTTCCGAACGCCTGCCTTTTATTTCAGCGATGACCGGTAAAGACGGTCTGACCACCGCGTACGTCTGCGAAAACTACACTTGTGAATTGCCCGTCAACGACGTCCGGCAACTTGCGGCACTTATTAATAGAGAATAGCTTGTTCATTCTGCCGCCCGATATTCTTGTTGCGAAGTGTTCCAAAAGACTTTGAATGGCTTCACAGCATTGCTTGACTCCGCTCAGCGATTTGTCTATATTTTCGCAAAATTCACGGCGACGTCCACAGCGGTGATCGTTAAAGCCACAGCACTTTATTGACCATTTGTAGTGACATGCCCTCTGTGCTGCATCGAAATATTTTTCTTCTTCTGGCCGTCATTCTCCTTTCTTCATTCGCTGTTTCGCAATCACAGAATTCCTTAAGTACGTTTGTACGAGACCCTGCATCAGGGAGAGAGTATCATGCATACGATGAAAGCTATGCTCTTATTGTCGGCATTGATGCCTACACTCAGGTAGAAGCAAGAGCTTCCTCCGTCGCGTCGGCGACGAGCTTCAAAGAGCTGTTGATGTCCCGTTTTGGTTTTCGGGAAGAAAATATCGTTTTCCTTTCCAATGAACAGGCGACACAAAGCGCCGTCATGGATGCGGTAAGAAAATTTCAACATCGGAGAACCCAGGACCGGCTGCTCGTGTTTTTCTCAGGGAGGGGCTGCACGTCCGTTGATACATTGAGGAGAGAAAACGGATTTTTTGTTCCTTTCGACGGTCAGGTTCAATCTCCAAGCAAAACAGCAGCTACATGTATCTCCCTCGGCGATGTGTGGAGGTTGATAAGCGTTGCAAATGCCAAACAGACGCTTTTTCTTATGGATTTTACTGTCGGCGGGTTGCCCCGTGACTTCGAGGTCAGCGGTATGCCCGCTCCGCGGCTGGGGTTCCAGCGAATTGTTACGCTGCCTTCTCGGGAAATTTTGGCAGCCGGAAGTCGGAACGAGTCCTTGACGGACGACCCTGCAACAGGGCTGAGCTGTTTTACGTCGAAGCTGATCGATGCGCTTTCATCCGAGACAACAGATGTCAACACCGACGGGATCATCACGGGGACGGAATTAGCTGCCCGGACTTCCGTGAAGGTGATGGAAGCAACTCAGCGGAAGCTTCACCCGCAATTCGGTTCGATGGGGGCCGATGAGGGAGATTTTCTTTTTGTCCTTCCACGAAGCGCCGACACATCACGCATTTCATTTGCGATTAGACCTTCTGATGCTGCTGTGTTCGTCGACAACAAAAAAGTGAATCCGAGTGACCGGGGGATTTCCGTGTCTTCTCCAACAATCGGCGTTCATACCCTCCAAGTTCAGCATGGCGGATACAGATCTTTTAAAGGGGATTTCTTTGTGAACGGAGGCGTTTCAATCCGGGCGAATATCGATCTTGAGCAGATTCCGCCGACGGGCCTTCTGGTAAGAGTCTCCGAACCCGACGAGAAAGTTTCTCTTGACGGAAATTTTGTCGGCATGCCGGATGAGAGTCTCCTCATCCAGCATGTCGGGAATGGAAGGCATACAGTCCGCGCAGATCTCGAAGGTTATTATTCTGATTCTGTCTCGATCACCATAGATCAGCCGATCCAGTATGCGGTCTCGCTGAAACTTGTCTCACGGAACGGCTTTCTGACGGTACGGACGAGTGAAGGCGTCATGATCGAATTAAATGGACAAGAAATCGGGACCAACAATGTCGTGAAGAAGGAAGTTTTACCCGGCGCATACGTTCTTCGTTTCTCGGGGATCGGGTACACGACGAACGAACAAAAGGTTGTCGTACGTGACGGCGAATCAGTCGAAATAGATCATCCGATGTCGCGGCCGACGCTCGAAGGTGCACTGCTCCGTTCCGTTGTGTTTCCCGGTTGGGGGCAATCGTACAGCGGAAGGCACGGTATCGTGTACAGCGCCATTTTCGTTGTTTGTGCAGCCGCATCGGTCGACCTTCAGTTTGCCTACACGAAGGCAAATTCCGACTACGCGTCAAATGTTCACAATTACGGCGCTGCGCAAAATCAGGCTGACTCTGCAACGTTCTTGAAGATGGCAACCGATAGCAGGAATAAGAGGAACAACTTCAACAACTACCGGCTCGCCGCGTTCGGCGTCACGGGAGCGTTTTATCTTTACAGCATCATCAATGTGTGGAACAATGACCCGGCGGATTTAATACGGGAAGAGGAGGCAAGGTCGAAGCGGGGCTTAGATGTCTCGTTGGGAATCGGCCAGGACGGTCCATCGCTTTTGATGTCGTTCCATTTCTGACGCATTCTGCAGGAGTATTCTTCGCAGGCGCTTCCGTTTCGTCGCACCCGCAGACTCCCCTCTTTTCCGCCTTATTGATCGATTCCTTTTTCGGAACCGAAAATGTTTTTCGGCCGCCGCGTGACATGGGGACGAATTGATACTCCCAAAAATACTGAAAATTTCTTATTGCAAATTCGATTCTAACTATTTATCTTATTTAACGCATGAATATTGGCCTGGGCTGTCGAAAGTCCGGACTCTCATGGGAAGTGTTTTTCCTCGGTATTTCGTCGAATTAGACAAACCTCGTTCTCACGAATAGGCTAAGAAGTTGGGCAATCCTTGTCGCTATAATCTCAATGGAGGATCCATTCAATGAAGTTAAAAATCGCCACAGAACAAAACGGTGAAGTCCTCATCATCGAGCCTAAGGGGGCGCTTGTTGGAGGCGAAGAGACCGATGAATTGCGGGACGCGGTCGCTGAATCCATCGAGAAGGGAAACAAGAAACTGATTGTCGACCTCGGCAAGGTCACGTATATGAATTCGACAGCAATAGGCGCGTTGGTCTCGGCACACACCTCGTATTCAAATCGTAAAGGGAAGATCGTTTTGTGCAACGTCAACAAGAGCATCAAGAACATCTTTGTTGTCACGAAACTTTCTATGATCTTCCAGGTCGCCGACACCCGCCCCGATGCGATATTGGCGTTCACGTAATTTTTTCGAGTGTAAATTCTTACCATCATAACATCATTATTTTTAAGGAGTATTTTCTATGAAACAAGGAATGTTCAATACAATCCTGATCGTATCAGCCTTCTTGATTGGGTTTGCTATTTTTGAATTTTTGCTTCCCGAGTTCATCCAAAAGGGAGGTCCGTTGGTGGTTGCGTTGCTCGCGCTTTCGATCATGGTTGTCACCTACGTCATCGAAAGACTCCTGTCGCTCCGCAAAGCGCAGGGAAAGGCGGCGCTGGAAAAATTCCTGGTGGTCCTGATCAAACACGTTTCGGCCGGTGACCTCGATTCAGCAATCTCCGCCTGCGACGGCCAGCGCGGTTCGCTTGCCAACATCATCAAATCGGGGTTGGAACGATTCCGCGAAATCTCCAGCGACAAGTCGATGGAAGCCAAGGACAAGATGGGCGAAGTGCAGCGTGTCATTGAAGAGTCGACAATGCTGGAAATGCCTATTTTGGAAAAGAACCTTATCGCTCTTTCGACGATCGCTTCGATTGCAACCATGGTCGGATTGCTCGGAACGGTTATCGGTATGATCCGTGCATTCGCTGCGTTGGCGCACGCCGGGTCCGCTGACGCCGTACAGCTTTCGCAAGGTATCTCCGAGGCGCTGATCAACACGGCCGGCGGGATTTCGATCGCCATTGCGTCGATCGTCAGCTATAATTTTTTCACAACGAAGATTGACGGTATGACGTATATGATCGACGAGGCAAGCTACGACATCCTGCAAAATTTGAAATCAAAACTTTAAAAGCGAGTAGAAAGAAGCATCTATGCCAAAAATTCACGGAAAACGCATTGGCTTTAAACTGGATATGACGCCGATGGTTGACGTTGGGTTCCTTTTGCTGACATTTTTCATGTTGACAACCCAATTCAAGCCTTCCGAAGACCTGCAGATCACTCTCCCCTCATCTCATTCTGTTTTTAAAATTCCCGGCGCAGACGTGATTACTCTGACCATTGGAAAAGAGGGGCAGATATTGCTCGGCGTTGATTCGCAGATTTTGCGGGAAGCCCTGTTCGGCGCGGGCGCGAAAATGAAAGGCAGCGTTGAAGTGCAGACAAAGGATCTGCCAAACCTTCTCATTCAAGCCCGTCAAACTAATCCCCGCCTGAAGACCGTCATCAAAGCCGACAAAGACGTCGACTATGGAGTCATCGAAGACGTCATGGACATCCTTCAAAAGGTGAACATCACGCGCTTCAATCTTGTGACCGAATTAGATAAGAATTAAAGTGAAGGAACATTGCAATGGCTGAAGTTGATGTAAAACAATCGCGCGGCAAGCAGAAGCATTCAAAGAAAAAGAAGCGCCGCATCGGCGTTCGTATTGACATGACGCCCATGGTGGATATTGCGTTCTTGCTGTTGACTTTTTTCATGTTGACAACCACGATGAACAAGCCGCAGGCGATGGAAATTAATCTTCCCCCCGGCGAATCAAAGGTCGATGTTCCAGCGTCGAACTTATTGACGCTGCGGGTGTCCGAAAACGGAACCATCTATTGGAATATCGGCACTGACAAGCCGGAAAAGGTTACGGCGGCCGAGCTGAAAAAGGTGTTGAAGGAAAAGAACAGCGCAAACCCGAAGTTGATCACGCTGATTAAGGTTGACCGAAAAGGTAAATATATTATGATGGTCAACATTATGGATGAATTGAACGTTTCGGATATCACGCGCTTCAGTCTCGCACCGTTTGATGATAAGGACAAACAGCTCATCGAAAAAATTTAATGACGAACTGAACGGTCGTCGTTGGCACTAAGAGGTATTTAGGAAGGAGTAAAGAACGTATGTCAGCAACTGCACCAAGCGTGAATGTAAAATATGGTGCGTATGAACTTCGCGGATTGTACCAGAAGTACGCAATACGCGCGTTGATGTTTGCAGCGGTTTTTCATCTCGCCGGGATCGGCGTCTACTACGGAGCCGTGTATCTCACGACCGAAGATGAACCTGTGTATACCGTCCGCATCATGAAATACAGCGACCTCGGTCCGCCCCCCTCGATTACAAATTCTCAGGCAGCTCCTGCCGTCTCCGTCTCGGCAGCGGCCGCAAAGCCGACTGTCGGAACACCGGTACCTGTTCCCGACGCTGAAATCAGCCCCGAAGCTACGATCGCATCCCAAACCGAACTGCAGCAGATCGGCCCTGTCGGCGATCCCAATGCGACCGGCAACGGCGGTCCGGTTTCAATTCAGAACGATGTGAAGATCGAGGACGACGGCCCTCCCCCTGATTTTGTGCCGGTCGAAAAACAGCCGACACCGGTAAAAAATCCGTCGCCGATCTATCCTGAAATTGCCCGGCGCGCAGGTGTCGAAGGTACGGTCTGGGTAAAAATTTGGGTTGATAAAGAAGGGAAAGCAAAAAAGGCCCAGGTGTTGAAATCGGATGCGGAATTGTTCAATCAATCCGCGATCGACGCAGCGATGCAATGGGTGTTCACTCCCGCCGTCATGAACAACGGCCCGGTGGCAGTGTGGGTTTCCATTCCGTTCAAATTCAAGTTGAACCAAGGTCACTAAAAATACGATGGATCCTTACAGGCCGATGGTCTACTTTGGCTACGCACTGTCGGGATTTCTGTTCATCTGCGGCATCGTCATCGCGACAGGGATTTTTATGCCCCCCACAATGCCCCAGAAGTTCCGGATCATGTTTGGTATTGTGATGCTGTTATACGGTATTTATCGGTTCGTCAACATCCGGATACAACA
>Ga0265338_10004393_pt1 | contig 19070 bp, 15 predicted proteins | sample 42126metaG_FD_193579 | JGI IMG/M metagenome (GOLD analysis project Ga0265338, IMG submission 193579) | Rhizosphere microbial communities from Carex aquatilis grown in University of Washington, Seatle, WA, United States - 4-21-26 metaG | ecosystem: Host-associated > Plants > Roots > Rhizosphere...
CATCGAGGTGTTCTACAACCGCCGGCGCGCCCACAGTGCGCTTGACTACAAATCTCCAGTTGACTTCGAACTCCAAAACAATTAACTAAATGAACCTGCTTTCACTGTCCGTCTTTCTGAAGCAAGCGAGGACTCGACGTTATCGTGGCTTGATCGAACCGGATACTGGCCGATCAACTTGCCGCGAGCATCTCGTGAAAAGAACAGATCTGTTGACAAGATGAGCCTTGATCGCATGCCTGAAACCGCGCAATCCCGAAAACATTACTTCGTGGATGAAGCCGGCGATCCAGTTTTGTTTGACGCCAAGGGCCGCGTCCTTGTCGGAGCGGAGGGATGTTCCCGGTATTTCTCCGTTGGCCTGCTGGATGTCGCCGATGCCGAGAAACTTTCCGCGGACCTCGCCAAGTTACGCGCCACGCTGCTGGCGGACCCATATTTCAAAGGCGTGCCATCGATGCAGCCAGAGCAAAAGAAAACTGCGCTGTACTTTCACGCCAAGGATGATCTGCCAGAAATCCGGCGCGAAGTGTTCAAGCTGCTCCAACAACATGACGTGAGATTCTCAGCCATCGTGCGGGATAAGAAGGCTGTGCTTGACTATGTTCGGTCTCGCAACGAACGGGATGCGGCCTATCGCTACAAACCTGACGAGCTATACGATCATACCGTCCGCAGGCTTTTCAAGGAGCGCTTGCATAAACATGAAGGCTATAGCATTCGGTTCGCCATCCGCGGCAATAGCCATCGAACCGCCGCCTTTCAGAGGGCGCTCGAAACAGCCCGTCAACGATTTGCGCAGAAGCAAGGCATTGCAATCACCAGCAAACTCGACGTGAAGGCCGCGTGGCCGACCGATGTCGCCGCGTTACAGGCGGCGGACTACTTCTTGTGGGCCCTTCAACGAGCGTACGAAAAGGGCGAGGATCGCTATCTTGAAGTGCTCTGGCCGCATTGCAGTCTGGTCGTTGACGTCGACGATACTCGCCAGGCGGAGTATGGGACGTACTACACAAAATAAAAGCCGCTGACGGCAGCGGCTCTAAAAGGCAGTTGAGGGATATAGGACCGACACGCCTCAGCACATCGCTCACACGGCACGGGGCCGACTTTTGTCCCTCGAACTGTGTACAATATGTGAACAAGCAGTGAATAATGTCAACATACTTCTTGCGTGCTGTGTATGCCGTGCGATGGCACATTAGTCACCGCCGGTTTTGGACTCTAAATTCTTGAGCCTTAAACTCCGCCCGCCGCCCTCGGCGGCGGGCGGCGCAGATCGCCTCGGCGAGGCGACACTACCAACAGAATAGGCGTCAGTGTTCGATGCGGTCGGCTTGGGCGTTGCGGGCGGGTTGCGGCGCAACCTCGGGCGTGATGATCGGCGAGCCGTCGGCCCTGGAAATGGCGGCGGCGCGTCCGCTCATGCCAATGTAGTCCATCAGGATGCGCTTGGTTTCCTCAAGTTCGGGATCGATCTCGCCGGTCTCGTCATGAGCGCCAGTTTCGTCATCGATGTCAAATTCGTCGTCATGCGAGGGGAGGTTTGAGTTCGGTTTGACAAGCGGCGGGTAAAGGGCGGCCATGTCGACGTTCTTGAGAGTGATTTCGTAGACTTTGTCCTGGGGCGGCTTGTGGGCGGCGCGTTCGCGCTTGAGCGCGTCGTTCTCGGCGGTGATCTCCTTCTGGTCGGCGATGCGTTTCTGCTCGTTGAGGGAGACGCTCTTGTCGGCCATTTCCTTTTTGTAACGCTCGATGCGCTCGCGGATGAAGGCGTATTCGGGATCGGCTTCGACGCGCTGGCGCGAACGTTTTTGGAGCTCAGGCAAATAAGGTTTGACACGGTCCAGATAATCAAAATCCGCGCTGGTGACTTCGTCCCACGACATGGCGTTGGGGAGCGAGCTTTCGCCGACGTCGGCGTAGCTCCAGACCGACGGCAATTCGACGTCCGAGACGACCCCTTTCAACTGCGTGGAGGCCCCGCCGGCGCGATAGAACTTCTTGATGGTGACCTTGAGCTGGCCGGGATCAAAGGCAAGGCGCATGCGCTGCTGTTCCATGATGGGGGCGAGCATTTGAACGGTCTGGACGGTTCCTTTGCCGAAGGTCGACTTGTCGCCGACAATGACAGCGCGGCCATAATCCTGAAGCGCGCCAGCGAGGATTTCGGATGCCGAAGCGCTGAAGCGGCTTGTCAACACCACAAGCGGCCCGTCGTAAAGACACGAAGGATCGGGATCGGAATCGGCGACGATGTCGCCATTGAAATCCTTCGTTTGGACAACCGGGTCCTTGGTGATGAACAGGCCGGTCAACTTAATCGCTTCTTCGAGGTAACCGCCGCCGTTGCGACGCAGATCGAGGATGATGCCGTCCACGTGCTCTTTCTTGAGGCGCTTGATCAGGCAGGCGACATCGGCGGAAGTCGTCGAAGAAGTGCGATTTGTCGCCGAAGCCATCTCCCCGCTGTCGGTGTTGGCGTAGAAGGACGGCAGGTCGATGAGGCCCAGGCGCATCGGGTTTCCGCTCGGCGCGGGGACCTCGTAGAGGCGCGCCTTGGCGGCGGATTCGTCGAGTTTGATTTCATCGCGAACGAGCGCGACGATTTTGCGCGTCGAGCTGTCCGCCGCGTCCGCCGGGATGATCGTCAGCGTGACTTTGGAGCCCTTGGGGCCGCGGATCAACTGGACGACTTTATCCAGCGGCATGCCGACCACGTTGACCGGTTCGGCGTTGGATTGGGCGACGGCGACGATGCGGTCGTTTTCCTTGATCTTGCCGCTGCGCCGCGCGGGGCCTTCCTTCAGCTCGGAAATCTTGCAATAACCATCCTCCGACCCGAGCAACGCGCCAATGCCGAAGAGCGAGAGCTTCATTTGGATGGCAAAATTCTCCGCCTGCAAATGCCCCATGTAGTCCGAGTGCGGATCATAAGCGTGCGCGAGCGAATTCATGTAAATCTCGAAAACGCGGTCGCTGTCCAGCTCCTGGTAATTCTTGACCATTTGGACGTAGTGATTGGTCAGCGTTTTGAGGACCTCGGCGACGTTCTTTTGCTTGAGCTCGATGACCACGGCCATGTTGGTGTCGTAAATGCGGTTGGTCGATTCGGGCTCGGCGGCGTTGGTGCGCAGGGTGGCGACGAAATGCGTGGCGATGCTGCCGACCTCATCGCCCTTTTGCGAATAAATCGTGTTGGTGGATTTCTTGTCCTTGTCGACGCTCCACTCCAGGCGCACGACTGCATTGGAGCGGTTGTCCGAAACCTCCACCGACGCGAGTTCATGGCCGTCCTTGGCGAAGAGTTTCTGCGGCAAAAAATCAAGCGTCAGCGCGTGGGCTTTGTCGCGGGCAAGATCGGCCTCGGCGTGGCCGGCGTTGTCGAACTTGAGCTTCGTCTCGTATCGGACGTCCGGGGATTTGAGCTTCTCGTCAAGGTATTCGCAACGGGCGGATTGGCGCCAGAATTCGTGCAACTCGTCCTGGTCCTTCGCGTAGGGCAGCAAATGGCGGTCGGGCGTGAAACGGTCGTCGCCGGAGAAATCCAGTTTGGCGGTGGCCAAATAATTGGTGACGTAATCGATGCGCTCGTTGGCGCGCTGCATGAAGCGGCTGAATATGGTCCAGCAGGGCGTCAGATCGCGCTTGTGGAACAGCTCGGGCAGGTTGGTGCGATAAGCGTCAAACTCGTGGACGTCAGACTGGAGGAAATTGAGGTGGTAGTAATCGAGCGAATCGAGATAGCGATCGAGGAATTTGTTGGCGATTTCCTTGTCAAATGGATGGCGCGTGTATTGCCAGGCCTGCAGCATCTCCGAGGTCACCTGGGCGATGTTCCCGTCCGTCGGGTCGGTCGGGATGACAAAATTCGTGGCGCCGACCGAGGTCGCGGCGGAGGGGGCGGCAATCGCTTTGGAGGAATCCGGCCGGGCCGCCATCGGGAACACTGCCAGAGCCAACAACATCCGGCAAGCGACCGGAAAACATGGAAATCTCATTTAATTGTATAGACGTTTAATGGAAAACACATTCACGGCATCCGCCGCAACGCGCAAACCAACGTGACATAATAGCCGAGTATCGGTGTTTTTCCAGCGCCGACTTTAAAGAAATTGAGGACAGGGGGTGGTACGAACAACCACCAGCACAGCCAGCGCAAGCCCCATTGTGCCGCCAACCCGTCACGTCTAACCTCTCTCCGATGAGGGGAACCAACATGAAACAAGGACTATTGGAACAGCTTCGGGACCGTTTTGGGAAAACAACAAGCGACCGCCGCGACCGCAAGGGCGCCGGGCTCTTCGCGCTGCCGCTGCGGAAATTCCAGGCCGGCCCGAGGATTTCCATCAGGCTGTTTCAGCGAGCGGAAGCCCTCGGCGGCTGAACCGGCCACTCCGTAGCGCGGGGCGACCCGGCGCAAAACGCATCGGTTGCGGGAACTTCACCCTTCGGTGAAATTCCCGTCTCGCGGCCTGGGGGTCGGATTTCTCTCCCCCCCCCACAAATGCCCCCAGGTTTTCTCCCCCCCCCAAAAAAAACCGGTCGAACACCCATTCCTCCGCCAATTTTCAAAGAACAGCCCTTTTCGCCCGTCAAACGCCAATATATGTTGGGAAATACAACATGTCAAGCGCGGTTGGGAAGGAGGGAAGAAGCAGGGGAATGGGAGGCAGAGGAATTAAAGGCCTTCAGGGGAGCGCATGGGAAGCGGAACTTCCGCCGTCTCGCCGACGGATCTCTGTGAATGACTTCGCTGACACAATACTTGCAGCCGGACATCAGTCGGCTCTGACCGTCATACCCAAAACGCCAAAGGCAACCTTTCACAGAAGCTCGCCAAGGAAACGAAGCAATTACGACTGCCCCAAAAAACCTCCCAGGCCCGGAGCGCCCTGGTAGGGCGGCGCTGCGCCGCCGCCCCGTTCTTTCTATTCCACTCGTAGCAGCCCGACATCAGTCGGCTCTCGACATCTCCCGTCATACCCAAAACGCAAAAGGCCACTTTTCACAAAAGCACGCCAAAGAAACGAAGGAATTACGACTGGCCCAAATGACCGACGCCAAAAAACCGGAACCGTGACCCTCCCGCAGTCCCCGGTAGGGCGGCGCTGCGCCGCCGCCCCGATCCTGCTTGTCTCTCGTAGCAGCCCGACGTCAGTCGGCTCTCGACATCTCCCGTCATACCCAAAACGCAAAAGGCCAGTTTTCACAAAATAACGCCAAGGAAACGAAGGAATTACGACTGCCCCAAATGACCGGCGCCCAAAAACCGGACCCGGTGGCGCTTCCGTCCGGCGCAAAGCGGTCACCGATTCGCGCTCATAGACGACCAAGCCGTGCCGACCGAGCGCAATGTGTCAAACGCAAAACGTTACGAAACTGATTTTGCTGAAAAACCCCCTGTTTTTAAAAAACTACGTCAAAGCCATAAATTCGAGTCAAATAGGTAACGCTCCAGGATCGATTGAGCGCGGTTTTTTCCGAAGCGACCGCGCACGTTTGGTGGTATTTTCCGTTGTCACTTTTTGGCCATCGGGGGTTTTTCAGCAGAATCGAAACTATGGTCTGACCCGTTTGCCCCGTTCAGCTTCCTCTGTCGGAGCGCAAGGTGTCCAACTCTCAGTCTCCAAAGCTGTCAAAGCTTGTCATAGAATCCCGCCAGGTTTATTCTTGCCGCACAGCATGAAGACTGAACGAGAAATCCAGATCGATGCCTACATTGAGGCCCACCCAGACGCGAAACTGACACCGGAGCCAGTTTTTTTCCATGGAAGATTTGAGAATGTTGACGCATTTCGACTTCCGACAAAGCTGCTAGTTTTCAACATCGGAAACGGACGTTTTGCGGCAGAATTGATCGCCGCCGAAAGACGCCTGAACCGCAAGCTCGACCCCACTAAGCCTGACGACGTCAAAGAGATACAGAAGCTACTGTTGGAGCAGGACGAAGCTGAGGCTGAAGCACTAAAGGCGGATCTCAAGAAGAATGGTCAGGTCTATACCGGCATAATCACATTCGACGGCGCAGTCATTAACGCAAACCGGCGGATGGCAATTCTTCAGTCACTTTACAACGATACTGCCGAGGAACGCTACGAATACCTCAAAGTTGCGAGGCTGCCCAAGGGTGTTGACGCTAGGGACCTTTGGAGAATCGAAGCAAAATTGCAATTTGGACGGGATTTTCGGTTGGAGTATGGACAGGTTAATGAGCTGCTCAAAATCCGCGCCGGCAAGATTAGCGGACTAACCGATAAACAAATCTCAGAGGCCCTTGCCGGCCGTTATTCTGACAAAAAAGTCGCCGAGAAGCTGGAAATCCTAAAGCTAATGGATAGTTATTTGCACTCCATCGGCAAACCCGGTGAGTACACTCACATTCAGGAAGAACATGCCGGTGAGAAGTTCAATAGTTTGCATGACAACGTCATTTCTCCACTAAAGAAGGGCGCACATCGAGCAGATGTTCCCAAAATAACGGAAGTGGCATTCGCGTTAATTGAAGGGAAACAGCATTCGCACTGGAAAATTCGCCGACTTCGAGACGTGACTGAACTGCCGCAAGCGCGAAGTGCGCTTTATGCAGCATTCGACAGAAAAGGAGACCTTAAAGGGGATCGCGCGGCCGTTCAGGATGCGTTCGACACGGCTGAGTTCATTGTTGACATGCAAGAAAAGAAGGATCGCCCCGAGAAGCTTGCAGAAAGGGCACTATCCGCATTGAAGGAAATTGATGTAAAACACCAATCTGTAAAAAAGACTGAATTTCAAAATCTTCTTCTTAATATAGAAGGCGAAGTGGATCGGCTCACCGTCCGAAAGAAGAAAAATGGCAAAGCCGAAAATTAGATTAGAAAAGACAGCGACAGAATTCCGGATTCGTGGAAGGGGATTCTCTCCATCCGATGAGATCTTCTTTTGCCATGTTTTGCCTGGAGATCGCCTTGAGTCTGAAGACGGATTCGGATTTGATCTAAAGCAGTTAGGGCAACATGGCACATTAGAGTTGATTTCCTATTTGTCGTCCCGTGGATATGGCGTCGCCTTGGACGCCAACGCGACCGATGCTGTCGACAAGCTGAATCGGGACCGCGAGGAATTGAATAATGCCGTCACAACGGGCACCGACTTAAAGCAGAACATGGTGAACCGCTTGGTTATCCCTTCGTTCAAGCGGAAGCTTAAGCCATTTCAGATCCCTGCCGTTGCGCACATGGCTGGCGTTACACATGCTGCAAATTTCTCGGTTCCAGGCAGCGGCAAGACAACAATCACGCTCGCGAGCTTCGCAAAACTTCGACGCGCGGGCGGATTGAGGGTGCTTGTTGTCGTCGGTCCTCGTTCTTCGTTCGCTCCCTGGCAAAATGAATTTCAGGCCTGTTTAGGGGTGACCGGAAACATCGTTCGGATAACGGGAAATAAGGCAGATCGAGCAAGAGCATGGAGAGCAGCGGAAAACGCGACTTTGGTGCTATTAAATTACCATGTGGCCGCCAACGATAGTGAAAGATTTAAAGACTTCTTGAAAAACACAGTCGCCATGTTGGTTTTGGACGAATCACATCACATCAAAAGTATCACCGACACTAAATGGGCGGCGGCAGTTCGCTCAATCGCTCCTTTGGCACGCAAAAGAGTCATCCTGTCTGGAACACCTGCCCCAAACTCCATGATTGACTTGTGGTCGCAGTTCCATTTTTTGTATCCGACCTCAACGCCGCTCGGACCGCGTGACCAATTTATCTTCAAAGTTGAGAATTCTGGACCAGCGGCTATTGACGAAGTTCGAAAATCTGTATGGCCGCTGTTCTGGCGAATCAAAAAGCGTGATCTTGCTCTTCCTAGACCCCACGTCACTAAGATTCCTGTAAAAATGGGGGAAGTCCAATCGGCAATTTATCATGCTCTGGCATTCAAGGTCTTAAAGGACTTTCACAACGCACCGGAGGAAGCAGCAAGAATGAAGCAGTGGCGACGAGCGCGAATGATTCGGCTTTTGCAGGCGGCCTCAAATCCTGCTCTTTTAACTAGATATTCCGAAGAGTTTAAACTACCGCCGTTGACAGCCTCCGGTCTGACGGTTAGCCAACTGATTGAGAAGTATTCAGATTTTGAACTCCCCTCAAAGATCACGCAGACAGTAAATCTAATCCACGGACTTATCGCGCAAAAGCGAAAGGTAGTCGTTTGGACCTCATTCGTTCACAACATCAAAATGCTTCTTAAGCTCCTCAAGGATGCCGCTCCGCTGCCGCTCTACGGCGGCGTCGCGCTGAGTGAGAAGGAAGACAGCGAAGTCAACCGTGAGAATATCATTGAGAAGTTTTGCTTTAATTCAACCTCAAGAATATTGATTGCAAATCCAGCGGCGTGCGCTGAATCCATTTCGCTCCACAGGGCCTGCCAGGATGCCATTTATATCGATAGAACCTTTAATTGTGCTCATTTTCTCCAATCAAAGGATCGCATTCATCGAATCGGACTGAAACCCAATGCGGAAGTGAACTATTACATTCTGATAGGCACTGGAACAATTGACGAGGTCGTAGATCACCGTTTGGATGCGAAGCAAAAGCGTATGTTTGAATTGCTCGAAGGGGATTTCTCTCATGCAAGCTTTGATTCAGGTGAGGACGTGGTAAGCGAGGACGCTGATGAAGAACTCGACTTTAGGGAAACACTAAAGCAAATTGCTACCTTCATTCCAAAATGATCACCAATCTGAATGAAATCAATCGAATTCTACTCGCTCTCCGTCGCCTATGCAAGCGTCGGAACAGTATTCCGAGGCACATCCTGATTGACTACCTTAATGGATCAGTGATCATGGGACAGAATCCAGAGTTCGACCCAATCTTGAATTTCACGCATCATCTTGGAATTATAACAATCCGTCGTATTGGGATAGCCGTGGCACCGCTTGGAGACGAACTTTTAACCAATAACAGCAACGAGTTTTATGAACTTCAACCCGAGCAGAGAACGTTGCTGGTTCGACGATGCTATCTCGATGGCCCATTGCGATCAGAAATGAAACGTTTGGTAAAGCTATTGCATCCCCATCCTTCAACAGGAAGAATGACGTGGTCATCCGTTGACAGTGAGCCCTTTGGGGAAATTGAATGGCTTAGTCGCCACCTTCTTCAGCTTGGTGTACTAAGCTCCAGCGGACACCTACTTTCGGTAACAGACTTTTACAGAGAGACAATATCCCAGTTTCTTGATGAAGGCGGTGACTTTACCGAGGAGCAGATGGAAAAAAGTCTTAGAGAAAAGCGGCTCCTTGCGGAATTGGCCGAAGAATTTGTGCTTGAATTCGAAAAATCGCGCTTAATCGGCGCTGGCTATCGACTGGAATCCGCCTGTGTGCAGAGAATAAGCAAGCACCGAGTCAGTGCCGGATACGATATTAACTCGTTCGATGCATCTTCAAGCCCGCTTAAGCATGATCGCTTTATCGAGGTAAAGGGCTCAGGAAAAGCCACAGTCTTTTTTTATTGGACACAAAACGAGGTTAAAATGGCGGAAAAGCTCGGGCAGAAATACTGGATCTATTTCGTCGGTGGAATCGACCGAAAGAATCGGCTCGTCACTCGTGAACCCGTCATGATACAAAATCCTCAAGTACATTTGAAATCGGACGCTCGGTTTAAAATCGAGGCATTTACCAGGCTCGTTGAGGGAAATGTTTGTGGCAATTTACTTGTGAGACAGTGGATCAGGAGTCGGAAACGGAGATAATTGATGTCAGCCTTTGGATATTTCGGATCAAAGTTAAGAATCGCGGCCAAGCTGTGCGGGAACCTACCGCCGCATAGCGCGTGGGTGGAATTGTTCTGCGGATCGGCGGCGATGACTCTCGCCAAGAAGCCAGCGCAGATTGAAGTGATAAACGATATCAATGACGAGATCACAAATTTCTTCCTGCAGCTTCGAGAAAACAGCGATGAACTTATTCGTCAGATTAAACTTACACCGTATTCTCGTGCCGAGTTTGAGCTCTCACGGGTCGAGGAGACAGAGTTAAAGCCGATTGAAAGGGCGCGTCGTTTTTTTGTTGCTGCAATGATGGCAATAAACGGCTGTTTTGGGGAAACGCCGGGAGGCTTTTCGTTTAGTAATTCATACTCCAGGGGAGGCATGGAAGCACGTGTCTGTCGGTGGAATGGTATGCCGGAATATCTCGAGTCAATTATAGCGCGGTTACGGCGTGTACGTGTTGAAAGGAAGGACGCACTAAATCTTTTTGATGACTTTAAGGACCGACCAGGGAGCTTAGTATATTTTGACCCGCCGTATTTAGGGGACCGCAGCCGTGGATACGACCACGATCAGACTTCTATCGAATTCCACGAAAAGCTTATTATCGCTGCTTCAAAGGCGAGGTGCATGGTCTTTATTAGCGGTTATCAAAATGACCTTTATGACAAATGTCTTATTGAACATGGCGGTTGGACACGCCAATTACTTAAGGCCACGACAAAGGGAAACAATGGAAAATCCTTCGACAGAGAGGAGGTTGTTTGGTACAATCCTGTTTATCAGAAGGCTCTTAGTACTGGGCGAATTTCGCTTCATCTAACAAAAAAGGAACGGCACAATAATAAAGTAAACCCCGAGCGTTAGCGTCGCCGCTGGGATAATTATGACATTTGGGGGCAGGCCATTCGCGCTAGTGATCGACATTCGACATTTGGAGTCTTCCGCCGCCGTTGATTCAGGGCAGAATGCGCGGGATCTCCGCAGCCATCGCGCAAATGGGCCAGCTCACACGCAATATTCCTCTTCGCCACCCGTTTAGTCTCCGTTTTCTCTGTTTGCTCCTGTTCAAATTTTCTGATTGACGCCTCGACGCTCCGTGCCTCCATGCTTCTGTGGTTAAACCGGTCAGCCAACAATTCCCCTGCTTTGAAAATCCCAACGAACTCCCTTGACAGGGTCGAGCCCGGCGCTACGTTTCCTTCAGCGGGCCACCTGTCCGCGCCTGCCGGTCATTCGGCTGGCCTGCTCTTTGACATTTTGGCGATTGCCTCTTGAACCACAGAGGCACAGTGGCACAGAGAAAACTGCAATCCTGTTCAAAACTTGTGGTTCCGCTTCGCCGCTCCGTGCCTCTGTGTCTCTGTGGTTAAATGTGAATTCCGGTGAGTTTCCGGTGATTTTAGGAGCGCGAAGGCGCGGTTATGCGCGCTTATGTGCGGCCACGTGCGGCCAAGTGCGGCTTTTCGGCCAGTTTGTTTAGCGTTTAGCGGCTGGAACGGCGCAGCACAAGGTAAACGGGCAATCCCGCGGCGATCAGGGCCAGGCCGGCGACGGATTCGAGGGCGCGGGTGGCGAGCGTGTTGGCCAGCAGCCAGACGGCAACCAGCACGAAAAGGAGCGGCACCACCGGGTAGCCCAAGGTTTTGTAGGGACGCGGCGCGTCGGGCATTTTGCGGCGCAGCACAAACACGGCGGCGGTGGTGGCGGCGTAGAAAATCATCCCGGCGAAAATCACCGAGTCGGTGAGCTGATCGAACGTCGCCGACAGCGCCAGCACGCAGGACCAGACGCCGGTGAAGAGGACGGACGCCACGGGCGCGGCGGAGCGGGGATTGATTTCGGCGAACCGGCGGAAAAACAGGCCGTCGCGCGCCATGGCGAAGGGGATGCGGGAGCCGGTGAGAAGCGAGCCGTTGAGGGCGCCGATGGTTGACAGCATGGCGGCGAGCGCGACGAATTTGACCCCGTAATTCGGCAGAAAGGTCGCGGCGGCTTTCGCGGCGACCGGCAGGGCGTCGCCGTGGAGCGTGGAACTGGACGCGGCGATCTCGGTGATCGGCAAGGCGTAGCAATACGCGAGGTTCACAAAGCCGTAAACCAACAGCACGATGCCCATCCCAAAAATCAGCCCGCGAGGCACGTTGCGTCCGGGGTCGCGGACTTCGCCGGCGGCCATGGGCATGTTGTTCCAGCCGTCGTAAGCCCAAAGCGCGGCAAGCATCGCGGCCCCAAAGGCGGACAGGCCGCCAACCGCGGCGCCGCCGGGCGCGTGGAAGTTCTGCCACGACGCCGATGGCGCAAAAAAGAACACGCCAATGACAATGACGGCGATGGCGAGGATTTTGGCGGAAGTCAGGAGCAGTTGGACGCGACCGCCAAAGGCGACGCGAAAGCAATTCAGCCCGACGAACACCAGAATGACCGCGACGGCGGCGATTTGCTGGCTGCCGAGCTTCCATTCGACGGTCTGGCCGAGAAACGAAAATGTGCGCGACGCCCAGACGGTGTCGAGATGAACGAGACTTGACAGAAACATCGCAAACGCGGCGCCGAAGCTGGCGACCGAACCGCTGGTGCCCACGGCCATGCGCATCCATCCGAATGCGAACGCGGTCAAATCGCCATACGCGGCGCGAAGGTAGACGTATTCGCCGCCGGCCGCCGGCAGCATGGCGCCGAGTTCGGCGTAGCTGAGGGCGCCGGCGAGCGAGAGCAGGCCCGCGGCGAGCCACGCCAGCAGCAGAAGCTCCGGCGTCCCGACGTCCTGCGCCATCCGCGCCGATTTTAGGAAAATGCCGGTGCCGATGACGCCGCCGGCGACCAGCGCGGTTGTCGCGCTGATGCCAAGGCCGCGCACCAGTTCGGGTTTTGTCATGGGGAATTCGTCGACAACTCGGGCAGGCGCCACGGACCTTTCAGGCGCGCGTATTCGGATTTCGGAAGTTGGACGAGGAGCGGGCGGGAGGATTGGTTGAGCCAGGCGACCAGGGCTTCGAGATCGCCAAGCGGCATGGACGTGCAGCCGCTGGTGGGTTTGCCGGGGGCGGTCCAGACATGCAGGAAAATGCAGGAGCCGGCGCCGCGGACGCCGCCGAGGTTGTGGTTGACAACAACGCCGAGGCGATACTCGTCGGGCGCGGCCATTTTTTCGGAGCTGCGCCAATCGACTTTGGCGACGTTTGTTCTGTCAACCACTTGATTGTAGTAGGCGGAGTTGGTGTCATCGACGCATTCGAGCGAGGCTGCGCATTGGACGTAAGGCATGCGAAGATCGCGCATCTGGTCGACGGGCGCCTTGCCAAAAACATACGCGAGCGAAAAAACGCCGGCTGGGCTCCGGCCATCGCCCTCTTTTTTTTGCGGGGTCGATGTGGGATTGGGAATGACGCCCAGGCACCAGCCCATCCCGGAGCGGCCGATGTTGACGACGACGGGCGGAGCGGCGGGTTTCCAGGACTCATTTTGTTGCTCAAAGCGCTGGAGGGTGGCGTTGGTGGCGTTCCAATTTTCGCCGACGACGAGCACAAGCTGCTGGCAGGCGACAAAGGCGTCAAAGGGCGGAACGGCTTCCTGGGCGCGCAACATCATCGTGGCGCAAAGCAACGCCGCAGCGGAGCTAATCAGTGTTTTGATCAAAAACGAGTATTTCTTCACAAATGGGCTTAACAACGCCGTAACATTCATGTATTAACCGGTCATTCAGTAGGAAAAAGGGAAAAGATTTTTATTACCTGCTGCCCGGAATGGGCCGAGGCGCGCGCAAGCGCTATTGGCGCAACATGCGCGTAGCCGCATTCGTTGGGTTGTTGATTTCCGCGTTAATCTGGTGGCTGGTGACGCTGATGTACAATTAGACTGCCACCTCCAAATGCCCATTCTCATTGTTTCGGATCTGACGATTCGCCGGGGCGGCCTCCTGATCCTCCAAGAGATTTCGTGGCGCGTGGAGCGCGGCGAACGCTGGGTGATTCTTGGCCCAAACGGCTCCGGCAAAACTTCCCTGCTGCGCGCGTTGACCGGTTACATGAGCCCGACGTCGGGCCGCATTGAAGTGTTGGGCCAGGTGTACGGCAGGAGTGATTGGCGCGAATTGCGGCGTCGCGTGGGCATCGTGAGTTCGGCGATCCGCCAGATGATTCCCGATGAGGAAACCGCGCTTGAAACGGTGATCGGCGGACGCTACGCGATGGTGGGTTACTGGGGAAAAATCCGCGCGGCTGACAGGCGCCGGGCAATGGAGTTGCTGCGGCAATCGGGCATGGCTGCGCTGGCTGGGCGCCCCTGGCTGTATCTTTCGCAGGGCGAACGGCAGCGAATCCTTATTGCGCGAGCGCTCATGGCGGAGCCGGCGCTGCTGATTTTGGACGAGCCTTGCGCGGGGCTCGACCCAGTGGCGCGCGAGGAGTTCTTGCGATTTTTGGAGCGGCTCGGTCGCGGGACAAAAGCTCCGGCGCTTGTGCTCGTGACGCATCATGTCGAGGAGATCATGCCGGTGTTCACGAATGTGCTGTTGTTGCGCGAAGGGCGCGTGGCGGCTGCCGGAACGAAGCGGCAAACGCTCACATCGAAGGCGCTTTCGGACGCATTCGGCACGAAGCTGCGATTGCGGAAAACGGGGCGCAGATACTCGCTGGTGGTAAAGTCAGTTCGTTAGTCGCTGCGCTTGGACCAGAAGTAAGTAACAGCGATGAGGGCGATGGACGCCACAGACATCCAAAGCGCTGAGCCAATCACGTAAGAGACGCCCATCATGGCGACGCCGCAGCAGAGCGCGGGTCCCGATCGCTGCTTCCAGCCATAAACCAGGTAACCCGTGCCTACCCCGCCCCAGAGCACCGAGGCGAAAAGGACGCTCGAATCGATGTTTGGGAAGGGCATGATTGTTTATTTGTAAACGTCACGGCGGTGCCCGACGTAAAGCAAATGAATGACGCCCTGCTGCACGTCGAATGTATAAATTACCCGGTAGTCTCGTCCGCGGAGTCGAAACTGGGGTCGTCCCGTCAGGCGATGATGCGGGAAGGACTGCAGCCTCCGGCCCATCTCGTCGATCTGATCCTGAATTGGTTGCTTAACGCCGGCGGGCAAATGATCGAATTCACTGCAAAACGTGTGAGACCAAATCTGGAGGGCCTTTGACATTAAGGTGTCTGTCGAAGACGGTATTTTCCATCGCGAATCTCCTGCTCGGCTTCCTCTATCTTTGACTTCGCCGTCTCGGACAATTCGAGCTGATCTTCGCAAAAGTCGTCCAGCCAGTCTCTCAGTTCGCGCAACTCCTGCGATGTGAGCTTGGGAATAGCCGTCTCAATTTCTTTGAGGCTCATGAGGAGATTATGCCGAGGCCGACAGATCTTTCAAGTCGGCGCGGACTTGCTCGTACGTCGTGTTGTAGGCGAGCACGCGCAGGTCGGGCTCGATGCCCCAGGTTTTGCAGGCGTCCTGGTAGCATTCGGGCCACCAATTGCGGTGCTGGGTGAGGCCTTCGTCGCGCCATTGACGCCAGCCAACGAGGACTTTGGACCAGCATTTGTCGCCGTAGTCAACGCCTTCATTGGCGTTTTTGAATTCCTTCAAATACCAGTCGCGCCCGATGCGGGCGTGCAAGACTTCATCGGCCCAATCGTAGTCCTGGAAAACCGCGCAGAGCGGATTATGGGATTTGAGGCCGACTTCCCATTCATAACGCTTGCCACTTTTGGGCATGAGCCCTTGCTCGATGAAATAGAGCACGCCGTGGCGCTCGCGGGGTGTCAGTTGCGTGTTCAAGCCGAGCGACCACGTGAAATTAATCATGACGTGCCGCGGCCAATCGACGCCGGCCTTGTAAAAGCCCACTTCGCCCATCATCGCGTGACGCGCTTCGTCCCAAAGCTGGCGCGTCATGTCGCGGTAATAGGCCCACGGTTTGGCGGGCGTTTCGGCAATGATGCTGGCCATCATTTCGGGGACGTCGATTTCGCGGAGGCGCTTGTAGAACATCATCAGGGTCTTGGCCTCCGGGGGCATGGATTCGTCGTAAAGGAACACTTCGGCGTTCACGCCCATATTATATGGGTCGGGAAAACGCGAGTCGCGGCGCGGGACTTTGTCAAAATGCGCCGGTTTAGCGGAATGTCGCCGCGCAATCGCCTTGCCGCTGGGCGTTTCAGAACCGTCCAAACCGCCCGCGGCGGCAACGCAATCGTCCAACAAACGCAGCCAATCGCTAATCCGCTGGGCTGCGCTGGCATCGATCAGGCTGGCGATGCAATGGGCGCCGTAATGCTCCATGTCCTCCACTTCAAGCAGCGCGAACCTGCACAGGCGCACGGATGGCGCGTCAGCGAGGCGATTGGTCTGGGCGATGTGATTGATGAGCGCTTGCTTCAGGGCCGGAATGGCTTTGCCGTAGACGCCGGCGATCAGATCTTCGGTTGTCGGCGCTGCGAGGATTTCGTCAAACAGAATCTCGAGGTTCGCATCAGGGACGGCGTCCAGACCGAGTGGCGGTTCGCGCATTTCCCCGACGCGAGTGCGCAAAGATTGGACATGTTCCGCGCAATAATGGGCATGGAGGCTGAATCCCATCTTCAATTCGTAGATTGGCTCGGACGTGAGGCGGTTATTGAAGATCTGGTGCAACCGCTTGAAGGCGTAATGATACCGCTTCAGGCGGGCGACGCACGCCTCGATCGAAAGACCAGGAACGGCGGCTTCTTCGAGGGAACATAGCCCCGCCAATTGCGGCAGTTTGCGATAGGACTGGTAAGCGCTCATAGACGATGACAACCCCGCAAACATAGCCGCAGGGGCCGGAACAGTGAAGAATTTAAAAAAACTCATAAAAACTTCGCAAAAATGAGGTTCGGGGTATTGCCCATGCTATCTCATGGATTATATTAGGGGCGTAGCACGAGATTTCATGAAGTTGTCCATGAGCGCATACGTCAAATCAGGAGAACAGAATAATCAAAATTGAGCATGTCCGTTTCATCATCATCAACGTTCGTCGTGGCCGCAGTGGCCATCCTCGCCCTTGCTTGCAACGTCGCGGCAGGGGAATTGCCGAGCATCACGCTGCCGGCGAACGCCACAGGCGAGCAAATCCAGGAGGCCCTGAACAGCTTCGGGCGGACAGGCGGTGAAGTGGTCCTTTCCAAGGGGACTTACGTCGTCGATCAGCCCATTCTCCTGCAACGGGACAACCTGACACTGCGCGGAGCCGGGCTGGACACGGTTTTGTTCCTTGCGGATAAGGCGAATTGCCCGGTGGTGGTGCTCGGAACGCCGCAAAGCCCGGCGCCGGGGCCCGTCAGGAATTTAAGGCTGGCCAACCTCTTTATCGATGGCAACCGGAAGCATCAGCAGGTCGAACGCTGGCGCATCCTCAAAGATGGCTCCGTCATCAATAACAACGGCGTGGAAGTCCGAAACGTCGTCGACACCACCGTGGAAGGCGTCGTTTGCGCGCGATGCCGTTCAGGCGGGCTTGTGACCTCGGCGATCAACCGCCGGCTGACCGTCCGCAATCTCACGTCCTTCGACAACCAGTTTGATGGCCTGGCGTGTTACCTGACCGAAGACAGCCATTTTTCCGGCCTCAACCTGCACGACAACCTTTGCGCCGGCATTTCGCTGGACCTGGATTTCAACCGGAACACCATCCAGGACGCGGTGCTCACCAACAACGACCTTGGCATTTTCATGCGGCAATCGTGCAGCAATTCATTTGACGGCGTCACCATCCGTCACAGCCGCAACCACGGGGTGTTCATGGCGCAAACCGCTGTTTGCGGCCCCAAGGGTTGGAGCCTGGCGCCGGGGACCGAATGCATCGGCAACAAGTTCAACAATCTGACCATCAGCAATTCCGGGGACATGGCGTTCGTCGTGAACGACGTCACCTGCACGAACAATTCGCTGCACGAATGCCGGTTTGAAGCCAACCCGAAGGGCGGCCTGTTCCAGCCGAAGTCCAAGCTCGTCTTGGCGACCGCGCTGATCGAGAGATAGGACGGGCGAGGGGTGATCCACCTTCGCCGACGTTCCGGCAAACGAGTGGCGTGTGAAGCGTGACATGGGGCAAGTGGAGCGCCTTTAGAAAGATGCCGGAAAGCCGCACATGGCCGCACGTGGCCGCACATAGGCGCGCACAACCGCGCTTTCGCGCTTCCAGAATCACCGGAAACTCACCGGAATTCACATTTTCCGCGCATCGTGTGAGGGATCCACCTTCGCCAAGGCTTCCGCCTACGCCAAGGCTACGGCGGACAGGACGGTGATCCACGGCGATGCCTGGAGGCAAATCGCCAAAATGTCAAAGAGCAGGCCAGCCGGATGACCGGCAGGCGCGGGCGATCAGGTCCGCGGAAAGCAACGTAGCGCCGGGTTTGACCCTGTAAAGGGAGTTCTTTAGGATTTTCAACTCAGGGAAATTGGCGGCAGATCGCTTTGACCACAGAGGCACGGGGCAGCGAGGCGGCAACCAGAAGATTTGAACCGGAGCAAAAAGAGAAAACGGAGACTAAACGGGTCACGAATGGCAGAGGAATTGTGCGTGTGAGCTGGCCCATTTGCGCGATGGCTGCGGAGATCCCGCGCATTCTGCCCTGAATCAGCATCGGCGGAAGATTCCAAATGTCGAATGTCGAACACTGACCCCACTGACCCCATGCTGACCCCACTGACCCCATGCAAACCTCAAAAACTTTCTTCGATCCTTTTTGCATCGCGTTTCGCATTGAAGGGTGGAAGATGTCATCGCCAATGTATGAATCCACTGACCGCGAGGTGGCCGTTTTCAATGCCGCGTTGCAATTGCCCCTTGAACAACGCTCCGCCTATCTGGATCAAGCCTGTGACGGGGATGACGCCCTGCGCCTGAGGATTACAGCACTGCTGAAGGTCCATGATGATGTTGGCGCCTTTCTGGAGAATCCGACTCCGGAATCCAGTCCGGCCGGCCCAGCGTCCGGCCTAGGCAGCCCAATCTGCGCCAGCGTCTTAGGCATCGAGAAAACCGGAGATCGGATTGGGCGATACAAACTGCTGCAACAAATCGGCGAAGGTGGGTGTGGCGTGGTGTATATGGCCGAGCAGGAGGAACCGGTTCGACGCAAGGTGGCCGTCAAGGTCATCAAGCTCGGCATGGACACCAAACACGTCATCGCCCGCTTTGAAGCGGAGCGCCAAGCGCTGGCCTTGATGGATCATCCCAACATCGCCAAGGTCCTTGACGCCGGAGCCACCGAGACGGGACGTCCCTTCTTTGTCATGGAACTCGTGCTGGGCGTCAAAATCACGGAGTATTGCGATCAGCATCG
>Ga0265338_10004394_pt1 | contig 19068 bp, 11 predicted proteins | sample 42126metaG_FD_193579 | JGI IMG/M metagenome (GOLD analysis project Ga0265338, IMG submission 193579) | Rhizosphere microbial communities from Carex aquatilis grown in University of Washington, Seatle, WA, United States - 4-21-26 metaG | ecosystem: Host-associated > Plants > Roots > Rhizosphere...
GCTGGCGTTGGGAACCCGACGCTGGTGGGCACCACGATGAGCGACACTCTCTGGAAATTGGAAGCGGTCGGCCTGTCGCAGCGACTGCGCGAGGTCACGCTTTCCATCGAGGCGGGCGTCACGGCCGTCCTGGGACATTCGGGTGCGGGAAAAACTTCGTTGCTGAACCTTTTAGTGGCCTTCGAGCAGCCGGATGCCGGAAATCTCAGTGCTGAATTCAACCGTGGCACCCACCGGATGCCGATATTCTGGGTGCCATCAGACGGCGGATTATGGCCACATCTCACCGTGGCGGAACATATCGCGGCGGTTGCTGACACCTCGACGACCGCAGCGCAAACGAATCAATGGCTGGAGGAATTTGACCTGACGAATCGCCGCGACAGCCGACCGGATACCTTGTCGGCCGGCGAACAGGCGCGGCTAGCCGTGGCGCGCGCGCTGGCGGCGGACGCGGCGATCCTGGTAATGGACGAACCGCTCGTGCACGTGGACCCGAGTCGAGTGGGGAAATACTGGCAGGTCATCCGCCGCCACCTGAAAGCCAAAGGAACCTCGCTGATCTTTGCCACGCATTCGCCCCGGTCCGTGCTCGCGGAGGCGCAGCGCGTGATTTGCCTGCGCGACGGGCGCGTGCAGTATGACGGCGCAGTGGACGAATTATACTGGCGCGCGCCTTCACCTGAATTGGCCGGATGCCTCGGCGAAGCGAATTGGATCGAACCGGACGCGGCCCGATTATGGCTGCGCCGCGACGAACCGGCGCCGCGCTGTTTTCGCCCGGAACAAATCTCCGCCCAAACGGACGATCAATCGCCATTGGTGGTGGAGTCGTCGCGTTTTCAGGGCGCGGTCGCCGAACTTGAACTGCGGCACGAACCAACCGGCGCCGTCCGCACATTTTATCATCGACCGTCAGCGAATCATCTCGTGCAGGGCACGCGCATCGTTTTGAAAGTGCTCGTCTGCCTGTTGCTTTGCCTGCACGTCGTTGGTTGCCGGCAGTCGGCGAGCGGCCCGGCGATTCCCGTGCGCGAGGTGCATTTATGGTCCGTCCCGCCGCAGGAAACTCTGCAACCGGCGGCGCGCAGCCTCACGATTGGCAACCAGGGCGAAGTGATCGCTTTGGACACGGCTGGCCGCGTGCTGGTTTATGCGCCGGACGGTTCCATCAAACGGCAATGGCGCATGCCCGACACGAAGATCGGCAAACCGGAAGGCGTTTGCGTGCTTCGCGACGGCCGCATCGTCGTCGGCGATACGCATTACCATCGGGTGGTGGTTTTCAACGCCGACGGAACACTTGCCTACATGTTCGGCAAGGAAGGCCAGGGTCCCGGTGAATTTATTTATCCCGTGGCCGTGGCGAAAGATTCGCAGGAGAATTTGTATATTGCGGAATACGGTTCGAACGACCGCGTGCAAAAATTCACCTCGGATGGGAAATTCATCGTGGCATTCGGCGCGTTCGGCACCAAGCCCGGCGAATTTCAGCGCCCCTCCGGCCTGGTTTGGCGCGACGGCAAAATTTACGCGGCGGATGCCTTCAACAATCGCATCCAGGTGTTCACCGACGACGGAAAATTCCTGAAAATCCTGGATTCCACCGAGCAACCGCTCGCGTTGCGTTTGCCGTACGATTTGAAACTCGGCCCGGACGACGCGTTATACGCCATCGAGTACGGCGCCGGGCGCGTGACGCGGTTCGACCTGAATGGCCGCACGTTGGGGCGTTACGGAAGCATCGGCACCGGCCTCGGGCAATTCGCCACCCCGTGGGGCATTGCCGTCGACGCCCAAAAACGAATTTATGTCGCGGACACTGGCAACCGCCGCGTCGTGGAGTTGCAAATGCAATGAAACCGTCGACGCGCATCGTTGTTTTTTTGCTGGCCTCCACTTCGATTGCGAGTTTGCTCGGGGAAATGTACCAGTTGTGGCCGATGCGCCCGTTCACGCTCGGTGTGTTCCTGCCCTCGTGCTGCGCGTTAGTCGCCATCGCGGTGTATGATAAATTGCGCGGCCATGGCACCATGTGCGGATTGATTCTCGTCGGCGCCATCTCCGGTTTCGCGGCGGCCGTGGCGTATGACATTTTTCGGCTGCCCTTTGTTTTTTCCACGCAGTGGGGACTCGGCTCCGTCATCCCTCCCCTGCCCTTGTTCAAAGTGTTTCCAAAATTCGGCGCCATGATTCTCGGCGACGCCGACAGCACGTCGCTCTCGGCGAACGTCGTTGGCTGGCTATATCACTTCAGCAACGGCGTCACGTTCGGCATCATGTATGCCATGATCATCAACGGCCAATGGCGCCGCCGTTGGGCGGGCGCGATTTTGTTCGCGGTGGGTCTTGAACTGGCCATGCTGTTCACCCCGTATCCCGCGACATTTGGTATTCGCGTTTCGACGCTTTTTGTCGTAGTAACGCTCGCGGCCCACACGCTCTTTGGCGTCACGATGGGACGCGTGAGCGTGGGCTTGGAGGAATGGACGGCTAAATGCTGAACGCCCGTCAATGGTTCTTGAACCTCGTGCCGCCGCCGCGCAAGCGGGTGACGGTCGGGGCCATTTTGCCATTGATCCTTTTTCTACTGGCGTTTGGCGGCGGTTGTTTGTGGCTGAGCCTCACGCGCCTCGTGGTGTTCTCCAGCGTCGCACCGTTTTGGTTGCTGATCCTCGGCGTGTGGTTGTGGTGGTTTCAAATGGCGGGTTTCAGCGGCCTGAAAGGATTTCGATCCGCGATTGCCCTGTTCGTGCGCTTGTGCGTTTTGGGATGCTTCATTCTCGCGCTCGCCGAACCGCGCGTGGTGCGCAAGAACAATGGCCTGGCGGTCGTGTATTCCCTGGATGTCTCCGACTCCATGGGCGAGAACGTCTCGGACCGGTCGCTGGCGTACATTTTGAAAACCGCCGGCGCCAAACCGGAAAAAGACGAAGCCGGCCTGGTGGTTTTTGGGCGCGACGCCGCGGTTGAACTTCCGCCGCGATTGAGTTTCCCCTTTGAAGTCATCAACACCCGTGTGTCCAAGGACGGCACCGACCTGGCCCGGGCGCTCTCACTCTCCGCCGCGATGGTCCCGGAAGACCGGCAGGGGCGCATCGTGCTGGTCAGCGACGGCGTGGAAACCGAAGGCAACGTGTCCGGCGTGCTGGACGATCTCAAAGCGCGGCACGTCGCGGTGGACGTTTTGCCGGTCCAGTATGAATACCAGCATGAAGTCTGGCTCGAACGTCTCGATCTCCCGCGCCAGGTCAAAATCGGTGAAACCTACGAAGCCACCGTACTGTTGAATTCATTGCAACCGGGTGATGGAAAGTTGGTCTTGCGGGAAAATGGAAAGGTCATCGCCGAACAAACGGTCCATTACGAGCGCGGCAAGAATCGCTATGCCCTGCCCCTCTATCTGCGCGAGCCGGGTTATTACGAATACGTCGCCACGATTGAACCGCCCGTCGGCCAGGACGGATGGCGGGAGAACAATACCGCGATGAATTTCCTATATCTCAAAGGCGAAGGCAAAGTGCTGCTCGTCACCGATCCGCAGGGCGACCCGCGCGATTGGGAAACGCTGGTCAAAGCGTTGAAGGAAGCCAAACGCCTGGTCGAGGTCCGTTCGGCCCTGGAATTTCCCCGCGACGCCATGTCCCTCATGCCTTACGACTGCGTGGCTTTCGTCAACGCCCCGGCGGATGCCTTCGACCCAATCCAACTCCAATCGCTGCGCGACGCGGTGTATAACCAGGGCGTCGGATTCCTGATGGTGGGCGGCAAAAACAGCTTTGGGCCGGGCGGCTATCATCGCACGCCGGTCGAGGAAGCCCTGCCGGTGGACATGGATATCGCTCAGAAAAAAGTGCTCCCCAAGGGCGCGCTCGTGATCGTCCTGCACACCTGCGAGTTTCCCGAAGGCAACGTCTGGGCCAAGCGAATCGCGAAGGAAGCCATTCGCGTGCTCGGCGCGGAGGACGAAGTCGGCCTCCTGATTTTCAGCCGGCAGGGCGATCAATGGGTTTTTCCACTCACCCCGGCGAGCGAATACGACCGTCTCGTCACGTTGATCAACCAATGCGAACCGAGCGACATGCCCAGCTTCCAGAGCATCATGCAAATGGGTTTCACCGGCCTCAAAGCCAGTGATGCGGCGGCCAAGCATATGATCATCATCAGCGACGGCGACCCATCGCCGCCCACGCCCGAATTAGTCCAGCAATTCGTCAATGAGAAGATCAGCGTCTCGACCGTGGTCATCAATCCGCACGGCGGGATGGACATCTCCGGCATGCAAGCCCTGGCCGGCGTGACGGGCGGCCGCCACTATCTCGTCATGGACCCCACCGAGTTGCCATCCATCTTCATCAAGGAAGCCAAGACACTGAAGCGCAGCATGATTCAAAACGGGACCTTCGTCCCGACGGTCGAGTACCCGACCCCCGTGCTCAAAGGCATCGATTCCATGCCGCCCTTGCACGCCTATGTCCTGACCACGCCCAAACCCCGCTCCGTGACAATTCTCAAGGGGCCGGCCAAGGACGAAATAAATCCGGTGCTCTCCACGTGGCGTTTTGGACTCGGCAAAACGGCGGCGTTCACCTCGGACTTGTCGCCCAATTGGGGTTCGGAGTGGGTGGAATGGGCGCAATACGAGGCGTTCGTAAAACAGTTGATGATCGAAATCTCGCGCGTGGAACAGCACTCCGATTTATTTCTGCAAACGTTCGCGGCCGGCGATGAAGGCGTGATCATGGTCGAAGATTATCATCCGCAGGAGTCGATGCTCGAAATCCAGGCGCAGATCAATGGCCCGCACGACCGCGAAAGCAGCCTGGCACTCAAACAAACCGGCCCGCGCCGTTACGAAGGCCGGTTCCCGCTCTGGGGCAAGGGCCGATACCAGATCGCTCTCGCCGGAGTCGGCGCCGGACGCAATGAACAAACCATGGGCGGATTCGTCGTCGCCTATTCTCCCGAATATCTCCGGTTCCGTTCCGATCCGCTCACGCTGCGCAAGATTGCCGAACGCACCGGGGGCCGAATCCTTTCCGGCCAGGAAACCGGCAAGGATTTGTTCAGCATTCCGCGCGTGCCGAAGGAAACGTCCAAATCGATTTTGGATTTACTCCTCGTCCTGCTGGCGTGCCTGATTCCAATCGATGTCGGCGTCCGGCGCGTGCAATTGGATTGGAGCGTGGTGCGCGGATGGTTTGGCGGCGGACTAAAAACCGAATCAACCGAGACGTTGGGCGCGTTGTTGCGGCTCAAAGAAAAGGTGCGCGAGACGACCGACGCCGGCCGCAAAGGGCCGCCGGTAAAATTGCCTCCGTCCTCGCCCCGAACGACCGCGCCATCCGCGCCGGCACCAAAACCCGCGGCGTCCGAACCCGCGGCGGAGGAAACCCCACAATCTACCACCGAGCGGTTGCTGGCCATCAAGCGAAAGCGACGGCAGGAAGACAAAAGTGACGACACGAAACCATAGGAAAATTGTCCAAAGGAAACCATCATGAACGACTTGGAAACATTGCAGGCCGAGGCCAACCAATTTAAAGGCGACTTCCAAAAAATCCTCGAGGAAGTCCATAAGATCATCGTCGGGCAGCAGCGAGTCGTCGAGTGCACCGTCACGGCGTTGATCGCCGGCGGCAACGTCCTGTTGGAAGGCGTGCCGGGACTCGGCAAGACCGAACTCGTCAAGACGCTCGGCCACGCGCTCGACCTGGAATTCCGGCGCATCCAATTCACGCCCGACCTGATGCCCGCCGACATCATCGGCACGAACATCATGACCGCCGGCCCGGACGGCACGTATCGTTTCGAATTCCGGCGCGGGCCCATTTTCACCCAGCTGCTGCTGGCGGACGAAATTAATCGTGCCACGCCCAAAACACAGTCGGCATTGCTCGAAACGATGCAGGAAGCTTCGGTGACCACCGGCGGCACCACGCACCAGCTCAAGCCGCCGTTTTTCGTGCTGGCCACGCAAAATCCCATCGAACAGGAAGGGACGTATCCATTGCCCGAAGCGCAATTGGACCGGTTCATGTTCAAGGTCAACGTCACGACATTAGGCCGGGCCGAGTTGAATGAAGTCGTGACGCGAACCATTCTCAAGAAGTCGGTCACGATTGAAAAAATTGTCAATGCCGAGCGGATTCTTCAATTGCGCCAGGTGCTGGACAAAGTGGTGGTGGCTGATCCGATCCGCGATTACGCCGTGCGGCTGGTGCTGGCCACGCATCCCGAATCGGACCTCGCGCCGGAGCGCATCAAACGTTACGTGAAATGGGGAGCCAGTCCGCGCGGTTGCCAGGCGCTCATCCGTAGTGGACGCGTCCGCGCGCTCGCCGAGGGGCGCGCCCATGTTTCGACGGATGACATTCGCCAATACGCGGCGGAGGCGCTCGGGCATCGGCTCCTGTTGAATTACGACGGGCAGGCCGACAACGTCAGCGTGCTCGATCTCGTGAAGGAACTCGTCGATCACGTCACCCTCGAGGGATAAGCTGTGCCACCGCTCACGCCACGACCTCAACTGACCTCGCTGCTGGCCAACAGCGTACTCGACCGTCTGCAACGTTTGCGGATTCGCCCGGCCAGCCGTCGCACCAGCCGCAGCCGCGGCGAACATCTCTCAGGCAAAGGCGGAACGAGCACCGAATTCTGCGATTACCGGGATTATGTCCCCGGCGACGACACGCGGTTTGTGGATTGGAATATTTTCGCCCGCCTGCATCGCCCCTACTTGAAACAATTTCACAAGGAGGAAGAGCGGCACGTCGTGCTGTTGATCGATGCGTCGGCCTCGATGAAATTTGAAGGCAAATTGGACCTGGGCAAACAACTGGCGGCGGCGTTCGGCGTCCTGGGATTGTTGAACAACGAACGCGTGAGCGTTTATGCGTCGCACCAGGCCAATGACTCGCCTGATCGCCTCCCGCCCTGCCGCGGCCGCGCCAGCATGCGCAACGTGTTCCAGTTTATCGAAAGCATCGATGGACGCGGCGACGCCCCACTGGACCAGGCGGCGGAACGGTTGCTGCGCCATCACAGCGGCCGCGGCGTGTGCGTGATCCTCTCGGATTTTCTCACCTTTGGTGATCTGAAACGCGGTTTCAACCTGCTGCATTCCGCCGGCTTGGAGCCCTTGGGCATCCAAATCCTGAGCCCGCGCGAAATCGATCCTGACCTGGCGAGCGATTTGCGGCTCGTCGATTCCGAAACACAGGAAACGCTCGACATCTCGACGAGCTCGGATTTGATGAACCTCTACCAGGAATACCGCCAGGGATTGGAACGCGAACTCGCGTTGTTGTGCCAGCGCCGCGCGGGTCGGTTCCTGGGCATCAGCTCGGAAATGCCGGTGGAAACCGTGTTGTTCGATCAATTGCGGCGACGGGGGTGGATCGAATGAGTTGGGGCGGATTCCAGTCATTAAGCCATCTCTGGCTCGCCGCGCTCATCGCGCCGCTGGTCCTGTTTTATTTTCTGAAATTAAAACGCCCGCGCGCGGAGGTGCCCTCGCTCGTGCTGTGGCGCCAGGTTTTGCAGGATCAGCGCGTCAATTCGCCGTTCCAAAAGTTCAAGCGCAACCTGCTGTTGCTGCTTCAACTCCTGTTGCTGAGCCTGCTCATCCTGGCGGCGCTCAAACCCTTCTGGCGCGGCGGTCCCGGCAAGGAACGCCGCTTGCCCGTGCTGCTGGACTGCTCTGCGAGCATGGGCGCGCTGGACAAACCGGGCGGACTCAGCCGCCTCGGCGAAGCGAAACGCCGCGTGCGCGAGATGATCGACGGACTCGCCTCGGACCAGGAGTTGTGCCTGGTTTCATTCGACAACACGGCGCGCCGGCGCACGGGCTTCACCAACAACAAACGGCTGCTGCGCGATGCGCTGGATCAAATTGAAGTCGAAGACGTGACCAGCGATTTGGAACAGGCCTTGCGCCTCGTGCAGGCCATTGGCCGCAGCGAACCATTCGACGAAGCGCTCCTGTTTTCCGACGGCAATTTTCCCCCGCGCGTTAATTTCGATCTCTCCTTCAAATTAAATTATCAAAAACTCGCGCCCGCCGGGCCGAATATCGGCATCACCGCATTGAGCGCGCAACGCGCGGCCACGGGCGGATGGGACGTGTTCGTGCAAATCGAAGGCTCGGCCGACGCCGAAGGCAACGCCTCCGTCGAGTTGACCCAGGATGGCGGGTCGATGGGCAACGAACGCATCACGCTGGCGCGCGCCCGCGCTCAACGGATGGTGTTTCAAGTCAAAGGCGATCACGCGGCTTCCCTGCGCGTCCAATTGACTCCCGACGGATTCGATTCGCTGGCGGCGGACAACACCGCCTATCTGGATTTGCCGCAGAATCGCGATTTGCGCGTGTTCGTTCCAAAATCGATGATCTCGTACCGGCTCGCCTTGCAAGGCATTGCCGGCATCCAATTGTTTCCCCAAAACACCGACGACACCGCCTCGGGCCAGTTTGATCTGGTCATGAGCGATCGCCCGCAGGACCTGAGCCTCACTGCCCAAACACGACTATCCGTCGGATTCATTCCGGACGAATTACAGCGCTTCATCGAAACCGGCACGAACGGCTCGACGGTCGTCGATTGGCGGCGCGACGCCCCCGTGCTGCAACACGTCGAGTTGGCGGATCTGGCGGTCCTTGATCAACCGCGTTTCACGGCCAATGCCGGCGAGGGCGATCTGGAAAATCTGGGTTACGAAGTATTGATTCACGGGCAACGCGGGCCGTTGCTCGTGCGCAAACAGGATTCCGCTTCGACACGATTCGCGCTTTTGTTCCACAGCGATCACTCCACGCTGCCGTACCGCGTCGGATTCCCGATCTTTGTCGCCAATGTCGTGCAAATCGCGCTGCAGCAGGCCGGCCTGGCCGAAGCCAACGCCGACCGAACCGGCGTCTTGCCTCCCTTGACGCTCGCCCCGACTCATCGCTACGAAATTCAGGCGCCGGAACAAGCTCTCGAACCAGTCACCGCCGACGAACACGGCATAGTCTCAGGCGTGCGCGCATCGCGGGTGGGTTTGTATTCGATTTCGGAAAATGGCGTCACGCGCCAAAAGCTGGGAGCCTCCCTCCTGTCGCCAACCGAAACGGCGCTCGGAAGCGTCGACCAGATTCAATTCAACGAGCGATTGCAGGTGGGCGCGGCGGCGGCCGTCAAATCGGATCGCCCGCTTTGGCCGCCACTGCTGCTGGGCGGGTTGGGATTGCTCGCCGTCGAATGGTGGTTCTTCCAACGCAAACCGGGAGGCTGGAAATGAGGGGACTCGGCACGCCCTTTTGGGGCATTCTTATCGGCATTCTATTCCTGGCCGGCGTTACGCGCGCCGCGGACAAACTGGAAGTCGACCTGGTCCCCGCGGCGCTCCGCGTACGCGGTGACGCGCCCATTCCCGTCGAAGCGCGGTTCCGCTGGGACGGGACTTATATTCTCGAAGGCCAACTGGAAGTGGAACTCCACGAGGGGAATCGCATCCTCGGCCGATACCGCAGCGGCGATCTCGCTTTGACGACGGGCAGACAGACGGTTCGCCTGCTGCTGCCTCCGTGCCTGGCGCCGATTACTGATTCGCAGGTGGAAGCGCAAACGAAGTTCGTCACGTCCAGAGAGGTGTTCGATTCGGGTTATTCCATCCTGTTCATCCCCGCGGAGCGTGAACGCGCCTTCGTGCTGGGATGGTGCGGCGCGAACTTCGGCGCGGACCCGCAATCGTCGGCCCAGCGGGATTTCCTGTTCGAACGATTGGCGCCGCCGGACGCCGACGCCGCCCGAAAATTATTAATCACCAGCGTCGTCCGGTTGGCTCCCGAAGATTTGCCCGCCCAACCGTTGGCCTACACGCCCTTCGACGTGATGATCCTGACGGCGGACGCGTTCAAAGAAGCGCGCGAGGGACAACTGCGGGCGCTGGCGCGCTGGGTCAAGGGCGGCGGCAGCGTGTGCGTGTTCGTCACGGGCGGCCTTCGAGCATATCACATTTCATTTTTAAATGAATTGGCCGGATCGTCCGCGGTCGATTCGACGTTTGTGGCGGATGGCGACGGCAACCTGGTGGCGGGCCGGAACAAGATTTCGCGTTTTTACTCCGGCATGGGACGGTGCGTCGTCGTCGCGGGAATTTCGTCCGCTGATCCGATCCCTGATCCGACCGAATTACGGCAAGCCGTCGCGTTTCTCTGGAAATTCCGCGCCCGTCAGATGCTGGCCATCGCCAAGACCGGCCATTGGGAACCGGCCGCGAACGCATCGCCCATCCCGAATTCAATGCCAATAAACCCGCCGTTACAATTCCAGCGATATCAACCGAACCTCCGCATCCGGCAGCAAAACCTGTACTCGGTAAACACGCCCGCCTATTCAACCCAACCGAGCGAGCTGGGACCGGAACTGATGCAACAATTGATGCCGCGAACCGTGCGACTGATTCCGTTTTCCGCGCTGATGGGAACCCTCGGCGTCTTTCTCCTCATGATTGGGCCGGTGGACTATTTTGTATTGGGCTGGTTGCGCCGCCGCCGCTACACGTGGGTGCTCTTTCCGGCGACGAGCGTCGTGTTCATGCTCGCGACCGTGCTGATGGCCAATTACTTTCTTGGCCGGCACGACCAGCGGCGCTCGCTGACGGTCGTGGACCTCGATCAGGATGGATCGGCGCTGCGCTGGAATCGATTCGAACTGGTCTTCACTGCCCGCAATAAAGAAGTCGTGACGGAATTAAAGGACGCGCTTTGGGCGCCAATCGATTTCAATGCGGCTTTGGTTGGTCTGCCCTACAACCCGGGCTATTCTTACCCGGGCGCCAATCAACCCTATGCTTACCGGGGGGCCGACGAAGCGCGTGAGACCGGCCCGGCCTGGTATGACGGCGCGGTGCCGGTGCATTTCCGAACCAGCCAATCCATCAATCAATGGCAGCCGAAATTAAACCGGATTTTTTCTTTCGAGCCCCCGCCGGTCCCGCTGCTCCCGAACTGGGCGGCGATCGAAGCGGCGTGGCCAAACGTGCAGGCTATCCAGGCGAAACTTTCCGCCAGTAAAATTTCCGCGAACGTGTGCAGCCTCTCCGATTCCAATTCAGCCTGCATCGTTGATAAAGGCCGCGAACCGATCTTATCCGACAACATCCTCAACGAATTATGCGCGGGTGATTCCACCGGCCTGCTGTCGATGGTCTCACAATTGTCGCCCACCGGGGGCGGAAATTTTGAAGACGCGCAAGGCATGGACGTCAAAGGCGGCGATTCCGTCCTTGCGATCGTAACCCAAACCGGCGACGACATCGTCGTTTACAGGAGGTTTTTCCATGGAAAATGAGCCACCACCCTTCGTCGAACAACCGACCGCCGAACCACCGGTTGCTGAGCCGCCCGCCGCCGAGCAACCCCTGGTCGATATCCAGCGCCTGACTGTGTTTTACGGAAAACAGCTCGCGGTGAACAACCTGTCGCTCACGATTCCCCGCGGCGAGGTATTTGGATTCATCGGACCGAATGGCGCGGGCAAAACCACCACCATCAAAGTGCTGGCCACCCTGTTAAAACCGTCGTTCGGTTCGGTTCGCGTCATGGGCATCGACGTCACGGCCTCGCCGCAAAAAGTTCGCCGGAATATTGGTTACGTCCCGGATTCGTTCGGCGTCTACGAGGATTTGAGCGTCGTCGAATACCTGCATTTTTTTGCGGCCGCCTATCGCATCGAACGCGAGAAGCGCGCGGGCACGGTCATGGACGTTTTGGCCCTGACCGATTTGAGCGACAAAGCCGGTTCCCAGGTGGACGCCCTCTCGCGCGGCATGAAACAACGTTTGGGAATCGCCCGCATTTTGTTGCATGACCCGCAATTGCTCCTGCTGGACGAACCCGCCAGCGGCCTGGACCCGCGGGCGCGCATTGAATTGCGTGAATTGCTGAAAGAATTGCAACGCATGGGCAAGACCATCCTGGTATCCAGCCACATCCTGCACGAACTCTCGCAACTCTGCACCCGCATCGGAATCATCGAAGCCGGAAAACTGGTCGCGGAAGGCTCGCTGGCGGAAATTTATCGAAAGCTCGATTTAAAGCGAACCGTGCACGTCCAGATTTCCAACCTCACGCCGCCGCTGGTCGAAGCAATCCGAAAGGTGCCCGGAATTTCCTCGGTGGAGGAGCTGGTCGATCGCGTCGCGATTCGCGTCCACGAAGACGAACTCTCCATGGAAGATTTGCTCGGCGCGATGCACGGCCTGGGCGCCCGCATCCGGATGTTCCAACCCGAGGCCATGGACATGGAAACCGCTTTTATGAAATTAACCGAGGGGAAGGTGGCCTGACGTGCGAACGCGAGCCTTACTCCGCCGATTGCGCCTGGACTGGCCGTTGCTCGGCAAGGAATTGCTGGAGCAAGCCGCGCAGAAACGCATGTACGTCATGCGCGTCGCCTATGCGCTGGTGCTGTTTGGCGCATTTACGATTTATTATATGCGCCACCTGGGCGAGGGTCCGATCCTCGCGCTGGGCGGCGGCCAGGCGCCTTTCACTTTCCTCGTGCGTGCACAATTGGCCGCCATCTTCCTGTTTCTGCCGCCCTTGATGGCCGGAGCCATCGCGCAGGAAAAGGAACGCGACACACTGGGTTTATTGTTCCTAACGGACCTGACTCCCTGGGAACTCATTTTGCAAAAATACGTCGGGCGGCTCATTCCCATGCTGACGCTCCTGTTTCTATCGCTGCCGCTGCTGGCGGTCGCGTATTCGCTGGGCGGCGTTTCCAGGCTCGCGCTCGTGTCCAGTGCCTTCACGTTGTTCATCACCTGTCTCGTGGTCGGCGCGCTCGCGCTGGAATGCTCCTCTCATGAGGGGACCACCGTCCAGGCGCTGGTGCGTTGCTGGGGGCTTTGCTTTTTGTTTGCAACCTGCTGCTCGCTGGCGTCTCCCAGTTTTTTAATGACCAGCCGCGGGGGATATGCCATGGGCGCACCCGGCCTGCTGTCGGTTTTTTCGAGGTTTTTCACGGTGATCATTTATTCGGTGGCCACTCTGGTTTTTCTCATTCGGGCGAAGCAGAATCTCGAGCCGCGCGCTTTCGTTCAGCGCCGAAATCCTTTCGGGCATCAATTCAAGCAACTGGATCAATACTGGAAGGATTTGCGGAAGCTCGTGCGCGGTCTTTTGCGAAAGCGCGACAAGGAAGCCTCCGCCATCGCGGCCGAAGTTCTCCGCAAACAACTGGGACAACTCGGCGACGACCGGGAATGGTCGCTGGGCGGATTCCTCCTGGCCCGAATGCAGGTCCCCACCCTGTTGGCGTTCGCGATCATCATTGGTTTTCTCGTGATCCTTTATGTTTTCTTTACCGTATTGCTCCAACCCGGCTCCGCGCCCTTCACGGTGCTCGTCTGCGGATTCTGGATTCTCGCGCTGTTAACGATTCCGATCCTCAGCGCAAATTCCGTCGCGACCGAACGCATGAATGAACGGCTCGGCGCCATTTTGACCACGCCGCTCACCAGCACCGAGATTCTCAACGAATGGTTGGCGCCGGTGCAACGGTGGATCGGGTTCCTCGCGCGACCGCTGCTCGCCATTATTGTCATGGAAGCCTGGGTTAAATTTAAAATCCAGACCCCGGACCAGTCCCGCTGGCTGAATGAGATAGTTTATTTGGGCATATCGCTGCTGGCGCTGTGGATTTATCCGCGCCTCGTCCAATGGTCCTGCCTGCTCGTCGGTTTGCGCATCCGGGCTCAGATTCGGGCGATGATGACCGCTTTCGTGCTGATCATCGCGTGGTGCGTCCTTCCCGTGGTAGTGGCCAATTTCGTGGGGGAAACTCGATTGCTGTCGATGGGCTGGTCGGAACTGCTGCGCTTCATCAGCCCCGTGACGGTCATTCGAACCGCGGAAAATCTCGGTACGGCCAAATCAGACCTCCGGCTGTCTATTCTCGTCGTGGCTCATTTCGGTTTGGCGGCCGCGCTTTGGTGGAAGGTTCGCCAGATATGTTTAACCAACGCCGATCGATACCTCGGCAGAATTTGATTTTTTGGAAATCCATTTTAAGCCGTAACCATGCAGTTGAAAAGGGGAGCACACGCCTCTGGCGCGCGGTTTGCGGCGTCTCGCCGCAAAACCGTCTTACAAACTTCGCTCACCAAATAGTGAAGAAGATGGTTTAACGAAATTGCCTGCGAGACGCCGTCAATAGCACGCGAGACGCGTGCGCTCCCCTTTCGCTACTGCATGGATGCGGCTAAGAAACAATATAAACTTCAATTTCAGGCAAGGTTCTGTATCGTTCACGCCGTGCCGCGTGCAGCGCAATTGTTGCGGGAGAGAGGTGCCATGAAACGTTCCTGGTGGATCGTCATCCTGCTGTTCACCCTGGCGTCGGCTTCGGCTCTCGAAGTGCAACAGGTGCGCTGGGGCTTTGACGGCACAGTTGTGCCCGGACGGTTTAACCTGCTCTCGGTGCTCGTCGGCAACCCGTCCACCGCCCCGTTCGACGGGACGGTGAACCTCTACAAAAGCCGCGGCATGGATCACGTGGGAGCCCTCTACGCAAGTCCCAGTTATATCTCACCACTGACCACCCGCTGGGTGCAATTTTACGTTTACATCGAGAATCAATACGACCAATGGCGCATCGAATGGGGGCGCGGCCCGGATAACCACCACGATCTCGACCCGCCAAAATGGGGCCCGCCGGGACTGGTGCTCTTGTCCGACTCGCAAACCACCATCGACGCCATCTCCGCCCTCCGGCAATTTCCCGAGGAACTCTTCCCCGCCACCGTGGCCGCCACCGGCGGTCTCGATAGCCTAGTGCTCGATCATGCGCCCCGCTGGGAATTAGCCAAACGCCAGGCCTTTCTCGATTGGTTGCGCGCCGGCGGCAAGGTGCATCTGCTGACGGCCGCCGATGGCCGCCACCCCGCTTTTTCCGACGAACTCAGCATCTTGAATTCTTCCCAGGAACGAATGCAGGTTGGCGCCGGTCTCGTGTTCCGGCACAGCGTCACTGCCCGGCAGATTCGACCGCTCGACCTTGAAGACAACGACGTGCCGCTGCGAAAATACACACCCGGCGAGATGGGCGATTCTCAAGCGACTGAATCATTTCTCCGGAGTTTGGCCCAACTGAGTCATCCGAACCACCATTGGGGTTTAATTTACCTGCTCGCGTTGGCTTATTTGGGGATGGCCGGCCCCGGAACCCTCCTGCTCGGCAAACGATTTTCCGATTACCGACTGCGAATCGCGCTGTTGCTCGCCACCGTCGCGACCTTCGCGGGATTGTTCGCGGTGGCCGGACGCCGCGGCCAGGGCGAATTGAGCTCAGTCCATACGCTCTCCTACGCGCACTCCATCGATGGCGACAATTATGACGTGATGCAATGGATCAATGTATTCGCCACGCACGGCGCGCATTACACGATCACGCACGCCGCTCCGCATAATCTCTACGCCACCGGCCAGGATTACGAGGAGGTCAAAGGTTGGATCCAAAGCGGCAAGGACGGGCGAATCATGGTCGACATTCCCATGTTCTCCCGCCGCGCAGTGCTGCATCAGGCGGTAATGAAGGGCGCGAACTTTTCCGTAAAAATTGCCAATTGGGACGGCGCCGGTGCGCTCAACAAAATGACGCTGACGGTCCAGCCTGAATTGACGAAGCAAATTCTGGAAGGCTGGGTCGTGCAAGGCGACCAGGTCTATCCAATGCAAATGGTCGACGGTCGGCTGGAGTTCGGGAATGGGGGCCGTCAATCGCTCAGCACGTTATCCGCCGCACAGCCTTCCTACGGATACACGTATGGAAACCCGAATCAAGCCGCCGAAGTCGAAGGCGAGTTCCGGAAACTCGCGGAGCCATTGATGGCCTGGAGCCTGGATACGAAGGATTTCACAAACGCGGCGGCGCCAGCCGTGACGGGACGGGCTGATTTATTCCTGTTCACGCGCAGCCCGGAGAATTTTGCCATCACCGGGCCGAAGTTCGGCCAGGAGGTCGGCTACGTGTTGTATCACCTCGATTTGTTCAGACCGGAATAGTGAGAGAAAACATGAGTGAACCGAACCAACCGATCATCGAAATTCACGACCTGCACCACGCCTACAAACGCCAGCAGGCGGTGCGCGGCGTCAGCTTCACGGTGGATCAGGGCTCCATCCACGGATTTGTCGGCCCCAACGGCGCCGGCAAAACCACGACGCTGAAAATCCTGGCCACCCTGCTCAAACCGCAGCGCGGCGTGGTCCGGGTCTTTGGTTTGGATGTGGTCGCTGATTACAAAAACGTGCGCCGGAAACTTGGCTTTATGCCGGACCACTTCAGCCTGTATCGACAGATGACGGTGCAGGAGTACCTGGACTTTTTCGCCGCCGCTTACGGCATGGGTCTCGCGGAACGAAATCGCGTGGTCGGCGATGTGCTCGCCTTGACCGACATGGAAGCGCGTCGGAACGACCTGATCAAAGCGTTGTCGCGCGGCATGCAGCAACGGATCAGCCTTGCGCGGGTGCTGGTCCACGACCCGGCTTTGCTGCTGTTGGACGAACCGGCCAGCGGCCTCGACCCACGGGCGCGGATTGAACTCATGGAGATCATCCAGGAACTGCGGCGCATGGGCAAAACCATCTTCATCAGCTCCCACATCTTATCCGAACTCGCCCTGCTCTGCGATAGCGTCACCATTCTGGATCGCGGAACTGTGCGCTACAGCGGTTCCATGGCCGGGCTCAGTCAGAACGACGGCGAAACGGCGGAATACCTCCTCGCTTTGGCGCAAGATCATCCGGAAGTTGAAGCTACGTTGAAAAAAATCAGCGGCGTCACCGCCATCGCGAAGGACGCAAAACTGCCGCAATACCGGGTGACCTTTCAACGCAAACAAACCGATCCCAACACCCTGCTCCGCGCCACGCTCGATTGCGGCGCGCAGATTCTCGGTTTCCAGGAAATCCTGCGCCAACTCAACCAGGCGTTCATGGACCTCACCGAACCGGGAGTGCCGCCCATGCCGGTGGCAGGCCAGGAATTGCCAACACCATCGGGCGTTGCTCCCGGAGGTCTGGAATGAGCATGCCCGCGGTGGCTCTTTTCGAACGCACCTTGCGCCTGGAAACACGATCCTGGCTGATGTGCCTCGCGCGCGTCGGGTTGTTGGTCATCATCCTTTTCGTTCTCCTGCCCTTGCAGGCCTTGGGCCGCGCTGGTTGGTATGGCGCGCCCGGACTACGTTTCCTCGAACAAATGACCTGGATCAACCTGGTGTTCATCTCGCTTGCCGGCCTAAGCTATTTCGCGTCGGCCATCACGGAAGAAAAAGAGGAGATGACGCTCGGGCTGCTGCGCATGACGGACCTGAATCCGATCGCCATTTTGCTGGGCAAATCCACCAGCCGGCTGGTCGGGGCGCTGCTGCTGCTGCTGGTGCAGGTTCCCTTTGTCATGCTGGCGGTGACGCTCGGCGGCGTCGGCCTGGCGCAAATCGTCGCCGCCTACGGCACCTTGCTGGCTTACATGTTCTTCGTCTGCAATTTCGCGTTGTTGTTGTCGGTCATTTTCCGCAACACCGCCACGGCCGGCGGGGTTGCCCTCTTCTTCCTCTTGATGTTTTTTTTCGGTTGCTACATCGCGAACGCCATCGAACACAGTTTCGAATTTTCCTATCATGTCAATTTATCGAATGGCATTTGGCCGGACATCACCTGGGCCATTGGACTCTGGCGGGCAGCCATTCCGTCCGAAAGGCTGGGCTCCATTTTCCAGACTGGATTCAGCGGACCGGTGTTCGGCTTCCAGGTGATCAGCAACCTGGTCCTCGGCGTTCTTTTTTTCCTGCTGGCGTGGCTAGCATTCGATCCATGCACACGCCACGAAAAGGATGCCGCACCGGCCCGCCGATGGTTCATTGGCCGCAAAAACCGCCCCAGCCGCATTCCTCCGCGCCTCGTTGGCCTCGGCGCCATCACCTGGAAGGACTACACCTTTATCGGTGGAGGTAAGTTCGGTTTATTGATGAAATTCATGGTGCTCGCTTTGGTCATCGGTCTCTTCAATTACATCGCCTTTGAAAGCAATGCGTTGAAGATGCGGGAATTCGAAGGTGGAGTTCTGATCTGGACCTCTCTCGTTGCCACCGCCATCTGGCTTTCTCTGGACGCGTCCCGCATTTTTCGGGATGAGGTCCGGTGGAAAACGCTCTCGTCTTTGGTGACGCTTCCCATTTCGGTGCGCGAACTCGCCTATCGCAAAGTCGCCGGCGCGCTGGCGGGCACCCTGCCATTATTATCCGTCGCGGTGCTGGGCTTCGTGCTGGTGCCGGATGATCTTGCCAGTTTTCTAAATGATATGCTCCGCGAGCCGGTAAATTTCGGCGCGTTTCTGGTGGTTTTCTTTCAATTCATCCTGTTCCTTCACCTGGTCGCGTTTCTATCGCTGGTAATCAAACGCGGGGCCCTGCCGCTCGCAATCGCGATTCAATATCTCGGCGGCGGATTTTTCTTGGGAATCATAACGTCCATTTCCGTGGCCGTCAGATTTCAGGGAATGGTCTTCGTGATCGCCTTTGGCTGTGTGGCGGCCACCGTATTCCTGCACTACAGCATCGGTTACCGGCTGGTCCGCGCCGCGGCGGAGGAGTGATTTGAGTTGAGTTAACCCGCGCCGATGAGCCATCCGGCCAGGAACACCAGCACGCCGCCGACGACCACCTGAAAGATTGCCGCCAGCAATGCCGTGTCCATATAGCGTTTGCGTATCCAGGCGATCACCCCCAACTCCACTGCCACAACTAAGAGCGCGACCGTTGTCGCCAGGCGAAAATTACGGATCAGGTAAGGCATCGTATGCCCCAACCCGCCGAGCGTGGTCATCAGTCCGCAGACGACCCCGCGCAGCCACGGCGTGCCGCGCCCGCTGAGCTTGCCGTCGTCGGACATCGCCTCCGCGAATCCCATGCTGATGCCCGCGCCGACCGATGCCGAGAGGCCAACCTTGAAAGTCGCCAGCGTGTTCGTCGTCGCAAACGCGGCAGCAAATAAAGGCGCGAGCGTCGAAACCG
>Ga0265338_10004395_pt1 | contig 19067 bp, 14 predicted proteins | sample 42126metaG_FD_193579 | JGI IMG/M metagenome (GOLD analysis project Ga0265338, IMG submission 193579) | Rhizosphere microbial communities from Carex aquatilis grown in University of Washington, Seatle, WA, United States - 4-21-26 metaG | ecosystem: Host-associated > Plants > Roots > Rhizosphere...
CGACAATCTGGCCGCCGTGTTGAAACAGCAGGGCAAACTGGTCGAGGCAGAATACGCATATAAGGAAGCGCTGGAGATTCAGCGGAAACAGTCGGACGAAGCTGACGAACGCGTAGACCAGCTGGCCGAAGTGCTGCAGCGTCAAGGGAAGACGGTTGAGGCCGAGAACACCTACCGCACGGCCCTATTGATAAGGAAAACGCTCGTCGGAAACGACGACCTCGGTGTTGCTGCAACTCAGCGAAAACTCGCGACGATGCTTCGCCGCGCGGGCAAAACGGACGAAGCTGAAAACGCCCACCATGAGGCGTTGGCGATCGAACAGCAACACCTTCGTGAAGGAGACTCAAATGTTGTCTTATACGTCGTGGCCATTGCCTGGGATTTGGCCGGGCGGACGAACTATGAGGATGCGGACCGCATTTTTGACGAAGTTCTCGCGCTGTGCGGTGATCTTCAATTCAACAAAGTCAGCCTGCTGGTTTCGCGCGGCAATGTCCGGGTTTACGAACGGCGATGGAAAGATGCAGCTTTGGATTATTCTCAGGCAGCGGATTTGAGCCCGGACGATGAGCTCATCAGCTTTCGCCTTGCAACGCTCCTGGTTGAAAACAGCGAGTTGGAGGCGTATCGCGATTTTCGCCGCCGAATGACCGAGCATTTTACGTCACCCGGGCAGACACGAATCCTACGGCGGATCGTTCGGGCCTGCTTGCTGCTGCCCGAAGTGGCGCCTGATCTCGAGGCATTGGGCCGGGCTGCGGATACGGCTGCAGCCGACAACGACATTCATTCCATACTTGCTAAAGCGCTGGTGGAGTACCGATCTGAACGTTTTGCGAGCGCCGTTGAATGGAGTCAGAAGGCCCTGGCCGAATCGAAAGAGCTCTTGTTTAAAGACATCGGGCTGCAAGCACGCATGATCCTGGCAATGGCCTGTTATAAACAAGGCAACATCGCCAAAGCCCGTGAGGAATTCAATCAAGGCGCACCCGTGGGAAAACAAATTGACGACGAAATTGAAAAGGGCGACTACAACAGACGGTGGCACGAATATCTGTATGCTCACATCATTTTCCACGAGGCTAAGGCGCTGATCGAAAACAAACCTGTAACCGCTGAGCCCGTCAAATGAACAACATCACTCAAATCCTCGATGCGATTCAGCAGGGTGATTCCAAGGCCGCCGATGAATTGCTGCCATTGGTTTATTCGGAGCTTCGCAAACTGGCTGCGCATAGAATGTCCAATGAAGCACCCGGCCACACGCTCCAGCCCACCGCGCTTGTCCACGAAGCCTGGATGCGGCTCGTCGGTGGCGATGGAAAGGCGCAGTTTCAAAACCGTGGCCACTTTTTCGGCGCCGCCGCCGAGGCGATGCGCCGCATCCTCATTGACAATGCCCGGCGCAAACGCGCCCAGCGACATGGTGGCGGTCAACAAAAGCTCGATATCCAGGAAGTCGAAATTGCTGCCGCCGCAACCGACGACGAATTACTGGCGCTTAATGACGCGTTGGATAAATTGGCCCGGCAAGACAAACAAAAGGCTGAACTCGTGAAGTTGCGTTACTTCGCGGGCATGGACTTCGAAGAAGCCGCTGAGGTTCTCGGCATTTCAGTCCCCACCGCCAATCGCTGGTGGGCCTTCGCCCGCGCCTGGCTTTTCAAAGAGATTACCGCCCAGCGCAACCAGTAGTGCGTGGCAAGGTCTCCTCCGCCAGTTTGTCCGCCAGCAACATTCGACAAAACCTCCGGCTGCGGATAAAATCCAGTCGTGACGAATCTGCAAGTCAGCGGCATGAGCTGCAACAACTGCGCGCGGCATGTCACCGAGGCGATCCAGAGCGTGCCCGGCGTGCGCAGCGCCACGGTGGTTTTGGCCGCCGGCCGCGCATCGGTGCGCTGGAATTCCGATGTCGCGCCCGATGTTCCCGCCCTCGTTGCCGCCGTCAAAAAGGCCGGTTACGACGCGAAGGAAACCCAAACATCCGACACCGATGCGCCCTCCCGCTCCAACTGGCAGTTGAATCTGCTGCTCGGCGTTGCCGTCACCGCCGGGTTGATGATTGGCGAATGGGGTTTCGGCCTGGGCCTGGCCTCGTGGTTCCAATGGCTGGCCTTTATTCTGGCTGGCGCGGTTCAGATTTTTGCCGGGGCGCAATTTTATCGGGGCGCGTGGAACCAGCTCAAGATCCGCGGCTCCAACATGGACACCCTCGTTGCGCTCGGCTCAACGACAGCGTTCGGCTACAGCGCCTGGGCCTTGTTGAGCGGCGCGGGCGGCCATCTCTATTTTATGGAAGCTGCCTCCATCATAACGCTCATCAGCGCCGGCCATTGGATCGAGGCGCGCGTCAGCACTCGGGCCTCGGGCGCGTTGGAGCAGTTGCTGAATCTCGCGCCGCAAACCGCGCGCCGGGTGATTGCGGACACCAAACCCCGTAACTTTATTGATCTGCGCACGGCCAAGTCGGCGGCCGAGGAGGAAGAAGTCCCGGTGGCCGAATTAAAAATCGGTGATCTCGTCGCGCTCAAACCGGGCGACCGGGTGCCGGTGGACGGCATTGTAACCGGGGGTGATTCCGCCGTGGACGAGGCCATGTTTACTGGCGAATCGGTGCCCGTGGACAAAAACACCGGCAGTGAACTTTACGCCGGGACGATGAATTTGAACGGCCGGTTGACCATGCGGGTGACCGCCATCGGCGACAGTACGGCTCTGGCCCACGTCATTGCGGCCGTGCAGCGTGCCCAAACCAGCCGGGCCGACATTCAGCGTCTCGGCGACCGGGTCAGCAACATCTTCGTGCCGGCCGTCGTGGCCATTGCCCTGGCCGCCGGACTCTGGTGGGGATTTGCGCCGGAATCGGCAAAACATCTTCATGCTCTGCTCGCGCCCTTTCTCTGGTCCGCAATGATTCCGGCCGGCGCGGCGGCCGGATTCATCGTCGCGGCGGCGGTTTTGATAGTGGCGTGTCCGTGCGCCATGGGTCTGGCGACGCCGGCGGCCATCATGGCCAGCGCCAATGCCGCGTCGCGGCGGGGCATTTTGATCCGCGATGGGGTCGCGCTCGAAAAGGCGGGGAAGGTCACCGCCGTCATTTTTGACAAAACCGGCACGCTGACGATTGGAAAGCCGGAAATGGCGGAAATCTGGGAAGGCCAAAGTTCGAAGTCCGAAGTCCGAAGTCTGGCGGCGGGGCTCGCGCGGGCTTCAACCCATCCCATCAGCCAGGCAATTGCAAAAGAGATGAGTGGCTCGCAGAACCTGCCCCTCCGGGAATTGCGGGACTGGAGGGAAATTCGCGGCGCCGGCGTGGAAGGGAAGGCGAAGAGGGAGGATGGACAATGGAAGCCGGCCCGGCTGGGTTCACTGCGTTGGTTGACGGAATCGGGCGTGGACCTGGTGGCCGGTGAAAAGTTCATTGCCGAATGGTCGGCACAGGGTGCGACGATTGTCGGTCTGGCGATGGAGCAGTCGCTCACCGGTCTGTTTGCCGTCCGGGACATGGTGAAGCCCGGGGCGTGGGCGGTGATTGAGCAACTGCACCGGCAGAACCTGAAAACCTTTTTGCTCACCGGCGACAACGCGTTGACGGCGGCCGGCATTGCGCGGGAAACAGGCATCGGAGCCAGCAATGTTTTTGCCGGGGTGCGACCGGAGCAAAAGGCGGAGTTCGTGAAAAAGCTCCAGGCGCAGGGCGAACGCGTGGCATTTGTGGGCGACGGCATCAACGACGCGCCGGCGCTGGAACAGGCCGACCTAGGCATTGCCGTGAGCCGCGCCAGCGACCTGGCGCGCGAGGCAGCGGACATTATTCTGCTGAAATCGGAGATCGAAGCCGTGCCGGAGGCGCTTGGGCTGGCGCGGGCGACCTTGCGGATCATCAAGCAAAACCTGTTCTGGGCGTTTTTTTACAACGCGCTCGGCGTGCCGCTGGCCGCGCTGGGATTCATCAGCCCGATTTTGTGCGCTGCGGCGATGGGCGTGTCCGACTTGATTGTGATTGGCAACGCCCTGCGACTCCTGCGGCGGCGTTGATGGCGCCGCCGGCCAGCGGGTCAATGGAGCTGATATTTCACCAATTCACCGTTGATTTCCAGCGTCACCGAATCCGCAGTCAATTCGGCAAAACGCACGGAAATGGGGCCGGCGGTGGTTTGCATCAAGGCCGCCTCTTCCAGGAAAATGGTATAGACCTTGGTCCCGGTTTGAATGGTCACCGCCGAATTGGCGCCGTTGCGGGTGACGCCTTTCACGGAAAAATATTTGGCCATGTTTTCCGGCGGCTTCGTCGGTTTCGCTGGTGGCGGCGGGGCGGGCGGCGCCGGATTGGTGGGCGCGCCGGGCGGAGTTTGATTGGTGGTTGGCATCGGCGGGCTGGTTTTGGGAACCGTTGCCGGCGCGGGTTTGGCCAGAACCGGTTTTGTCTGGTTGGTGGCCGATCGCGGGGCCGGTAGGTTTGTCTGCAGGCCGGGCAGGTTCGTCTGAAGGGCTTGCGGATGGGTGTTGGTGATACCGGGTTTCCCGGGCTGGTATATCAACCGCGGCTCCCGGATGATTCTGAAGACGCTGGCGTTATCGATGCGGGTCCTCAAATCGCCCATGAATGACCCCATTAGGAACAGGTTTACCCCGAGGATCAGCGCGTAGGGAATGGTGATGGTGAACAGGGATTCAACATAGTCTGCATGAGTGACCTTTTTAACCCCCACCAGCAGGACCGGAACCGCCAGGAAGTGGCCGCCGTGAGGAACCATGTCCAGTCCGCTCGCGAGCAACGCCACCCCGATCAGCCCGGTAAACCGGTATTCGTATTTCCGGTCGAACCTCTGGAGCTTGATCATCAGCCAAAGCAGCCCAAGGAGCACCACGCTTCGCGCGACGAACTCAATCGCCAGGAATGGGAGGGCAGCCAGCATCAAGCCATTCTTCCGCGGAGCCGCCAAAAATGACAATGTTTTTCTTGCTCCAATCTGATGTTTGCTCCGACCCGACCGGCGGCCAGCCACAAGGCCGGACCGATATCGGGCATGGCATTGCATTTCGCAGCCGCCATGTTATAAAACCCGGCATTGTTTAGAAAAGCGCCCATACTATGAAAAAACTGATTGTCCGGCTGATTCTGTTGCTGCTGGCAGTGGCGGTGGTCGCGGTCATCATCATTGCGCGAACCCAACAAACCCAAACCAAAAAGGTGGAGGAGGAATCCAGGATGGCCGCCGAATCGGCCAAGGCAGCGGTGAAAGACGCCGTCAAGGAAGGTTCTGCTGCGGTTCGGGAAGGCGTGCAGAAAGTGGACACGATTGCAACGAATGTCGCCGCCAAGGTCACGAAAGTGACGACGAACGTGATCGGCGAGGTCAAGGCCGTCACCCACTAAAACGGCATCAGGAAAGAACGTCAACCAGCCGCGGATGAGTCATTATTGGGCAACCTTCACCGAGTTGATTGCCACGCCTTTCGGGCATGCGTCGCTCATCTGGGGTATTGTGCCGCTGTATTTTGGCTTGCTGTTGAATGAACTGACTGCCGACAAGGCGGATTATCGCACGGCCGTCCAGACGGGTTTCAGCTTTCTTTGGTCCGGCGCACAATGGCTTTGGCCTTATTTCGTGCCCCGCGCGACGCATGGACGTTATCTGGAGCTGAATGCCATGCTGCCTGTCAACCTGCTGGTCACGTTTCTCGTGCTGGCCCTGGGCGTTGTCGCGCTGGCCAGCGGCATCCGCAAAAAATATCCGAAGCATCTGCGTTTTCTCGGCCACACGCGGTTTGCGAATTATTTCATGATCACCATTTTCCCGATGCAAACCCATTATCTGCCCTGGACGTGGGAGCGGCTGGCCGCCATCGGGCTGTTCGCCGTGCCGGTCTGGCTGGCGCTCCACTTCGGATTGATGCCGCTGCGGAAGCGGAAATAGGAGATCAACCCGGACTTCCCGCCTTGCGGTCCGGCAACGGCACGTCCACGGTTTTCACGTCACTGAGGGCGTGGTCGGGGGGCAGGGATTCGCCGGACCAGAGTTTCTGTGAAGTCCAGCGCGCGGACGGCCCGCTCCAAAACGGGTCGGCCGGTGACAGGCCCAGCGGAAGCAGGCCGTTGGCGCACAGGTAGAGGCTCCCGGTGGAGATGTAATTTTCCGCCAGCGAAGGCTGGTGGCCGCAAAAACCGATGCGCAACCAGCCGTTTTCGTCAAATGTTCCAGGCGCTTCCATCATCCGGCGAATGACCGCCGTGAGCGCACCGCGGACCTGCGCCGGATTCAAGTTTTCCGGCAGCCCGCCCAACAGCGCCATTTGCGCGAGGAGCTGGAAGGCGCCGAAGCGATACGTGGTCGAGCGGCCGAGCGACGGGAACGTGCCATCCGGCGCGATCAGCCGTTCCTGAACTTCCGCAAACCGCCTGGCCCGGCGCAACACGGTGTCGTGGGCCGGCGCAAACCGTGCATCGTGCCGGTGCAGCACCGCCAGCGTATCCAGCAACATCGGGTGGATGACAAAGCTGTTGTAATAATCGAAATGGAAAAATTCGCCGTCGCCGTAGGCCCCGTCACCGTCATACCAGCCAAGCATCTTATTGAGGCAACCTTCCAGCCGCCCGGCAATGGTCGGTTCCCCGAACTCCAGCAGGGCCGCTTCAATCGTCGCCGCGAACATCACCCAATTGTTCCGGTCCGGCGTGGCAATATTCCGGGAGGATTTGAACGCGGCGATGATTTGCTTTTTGACCCGCGGTTCCAGCGGTTTCCACAAAATGTCCGGCGCGCGCAGGATTCCCTGCGCCAAAAAAGCCGTGTCCACCAGCGGCTGGCCGCCTTCGGAATAATTCAGAAAATCCGGTGATTGCGGGTCGGTGGCGGCATCCAGGGCGGCTTGGGCCAGCGGTATCAATTCCTGCTGCGGCTTCCGCTCCGCCGCGCCGGGGTTGTCCGCCGCCAGCCAGGGGGCCAGGCCGGCGAGCAGCCGGCCAAAAGCCTCCAGGTGGGCAAACTTCTCGCGGCCCGCGCCAGGCGGCGCTTCGACCGGCATCGCCTTTTTTAATTCGCGGCGCGCCAGATGTTCCAGCACCGGCCGCGAAAGTTTTTCCGCGACCGAAACCCAATAACCCCGATCATCGTGGCTGCCCGTGCCTTGGCCGGTTTCTTTTGGCGCGGCGGTCAGCGGCTGACCGGCGGCCCCGAGCAGGCCGGCAGCGGCGGCGGATTTAAAAAATTCCCGGCGGTTTTTCATCAGGCTATTCCCCGCCGTCCGGCTGGCCGTTCTTACGCTCCCAGCGGCGCGGTGTGCGCTCGGGCAGCGAGGTGTCCACCTTCGCGTAGTAGGTTTCCTCGCCGAACCGCGCATCGGCCTCCTGCTGCAGTTTCTGCGATGGCGTGACGTTGAATCGCTCGTTGGTGTCCATGAAAATGACCTCGCCGCCCGGGCGCTTGAAACACAGCAGCAACGGGCATTTGCCGGCGTGCGCCGCAACCAGGTCGCGCACGGATTCCAATTGCTCCGGTTTCAGGTGCGCCGTATGCAGCCGCAGATGGACCTGCCGGGTGAATTTCCTGGGCGCATCCTCCAGTGGCATGATTTCCTGCGGGAAAATTTTCGGGCGGTCGTCGCCGGTGTTCACCTCGCCCACGACCAGGATCGCCTTGTTCACCACGAGCAGCGCGCGATATTTGTCGTAGTTCTCGTTCATGCAAAGCACCTGCACGGAACCTTCAAGGTCTTCCAGGGTGATCATCGAATACGGCTTGCCGCTCTTTTTTGACACGCCGTTTTGCACCGCGGCAATCAGGCCGCCGATGCGGGTGAGCGACCGGTTTGGCACTTCCGCCAGCTTCGCGGTGTTCGTCAGGCCGTATTTTTCCAGGATCGGCGCGAACGGTGTCAGCGGGTGGCCGGTGACATAGAAACCGAGCAGCTCCTTTTCATGGGCGAGCAGTTCGTGCTGCGGCCATTCGGGCAGGTTGCTGATGGCTTCCGGCATCGGCGGCGCCTTCTCCTCCAGCGCGCCAAACAGCGAGCTTTGCCCTTTTTGCCTGTCGGACAGTATGCTGGCGGCGCGGCTCAGGGTGCGTTCGATCTGCGCGAACAGCGTCGCCCGGGTCTGCCCGAAGGCGTCGCACCCGCCGGATTTGATCAAGGCCTCCAGGATTTTCCGGTTCACCGTGCGGCCGTCCACCCGCTCGCACAAATCCGCCAGAGAGGTGAATTTTCCGCCGTCGTTGCGCGCCTTTAAAATGGTTTCGACGGCAACTTCGCCCACGCCCTTGATCGCCGCCAGGCCGAAGCGGATGGCCCAGCCCGGAGTGGGGCTGTCTCCGGCGGCCGGAGCCGCCGCGCTCCGTTCCGCCGGGGCGAAATGGACCCGGCTTTCGTTGACATCCGGGCCGAGGACTTCAATGCCGAAGGCGCGCGCCTCGTTGATGTACAGGCTCAACTTGGCGGTGTCCGCCATGTCATTGGTCATCATGGCGCAGAAGAACTCGACGGGATAATTCGCCTTCAGGTAGGCGGTCTGGTACGCGACGATGGCATAGGCGGCGGCGTGCGATTTGTTGAAGCCGTAGCCGGCGAATTTTTCCAGCAAATCGAAAATCTCGTTCGCCTTCTTGTCCGGGATCTGGTTTTTCTCCTTGCAGCCTTTGACGAAAATGGCGCGTTGCTTGGCCATTTCCTCCAGCTTTTTCTTGCCCATGGCGCGCCGGAGCAGGTCCGCGCTGCCGAGCGTGAAGCCGGCGAGCAGCTGCGCCGCCTGCATCACCTGCTCCTGGTAGATCAGGATGCCGTAGGTCTCGCGCGCAATCGGCTCGAGCAGCGGATGCTCGTATTTGATTTCGATTTCGCCGTGGCGGCGCTTGATGAATTCCGGGATCAGCTCCATCGGGCCGGGCCGGTAAAGCGCCACCAGCGCCGTGATGTGCTCGACGGAACTGATCTGGAATTTCCGGCACAGGTCGCGCATCCCGCCGGATTCCAGCTGGAACACCCCGAGCGTTTCCGCGCGGTTGAGCAGGTCGTAAGTTTTCTTGTCGTCCAGCGGCAGGTTGTCAATCGGCACGTCGATGCCGCGGGTCTGTCGGACCATCTCGCAGGTGTTGCGGATGACCGTGAGCGTTTTCAGCCCGAGAAAGTCCATCTTCAGCAGGCCGAGGTCACCCACGGGATTCATCGCGTACTGGGTGACCAGTGTGCCGCTTTCGTCCTGCTTGAGCGGCAGCAGGTTCACCAGCGGCTGGTCGCCGATGACAACGCCGGCGGCATGAACGGAGGCATTGCGCGTGAGGTCTTCGAGAATGAGCGCGGTGTCAATCAGCTCGCGCGTGACCTCCTCGGTGTCATAGGCCTCCTTGAACTCCGGCGATTGCTTGAGCGCCTTCGTCAGATCCATCTTCAGATCAAACGGGATCATCTTGGCCAGCCGGTCGCATTCGCCGTAGCTCAACCCCATCACCCGGCCCACATCGCGCACCACCGATTTCGCGCCCATGGTGCCGAAGGTGATGATCTGCGCCACGGAATCGCGGCCGTATTTTTCCCGGACGTACTCAATGACGTCGGCGCGGCGGTCATCGGCGAAATCAATGTCGATATCCGGCGGGTTGACGCGCTCGGGATTGAGAAATCGCTCGAACAGCAGGCCGTAACGGATCGGATCCACGTTGGCGATCTCGAGCAGGTAGGTGACAATCGAGCCGGCGGCGGAACCGCGCGCCACGCAGGCAATGCCCCGCTCGCGGCCGTAGCGGATGAAATCGCCGACGATGAGGAAGTAGCTGATGAACCCGGTCTTCTCGATGACCTTCAACTCCAGTTGCAGCCGGTCCATCACGGCTTTGATGCCCGCCGCCACGGCGGGATGATTCGGATCTCGGAGTTCGGAGTTGGGAGCCCGGAGCTGGTCTTCAGTCGGCTGAAAGTTCGGCAGGCGTTGCGGATCATCAATTCCCTCAAGGATGAATTCCTTCCCTTCGGCCCGGGCGCGGATGGTGTAGCGCCGGAAGAGCCCTTCGGCGACCAGCTTGCGCAAGTAGCCTTCGCGCGTGAAATGCTCCGGCGGCGCGAAGACCGGGTAGTGCAGCTTGCCGAATTCGATTTCCAGGTTGCACTTCTCGGCCACTTCGAGCGTGTTCCGGACCGCCTCGGGCGTGTCGGCGAAGCGCGCCTTCATTTCCTCCGCCGTGCGCAGGTAAAACTGTTCCGGCTCGTAACGCATCCGCTTCGTGTCGGCGAGCTGGGTCTGGGTGCCGATGCAGATCAGGCAGTCATGCGCGTGCGAATGGCTTTTCTCGACGTAATGAACGTCGTTGGTCGCGACCAGCTTCAGCCCGAACTCCTTCGCCCACTGGATCAGGTGCTGGTTGACCTTGGCCTGTTCGGCAATACCGTGGTTCTGAAGCTCGAGGTAAAAATTGTCCGCGCCGAGCGTCTGCTTGAACCAATCCACCGCGCCCCGCGCCTTGTCCAGCTGGTCCTTGAGGATCAAATCGGGGATCTCGCTGGCGAGGCAGCCGGACATGGCGATCAAGCCCTCCTTGTGGGCCGCCAGGATTTCCTTGTCGATGCGCGGCTTGTAATAATAGCCCTCGAGATGTGCGGCGGTTGTAAGCCGGATGAGATTTTTATAGCCGGCATCGTCCTTCGCGAGCAGGCCGAGATGATGATACACGTCGCGCCCGCCGCTGCTGGTTTTCTTGTCGAACCGGCTGCCCGGGGCGATATACACCTCGCAGCCGACGATGGGTTTGATGCCCTTCTCCCGCGCCGTCTTGTAGAAATCAATGACGCCGTGCATCGCGCCGTGGTCGGTGATGGCGAGGGCGGGGAACTTCAGGTCATGGGCCTTGTCCACCAGCCGGTCCAGCCGGCAGGCGCCATCGAGCAATGAATACTCGGTGTGCAGATGGAGATGAACAAAGTCCGCGTGCGACATGGCATCAGGTTACCCTCCGACACGGACTGCGCGCAAGAATGGGATGCGTATGAATATGCCGGACGAATACTGCATCAGCGCCGGCAAGCCGTGATTCTTTTGACGGGTGGCATTTCATTTCCCGCTGCGGCGGCGGATTTTTCGTTGTGTCGGGTGCATAAGTTCGCTACTTTTTCGAATTATGGGACGTAAACTGCGCGCCGCGAAAGCGGGAGCAAGAAGGACCCGCCCGAAACCGGAAAAGGTTTTGCCGGTCACCACCACCAACAACCCCTATCATGTGCTGTCGCCCGGGCCTTCAATTCCGGAAATGTGCTACGCCTACATCGAGTGCCCGATGCGGAGCAAGATCAAGTACGAGCTGGAAAAGAAATCGGGTTTCCTCCAGATCAGCCGCATGCTGCACAGCGCGGTGCATTACCCGAGCAACTACGGCTTCATTCCCCAGACCTACTGCCAGGACCACGACCCGCTGGACATCCTGGTGCTGTCACAGGAACCGGTGGTCCCCGGCTGCGTGATGAAGGCGCGTCCCATTGGCATGTTGCGCATGATTGACCAGAAGCTGGAGGACATCAAAATCATCGCCGCGCACGCCGATGACCCGATGTTCTCGAATTACAACGACATTTCCCAGCTGCCGCCGCACGTGCTGCTGGAGATCCGCCATTTTTTTGAAATTTACAAGGAGCTGGAAAAGGCCGACCTGCCGGAGGTGGAGGAGTTCCAGGGACGCGTGGATGCGTATCGCGCCATCCGCAACGCGCTGGCCCTATACCAGCGCCATCTGCCCCAACTGCTCAAGGGCGAATACCCGGAAATTTAATCATTCCTGTTGGCGGGTTCTGCACTGATTTGTCTTTGGAGCGCGGGCTTCACCCCGCTTTACCGGACAAATGGCAGGGAACGATGAAGCGGCATAAATGCCGCGCTCCTTAAATTCGGACACCACCTGTTGGCCGACGGCCCTTATTTCTTAAAAAAGTCCTTGATGACCTCGACCACGCGCTGGATCTGGGCGTCGGTCAATTCGGGGAAAATCGGCAGGCTGAGACATTCGCGCGCGGCCTTTTCGGCCACGGGAAAATCACCGGCCTTGTGGCCAAGGCTCGCGTAACACTTCTGCAGGTGCAACGGCATCGGGTAATGCAGGGCGCAGCCGACCCCGTTGGCTTCCAGGTGTTTCTTTAAATCGTCGCGACGCGGATGGCGCACCACATAGAGGTGATACGCGCTTTCGCCCCAGGACGCCTCGCGCGGCAACTGCAGCGGCGTGTCCGCCAGGAGTTCATGGTAGCGATGCGCCACGCGGCGGCGTTCCGCCGTCCATTTCGCCAGATGTTTCAGCTTCACGCCGAGCACGCCGCCCTGGATGCCTTCCATGCGGTAATTGAAACCCACTTCATCGTGATAATAGCGCACGGTGGAGCCATGTTCGCGCAGGGAGCGGGCGCGTTTGTCGTAAGCGGCGTTGTTGGTCACCAGCGCGCCGCCCTCGCCGCACGCCCCGAGATTCTTGCCCGGATAGAAACTGAAGCAGGAAATTTCCCCGAAGGTGCCGACGGTCTTGCCCTTGTATTTCGCGCCGTGCGCCTGAGCGGTGTCCTCAACCAGCGGCAATTTGTGCTTTTTGCAGGATGCCAGGATCGGGTCCACGTCGAACGGATGGCCGTAAAGATGCACGGGCATGACAGCCTTGGCGCGGGGCGTGATGGCCCGTTCCAGCAGCTTCGGGTCAAGATTGAACGTGGCGTCGTCAACGTCCACAAAGACCGGCTTGGCGCCGACGTAGGAGATCGCCCAACTGGTGGCGACGAACGTGAACGGCGTGGTGACGACCTCGTCCCCGGGGCCGACGCCGAGCAGCAGCATCGCCACGTGCAGCGCCGAGGTGCCGCTGTTGAAGCCGGAGCAATGTTGCGCGCCGATGAAGGCGGCGAAGTCCTTTTCAAATTGCGCCACATCCGGCCCGAGGCAGAACGAGCAGTTGTCAAGGGTTCGCGCAATGACGGCATCCAGTTCCTTGCGGAGCGGCCGCAGTTGCGCCACGAGGTCGAGATAGGGGATTTTGTCAGCCATGGGTTCTTTTGGTTTTACCGCCGGTTCAGGAAAAGCTATTCCAGCGGACGGGACTTAACAATTAAATATTGTCACCGGTCGGTGAGGTGGAAGTTTGAAACTGCAATTCGTAGAGTTTCCGGTAAACCCCGTTGCGCTCGAGCAGTTGCGCGTGCGTGCCGGTTTCCACAATCCGCCCCTGGTCCAGCACCACAATCAGGTCGGCATGCAGGACCGTCGAAAGCCGGTGGGCGATGCAGAGCGTCGTGCGGCCCTTCATCAGCTCGTCGAGCGCTGTTTGCACAATGCGTTCGGATTCAGAATCCAGCGCGCTTAACGCCTCGTCGAGCACGAGAATCGGGGCGTTGCGCAGCACGGCGCGGGCAATGGCCAGGCGCTGGCGCTGGCCGCCCGAGAGCGTCACGCCCTTCTCGCCGATGACACAGTCGAAGCCCTGCGGCTTTTCCATGATGAAATCGTAGGCGTAGGCATGGCGCGCGGCTTCGACGATCTCCGCGTCCTTCGCGCCCAGGCGGCCCAGCTCGATGTTCCGGCGGACGGTGTCGTTGAATAGAATATTTTCCTGCGCTACGACGGCGATCTGGTTCCGCAGGTCGCTTGTTCGCACTTCCCGCAGGTCCACCCCGCCGATTTTTACTGCACCGCGAGTGGGGTCATAGAAGCGGAGCAGGAGGTTCGCGAGCGTCGTCTTGCCGGACCCGCTGGCCCCGACCAGGGCGACCAGCTGGCCGGCTTTGATGGTGAGATTGATGTGTCTCAGGACAGGCTTTTCGCCGTAATGAAAATCGAGGTTTTCAAAAACGATGTCGGCCTGGCCGGCGTGGAGCATTTTGGGCGCGGCCGGTTCGGGAACCGTGTTCTTGGCATTCAGCAACTCGAAAACCCGTTCGCTGGCCGCCCGGGCCTGATGCAGCTGATTGTGCAGGCGGGTAAACGCCTTGATGGGCGGATAAATCATGACAATCGCCAGGATGAACGTGAAGAAATCCGACGCCTGGGGCCGCTGGTCGGCCGGCAGGCTCTGCACGTAAAAGAAGACCAGCGCGATTCCGGTGGCCCCGAATATCTCCATGAGCTGGCTGGGGATTTCGTTGGCACGAACCACGCGCATGAGCTGACTGACATATTTTCGGGTTGTGGCTTGGAACTGTTCAATGACGGTGGCCTCCAGGTTGTAAGCTTTGATGACCCGGTTGCCGGTGAAAGACTCATGCATGAGGTTGGTCAGTTCGGCATTGTATGCCTGGACGGCGCGGGCGGATTTGCGGACCTTGCGGCCATAAACGATGATGGGGATGATGCAGGCCGGAAAAACGATGATGGAAATCAGGGTTAACTTGGGCATGACAATCAGCAGGACGGCGAGCGTGCAAAGGATGCTCACCGGATCCTTGACCGCGGAGCCAAAGGAACTGCCGATGATGGCGTACAGCACCTGGGTGTCGTTGGTGATGCGCGCAATCAGGTCGCCGGTGCTGGCGCGGTTAAAGAAGCCGAGCGAAAGATTTTGCAGGTGGCCAAAGAGGCGGGTGCGGATATCCGCGATGGCGTGCATGGCCGACCAGTTCATCAGATAAACGCTCAGGTAAGCCAGCGTGTTGCGGAGCAACACGACCGCGGGGATGACACCCGCCACCAACGCCCAACCCCATTGCGTGGTGGGCGCGGTGAGTTCCGGCACCACCGAGGCGAGCCGGTCCGTCAAAGGATGAAGCCAGGGCGGTGTCCGGGCCAGGTGTTTGGCGAACTGATCGTGGAAGTTGCTCGAGCCGCTGAAAATCAGGTCCGTCACCACCTTGGCGGCGCCCAGCAGCGCGCCGTTGGCCAGGGCATACAGAATACCGCAGACCAGACCGAGGATGAGCCGCGCCCGATAAGGCCGCACGAACGTCCAGAGTTGGCGGAGGAAGGTGATCATTCGCTGGGGTGAATTATGTTGGTGGCGGGCGGAAGAAGGCGAGTTTTTTCCTGCCGGGCCGGCTTCATCTTTTGCGTCCGCCAGGCTCCGCTTCGGGGAAGCCGCGTGCGAAGCTGAATTCTGCGCTTGTCGTCCGGGCGCCAAGCGTGCCTAATTAAATCACGGGCAACGCTTTTTTGTGAAGAACGGCTGTACTTATCTATGTCGACAATAACCGCCGGTTCCAGCAGGTGCTGCGGGCTGGTCGCGCCCGGGAATTTTCCCGGCATCGCTGCGGCTCCAACCTGATTGACCAAAGTCATGTCCGCCGCAACTGAAACCGAAAACATCCTCCTGATCCGGCTCAAATCCATCGGGGACATCGTGTTTACGTTGCCGGCGGTTCATGTTGTTCGCGAGAACTTTCCCAATGCCAGAATAACCTTTCTAGTTTCCAAGGAATACACGCCGCTGATGGAGGGTTTTCGTGAGGTGAACCAGGTGATCTCGCTGGATCGCGCGCTTTTCCGCCGGGGCAATCCCAAGGCCACCGTGCTGGAAACCGTCTCCCTGCTGCGCCGCCTGCGCCGGGAAAAGTTTTCGCTGGCGCTGGATTTTCAAGGTTACGGAGAAACGGCATTGCTGACGTGGTGGACGGGGGCGCGCCGGCGCTGGAGCAGCGTCTACCAGCCGGCACGCGGCTGGGCCTATACGCAAAGCGTCAGGCGGGACCCGCACCTTCACCCGGTGGACTGGCATCTTTCGTTGCTTCAGCAATGCGGCTTGCGGACGGAGCCGTTTCGCAACGAATTCATTCTGCCGGCCGCTGCGCTCGACGAGGCGCGCCGGCTGTTTGTCGCGCAGGGATTGGATCCTGCGCGGACGGTGCTGTTCATTCAGCCGTTCACCAGCGCACCGAAGAAAGACTGGCCGTTGGAAAATTATCTGGCGCTTGCCCGTCATTGGCAGGAGCGGGGCGTCCAGGTTCTTTTCAGCGGCGGGCCGGCCGAACACGCGGCGCTGGAACCGGTCCGCCAGGCCGGATTCCCGGTGTTCTCCGGAGCTTCCTTGCTCGTGGCCGGCGGGCTGATTCAGCTTTCGACCTTGATCGTCGGCGGCGATACCGGCCTGTTGCACCTGGCCGTTGCCCTCGGCAAACGCGTGCTGATGCTCATCAAACGCGGCGGCCCCGGCGCCACCATTCCCTATCAGCACGCCGATTGGATTGTCGAACCGCCCGCAGGTTTGCTGTTGAAACAAATTGAATTGGAACCGGTATTGCAGGCCACCGGACGCGCGCTCGGCGACCGCCGGAGGTAGCGGCTGGACATGGGCGCGCGATTTATGCCAAGCTGGCATCAGGAAGAAATCTCCCGGCAGCTTGAAGGTGACGACCGGCTTGAGCGGGAAGGAACTTGTTTTGACCAGGAAGGATCTGATTCATTGGCATGAACGACGAAGCGCCGGACAACAACATCACTTCGGGCGGAGAGCCCCACGCCGAGCGGGCCAAACAGGCCTGGCAGTCCGCGGAAAGCGCGGCCAGCTATCGGCAATCCCGCCATCTGGTCAACAGCCCCCGATACCGCCGCGAAGACGCCATCATCACAGAGTGGCTGCGTCGGCTGCCGCCCGGGGCGCACGTCCTGGACCTGCCTTGCGGCACGGGGCGCATGATCAAAAACATCACCGGGCTGGGCTTCAAGTACACCGGCGGGGACATTTCCAGCTTCATGATTGCCGAGGCCAGAAAGGATGCGGCCGGCAACCCGGACGTGATTGGTTTCGTGGAGGCCGATCTCGAAAAACTGCCGTTCGCCGATAATTCCTTCGACTGCATCATCATCTGGCGCATCCTGCACCATCAGGCCGATCCAAAGGTTCGCGAACGCATGCTGGCCGAGGCTGCCCGCGTGACCCGCCGCTGGGTGTTGATTTCATTTCATCACCTGTTGAGCGCCACCGCGTTTCGGAAGTTCATTCAAAGAACCTGTTTCGGACGGCAGCAAAACGGGCGTCCCATCACCCACTGGCGGCTCGGCCGCGAGGCGGAGCACAGCGGCCTCCGGCTGGTGGAAACCAAAGGCCTGCGGAAATACGTTTCCATCAACTGGTACGCCCTCCTCGAAAAGGCCGGCCGGAAATAAACCCCATGGCCGGCCGGTGGAAGATCATTTCGATTCGGGCTCGCCGTATTTCGGCCTATGACGATGCAGCCGGGCCGCTTTTCTAAGGCATTTCCGCAGAAATCTTCTTTCCGCCGGGCCCGCCCGCCGCCCGCCCAGGTAAAGTTTGAACAACCGGAACAGCCCGGCCCGTTTCGACCCGGCCCTTTCCAGCGAGAACAATATGGAGCCAAAGTCCTTGACCAGCCAGCGCTCGCGAAACGTGCGCGGCCCCAAAACCCGTTGCAGGTCAATCAAGGTCAGCTCCGGTTCGCCAGCCCGGTCCGCCACGAAAATGTGGCCGAGGTAAAAATCCTTGTGGATGAAACCCGCCTGATGAAACCGCCGGGCCAGGTCGGCAATCCGCCGGATCAACGTGCGCCGTTTGGAATCGTCACTGGCCGCCCAATAGTCATAGCCTGACACGGCGCCGTTGATCTCGGCTGTCATGACAAAACTGCGGATCGCACCAGGCTTGTCAGCCGGTTGCCAGCCGGCGGCAATGGGGTCGGCAGTTCGAAAACCGAGTTTGCGCAACGCCAGGATTTGATGCCACTCGTTCAGGGACGCCAATCCGCTTTCCATCCGGCCGGCCGGGCCCTGCCAGCGGCGCGACCGGGGCACCGCGTATTCGAAGCATTTCAAGTAGGCGGCAAGGCACGAACCATCCGGGGATTTAAGTTCGATGCGCTGCGTCGTCCGGCCGGGCACCGAGCGCACCACGGTGCCGCCGGCCAAAGCCAGGATGGCGCCCGCATCGGTCAGCTGATTGGCCTGCAAAACAGGTTCATACTTCGGTTGGACGAAGCATTGGCCGGGCGTTGCCATGCCTGAGGGGGCGCGCTCCATTCAAGCCACCGAACGATAGTGTTTCTTTTCGAATTTAAAACCAAACCACTCTTCGAACTTCAGCATCAGCCGATGTTTCTTGTCGCGCGGTGTAAGCCGGTAGTTCGCATCTGCCTGAAACACTCCTTGGGCCGGCGGGAGCCAGTCTCGCACTGCCTGCGGATGCGTCCCGGCAAACTGCCGCAGCGTGGCGGGATCAATTTGATTGTATTGGATGGGGCGGGATTGTTTTCCCCGCCAGGCGTTGTGCACGTCGGAGAACTTGGCCGTCATTTCCGCTTCGCTCCGCACCCAGCCGTAATGGTAGAGCGTTGCGCCCGTGTGCGCGGCGCGCGGATAGCGCCCCTTTTTTTGGTCTTCCAGCACGATGAAAAACAATCCTTTCGGCCCCCAAGCCGGAATCGTGTTGCGCAAAACACGCACCTCGGAGCGATACCAGCGCGGCGACCACGCGTACGTGTTCACGTTGCCGTAAAAATGCAGATAATCAAACGCCAGCGCCTCAATACGCGGGTTGTCCAGGTGCTTCTCCATCGACGCGCGGATTTTCGACAGATCGTCTTCATGGACCACCTCGTCGCCTTCAAGATAAAACGCCCAGTCGCCGGTGCAGTTGAACAGGGCAATGGATTTTTGCTGGCCGTAAACAAACCCTTTGATGCTGTAATCGCTTCGCATCCGTTCGTTCCATTGCGTCGGGATGATGCGGATCTTCGGGTCGCCGATGCTGCGCAGCATTTTTTCGGTGTCATCCTCGCACGGACCGAGCGCGATGACGAATTCGTCCACAATCGGCAAAACGGACCGGACGGACTCAACAAAGGGATAGCCGAGCTTCTGCCCGTTGCGCAAAAAGGTAAACCCGCTGACTTTCATGGTGGGAAACTAATCGGTGCCATCGGCTTTGAACAGTAGAAATGCTATTTCCGGGCTGTTTTGGTCGTGTCCGGCGCCGTGCGGCTCCGCGTAAAATGCCGCAAGGAGCCCGGCGCATCGGGCCACGCCGATCGGGCCTGCTGGTTGAAAGCCGCCAAATTAACCTTCCATTGTCACCGAATAATTTGTTATCAAATCGGACGCCGTTGGTGCCTTTTCCCGTTGATGACAACTGCCAATAATGCCGGACTGGCGCGGGCGACAAAAAGCG
>Ga0265338_10004396_pt1 | contig 19066 bp, 16 predicted proteins | sample 42126metaG_FD_193579 | JGI IMG/M metagenome (GOLD analysis project Ga0265338, IMG submission 193579) | Rhizosphere microbial communities from Carex aquatilis grown in University of Washington, Seatle, WA, United States - 4-21-26 metaG | ecosystem: Host-associated > Plants > Roots > Rhizosphere...
GGTTGGCGCGCATGACGGCGCCATGGATGGTTGCGTTCAGGGCCGGGGTGTCGCCGCCCGCGGTCAGTATGCCGATGCGTTTCATGGTTCAGTTCTGCATTTTGGCGGGCTGGCGGTTTCTCCGGCCGTTTGACAAAAAAACTCCTTTGACGACGGACGCGTCGTCAAAAACTTTTCCCATTGGCTGAAATGCTCGATCAACAAATATTTTTTTGCACCGTTTACCGCAGTGCAACACACGTGCCACCCGGCTGAATTTAAATTTACCAGCCTGATTATCAAGCAAACACGGGAAAAACCCGTTCTCCCGCAAGCCGCTTTTTGAGCAACATGGCCAGAACCGGACATTGCCCGCACGGCTGTTTTCCGTCCCGCGTTACGTCCGGCGGCAAACGTTGCTCAAATCCGTCCGGCTCGGCCAGAACATTTAATAATTTTAATCATTTAATTATCAGATAGGCGTTCTTTTTGTTCTGGTAAATTCATTATTACTTATGCAAGATTCAGTGTGCGTGCTGGTTGCACAAGTTGTGCGGGGATTTTGACGGCCAATGACGGCCGGTAACCGAAGGATTATTATGGAAATGATCGCTGAAACCAAAACATCGCCCGGATTGCAAACCCTCCCCGGTGATGATCTCCGGCAAATCATGTGGCGTTTTGCCGACCGATACGAATTGCACATGCTCGTGCAGGCCAGCCGCACTGTCGCGCGCGGGCCGGTCGCCCGGGTGGTCGCGGGCGGCGGTCGCAATTCGCACGAGTGGACACCGGAGAAGGCCGGCCTGCTCCAGCATTTTGACGAGAGCGGCATCACCGCCGCCGCGCTCGATCCGGAAGAAGGCGGTTACATCGCCGGTCCCAAGAACCTTGCGCTGGCGCTGATCGCGTTTGAGCTGGCGTGGGTGGATGCCGGCGCCGCCACGTGCAGCCTGGCGGGCAATCTGGGCCTGGCGCCGATTCATGAGCGTGGAACGCCGGAACAACGCGCCCGGTACGTGGGCAATGCGGCGCCGCTCAAACCGGGCGAGAACCGCAAACAGGTCCGCGCCGCCTTTGCACTGACTGAACCGATCCCGTTCGTCGGGGTGGAGACCGGCATGCTGGCCGGCAAGGTCCGCGTGGCCGCATGGCAGGAAGGGCAGGAGCCGATGTTGCAGGTGAACAAACGTGGTCGGTTCATCACCAACATGGGCTTCGCCAACGTCGTCACTGCCGCGGTGGATTCGGACGACCAGCGCATCAAGGGGAGTTGCATGGTCATCCTGGAAGAAAGCGACCCGGGCACCTGGGACCGGGGCACGCCGACCAAGAAGCTCGTCCACCAGCTTTCCTCGACCAATGATCCCGTGTTTAATCTCCAGGTTCCGGCCAGCCGCATCGTGGGCGGCTACACGGTCAAGGACGGGATCATCATTCCGAATTATTCGCACAGTGAAATCATCGAGGCCGTTTTCCGCCGCACGCGCGTGACCGTCGGCTTGATGACCGCCGCCAAACTGCTCTCCGCCGTCGAGCCGGTGATTCTTTACCAGCGCCGCCGGTTTCGCGGCGGCGAGGGCGCGCCCGGCACGCCGCGTTATGAAATGGGCATCCAGCAAAAAGAGGACGCCCTCCACCGGCTGGTGGACATCTGGGCCACCGGCGAAGCCAGCGCGTCGCTCGGCTTCGAGGCCGCCCGGCTGTTCGATGAACTGGATCCGCTGGAAAAGCAAAAGGAACGTTGGCTCGCGGAGAAGCATTTGACCGGTCGCGCCGCGATGAAGGAGCTGGCCGCGAAGCAAAAGGACGCGCTGGAACTGCTGCAAATTACCTCCCGGTCGGTGGGCGAACGGGAATTGAAACGCCAGGAAACCCTTGAAGCCGACCCGCTCGTCCAATTCGTCAAGCTCGACGCGCTCGCCAATGTCCTGTGCCCGGCGTGCAAGCTCTGGAACACCGGCCACGGTGCGACCATGATGCGTGAGGCGGTCAGCCTCATGGGCGGTTACGGCGTCACGGAGGAGTGCCCCGGCTTTCTCGGTCAGAAATGGATGGACGCGCAGCTCGAGGCGACCTACGAAGGGCCGGAGGCCGTGCAGCGGCTCCAGCTTTCGATCACCATGACCAGCGAGCTGTTTCTGGCCCAGTTCCGGCAATGGATTGCCGGGATGCGCCGCATCGCTTCCGAACGCTCCGGCACCGGCGCCTGCACGCTGGCCGGCGCCATGCAGCTCTGGCTCTGGACGCTGCATCACGCCCAGACCGCCACCGATGCCGATGGCGTGAAGCTCTATCACAAGTCGCGCCAGGGCGTGACCTTCCCGCTGGCGGACGCGCTCTGCTGGCTGCTCGCAGCGCGGCAATTCATCCTCGATGTCATCGAACTGGAGACGAAGGGAACCGCCAATCCTGCGGTGGCCGACGGACTGGCGGGCACCGTGGCGTTTTTCACCGATCTGTGCCATGTGCAAAGCGCCCGGGCCGCGGGCGAAGTTGGCCGGATCTGCGCCGAACTGGTTCACGGCTACAACAGTCATCCCGCCTGGAATGAAACCAGTTGCCACGCCTGTTTCTGCGCCGAGGAACTGGTGTCGCTCGAGGGCATCATTCCCGGCATTGACGGGTCCGCCCGCGCTTATTCGGACGTGGCGGAAACCGGCGAGTCGCATCCGCCGAAGGCCGGGCCCTGCGTGAAATTTGCCGGACTCGAGGATTTTATTCGTCTGCGCGCCAAGCTGGACGGCTGCCTCACCGGCTGCCGCCTTGCCAAGGACCGCGCCGCCGAGGCTTTGACGAGGGTGATGACGCGCGAAGCGCTGGACTATCCCGTTTAGTTCGCGCAAAGGCGCCAAGTCACGAAGAAAATCTGCCGCGGTGTCTTTGCGTGAGTTCAAAATGAACGAACAAACACAACTTCAAATTGAGCGCCAGCAGATGGACGTAGACATCGTCTGTGTTGGTTTTGGCCCGGCGACGGCGGGATTTCTGGCCACATTGTCGAAACAACTGGTCAATCCCGACGGCACGCCGGCCGTCGAAAGCACCGCGGTGCCAGGCCTGCCGCCGCAGGTGCTCTGCTATGAACGCGCGGATGACATCAGCTTTGGGGTTTCCGGGGTTGTGACGAAGGCCCGGGCCTTGCGGGTGACTTTTCCCGATCTCGATCAGGCGCAGATTCCCATGGCAGCACCCGTCGCCGAGGAGAAGGTTCTTTATCTGCTCGACCCGGTAGGCGCCAGCCGGCGTTCGGCCACGTTGCGCGCGGCGGACGCGATGATCCGTGCCGGCAGGTGGATGTTGCCCTTCGAGCACGCCGCTCTGAACCTGCCGTGGACGCCGTCGTTCCTGCACAAATACGACGGCATGATTCTTTCGCTGGGCCAGTTCATGCAATGGGTGGGGGCGCAGGTGCAAAGCACCGGCACGGTTCAAGTCTGGCCGGGCATCCCCGTTTCGCAGGCGCTCATCGAGGACAACAAGGTGGTTGGCGTCCGACTGCTTGACCAGGGCGTGGATAAAAAAGGTGACGCCTCGGACGGCTTCACTCCCGGCATGGACATCCACGCCGCACTCACCGTTGTCGGTGACGGACCGGTCGGCGCGATTGGCCGGCAACTGGACGCGCGCTTCGGCCTGCCGGAGGGACATCATGTCCGCGACTGGGCGGTGGGGATGAAGTTCGTTGTGGATTTGCCGGAAGACACAACGCTCAAACCCGGCACAGTGCTGCACACGTTCGGTTATCCGGAGCCGGAAATTTTCGGTTTTCTCTATGTCCATCCCGGCAATGTCGCGTCCCTCGGTATTTTTGTGCCGTCGTGGTTCGACAGCCCGGCGCGCACGGCCTACCGCTATCTCCAACACTGGATGCTGCATCCGTATCTCTGGCGTTATCTCAAGGGCGGCAAGCTCCGCTCCTGGGGCGCAAAGACGCTCGGCGAATCCGGCCGGCGCGGCGAGCCGCATCTCACCGGCGACGGCTACGCGCGCATCGGCGAAGGCAGCGGCACGACGAACGTCCTGACCGGCAGCGGCGTGGACGAGGCCTGGGCCAGCGGCACGCAGCTCGCCGAAGCCGTGCTGGAATTGCTCAAGGCCAAAAAGCCGTTCACCAAGCAAAACCTCGATGAAGCCTATGTCAAACGCCGCCGCGCGAGCTGGCTGGACCGGGAATCCGTGATAGCCGAGAAATCCCGCGACGGGTTTCAACGCGGTGTGGCCACCGGCATGATCAGCATGGCGCTCGCCGGTTTGACGAGGGGAAAATTCACGTTTGGCCGCGAACCCGTCCAGCCCTGGAAACGCATCCCGAGCCTCGAAGAATATTATCGCAGTCAAATCACGCCGTGGGACCTCGCCAAACTTCGCGAGAAATGCCAGGCGGAGAACACCTCGCTCCATGGCGCGTTGATGGACCAGGCTGGCTGGCCGGCAATTCCGTTTGACGGGCAATTGCTTGTATCGCATCAGGACGCGCTGCTGATGGGTGGCAAGGTGCAGGCGCCGCACGGCTATGCGGACCACGTCATTTTTCAGCAGCCGGAACTCTGTGGAAAATGCGGCGCGCGGATTTGCATCGAGGCCTGCAGCGGCCAGGCCATCACGCCCGGTGAAAATGGCGTGCCTGCCTTCGACCGCGAGAAATGTGTCCACTGCGGCGCGTGCCTGTGGAACTGTTCGCAGGCCAATCCGGAAAATCCCGAGCGCATGAACATCGCCTTCCGCGCCGGCATCGGCGGCTTGCATTCCGCAGAGAATTAATCGCCGCAATGAGACGCAGCATTGTTACCGATCCGCTGCAGACGCCGGAACCCGTCGCCGCGCCCACGGCAAAAGGCAGGTTGACATATCCTTAAAAGGACTGTATAAAGTGACTATGAAATTGATCGCCATCCAGGATTTGAAACAGCCGCGCCGGCTCAAGGAGCGGTTGCTGGCCGAGAAGGAATTGTTGCTGACCAGCGACGGACGGCCCGTGGCCGTGCTGGTGAACGTGGACGCCTCGGAAGACCCGGAGACGGTGATTCAATCCATCCGCGATTCGCGCAGTCGGCTGGCCTTGAGCCGCGTGCGGGAAGCGGCGGCACGCAGCGGGGCCGGCCGGCTGTCGTTGACAGAAATCAATCGTGAAATCGCCGCCGCCCGCAAGGCCCGGCGGCCAGCCCGGCGATGAACCGTGCGGCATTCGACACGAACGTGGTGGTGTCCGGCTTCCTGTCGCCCGCCGGGCCGCCGGGCCGCATTGTGGAGTGGCTCCGCAACGGTAGCGTCCAAGCCGTGTTGGATGACCGGATCATGGCGGAATATGCCGAGGTGCTGGCGCGGCCGGTTTTCCGGCTGCCGATCGCCGAAGTGGAGTTGATGCTTGCAACCATCCGCACCCGATCATTTTGGATTGAAGCGGCGGCAGCCCGGCCGGCGCGCGATTTGCCAGACCCCGATGACGCGCCGTTTCTGGAGTGCGCTTTGGCCGCCGGCGTGCCGTTGATCACGGGCAACATCCGTCATTTTCCAAAGTCGGCGACCAAAGATGTTATTGTCATCACACCCGCGCAATTTGTTGCGACTTTTCGCGGCCAACCTGAAATTTTATGAGCACAGCCTATCAAATTGTTGTTTGCGGCAGCATCGTTCCTGATCCGCTGCAAACACTCGAGCCGGTCACGACTCCAACCGGGCCGGCGTTGAAAAATGAAATGATGCTGCCCGCCGTCCTGGATCCGTGGGCGGGCCACGCGCTTTATGAAGCCGCCAATCTGGCCAAAAACCAGCTTGGCTCGAAAGTCTGGCTCGTCAGCCTCGGACCGAAAGCCAAGCTACAGCAGGTGATGATGACCGTCGCGCAAAAGGTGCCGTTTGAACTCGTCGCGCTCGACGGTTCGGCCAGCGGTTTCACCGACGCCACCGAAACAGCGGCGGCGCTCGCCGACGCCATCGCCGCGATTCCGGGCCTCGACAAGTCCAGGCTGCTGGTTTTCGGCGGCTGGGAATCCGCCTCGCGCGGCGCGGGCGCGACGATGCAAATGGTCGGCGAACGCCTCGGCATCGTGGACCAATTTCAAGGCGTGGATCAGCTCACGGTGAACGCCGACGGCTCGCTCGAAATATTGGAGCGCATCGAAGGCGGCAAACATCAGGTTTCAAAATGCCCCGGTGCCCCGGCGGTGCTCGGCTGGGCCACGGGCAATTTGCCGGAGCCAAAAAACAATCCGCAGGTCGGCATGGTCAACATGCGCACCGTGATGCCGGCGCTGCAAAAAGCAAAGCCGGTGAAGCTCGCCGGAGAAGGCTTGAGTTTTGCCGGCGTGTCCCTGCCTCAACAATTGCGTGAAACACAAATTGTGAAGGACAAATCGCCGGACGACATCGCGAAGGAAATTGTCGAGTGGATTAGGAAATAAACCCGTGGCTGCGTTCGTGAGAACGCAGCAAACATTTGCCGTGCCCTCACGGGCACAGCCACAAAATTAAATTTATGGAAACGATTCTTGTTCTCGCTCACACGGAAGCAGCCGGCACGCTCGCCCAATCGGCGCGTGAAGCGTTGCACGCGGCGGCGACGCTGCACAAATCACTGGCCGATTCAAAGCTCGTAGTGGGCTTGATCGGCGACAACGTCCAGGCGTCGGCGAACTCCATCGCGGCTAGTCCGGTCACAAAATATTTTGGCGTCACCGGCGCGGATTTCAGCCAGTCACGCTACGCCACGGACGCGGCGGCGGCGGAAGCCATTTGCAAGGCGGCGCAGGCGACGATTGTTGTGGTTCCGGCGACCTCCCGCTGGGCGCGGGTTTTGCCCGGCGTCGCGCAGCGGTTCGGTGGACGTGCAGACACGCACATCACTGGTGTGGCGGCGGCGGATGGAAAAATTTCCGTCAGCCGCTGGTATTACCGGCAACGCATGGAAGGCGAGCTGACGCGGACGCAGCGCCCGTGGTTCCTCGGCATTGATCCCGGCAGCCAGGTTGCGTGCGATTGCGGCACGGGCACCGTGGTGGTGGAAATGGTTGCGGTGAATCTCCCGGCTGCGAGCAAGCGCACCTCGGTGGTTGGCCTCCGTGAACCAAAAGCCGAGGCTCAGACGATTCGCCCTGACGCGCAATTGCTGTTTGTCACCGGTGCGGGCTGGACGAAGAAACAGGCCGACGGTCAGACGCATGTTCCCCGGGCGGAGGAGTTGATTCTTGGCTTCCTGAAACAGTCGCGGGCGTCGTTGGGCAGCAGCAAATCGCTCGTGGACCAGGGCGGCGAAGGGCAGGCGGTGTTGTCGTTCTTGTCGCACCTGAATCAGGTCGGCCAGACTGGGGCGACGCCGCGTCACGCAAAAGGTCTGAGCACCTGCTGTCATGGCGAAGAGCCGCACACGGTCGGCTGGCGTTTCATCGGCGAGCGCCGCGCCATCAGCCTCGATCCGAATTGCGGCTGGGCGCGCGGCAAGGCCGACGTGCTTTACGTCGCTGATGCGTTTGCCGTGATGTCGAAGGTGAATGAACTGCTCGCGGCAGGGAAATAGCCGCCGAGATCAATCGGCGCAACCAAACTTCTCAAATTTTCATTCAAAGAACCGCATTGCATTGAGGTCGGTCGTCAGATAAGAACAGTTCATGTTAGCTAGGGTTTGTTCCGCTGCACTTAATGGTATTGAAGCCTATCCATTGGAAGTGGAGGTCAATGCCGGTTACGGCGACACCCTGGTCGTCATCGTGGGGCTCCCGGACGCGGCGGTGAAGGAATCGCGCGACCGGGTTTCGACGGCACTCACGAATTCCGGTTTCAAATTTCCGATGGGGCGCACCACCATCAACCTTGCGCCGGCCGACGTGAAAAAGGAAGGGCCGAGCTTCGACCTGCCGATTGCGCTCGGCATGCTGGCCGCCAGCGAACAGATCGAAACCGACCAGCTCGATAATTTTGTCATTGTTGGGGAACTCGCGCTGACCGGCGCGGTGCGGCCGTGCAAGGGTGTATTGCCGGTCGCCCTGCGCGCCCGCGCCGACGGCAAGATCGGCGTGCTCGTGCCGGCGGAAAATGCCGCCGAAGCCGCCGTCGTCGAAGGTCTGCAGGTCATTCCGGTTCAAAATCTGCGCGAGGCCGCCGGCTTTCTCGAAGGCGAAATCAAAATCACGCCGGCCAAGGTGGACATTGCCAAAATTTTCGACCAGCCCCAGGACGACGACCTGGATTTTGCCGAGGTCAAAGGGCAGGAAAATGTGAAGCGTGCCCTGGAGATTGCCGCGGCAGGCGGACACAACGTGCTGCTGATCGGGCCGCCGGGCACCGGCAAATCCATGCTGGCCAAGCGGCTGCCGACGATTTTGCCGCCGCTGACCCTGGACGAGGCGCTGGAGACCACGAAAATCCACAGCATCGTCGGCTTGCTGGGTCCGGGTCAGGCCCTGGTGACGCGGCGTCCGTTTCGCACCCCGCATCACACGGCGAGCGATGCCGGCCTGCTCGGCGGCAACATCAATCCGACCCCCGGTGAAATTTCACTCGCGCACAACGGGGTTTTGTTCCTGGATGAACTGCCGGAGTTCAAGCGGAGCGTGTTGGAGACCATGCGCCAACCGCTGGAGGAGGGACGCGTGACGATTTCCCGCGCGGCCGGCACAATGACCTTTCCGTCACAATTCATGCTGGTGGCGGCAATGAACCCGACGCCGGACGGGAAAATGCCCGGCGAATCGAAAAGTTCGCCGCGTGAAATTCAGAATTATCTGGGCCGGATCTCCGGCCCGCTGCTCGACCGGATTGATCTGCATGTCGAGGTGCCGCCGGTGAAGTTCCGGGAAATCGCCGGGGATCGCACGGGCGAAACTTCGGCGCAAATCCGCGAACGCGTGATGTCGGCGCGAAAACGACAACAGTCGCGGTTTGCGCACAAGCGAAAGATCACCTGCAACGCGCTCATGGGCCCGAGGGAACTCAAGGAATATTGCGCCCTCGACGAGGGAACAAAGGAGCTGCTGAAAAACGCGATGGCCGATTTGAATCTGAGCGCCCGCGCCTACGACCGCATATTAAAGGTGGCGCGGACGATCGCGGATCTGGCCGGCTCAGAAATAATTCTGAGCGATCATATTTCGGAAGCGATTCAATACCGCTCGCTGGACCGGCAGTTGTGGGCCTGACTTTGTGTTTCTAGGCCCTGGCCGCCCTTTTAAGGTGGAAACTGGCCATGCACGAGCTGGCACAGCTTCAGCGTCAGCGGATCCTTCAAACCGTAATAGACGCGCTGGCCGGCCTTCTTCCGGGTGAGGATGCCAGCGGCGGCGAGCAATGAAAGATGTTTGGAGACGTTGGCCTGCGTCGCCCCGACGGCGGTCACGATGTCCGTCACCGTCTGCGGCTCCCGGCAGACGGCCTGTAAAATCTTCAGCCGCATCGGCTCACCCAGCAGCTTGAAATGCCGCGCGATGCCCGCCAGCTCACCCTCGCCGAGCAACGATCTGCTTTTTCCATTTGACATATAACCGTATGGTTATATAATTATTCCACGATAATCACGGTTGCGCAATAAAAAACCTCCACTACCACCATGAAAATGCACCTCCTCATCCGCCGGTTCGCCGGCGTCTTCATCCTCGCCAGCCTGCTGCTGGCGCATTATCACAGCTCCAACTGGCTCTGGCTCGCCGCGTTCGTCGGCTTCAACCTGCTGCAATCGTCGTTCACGAGTTTCTGTCCGCTGGAAATCGTGTTGAAGAAATTGGGCGTCGGCGGCTCGTGCTGCGGCGCCGAGAAAAAGTCTGACAGCGCGTGTGGTTCGTGACACAGTTGCACTGCTCCATGAAACGCATTCTGCTTTCAACCCTGGTCGCGGCCACTCCGTTTTTCTCCGGCTGCCACAAAACACCGGGGCCAGATCAGGCGGAACTGCCGTCCGTTGCGGTCCGCGTCCAGGTCGTCGAACGCAAGTCGCGGGCCGCCACGGAGGAGGTTGTCGGCACGGTGCGGCCCAAATTGAGTGCGGCCATCGAGGCGAAAGTCAGCGGTCGCATTGAGCAAATGCTAGCCGTGCCCGGCCAGTTGGTGAAGGCCGGTGAACGGCTGGTCCGGCTGGATGCGCACGAAATTCAATCGCGCCTGGACCAGGCCGCCGCTGCGCGGCAGCAGGCCGAGGGCGATTTGAAGCGGGCCACCGATTTGTTTCAGCAGAAAATCCTTTCCGCGGCGGAATTTGACAACGCGCAGTCCAAATTTCGCATGGCCGCCGCCACCGAGGCCGAGGGGAAAACCATGCTCGATTACACCCTGATCCTGGCGCCGTTCGACGGCGTCATCACCCGCAAGCTCGCTGATGTGGGTGATCTCGCCATGCCGGGCAAGGCGCTGTTGCAGATGGAAAATCCGGACACGCTGCGCTTCGAGGCCGACGTGCCGGAGGCGCTGATCGGCAATGTGAAGCCCGGAGACAAACTGGCCGTGCGCATTGCCGCCGTTGGGGACGAGCTTGCCGGCACGGTGGCAGAAATGGCACCCACCGCCGATCCGAACAGCCGAACGTATCTGGTGAAACTGGATTTGCCCGGCGCTACGGGCTTGCGTTCCGGGCAGTTCGGCCGGGTCGCCGTTTCCGTCGGCGAGGCGAGTGCCATCCGGGTCCCGGCTGCCGCCGTGATACAGCGCGGGCAGATGGAATTGGTTTTTGTTGTCGCCGGCAATCGCGCGCAATTGCGCCTCGTTAAAACGGGCGGTCGCGTCGGCAACGAAATCGAACTGGTCTCCGGCTTGAATTCCGGCGAGCCGGTGGTGATCGAGGGCGCGTCGGCTTTGGTGGACGGGCAACCGGTGATGGTTAAACCGTGAAGGCCAGCGCCGACAATTCTTCGGGGGCGCACCCCGGCATCGCGGGACGCATCGCGCAGGCGTTCATTGATTCCAAATTGACGTTGCTCATCGTCATCGCGTCCCTGTTGCTCGGTGTGTTTGCCGTGGTGATGCTGCCGCGCGAAGAAGAGCCGCAGATCAAAGTGCCGATGGTGGACGTGCTGGTGTCCATGCCGGGCTTTCCTGCGAAGGAAGTCGAGGAACGCGCCACGCGGCCGATGGAAAAGCTGCTCTGGGAAATTCCCGGCGTTGAATACATCTACTCCACTTCCAGCGAAGGCCAGTCGGTGGTCATTGTGCGGTTCCAGGTGGGTGAAAACATGGAAAGCAGCCTGGTGAAGTTGAACCAGAAGCTGCTGCAAAACTTCGACCGCATTCCGCACGGCGTTTCCACGCCACTCATCAAGGCACGGACGATTGACGACGTGCCAATCCTGGCGCTGACGTTTCACAGTCCGCGTTACGATCATCTGGCGTTGCGGCGGCTCGTCGCGCAGGTGGACGACGCGGTGAAACAGGTGCCGCTGGTGGCCGAGACGACCCTCATCGGCGGCGCGCAACGGCAGGTGCGCGTCCTGCTCGACCCGGTCCGGCTGGCGGCGCGCAATCTTTCGCCCGCCGGGCTCGTGCCGATGCTGCAGCAGGCGAACAAACAGTTTTCCGCCGGCGGCCTGACCAGCGACAACCAGGAAGTCATGGTGGAGACGGGCGCGTTTTTGCAAACCGCCGGGGAGGTGGGCAACGTGGTGGTGGGCGTTTATTCCGGCAAGCCGGTTTATCTGCGCGACGTGGCGGACATTGTGGACGGTGCGGAGGAGCCGGACCAGTATGTGTTTTTCGGTTCCGGGGCGGCGAACAAAATTTCCGCCGATGAACCCGCGGTCACGCTCTCCATCGCCAAGCGGCCCGGAGCGAATGCCATCGCGGTGGCCAACGAGGTCCTGAGGAAGATCGACACGCTCAAGGGCTACATCATTCCGTCCGATGTTCAGGTCAGCATCACGCGGAACTACGGTTTGACGGCAGAGGAGAAGTCCAATGAACTGCTCTGGCACATGCTCCTCGCCGTGGTGAGCGTGTCATTCTTGATCCTGCTCGTGCTGGGCTGGCGCGAATCCATCATCGTGCTGCTGGCGATTCCCGCGACGCTCGCGCTGACGCTGCTGGTCTTTTATCTCTACGGATTCACGCTCAACCGCATCACGCTGTTCGCGCTGATTTTTTCCATCGGCATCCTCGTGGACGACGCAATTGTCGTGGTGGAAAACATCGTGCGCCATTTTCATCTGCCGCAAAACCAAGGCCGGAGCCGGACGGTGGTGGCCATCGAAGCCGTGGGCGAAGTGGGCAACCCCACCATTCTCGCCACCTTTGCGGTGATTGCCGCCGTGTTGCCGATGGCGTTTGTCGGCGGGCTGATGGGTCCCTACATGCGGCCGATCCCGATTGGCGCCAGCGCGGCGATGGCATTCTCGCTGGCGATTTCATTCATCGTCACGCCGTGGGCGGCCATCCGCATTTTGCAGTGGCGACGCAGACTTAATGCGACCAACAGCCCCGCGCCGGATCATGAGGCGGCCAGCGAAAATTTCTTTGGCCGGAGGTATCGTGGATTGATGACGCCGCTGATCACAAGTGCGAAACGGCGTTATCAATTTCTTGCGGTCCTCGTCGTATTGCTACTCGTCTCCGTGGCGCTCGTCGTCGTTGGCTGGGTGAAGGTGAAAATGCTGCCGTTCGACAACAAAAGCGAGTTTCAGATCATCCTCAACATGCCGGAAGGCAGTTCGCTCGAACGCACTGCGCAAGCCGCGCGCGAAATTGCTGCGGCCGTCCGCACCGAACCGGAAGTGACGGATTATGAGATTTATGCGGGCGTCGCGTCACCGTTTAATTTCAACGGCCTGGTGCGACATTATTTCATGCGGCGCGGCGCCAACGTGGCGGATTTGCAGATCAACCTCGTTCCCAAAAACGAGCGCCCGGCGCAGAGCCACGACATCGCCAGGCGCGTGCGTCCGCGGGTCGCGGAAATCGCGGCAAGATTCGGCGCGCGGGTCGCCGTGGCCGAAGTGCCGCCCGGTCCGCCGGTGTTGCAGACCTTGGTCGCCGAAATTTACGGGCCGACCGAATCAAACCGGCTCGCGCTGGCGCAAAAGGTGATTGATATTTTTCACAACACGCCCGGCGTTGTGGACACGGACTGGTATATCGAAGCCGACCAGCCGAAGGTGGAATTCGTGATTGATAAGGAAAAAGCGGCGTTGCACGGCATCAGCGCCGAGACAATTTCGCAGACGCTCAAAATCGCCGTGGGCGGCGCGTCGGTGGATTTGCTGCACGTTCCGCGCGAGAAGGAGGACGTGAACATCGTCCTGCAACTGCCGCTCGCCAGCCGCAGCAACCCGGAGGAATTGCTCGCCTTGCGCGTGCGGTCCGGCGACGCCAACGCGCTGCCCGAACCGGCAACCGCCGGCAGTGCTGCGCCGCTCGTGCCCTTGCGCGAACTCGTGAAGGTGAAGGGGACCATCACCGACAAGAGCATTTATCACAAGAATCTGATGCCGGTCACCTATGTCATCGGCGACGTGGCAGGCGCGGTGGAAAGCCCCGTTTATGCGATTTTAAAAATGAACGAGGCGCTGGCGAAGCTCGACACGCGCGAATTCGGCGGCGACGGCGCAAAGTTAAAAATCCTCAACGCTGTCCTGCCGTTCACCGACCAGCAGCCCGCGCTGAAGTGGGATGGCGAGTGGCATATCACGATTGAAGTATTCCGCGACCTCGGCCTCGCGTTCGCCGCCGTGCTGGTGCTGATTTACATTTTGATGGTCGGCTGGTTCAAGTCGTTCCTCACGCCGCTGATTGTGATGGTGGTGATACCGTTTTCGCTCATCGGCGTGCTGCCGGCGCACGGGGTGCTGCACGCATTTTTCACGGCCACGTCCATGATTGGTTTCATGGCGGGCGCGGGCATTGTGGTTCGCAATTCCATCATCCTCGTGGATTTCATCGAAATGCGGCTGGCGCAAGGTCATCCGCTGGCCGAAGCCGTGATCGAGGCGGGCATGATCCGCTTTCGCCCCATCATGCTCACGGCGCTGGCGGTGGTGGCGGGCGCGACGGTGATCCTGGCGGACCCGATTTTTCAGGGCCTGGCGATTGCGCTGATGGCGGGGAGTCTGATTTCCATGTTTACCGCGCCGGTGCTGGTGCCGCTGCTGTATTTCATGGTGAACAAAAAAAAGAAAGCCGACCTTGTTTTATGAACCTGAACTTTGACTGGCTGTTTTGGGCGGCGATCGGCGCGGGCATCGGCGCGGGGTTGGGTTATTTCAACCGCTGCCGCACCGGCGCGTGTCCGCTGGTGGCAAACTGGCGGCGCGGAGCGCTTTACGGCGCGGTGCTGGCCGCGTTGTTTTATTCGGTGTCCGGCTGCGGCGGAAATTCCACCGCGATGAACCAGTCCACCGCAAACGTGAAACACATCACGGCCGCGGAGTTCAATGCCGAGGTGACCCAGGCGACCCTGCCGGTGGTGGCGGATTTTTACGCGACCTGGTGCGGTCCGTGCCGCCAGCTCTCGCCGGTCGTTGACGCCTTGGCGGACCAATACGCGGGCAGGATCCAGTTCGTCAAAGTCAACGTGGACGAATCGCAGAAACTCGGGCAACAATTCCAAGTCGGGGCGATCCCGACGCTGCTGTTTTTCAAAGCCGGCAGGCTGGCGGACACTTCGGTCGGTTTGCTCTCAAAAACAGATTTGATCCGGCGGCTGGATGCCCTGCTGCAAACCAATCTTCCGCCCACCACCCCCGGCCAATGAAACTGCCAGCCACCCGCACCTCCAGAAAACCAAATGGTACCGGCGTTGTGGCTTCAACCCGCCAAAAATATGAATTGGACTCCCCTCCTGATGATTGCGGCGGTGGTAGTGATTGGATTTATGATGAAAAAACCCGGTCAGATTTCAGCCAAAGACGCATTGGCGCACTTGAAAAACGGCGCGCTGGTGATTGACGTGCGCAGCCCCGGCGAATTCAACTCCGGCCATTTGCCAATCGCCATCAACCTCCCGCTGGATGAAATCGAAACCACCCTGCCCCGGCGGGTGAAGGATAAAGGCCAGGTCTTGCTGCTGCATTGCCAGAGCGGGATGCGCAGCGGCCTGGCGCAGCGGAAATTGAAAGGTCTGGGCTATACGAACACCTTCAATCTTGGCTCGTATGGCCGTGCGGAAAGCATTTTGATGCAGCAGCCATGATTCGGAAGTCTGCGTTGGCCATGCCACTGCTTTGTTTCAAGGCTTTCAACGGCGGCTGGAAAGTTTGAACCGGCAGATTTAAATTTCGGGATGAAACACCGCGGCGGCCTGCCGGGCGTCCTTCTCCATCTTGCCGCAGACCAGGTTGCACAGGGAGAAAATCATGGGATCGGCGATTTCGTACAGCACCGACGTGCCCTGGCGCTGGCGCTTGACCAGATGATGATCGTGCAATGCCGACAGATGTTTGGAAACGTTGGCCTGCTTCATGTGTGTTGCCGCCACCAGTTCACCAACGGTCAGCGGCCCATCATGGAGCGCCTGCAACAATGTCAGCCGGCTGGGTTCGGAAAGCACTGCGAACAGGCGGGACACGGCGAGCAGCTGGCCGGACGACAAACTCTTCTTTTTTGGAGTTGACATATTCCTTTGTGCGAATATAGTAATCAAAGAATAATCCAACCCGGCGCATTTGGCAAGCCGCAAAACCGGGTGCCAGACAACCCCGATCATCATGAAATGGTTCTCTTCCTTCTCCCTGGGCGGTCTTTTGTGTACCGTCGCGCTGACGGGCGGCGCGGCCAGCAACCAGATTCTCGGCTGGAACAACCTGGGCATGCATTGCATGGACAGCGATTACTCAGTATTTTCCATCCTGCCGCCGTACAACACCATCGAGGCCCAGCTGATCGTGAACGGCCGCCTCGTCACCAACGGCGCGGGCTACACCGTCACCTACCAGGCGGTGGCCGACCCTTCCGGTTCGATCAACCAGTCTTCCATCGGCAAGGGCAACTGGCTGGAATACGCGCCGCAACTTTTCGGTGCGGTGGCCGGCGACCAGGGCCTGCCGTTTCCCAGCCCGGTGACGTTTTGGATGCCGGGCGCCAGCAACACACCACAAGGAATGATGTTTGAGCAGACGAATGTGCCGGCCACCGGCGTCTTCACGCCCGTCAATTGGTTTCATGCCTACGGCATCCCCATCACGCCCTACGACGACGCGCACAATAAAAATCCGTATCCGATGATGCGGCTCATCGCCAAAAGCGGGGCGACACCCATTGCCACGAATGACATCGTGTTGCCGGTTTCCGACGAGATGGATTGCCGCGCCTGTCACGCGTCCGGTTCGCAGGCCGCCGCGCAGCCGGCCGGCGGCTGGGTTTGGGACGGCATTCAGGAACGCGACTTCCGCCTGAACATTTTGCGGCTGCATGACGAACACCAGTTTGCGGAGCATCACGACGTTTACGTTGCCGCCCTGGCGTCGCAACCGGGCAACGGCAAACATTTCAATCCGCAGGGACTTTATCGCGGTGTCGTCGCCGACAACCAGCCCGTGCTCTGCGCCGCCTGCCACGCCAGCGAGGCACTCGGCGGCGGCGGTTACCCCGGCATCCCGCCCCTGACGGCATCGGTGCATGGTTTTCATGCGCACGTCCTGGATCCGGTTTTGAACGTCACGCTCGACAGTTCCGCCAACCGCCAGGCCTGCTATCGCTGTCATCCGGGTTCGACCACCAAATGCCTGCGCGGTGCCATGGGCGGTGCGATTGCGGCGGACGGTTCGATGGAGATGCAATGCCAGAGTTGCCACGGCAACATGAGCCTCGTCGGCACGCCCTTTCCCCAGCGCGTCGGCTGGTTCATGGAGCCAAAATGCCAGAGCTGTCACACCGGCACCGCCACCAGCAACAACGGCCAGATTCGTTACACCACCTGCTTCACCAATTCGACCGGGGGCGAACGCATTCCGGTCAACCAGACCTTCGCCACCGTCAGCAACACGCCGGCGGGCGGACTGTCGCTCTACCGTTTTTCGGCCGGACACGGCGGGCTGCAATGCGCCGCCTGCCACGGCTCGACGCACGCCGAGTTTCCCAGCATTCACGCCAACGACAATGTAAGGAACATTCAAATCCAAGGCCACGCGGGCGTCATGGTGGAATGCACGGCCTGTCACACGGCGACACCAACCAATTATGTCGGCGGCCCGCACGGGATGCATCCGGTGGGATCCACGTGGGTTACCGCCCACCAGGATTTTGCCGATCATAACGGCTCCGCCCAGTGTCAGGCTTGCCACGGAACCGACTATCGCGGCACTGTCCTTTCGCGGATGCAGGCCGACCGCACCCTGAGCGCCTTCGGCACAAAGACCTTTTTCCGCGGCGCCCTCGTCGGCTGCTACACCTGTCACAACGGACCCGGCAGTGAAACCGGCAACTCCAGCACGGCGCCCATCGTCAGCAACGTGAGTACCAATACCAGCAATGACCAGACCGTGGCGATGACCCTCCCCGCCAGCGGGACGGGATTGACCTTGCGCATCATTTCTCAACCGGCCAATGGCTCGGTGGGATTGAATGGCAGCGTGGCCACCTATTTCCCCGGTGCCGGTTTCGTCGGTACGGATACGTTTACCTTTGCTGCGTATGACGGCTCGAAGAATTCCAACCTCGCAACCGGCACCGTGGCCGTGGTGCAAGGCCCGTTTGGCATCAGTGCCACCGCCCACGCCCCGCCGTCCTATCCCGCCGCCTGGCCGGCCGCCTTTGCCGTGTTACCCGTGGTGACAAACAATTCCGTACCGGCGACCTTTGCCTGGAACTTTGGCGATGGCACGGCCCCCAGCACCAGCCAGTTCCCGCAGCACGCCTACGCCATTCCGGGCACCTACAACTGGTCGGTGGTTTCATCCCTGTCCTCCGCCAAAGCAACCAACAGCGGGAGCATCGTCATCGGGAATCCCGTCATCGTGCGCCTCGCCAAAACCGGCAGTTCACTGACGTTTTCCTGGCCCAGCACCATTGCCGACACGCTGCTGGAGGAAACCGATGTGCTCGGTTCGTCCTCAAAATGGCTGTCGGCGACCAATGCGGTTGTCGTTGGCCCCGGAACCCTCTCCGTAACCGTGTCTGCCGCGGGTGACCAATTCTTCCGGGTGCGCCAGCTGTGGTAGAAAGCGGCGGCGGTCCGTCGCACGGCTTGGCTCAGGTGCCGGGTTTGGGCTTCGCCGCGCCGGCCATCGCGCGTTCCATTTTCTGGAGCAGGAATTTTGCGCCGGGATTTTCGTATTCCTTTTTGTGGTGCAGAAAGAGCAGAAAAACTTTCTTCGCCGGCTTGTGCAGCGCGTAATAAATCCGCCACGCGCCGGAAGCGCCGATTTTGTGGCAGGAATCCTTGCAGCGCGTTTTGAATATCGGCAGGGCCAGCTTGCCCAGTTCGGACACATGGTCGCCCATCAAGTCGGGAGCTTCGGCCAGACGTCCGGCGATCCAGTCGAGGTCGTCCTTCAGCTTTGAATGTTCGCGGGCGCAGTCGGCGGCCAGCAGGTCAAACGCCGGCGTGCGGATGACGGTGAATGCGCCCATGCCGGAGGTTCACGCCAGGGCGGCGACGTAGTCCGCAAACTTTTTCGAGCCGGCGAGGGATTCGTCGAGGGGTTCAAAGCCGATGGCGCGGCGGTATTCGGCCATCTCGTAATCAATTTTCTTTCCCGCCTGCGTGCCGGCCCACGGGGCTTCGCGGTGGGTGGCCGCCTCAATCTGTGCGGCGGTGGCATCGGCCCAGTCGGCGGCGACGCGTTCCAGCGCCTGCAATTCCGTGCCGGAAAATTTGCCGGGATCAAACTTGCCGTTCAGCGTGATGAGGCGGTGCTGGGCGTAGCCTTTGTGATCCACCTTCACTTCGCGGACCAACCCGGCCTTTTCCATCTTTTGAATCAGTTTCTCGACCTTGTCCGGATAAGGCCCGTGGGGCAATTTGCGGTAGGCCGCACCGGTGACCGACGCGCCGTGCGCCTCGTAGTGATCGAAGTCCACAAAATAAAGCAGCTTCATCAGCTTGGTGCGGCCCAGATGCACGTTGTTGATGTGCTCCAGGAAATAGAGAATCACCTGCTGAAGCTTTTCTTCGGGTCGGTTGTGATGGGCGGCGTTCACGACAAATTCATTAAACCTCAAAAACCGCGGCCAGTCAACTGGC
>Ga0265338_10004397_pt1 | contig 19064 bp, 22 predicted proteins | sample 42126metaG_FD_193579 | JGI IMG/M metagenome (GOLD analysis project Ga0265338, IMG submission 193579) | Rhizosphere microbial communities from Carex aquatilis grown in University of Washington, Seatle, WA, United States - 4-21-26 metaG | ecosystem: Host-associated > Plants > Roots > Rhizosphere...
TTGTATTTCACCACACCTGTTACCTTCATCGTTGGCTTCAGGGGATGTTCCTGCATTCTATAGGCAATTGCTATTTCTGGTTTTGCCTCATCAAGCTCCCACGTTTGCCCATCGTTTGGGCCGCCAACGAGCATCGCCTTTAGTTTATTATTCATTTTGATTATCAAATATTTCGGTTGACACAACACAGTCAACCGCCAATTGCCCCAATCGTCCATCCCAAACTGAATACAGGAAAAGAGTTCCCGTCCGCCTTCATCTGATTTCCGTCATCGCCAAGCTTCGTGCGCCGAGCCGGCGCGACAAGTTGCCAATTCGGAATGCGGATTTGGTTTAACGTCCTCCCTCACCCAATCCTCTCCCCAAGGAGAGGGCTTTCACGTCCGCCGTCCCCTTGAAGATCCGCGCGACCAGTAGGTAGGGCTGCCGTCCGAATTGCGAATGAATTGATGCCGCCAAATTTCCCGCGCAAAATCGCGGTAGGGCAAAAAAAGCTGCTGCTCAAAAAGGTAGGGCGCGCAGCAGCGCGTCTGCGACTGGCGCGCCATGGCATTGAGACTATGAAAGAGTCGCGAGAGCTTCTTTGCTAAAACCGATCAGTTCGGAGGAACGCCCTTCGCGAATCTTCCGCGCCCATCCCGCGTCGGCGAGCAGGGCGCGGCCTACCGCCACCAAATCAAAATCTCCCCGGTCGAAACGTCGAAGCAGTTCATCCAAAGAGCTGGGCGTGGAGGCTTCTCCCTTGAAGGCGGCCAGAAAGTCTCCGGAAAGCCCGATTGAACCCACCGTGATGGCCGGTTTGCCGGCCAGCTTTTTGGCCCACCCGGCAAAGTTCAAATCCGAGCCGGTGAACTCGGTCTCCCAGAAGCGGCGCTGCGAACAGTGAAAGATGTCAACCCCCGCTTCCGCCAAGGGAACCAGCCAGGCTTCCATCTCTTGCGCCGTCGTCGCAAGCTTCGCGGCGTAATCCTGAAGTTTCCATTGCGAGACGCGCAAACAGATCGGAAAGTCCGGGCCGACGGCGGTGCGGACGGCGCGAACCAGTTCCGCGGCGAATCGGGAGCGCTCCGCCAAACTCTGGCCGCCGTAACGGTCGGTGCGTTGATTGGTGGGATGCCAGAAGAACTGGTCAATCAAATACCCATGCGCTCCATGAATCTCGACCGCGTCAAATCCCAGCGCTTTGGCTGCCATGGCCGCTTGCGCGAACGCCCCGATCGTTTCGGCAATATCGTGTTCCGTCATCGCAACGCCGCCGATTTTCCCGGGTGCCACCAAGCCCGACGGGCCTTCAAACGGGGCCGGCGGCCGCCAGCCGGAATCCTTGGGAGCCACCACGCCCATATGCCAGAGTTGCGGGGCCATGACGCCACCGGCTGCATGCACCTTGTCGATCACGGCCTTCCATCCACGGAGCGGCTGCTCGCCATAAAAACGGGGGATGTTCGGATCATTGGAAGACGCGGGGCGATTGACCACCGTGCCTTCGGACACAATCAGGCCGACTTCCCCTGCCGCGCGGCGCGCATAATAATCCGCCACATTTGCCGCGGGCACGCCGCCAGGAGAAAACGAGCGCGTCATGGGAGCCATGACAATCCGGTTCTTGAGTTCCAGCGATTTCAACCGGAATGGCTGAAAGAGTTGTTGAGCAGGCATAATTGATATCAATCCGGTTCAGGCACCTTTTTTCAACGAAGCCATGTCAATGACGAAGCGGTATTTCACGTCGTCCTTCACCACCCGGTCGTAGGCTTCGTTGATTTTCTGGATGGGGATGAGCTCGATGTCCGCGGTGATGTTATGCTTGCCGCAGAAATCCAGCATCTCCTGGGTTTCCTTGATGCCGCCGATGAGCGAGCCGTTGAAATTGCGCCGGACATGGATAAGGTTGCTGACCTGAACGGCCAGCGGTTTGGGGGGCAAACCGACTTGTGTGAGGGTGCCGTCGCGTTTCAAGAGAATGAGATACGCGTTGATGTCGTGTTGCGCGGCCACGGCATCGAGAATGAAATGAAAACTTTTGAGATGTTTCTTCATCTCTTCGGGATTATTGGAATTGACGACCTCGTCCGCGCCCAGCCGGAAGGCATCCTTGACTTTGTCCGGCGTGTGGGTGAAGACCACGACCTGTGCGCCCATTGCCTTGGCAAGTTTCACGCCCATGTGGCCAAGTCCGCCGAGTCCCACAATGCCGACTTTCTGGCCCTTGACGACCTGGTTGTGGCGCAACGGGGAATAAGTGGTGATGCCGGCGCAAAGGAGCGGAGCGGCGGCGGCGAGATTCAAATTCTTCGGGACGTGCAGCACAAAGGCTTCATCCACCACCACGCTCCCGGAGTACCCGCCGTAAGTCACGCCACCGCTGTGTTTATCCGGGCTGTTGAAGGTAAAGATCGGGCCCTGGTCGCAGAATTGTTCGAGGTCTTCCTTGCAGCTTTCACAAACGCGGCAGGAATCCACCAGGCAACCGACGCCGGCAATGTCGCCTTCCTTGAACTTCTTGACGCGGGCGCCGGTTTTCGTGACGCGTCCGATGATTTCATGACCGGGCACACACGGATAAGTGGTGCCCTGCCATTCGTTGCGGACGGTATGCACGTCCGAGTGACAGACGCCGCAAAAGAGAATCTCGATTTGCACGTCATGCTCGCCGGGATCACGGCGTTGAAGGCTGAACGGCGCGAGCGGCGTCGTGGCGCTTTGGACTGCGTAAGCATTGGTTTTCATGAATTGATGTACCATGGCAACAGTATCATTTGGACGCGAAGAAACGAATGGGGTGAACACCCCATAAACTTCAAAAGACCGAAACCGGATCGTCCTCGGCTTGGACACCGCCCCGGAGAACAGCGATTTGCTGCGCCTTGAAACGAAAGCGGTGGGGACCACCGCAGTCCACGACGCTGGCGCGTTTTCTAATGGCCTCCGAACCTCGCGCAGCAGTCTTGGACTGCGCCAGCGCCTCTGGCGCTTTTCCTCCGCGAACCCGCCAAAGGTGACGGAAAAGCTGCTCGCTGCTGCGCGCCGCTTGCGGCCTGCCGGAAAGCGAACCGCTCTGGCGCCGCCGGACGCGGCTTCTTCGTCCGCGATCGGCCGGAGTGCGCCCGTCCCCAGGCGCAGCAACGTGGCCAGGCAAGCCGTAATCAGATTGAGCAGAGCGCGCAGCAGTTAGGACATTGCAGTGGCCGGGGACGGCCGCACTCCGCCGTCATCGCCCTCGGCGGCGTGGGCGTAGCGGCGTCTCGGCAGAGCGCCGCCATCTGAAAGTAAGCGGAAACATTTGCGGCGGTCTGCCGACGCGCCGCTACGAAGTAGAAGAATCATCCGCCGCCCCTTGAAAATTGGTGCGACCGGATTTGCCGGACGGGCATTTATTTTCCGGCGAGTGAAGTTTTTGGCGAAGGCAGACGGAGCGTCCGGCCCGCCACCATGAACTCGCCTTCGCCCTGATGATGAATCGTCCGGAGCCGTTTCCGCGCCGGGTCAATCCACGCCTGGACGACCTCCAGAATGAAGAAGTTATATTTGGCGACGAGTTTCGCATCCCTGACCTTGCATTCCAGGCTGGCATAACATTCGGCGATGAGCGGAGCTTTGACGCATGCGGCGGCCACGGGCGTGAGGCCAAAGGCCTTGAACTTGTCCACGCTCCGGCCCGAAGTGTTCCCGCAGGCCACCACCGTTTCCGCCAGTTCCACCGTGGGGATGTTGATCACGCATTCCCGGGACGACTTGAGGCTGGCAAACGAGTGGTTCCGGTTGCTGACCACGCAACCCACGAGCGGCGGCGTGAACTCCATCATCAGATGCCACGACATGGGCATGACGTTAGCCCGCTCCGCACGGGCGGTGGTGAGCAGCACGACCGGGCCGGGTTCCAGCAGCCGATAGACTTCGGACAGGGGAAAGCTGGTTTTCTTCATCTGGTATCAGAAGATGCCGCTCCTGACGGAGCTTGAAAATCTATTTTTGATCGGATGCAACAGAGCTGTCGCGCCGAAGGCCTAGCGGACATTGCTGCTGGCGTTGCGTTGATTTCGGCTCCTCCCCATGAACCTCGTAGCAGTCCCGCAAAGCGGGATGAGTCCGCTCCATCTTATCCAGGGCAATGTCAGAGCCGACTCACGCCGGCTGCTGCGGTTCAGGAGTTAACTGTCCCGCTTTTGACTGGCTTGATGCATCTGATCTTGCTCCGCCCCTTCGATGCCTTCATCCGTCAGTCTCTCATTGTCGCTCCGGCCTTCATCATCCTCGTCAGCACTGGGGGCCGACGGCACTTTGTGGCCGGTTGAGCCGGGCACCGGATCCCAGCGTTCGGATTCAGGCGCGGATTCAAGGACCGCCTCTTTCGGATCCATATCCGGTTCGCCGGTTAATTCCCGTTTGGCCTGTTCCCAGTCGGATTGTGATGTTTCATTCGCGGTACGGCCATTGATGACCGCCAGTTCAATCGCGCGCTTCTGCAACATCTTGCGGGTCACCGTGCCGATGCCGGCGGAATTTTCCGTCAAGGCGCCTTCCTTAAGTGGATTTGTTTTCATGGTTTTGATTCACCGCATATGCGGAAAAATGTTTGTGAGTTGTGCGTCGTCTTCATTTGCCGCGTGCCACGGTCCTCCCGCGTGTCGCGGGATTTGGAAAAAATGTTGTCCCGCTTTTGAGATTTTAACTCAGGGGTGGTTGCTTTGGGATTCTGCCGCAAGCGATGAAGAATTTTTTGGAAAGCCGGAGTCTGAAGTCTTTTCGCCGGTTGGGTCACAGATGTTTTGGTTTTCAAGAGCAACAGTATCACCCGGCAAACGGGCAGGCGCCATGGGGTGTAACCCTACCCCACTTCCACGAATCCAGTTCCGTCGGGCCGGCGGGAATGATCAAAATATTCGGATGGGGAGTTTCAGGCTGGCCAGCGCCGGGGGCACGGCGAAGATCCTGCGCAAGGCCAGGTGGGTTGGGAGGAAGGCAACGAGCCACAAAACGCCAAACCACAGCACGACATAGAGGTTTTGGTTTACCCACGTTTGCGGCTGCCGGTCGTTGAATCCGTAAATATAATTAATGTTGACGGGGATGTTGGCGTTGGCTGGATGGGCGCCGGCGGGCGGAGTAAAAAAATAGCAGACGAGCAACAACCCGGCGGCCAGAACGGTCCAGGCAGCCAGGGCGCGTTTGTCAAAGCCCAGGCGGACCAGCAGCCAGACGAGCAGCAGGGGCAGCCAGCCATGAAAAAGTGAAAGCCCGCGGGTGAAAAGCGAAAGCTGGTGATCAAACATGTAGCTGGTCAGGTTCAGAAAGTGAAAGCCCAGGAAGTTGCTGCCGAAGTCCATGAGCCAGAGGCATTGCGGAAGCAGAATGCCCACGGCGCACATGCTGATGAGCAGGGAACTTTCCAACCACATGCCCGCCACCGTGAGAATGAGGGCGGCATCGCAGAACCATAAAAAGTTCGTGGGTCCATACGTGTGCAGATAAATGGGAACGAGGACGGCGAGGAAGGCGGTGCCGGCCACTTTGGCGGCCAATGGAATTTTGGAGTGGGACATTTTCAAACGGGGCTGCCATTACTCACCACGAACGCCAGCTACCGTACGATGACTTCCGGCGGGCGCACGACTACTTCCGGGACGCGCACAACCACTGCCGGAGGTCCGACTACGACTGCGTCATGATGTTCGTATCTCGCGTGTCCGCGCCCTCCGCCTTCCGGGAAAATGCATCCGGTGGTGGGGAGGAGTGCGAGCAAGCCGGTTAAGAACAGGATTTTTTTCATATTTGGATTGTATCGTCTTCTACCAGACTTTACGCAATGGGCAGAGACTTCTCTATGGGGTATAACCCTACGTGCTGGCGGAGGCGACGGGTGGGGGAGCTTCCGGATTCACGGGCGCAAATCCTTCGGTGGTTCTTCCGGTTTGGGATCGGGTGGTCTCATGGGCGTCAGCGCCGCCAGAATGGCCTTTTGCACCGTCGGATTGGAAAGATTTCCCAGGTGACCGCCTTGTGGGAAGACGGTTAATTGTTCCGGACCAAACGTGGCATGGAGCCAGGCCAGATCCTCGTCCGCCAGGAGAAAATCGTTTTGATTGACGATGACGCGGATGTCGGGGTTGGTGCGCAGACCGGCGTCATACGTCCGTAAATCACCGGCTTTTTCCATCGTTTCCGCCACCGGCGGGGCCAGTCCCTGGGTCTGATAATACGGAATCGCAAACTTCTCAAAATAATCCTCATAGGAATACTGAAGAATTTCCCGATACACCGGCTCGCGCCGCCAATGCCAGATTGGGTGGTGCAGGACTTCCAGATTATCCCGCCGCTGGCTGCTGAAAATAATATCCCGCAGCATGAATCGAAACGTCAAGCCGATGAGAAACTTGGATTCAATGGCATCGAAGGGCAGGGAGGTTTGCGGTGTGAGGGTGCTCCTGCTCAACGCGGCCACCTTCAAAAAAGTGTTTTCGATGTTGTCGGTCCGGTTGGTATCCGGCCACTTCAAGGGTGCCCGGTAAAATTCGTCCAGCTTGGAAATTCCATACGCCATGCGAACGGGGGTGTTAATGGCGACGTAACGGTCAAATTTAATCAACGGGAGCTGATTCGTGACGGGCGCAATGTTCACCTCTTTCACGCCCTGTTTCCCCTCCAGAAATCGGAGAACCCGCTCCTTCGTCACGACGCAATACTGATTCGTTGGTCCGGTGGCCGCGACGAACAGGGATTCGAATGCGCCCATGGAATAACCCATCAGCGCCCGGTTGCCCAACCGGTTCGGATATGACGCGTGCAGGCGGCGATCAATTTTCGTCAACGCGACGTGCACATCGCGACCGTCCACGGGCAGATACGCCGGCATCGCTGCGGTCGAGGCATTTTCCATGAACTCGAAGTTGAACGGGCTGCTGACGACCACGGCGGAGAAGCCGTTGTCATAAACCAGTTCGGCCAGGGCGATGGAGGTCTCAGCCAGCCGATGTGAGCCCAGCCCGGGAACGATGTAAACCACGTTCGCCTTGCCCGGCTGCAACCAGAACGTGAATTTTAATTTCCTGCCCGTGGACGGAATCAGCACGGACCGGGTCTTGCCGTGGCCGGGGAATTCAGGATCTTTAAAGGTGAAGAAGACGGATTCGAGGGTTTCCAGCGAGGCCGGATCTTGTTTTCCCTTCACCTGGAAATTCGCCACCCGGTTTGCCCGCACGAATGTCCAGGCGTATTGAACCTCGGAATACGGATCCATTTCGGTCCGGCTGAAGCGCACATATTCGTCCACGGAATCGGTAAGATCGTTATACATGACCGCGTAGGCGAAATAGGAGTAGGGACCGAGATAGGTCAGCGGATTCGCCACGACTAATTTATAGGGAGCGATATAGATCAACGGATTAGCCGCCGTATCGGCGGCCAGACCGACGGTATCCCGTTCGTTGCTTGGGCCATAAAGCGGCAACATTAAAAAAAGCTGCGGCTTCCAGCCCCATTGGCCGAAGGTCTGGCCAAAATCCGCGTCCGATTTCGCAATCTTCCATCGGGTGGCCACATCCCAGAACCCGGCGACGCCGACGGTGGTGTTGCAAACAAACCGGTAGGATTCGTCGCGCGCGCCACTCCACTTTGCCTGCAGCAGATTGTTGATCAATCGTCCCGGGTAAGTGAGGTTCCGGCCAAAATTTCCGATTCCGGTCCGGACCGGTTTCACGACGACAAACCGATAAACCTTGCTCGTCGGCTTGATGACATCGGTCATCAGCCCCACGTTAAAGGCCCACAACACCCGGTTCAACGGTTCGATGGGGTCGGGGACGGATTGGGGGAGAACAACCGTTTCCGCCTCCGTCTGACTTTGGCGCGACAAATCCGTAGCCGGTGAATTGGTGAAGCCAACGGCGGTCTCCTGCGCGCGGGCGAACAGGGGGAGGCACAACCACAGGACCACCAGAGCCAAAGTCTGAATTCTCCGGTGGGATTCCATTCTCATTACGCGAAACGGCCTTGATTTGGGGTGGAAAGCAAAAGATTTTACCCGGATTTGCGGCGGAAGCTCGAGCGGTCATCTGCTTCCAGCCAGTCGAATGTGGTATTCATCTGCGGGTTCAGTCCAAGCCGGGAGCAGTCCTCGATGAAGTAGGCGCGCTTTTCCGGATTCTTCATCAGGCTGCCGGCTTCCATTTCATCGGACCAGGCTTTGATTTCAACCGGCGTTTTGGCCGTGCCGTTGGCCTGCAGCCAGACGCCGACGTCTTCATAATCTTTCGACGTCTGAACGGCTGCCTTGAATTCGTCGCCTGTGATGCCCTTGAAACCAAAGAGCAGGTTGTCCAGCGGACAATCGTAATGATATTCGCCGGGCGTTCCCGCCAGACTGGCGCGGCATTTGTCAACGGCGCGGCGGGCGATCACGAATCCGGCGATGCGATCGCGCGGGCTGTGCGGAGCTTGTTTGGCCAGGTCTCGGGCGATGATGGGGGTGTTCATATTGTTTAACTTACTTGGTTTGGTTTTGGCTTGGAATCTGTGCCGACCACGACTCTAAAAACTTGGAGAAGACCAGATCGCATTGCCGGGCAAGGGAGAAATCTTTTTCGGTGATTCCTCCTTCAGCGTGCGTGGTGAGCGTCAATTTCACCCGGTCAAAACGAATGTCAATATCCGGATGATGATTGATTTTTTGAGCTCGTTTGGCGATTCGACGCACAAAAGCCATGCTCATCAGGAATCCCTCAAACTTGAATATGCGGCAAATGGTTTGCGCGCGTTTCGACCAGCCCGGAATGGCTTTTAAGCGAAGGCTGATTTCCTTGGGGGTTAAGGCTGGCATAATTTTAAACTGCGGTTTTTCCTGTGCATCCGTGGGATCACGGTGGTCACGGTTCAATTCGCCGACGGATCATTCGCTGCATGAACATGATTTTCGTGCCATTGATTTTTCGGATCCTCCAGAATGGTGAGTTGATGGGGTGTCAGCAGCGGCTTGATTTGATTGACGGCGGTCACCCGGTAGGGCTGGAGACCGGCCCAAACCTCTTGCATTTGTCTGCGTGCTGCCTGAATTTGCGCCGTATCCTTTGATGCGCGCGCCTGACGATTTGCTTCCAGGGCAGCATCAATCCGTGGCTGGTTGGCTGTCTGGTATTGTTTGCTTGTTTTGGCGAAATCGTCCTCGATTGGCTTCAGCTCGGCTTTCTGCTCGTCAGTAAGGTTCAACTTCCACTCGACATTGGGTGGAAGGAGACGCTGTTCGCCTGAAAACTGGTCATTTTCCAATGCGCCCAATTGTTTCGAGGCTGGAATGCCGGTGTCTTGCGCCAGCAATGCGGGCGCGGCCTGCAGCAGTGAACCGCTGACTACAAGCAGGATGAATTTGGTTTTCATATGTTTCTGTTTTTTTTGGACTGGTTTATTTTGTGGCCTGGGAATGGGCTTCCACAAACCAAAGCCACTTGTCTATGCCGCGCGAAACCTCGGTGAACAGATCCGCCGTGTCGGCGTCATCCAGTTCGCCCGCTTCGTTGATTGTGCGGCGGGCTTCCTGACCGAAGGTGGAAAGCGCCCGGGCAACGGCTTCGACATGAGCCATGCCATCCGCGATCATGAGCGGATACTCTTCAAGTTGCGAGCGGGATGCGGCCACGCGCGCCGTGCCCTCGGCGATGCCGCCCAGTTGCACGATGCGTTCGGCAATCATGTCCACGTACGACTCCACGGCTTCGTTCACCTTGTCAAAGAGTTCGTGCAAGCCGATGAAGCTGGGGCCTTTCACGTTCCAATGCGCCTGCTTCATCTGCGTCTGTAGATCCACCGCAGACGCCAGCCGCTGGTTCATGAGCGCGTTCAGCTCCGACCGGCGCTTGAGCGAGATGTCGTTTTCGGTTTCATATATTTTGGGGGCTTCCGCGAGTGTGCTGTTCAAGGCCTTCATAAAATTGTAATTCGTTTTTTGTCTGGCGATTGGTTTTGTTTAAGTCTGGTTATGAAACCCATGCATCCGGGTGAGCTTGCGTTCCGCGAGCAATTGCGCCTCGGCCTCCAGCCAATGCTGCACCTCGTGTCCGGGCAGTGAACCCTGATTGACATAACTGAAGTATGCCTTTCGGGCGACCTCATCCGGCGAGGGCGCAAAATCAGCTTCGCCTGGGTTTAAGTCCGCAACCGCAGTTGGCCGGGAAGCGCCGGCAGGCTTTTCGTTTTGGTCTGGGGATATTTTGTTGTGTCTCATACGACCAGCATAGACTGTGCGACAGCGCGTTCGCTATGGGGTGTTTGCCCCATTTACCAAGCTGGTCAATTTCCAGTCCGGGCTGCCTCGCTGCCAGCCGATTAGTTCATCAGGATGATTTTCAAGGCGTGTTGCGTCCGGCGGCAGGTAAACCTGCACGACCCCGGCCGGCTTGTTCACGACGGGTCGATGAAACCGGAATCCTGGTGGGTGAGCCGTTGTGATCCTGGCGCCAGACATGCGAGGCCACCGGCAGTTCAACGGGGCGATCTTCCGCCGCTTTTCACAACGGCTGTGTAGGTTGTCGCCGGTGCCAGAAGGAAAGTGGGGGTCAGAACCGGCGCGAGCGTGGAAGCGATGTAGGACAACAAGACAGAAATCACGTTGCCGGAGGCATTAAGCAGGACAAATGTGTTTGGGTTGACGGTCGACGCACTCATCACTTCGCTGGAGGTGAGACTGATATCCGGGGCCCGGTTGGCGTCCGTTACGCCGGCCCGGGGCAGAATCGCTGTAATATTCAGCGGCGCAACATTCGATATGATGCTGATTGAGTAATTGCCTGTAAGAGCTGGGAAAAAGACATACTGCATGCCTTTGATTTTGTTCAATGAACAACCAATTGGATTACCATCGTGGGCGATATTAGTCACCCTGTAGCCTACCGGTATCGGGACCATGCCTTGCAGGCCCCTGGCGCCTGCACTCGCAGTGATCGTAAAGCTCAAAGTGTTGTTGGTCCAGCCGACGGAGTCGAAGGTGGAATCATTGCGGGCATCCAGCCAGGTCAACAATTGACGGGCGGCGATCACGGGCACTCCCCGATTGACAGCGGAGTTGACGATCGCGTCCGATTCCGGAGAGTTCACGGAGTCGGTATGCATGTTGGCCACGAAGGCGCCGTAATATCCTTCCGGTCCCAACGCCCTGTCCAGCAGAGTATCCACGGTGTACGGAAAGCTTTGGCCCGATTCATCGGTCATCTGGGTGGCTGCCTGATATACGTCAATGAGGCTTCCGTTGGTTTTGGCGAACCGCATTGGCATGCCCGAGCCGGTGAAAAGGCCGGGCCGGTCAAGGACCCATTTGGGAGGCCAGAAATAATAGCTCGTGTCGAGTCGAATGCCCAGTCGCAGCTCCTCTTCGGGCAAGGTGGTATAGCTGCTCCAGGCGACGCAGTGAATCCGGTGTGTTGCGACGGGGGGAAGACTCGGGAACGTGTTGGTGAATCGACCAAGTTGATTAGTGAACAGCATGTGCAGTGAATCTGGAGTGTAGTCGGCACAGCCGGTGTTCAAGTGCAGGCTGATCTCGAAGCCGGCCGCGTTATAGGCGGCGGCTTGGGCGTCGGTCAAAGGGGTGTCGGGGAAAAGGTATGAAGTGCTGCGGATGGCTTGCCAGTCGTCCACCGAGGCGTGGGCGGGGCTAAGGGCGATGTATCGATCGAAGCGTCCAGCGGTACCCCCGGTGGCGTGATCGTCACCGGTCATGACCACCACGGCCTTGAAGCCGTAAGGGAAGTACCAGAATCGGGGCAGCAGTTTCCTGTTGGATTCCATCGAAAGGATCATGTTGGCCAAGAGCCGCTGCTGCTCATCGGCTTGCGGAATGGCCACCTTGTTTAGATCGACGTAGTCTGGCTGCGGATCGAGACGGGCGGCCCCGTAGAAGAGGTCGTCGGGGCGGATTGGTGTGATGTCGTCGCGTTCCTGACCTGACCAGGCTGGGTTCCCCTGACGGGTAAAGACGATGGATCGGGCCAGATCAAAGATGAAGGCGGCGGCCTGCCCGCCATTGGGGCCGACGTTTCGCAGCGTTACCGCAGGGTTGGCTGTGGCGGAGAGGGCGTTGGAATAGAGGGTGGCCACGCTGGAAGCACCGCTCAAAGTGTAACGGTGGGCCGTTCCGTGAAATTGCATCGTCTGGTCCACAATTCCAATCCCCGGACCATCCGCCGTGTTTACCAGCAGATAACCTTCGGACAGCGTGGAGCCTGCATCGGTGAGTCCAAGAAGACCGGCCAGTTGTTTGTCCGGGCGCATCGCGATGAGTTTTCCACCGGCATTGACCCAATCGCTGAGGTCATTGACTTGCACAGGTGTGAGCGCTGATTCGCCGAGGATCACCATGTCATAGGGTGCGAGTGAGTCATAGGAAATGGTGGAAACGTTCGCTTGGGTAAACTCATTCAATCCTTCGGTCAAAAGGATCTCCGAGTAGTATTGGCTAAAAGGGTTGGCTGCGTTTGTGAGAACGAGGATGGGGTGAGTGGACACAGCTTGGGCCGGGAAACCGCACGCGCACAGCCCTGCCAGAACGAACAAGGACGACAAGTGCGTCCGCCAATTATGCTTTTTGATGAGACCCATAGTGTTCCTTTCGATGCCCGGCAAGGTTACTGCGGCAGCGCTCCATCATATGGGGTTTCTGCATTTTCAAGGAGTTTTGGCTCATTCATGTCATACATACAAGCGTGAAGAGTGTGGGGTGGATAGGGGGGCATGAGGTCAGGACATCGCTGAGAGTTGATAGGGCATGGCCGGTTCCAGGATGGGTGCATTCAATCGTTGCCATTCCCCCGGTCGGGAAAGATTGACTGAGGCACCGTTTCGTTTCAGCGATTGGGAAGACGCCTCCAATATGCGAACCAGTTCAAGGCCTTGTCTGCCATCCGTCAAGGGTGTTGTCCCCTGATTTATGCAATCCAGAAAATGCTGGCATTCGATTTTTAACGGCTCCTCCTGTTTGATATAAGGAACATGGACATCTCCATAATGATAAGCATAATGAAATTCCGCAAAGGTGTCATTGTGCGGCGGCCTTTCAACCCGCATATCGAAGACCCTGATTTTCTCAAGCTGTGAAACGTCGTCATAGAAGATCATTTGTTTGCTGCCGACAATGGTCATTTCCCTGATTTTTCTCGGGTCGAGCCAGCTGCTATGAATGATGGCCGAGCGATTTCCTGGAAAATTGAGCCACATGGCCGTCACATCCTCCACCCCGGGCGTGATATGCGCGCTACCCTTGCAGTTGATGGTGACCGCTTCCGTTTCCATGATGTGCAAAATGATCGCAATATCATGGGGTGCCAGGTCCCAGGCAACGTTGATGTCTTTCTGGAAAAGTCCCAGATTCAACCGCCGGGCACAAATGTAACGAATTTCTCCAATGTCGCCGCGCTGCACGATTTCCTTGATTTTCCTGACTGCCGGCGAATAAAGGAAGGTATGCCCCACCATCAGCACCAATCCCTTTTCCTGGGCAATATCAATCAACTCCTCGCACTCCGCGGATGAAGCCGCCATCGGCTTTTCGATGAAGGTGTGCTTGCCGGACAGGAGGCTCGCCTTGGCCATCGGGAAATGTGAATTGACCGACGTGGCGATGATGACCGCGTCGAGGCCGACGCCGTTAAGCATGTGATGGTAATTCAGCTCGCCTTCGACCTCCGGGTAAAGCGATTTAAGATGACCCAAACGATTTTTGCTGACGTCACACATCATTTTCATGCTGCAATCGGGAAGCGACCTGAAATTGCGAACCAGATTGGGTCCCCAATAGCCGCATCCGACAACCCCCACTTTAATTTGTTTTGCCATGTTATAAATTCAATTTTGATTCCTTCATTCGCCAAACGTCTTTGCCATCTCTCGCCTGAACCACACCCACCAGCGCTGCCTTCGCAACGAAATGCGCCCGGGTGGTGCCGCGGGAATGGTTGATTTTCGGGCGAACTGGAGAAAAGGGCGATTTCCTGGCCTGGCGCGTTTCCAGCATTTGAATGATCAAGGCTGGAATTGTCATCAGGATGATTTTCAAATCCCACCCGAGGGTTTTGCTTCTCGCATATTTGATGTCCAAATGAATCATTTCCACGAAGGTGGTCTTGTTTTTTCCGCTCACCTGCCAGAGCCCGGTCAAACCCGGCACGGTTCCAAACCGTTCCTTCTGCCATGGCAGATATTCTTCATACTCGTATGGCAGACAGGGGCGCGGCCCCACCAGGCTCATTTCACCCCGCAACACGTTGAGCAATTGGGGCAGTTCATCCATGCCTGACGCCCGGAGGAACAAGCCAAACGGAATAATCCGGGGATCACCTTGTGAGTCCATTTTCATCATGGGGGTATTGGAATTCATCAGCTGACGCAGGTGTCCCTGATGCGTGGTCGTGCCGGCATTCACAAACATGGTCCGAAACTTGAAACACATAAAGCGCCGGCCCTGATAGCCGATGCGCTCCTGCCTGAATAGAATCAGTCCGCGGGAACCGCTGCGAATCAACAGGGCCAAAAGCAGCGCCAGCGGAATCAGGAATGGCAGGGCCAGCAAGATAAGAAGAACATCCAGTGTGCGTTTCCAGTGCAAGTCGCGAACCGTCTTGGGTGGAGGAGAACACTGCCATCGATCCAGTTCGATTGAAAAATCCATGTTCCGGGTTTCCACGGTTAATAAACCCATGGCCATAACCGATGATGGCATCGTCCGGCCAGACCGGATTTTGCGCCCGATCGGTCCATGCGCTCTTCAAGAAATAAATTTTTAAACGGGTTCATGGAGCTTCGTATAATTTTTCGTGGTCTGGCTAAAATGACTGCTTCCATTTGGAAAGAATCTTCTGTTGCCAACGGCCGGAGAATAAATTGGACAAGCCCGCGGGCGCTATGGGGTGTTTCCCTACCAGGAATTTGATGAATTTCGCATCCGATGCTTAAAGCGGAGTTTCAGACCGGGAGCGCAATGCCTGCGCCGGAGAACACCACAACTCAACCGGCTTTCAGGTTTCTGGCGTGCGGGAAGGTGAATGCCGGAGCTTCTGACGCGAGAGCAAGACCGAAATTGAGCATCGCTTCGTTGCCGGCGGGCTCCACGGCGATCGGCTTGAGAAACAGGTTCGCCGTGGTCGCCTTCAGGCCACCCATGAGGTTTTGCCAAAAATTGTCGCCGGCTTCCTTCCGTTTCACCGACGCCACCGTAATATCCATTTTGGTCGGACCCGGCTGTCTTCGAAAAACCAGGGTGTTGACGCGGGCGACCTTTTCATTGCGGAGCCGGATGGCGCCGTCGAGGTACCGGACGTCATAGAGACCAATGGTCACCAGGCTTGGCCGTCCGCGGCCATTGAATCGCAACCGAACTTCAGTGACGGTCGGAACGCGACCGGTCATCGTCCCCTCCACCTGAATGTTGACGCTGCCTGCCCCTTCGACGTTGATGGAACCGAGCTGGTGGTCGAGCACACCGCCTTTTTTGAGATCCTGCTCGTGCCGCCGGACTTTGTCCGTGTGGTCAAAAACGTCCTGTTGATTGCCTTCGCCGACAAACTCAAATTCGCAGGTCACCAGGAAGGTCCGATCGGTGAAAGACCGCGTGGCGGACACCATCCGCGCGCGCTGCGTGTTGCCGGGACTCTTGACGACGGAAACCGGCTCCAGTGAGATCAGCGGCACGAAATACATGAATTCGGCAACTGAATTTCCGGCGGATTCGGCGTGACCAAAGTCCAGGTGTAAGGTTGGCCCGGCGGATTCGGACGCCGGGTTGGCCTCGCGTTTGTCCGTAAGTGGCAACAAGGGCGCACCTGCCAGGCGCGAGGCCGGAATGAAACATCCAATCAGCAACACCAGACCGAGCATGGTCGCGGTGAAACCTGGTGGTCTTGAGCCGCCTCCAACCCTGCAAGCCTCCGGCTCTGTCGGAGGCCGCTGACTGGAGGTTTTCATCAACTGATTCTACCTTTGGTAATGGCGTCTAAATTGATTTTGTTTGGCGGCGTCAATCAACGGCGCCGACCGGAGCCGGATGGTATCCGGGACTTTTCTCGACGGCTTCCTTGGTTAAATTCACGAACACTGCGGAGTCATCGTAACTGATCCGGTCAACTTTGCTCACCGGAATCAGCACCTCGTTGCCAGTGAACCGGTGCCCGGTTTTGATGACCAGTTGCTGGATCGCCCAGCGCTTGTCGTCCATAATAAAATCGCAGACGTAGCCAATGATGCCGTCAGTGGCCTGAAGGTGGTAGCCGCTCACCGCTTGCGTGCTCCGCAGATGCGCTTCGGCGCGTTTGGGCCGCAGGCCATTTGCAGCGGCGGATTCGCCCGGCAGAGTTTTTGCGGGCTTTTCCAAAATCGAAACGCCGCTCTCGCCCCACATCCCGTCCCCCAGCCAGTAGGCCGGCCAGCCATAATAGCGGTGATACTCCTCTTCATGTTGTCGCGTCACCGGCTTGTGCGACTCAATCGTCGGACTGTCCTCAATCTTTTTCCGGGTCAGTTTTACGCGCAGGACGTTTCCGGCGTGATGGAGACCGCCGATGGCATGGGGCGAGAGCAGCACCTGTCGCCCCGGCAACCAGTTTCCCGTGTCCGCGACCACATAACGAACCGCCCAGGTCTGATCGTCAAAATAAAAGTCCTTCACGTGGCCGATGTCGCCATCCGACGCCCCGAGTTTGCTTCCGTGTAATTGCTTGATGCTTTGCAACATATTTTTGTCTTTCGTTAAGAATGCGTGGGCCGCCACTCAGAACCCTGACCTGCCGGCATTCGATCCGTTCAACTGCCAGCCCCTGCTGCCGATGGCGTTCAGCCGTCCTGCTCAAATTCTGCCCAGCAAAACGAGGGCGAGCAGAATAACGACCAACAAGCCCAGTCCGCTGCTCGGGTAATAACCCCAGTTCCGGCTGTGCGGCCACGCAGGGAATGCGCCGATCAACATCAGAATGAGCACAATCAATAGAATAGTTCCTAACATAATGTTCCTTTCAATGGGCGAACGTGGTTCGCCCGGTTATCTTCCCTTATTTTGCCCGTGATCATCTTGCTGATCACCCTTTCGATTTTGACCCTGGCTCGATGCGGACGGCTTCCAGTTTTTCGGATACTGCTTGACCACGGCGGCGTGGTGCTGGGCCGGGGAGTCGTGGAAATCCATCTTCACGGACGGCGAGGAATGCACTACGTCGGCCGATACCCCTCGCGGTGCCGGGTGCGCCACCCACGAAGAGCCTTCCCGATCATACCATCGGTGCGAACGGCTGCCGTAATACATCTGATAGCCGGGGTAATACACGTAATCATCCTGTCCCACAAACCCGGCGTCCACCTGCACCGACGGCTCCACATACACCCCGGCGCGCGGCCCCTCTACGTAACCCACGCATCCGGTCAGCGTTGCCAACAGCACAGCGCCCAATACGAATCCGGCCTTGTCGGCTTTGAAGAAAAGTTCTCGGTTGTTCATGGAATGAGAATAATCCAAAAGCAGGCAGGCGCCATGGGGTGTTACCCTACCCGCGGATTTTATGAATTAAATTCCGTCCCGGCCCCGACCTTGTGAGCGGAACGCCTGCCAGACGGTGGAGATCAGTCCTGCGCCTTTGAGAAGGGTTTGCAGCCAGGAGGGTTTCCCGGCAGCGGGCGCGGATTTTTTGCGCTGGAAGGACGCAAGGCTGGCAACCAGCGTGGCGGCGGCGGAAGCGACGGAACCGAGGGTTCTGGCCCGGTCGGCGGCGGAGCGAACTCCGTCCGCCACCGCCTGCCATTCCTGAACCAGCTGGGCGCGATTGAGCTCGCTTTCCGCGATCAAAAGTTGTTTCCGCAATTCGAGCGGAGTCACGTGAGATTTTTTTCCAGGCATGCGCGATCCTTTTTGAGCTGGTCGAGGGTGGCCGGAAGATTCTGCCAGTCGCGAAGCATTCCGGTGAGTCGCCGGTAAAGACAAATTCCAGCGGCGGCGTAGAGGCCGGTCAATGCCAGGAGGACGACCACCGGGGAGCAGGCCCACAACCAAACCACGATGGCCGCCGTGAGTGTAATGCCAGTGAGCAAACCGAACGCCGCCACGCCGAGGGCCAAAAGGATGGCGTGCAGGAGACGCTCGCGCGCCTCCTGCACTTCCACCGCCAACAGTTCGAGCCGGTTTTCCCCGATGGTGAACAGTCGCCGCGCCAGGCGCTTCGCCGTCTCGACAAGTTGCCCGACACCGCTGGTGGCTGATTCCATAACGGGTTCAATCGTTATTACGGGAGCACCGGCGGGCGACAAAATAGCCGATGATCGCCCCCACACCGAGGGCGATGCCGATGGCTTGATAGGGATGCTCGTGCACGGCTTCGTCGGTGGCTTTGGCGCCCTCGACCGCCTTGTCCTTGACCCGGACCAAGATTTTCTTGCCGCTTTCCAACGCGGCGGCGAGACGTTTGCGGGCTTCGCCGACTTTTTCTCCGGCCACATCCGCCGTGGCCGCCATCAAGGCGCGCGCATCTTCGGCGAGTGTGCCCATGTCACTGCTGGTTGCTTGTGTTTGTTTGTCCATATTTTTTCTGTGCTTTCTATTTGGTTGCGTTTTTCAGTGGTAAATGTTCCGCGTCGGCGAGATGGGCTGCTTCCGGCGAGCTGGCCACCTTCAAGATCGAGTTTCTCCCGCCAAACGGGTTGGGCACGGTTTCCCTGGCGAGCGGGTCGGGCATCCATTGGCCGTCCACCACCAGGCAGTATTCGTAGGTGCCGGGTGCCAGATTCGTTTCCTTCCACCAGTGACCGACACCGGAGGAATGCAGGGTCTTGGCTTCGGGCTGCCACTGGTTGAAAGTTCCCGCGACACAAACGGTGGTGGCCGTGGGATGAGTGAATTCAAAGCGAACGGGCACCAGTTGCGAACCGGCGTTGTCGTGATTGTGATTGTGTTTCATGGTTGGTGATTCATCGGGACGGTTGACCTTCGATTTCGGGAAAATACTCGTTGCACATCACCACAAAGTACGGAGAAACCTCGCGGGCGCCATGGGGTGTTACCCTACCCGTGGACACTTCGAATTAAATTCCAGCGCGGCAGCAATCCGGAG
>Ga0265338_10004398_pt1 | contig 19064 bp, 20 predicted proteins | sample 42126metaG_FD_193579 | JGI IMG/M metagenome (GOLD analysis project Ga0265338, IMG submission 193579) | Rhizosphere microbial communities from Carex aquatilis grown in University of Washington, Seatle, WA, United States - 4-21-26 metaG | ecosystem: Host-associated > Plants > Roots > Rhizosphere...
GCTCGCCATCCGGACGGCTTAGTTGCCGGTCTTGGCCGGAGTCTTGGCGGCGTCGGCGGCGGGCGCAGTCTTGGCGGCATCAGCCGGCGTGGCGCCGGGCTTGGCTGCGGCATCGGCCGGTGCGGCGGCAGCGGCCGGCGCGGCCGCGGGCTTGGGCGCTGGGATCGCGGCCGGCGCATCGGCATTGGTGCGCAGGAAAGCGATCAGGTTGACGCGGTCGTCAGCCTTGGAAATGCCGGCAAAGCTCATCTTGGTCCCGGTGATATAGGCGCCCGGCGATTTCAGGAACTTGAACAGCTCGTCATAGGTCCAGGTGCCACCCTTGGCCTTCATCGCGCCGGAATAGGAGAAGCCGGCGATGGACGCGCGCGGGCGGTCCACCACGCCAAACAGCGGCGGGCCGATCTTGGTGGTCTTGGCGCTGCTCAGGTCGTGGCAGGCTTCGCACTTGGAAGAGGTCGCCTTGCCGGCCGCAACATCGGCCTTGGCCAGCACCGTGCCCCAGTCGGGCAGGGCTTCCTCGACGGGCGCGGCCGCGCCGCCGCCGGCGGGATTCTCCACTACGCCCTCGACGATGTAGCCGGGCTTGGCCGGCTTTTCTGGCTCATAAATATTCTCGGCCACCACGCGGACCACGAAGATGAAGATCGCCGTGCCCAGGACCGCGCCGATGATCTTGTTCCACTCAAAGGAATCCATTGCGGGCAAGCTCCCCAAAGGCGGCCGGACCGGCGCGCGAGACGAACGAAAAGACCGGGTGTCCCCGGCAAAATACGGGGGGACATTACCCGCCGCCGCCCTCGCGTCATTGCGGCGAAGCGTCGCATAAAAGTCAGGCATTAGAGCAAGTTGGGGTCAAATTGAAGCAGCTGCGTTGCGTTCCGGCGAGGCGATCCGCCAGGAGCCGCGCGAAGGGCGTGTCGGCAATACGGTCGAGCGCGGCGACGCCGCGGGCGTCCGCCGGAACGCAACCCAAAGGGCCGGGGTCTTTTGCGTCGTGGGTTCGTCGAAAGGCTTGCCCGTATCTCCGATACGGGCTGCGCCTTTCTCCTGCCCACGCCACAAAATCCCTCCGGCGCAGCGGTTCAATTTGACCCCAACTTGCTCTTGCTGGCCTTAGCGCAAAACCCGGCCTAAAGAGGCGTGGCAATAAGGAACCGGCTTGGCGCAGCATTTGGCCGCGCGGCCGATAAGACCATGAAGCCCATTCTGTTGATCCCCGCCCGGATGGCCTCCGCCCGGCTGCCGAACAAGCCGCTGGCCGATATCGGCGGTGTGCCCATGATCGTCAGGGTCTGGGCCCGGGCCGTGGCGGCCGGGCTGGGTCCGGTGGTGGTGGCGGCCGGCGAGCCGGAAATCGTGGCGGCGGTCCAAAAGGCGGGTGGCCGGGCGGTGCTGACCGATCCTGAATTGCCCTCGGGTTCGGACCGCATCTGGGCCGCGCTGAACCAGGTGGATCGAGCGAACGACCATGACGTGGTGGTCAATCTGCAGGGCGACCTGCCGGTGCTGGACCCCGATCAACTCAAGACGGTGGTGACGGCGCTGGACAAATCAAGCGCCGACATCGCCACCCTGGCCGCGCCGATCGACAATGAGGCCGATGCGGTGAACCCGGCGGTGGTGAAGGCGGTGGTGGCCTGGGATGCCGATGAAAGGCTGGGCCGGGCGCTGTATTTCACGCGCGCTACCGCGCCGACCGGTGACGGCACGCTCTATCATCATGTCGGGCTTTATGCCTATCGCCGCGAGGCACTGGAAAGCTTCGTCGCCCTGCCGCCATCGCCGCTGGAAGAACGCGAGAAGCTGGAGCAGTTGCGCGCGTTGGAAGCAGGCATGAGCATCTGGGTCGCGCGCGTGGACGAGGCGCCACTGTCCGTGGATACTCCCGCCGACCTCGAAAAAGCCCGCAGGATCCTGTCGTGAGCAAGGCCGTTGAAAGTGCCAAACGCATCGCCTTCCAGGGCGAGCCGGGCGCCTATGCCAATCTGGCGGCGCGCGAAGCGGTGCCGCATGCTGAGGCCATCCCAAAGCCCACATTCGAGGACGCCATCGAAGCGGTGCGCGCTGGGGAAACCGATCTGGTCATCATTCCGGTGGAGAATTCGCTGATCGGCCGCATCGCCGATATTCATCATCTGTTGCCGGATTCGGGCCTGCATATCGTGGCCGAGCATTTCCTGCCCATCCGCCATCAGCTTCTGGGCCTGAAGGATGCGAGCCTGGACGACATCAAAAGCGTCTACAGCCAGGCCCCGGCGCTGGCCCAGTGCCGCACGCTTCTGCGAGAGACGAAGCTGGTGGCGCACAACTGGTACGATACGGCGGGGTCGGCCAAGCATGTGGCGAAGCTGGGCGACAAAAGCGCCGCGGCGATCGCCTCGAGCCTGGCGGCAGAATTTTACGGTCTGAAGATCTTGAAGGCCGATGTGGAAGACGAACATCACAACGCCACGCGCTTTCTGGTGATGTCGCGGCAGGATGAGCGTGCCCCCAACATCGGCAAGGTGGTGACCACCTTCGTCTTCCAAGTGAAAAACATCCCCGCGGCGCTCTACAAGGCGCTGGGCGCGTTCGCCACCAACGGTGTCAACATGACCAAGCTGGAGAGCTATCAGCTGGGCGGGTCTTTCAACGCCACGCAGTTTTACGCGGACATCCAGGGCCATCCGGAATCGCCCAATGTGGCGGCGGCGCTGATGGAGCTGAAATTCCAGACCGCGCGCATGAGCGTGATGGGTGTTTACCCAGCACATCCGTATCGCGAAGATATGCCGTAACGGTTCAGCTCAGCGCGAGCCGCACGGCGGAAACCAGCAGGATCGTGGCTAGCATATAGCGCAGCGCTTTTGCCGGCAGATAGCGGCTGCCCAGCCAGACACCCAGCAAACCGCCCAGGCCCGCGGCCACCGCCCATTGCGGCAAGTCCGGCGGCAACGCCGGATGCGTGAACAAGATGGCGGCGAAGGCCGCGGCGGCGGTATAGAGATTGCTGGTCTGGGCTGCGGCCGCCACGCGCTTGGTCGGCGCCCATCGCAAAAGCAGCATGCTGACGGCGACGAACAGGCCGCCGCCGATGCCGGTGATGCCGGCCAGAAGTCCGCTCACACCCCCGCAGATAATCGCAGGCCCTAGCGGTGGTTTGTCCAGCGCGCGCTGATCAAGGGTTTCCGTCATCCGCGCCGCCCAGGCCATCTGCGCGCCCGCCGCCACAAGGATGATGGTCATGGCGATGCGGAAGATGCCTGGGGGCAGGTTTATCAAACCGCCGATTATCGCGCCGGGTATGCCCAGAAGCGCGAAGGGCGCCCAGTCACGGGCCTTGAGAATTCCCGCGCGATGAAATCCTGCGACACCGATGATGGCGACCAGGGTGGTCAGAGCCAGCGCCGTGGCTTTGATCGCGGCCGGCTGGCAACCGAACACGCTCATGACCGCGACATAGCCCGGCGCGCCGGCCTGGCCGACACTGGCGAATAGCGCGGCCACCAGCGCCAGGCACGCCGTCAGGACAAGGCTCATGCGCCGGCCCAGTCCCGGATCAGATGATGGGCGATGGCGATGGCCATCGGCAGCTTCATCGCGTCTTCGATTCCGTTCGCCAGCCGTGCCCGCACTTCATCCTTGGTGAGCCAGCGCGCATCCTCGATCTCATGGCCATCCGTGCGGAAGTCGGTTGTTTGCGCGTCTGCATAACAGCCCAACATCAGCGATGACGGGAAGGGCCAGGGCTGGGTCGCGTGATAGCGCACGGCGCCGATCTTCAGGTTCACCTCTTCCATCAGCTCGCGCCGCACCGCCTCTTCCATGCTCTCGCCGGGTTCGACGAAGCCGGCAAAGGCCGAATAAAATCCGGGCGGAAAGCGCTTGTTGCGGCCGACCAGGCAGCGATCGCCCAGAAGCGGCAGCATGATCACCACCGGATCGGTGCGGGGAAAATGTTCGGCGCTGCAGGCCGGACACAGGCGGCGATAGCCGCCATCCATCGGCTCCGTCGCATGGCCGCAATTGGGACAGAAGCCGTGCCGCTTGTGCCAGTCGAGCAGCGCCTTGGCCTGGCCAGCAATCGCCGTGTCGCGCGCCGGCAGCACAAAGGCGGCGGCGCGCATTTCCGTGAATGTCCCTTCATCGGGCAGGGGCTCGCTGACACCATCAAGATCAATGGCGAACAGAGGCTGAGTTCCCTCCAGACCCAGAAAGACGCACTGACATGTTTCCCACTCTGCCCGCCAGCCCAGAAACACCACCCGGTCTGCACGCACTAGGGGGCGGTTCTGCCAAAAAGGCAGGAAAAGCCCGGCGATTTTCCGTGCCGCCAGCCAGGCTGGATCGGCGCGTTCCAGGCCGGCGCGGTCTAGCGGATTGCCGGCAAAGGCGATGGGGGTCACGCGCATTCTCTCGACAACTTGCCTTCTTTTCCAGCGCACCGGGCCAAGGTTAGGGCCCGGTTTACGGTGTGCGCGCTATATCGCTAACATGATCCGGGTTTTCGGCTGCATATTCCAGCAGCATGATCTCAGGCTGGTCGTGCTTGCCGCGTTGTTATGCGCGTTGGCCTGTGCCACCGCCCTTTCGATGATCGCCCGCGCCCGCGCCGTGGCATCGGCGCGCGCCCGCATGGCCTGGCTGATCGGCGCCGGCGCGGTGGCCGGTTGTGGCATCTGGGCGACTCACTTTGTCGGCATGCTGGCCTATCAGACCGGCCTGCCCATCGCATTCACACCCGGCCTCACCGTCCTGTCTGCCATCATCGCCATGAGCCTGTGTGGCGTGGGCTTTGCCGTGGCCCTCAGCCGCGCGGGCGGCGCAATCGGTGGCATGATCACGGGCGCAGCGATTTCGGCCATGCATTATACCGGCATGGCGGCGGTCGATCTGCCGGCCCAGGCGGTCTGGGACATGCGGTATGTCCTGGCCTCGGTTTTGATCGGCGTTTCTCTCTCGGGCCTGGCTCTGCACTTCGCGGTCCGCCGCAAGAGCCGCGCCGACTATGTCTGGAGCGCCGGTCTTTTCATCGCCGCCATCGTGGGCATGCATTTCACCGGCATGGCCGCGGTCACTTTTATTCCCGAATATGGCCATCTGATTTCCGGCGCGGTGATGGCGCCTCTGGCTCTGGCGGTCGTGGTTGCGGCCAGCGCCGCCTTCATCGTCGCCCAGGCCCTGATCGTGGCCGTGGTTGACCGCCATCTGGAAACCCGCGCGCGGGGCGAGGCCCAGCGTATGCGCGAACACATCGCCGAGCTCGAGGCCACACAGCTGGCGCTGACCGAAGCGTCCGCCCAGCTCACCCAGGCGCTGGAAGCGGCAAAGGCGGCCAACAAATCCAAGTCCGCCTTCCTGGCTTCGATGAGCCATGAGCTGCGCACGCCGCTCAATGCCGTACTGGGCTTTTCCGAAACCATGCTGAGCGAGCTCCTGGGGCCGCTGGGCGCGCCGCGCTATCGCGAATATTTGGAGAATATCCACAGCAGCGGAGCCCATCTTCTGTCGCTGATCAATGACATCCTGGATATTGCCCGGTTCGATGCCGGTCAGGGTGAATTGGCCGAGGAGATATTCCATCCGGCGATGGAGATCACCGATGCCGAACGCATGATGTCGATTCAGGCGCGAAAGGCGAAAGTGACGCTCGTCGCCGAACTCGCACCGGATATTCCGGCCATCAAGGCCGACCGGCGCCGCATTCGTCAGATTTTGCTGAACCTGCTCTCCAACGCTTTGAAGTTCACACCGGCCGGTGGAACGGTGAGCGTCCGTGCCTATCTCACCACAGACGGGCTGGCGATGCAGGTCACCGATACGGGTATCGGCATTGCGCCGCAGGATTTCTCCAAGGCGCTGGAGCCATTCGGGCAGGTGGATTCGTCCCTGGCGCGCAAATATGAGGGGACGGGTCTGGGCCTGCCGCTCACCCGCCAGATGGTGGAACTGCATGGCGGCAGACTGACCCTGGAAAGTGTCCTGGGACAGGGCACGACCGTTACCGTAATCCTGCCGGCCTCGCGGCTGGCCGCCGCCGAGATGGCGGCCCGATCGGTCGCCTGATCGGCCCTCTGCCGACTCGCAATTTCCCCCGGAAATGCCTATATCCCCGCCTGGAAGTCGGCGGGCGCAGCTCTCGCTAACCTGGTCAGGACCGGAAGGTAGCAGCCATACCGAATCTGCTGCGGGTCGCCGGCTTCCGCCTTACCCACAGCCAAAATCTGTCCCAAGGCAGACGCCTTGCTATAGTCCGCCCATGGCCGAAACCTCCGCCCAGCCCTACCGCGTCCTGGCGCGCAAATATCGCCCCACCGACTTCACCGGCCTGATCGGGCAGGAGGCGCTGGTGCGCACCCTGTCCAATGCCTTCGCCACCGGCCGCATCGCTCATGCCTTCATGCTCACCGGCGTGCGCGGGGTGGGCAAGACCACCACGGCCCGCATCATCGCCCGGGCGCTGAACTGCATCGGGCCGGACGGCAAGCGGACCGAGCCCACCATCCATCCCTGCGGGCAGTGCGAGCCCTGCGTTTCCATCTCGGAATCACGCAATGTGGATGTGCAGGAAATGGACGCGGCCAGCCGCACCGGCATCGACGATGTGCGCGAGATCATCGAGGGCGTGCGCTATGCTCCGGTCGCCGCGCGCTACAAGGTCTATATCATCGACGAAGTGCACATGCTGTCCAAGCAGGCCTTCAACGGGTTGCTCAAGACCCTGGAAGAGCCGCCGCCGCATGTGAAGTTCGTCTTCGCCACCACCGAGATCCGGAAAGTGCCGGTGACGGTGCTGTCCCGCTGCCAGCGCTTCGACTTGCGCCGCATCGACAGCGCCGAGCTCGCCGCCTATCTGGCGACATTGGCCGAAAAAGAGAAAGTAAAGATCGAGGAAGGCGCGCTGGCGCTGATCGCCCGGGCCGCAGAAGGTTCGGCGCGCGATTCATTGTCGCTGCTCGACCAGGCCATTGCGCATGGCGAAGGCGAGCTGATCACCGCCGAAACCGTGCGCCAGATGCTGGGGCTGGCCGATCGCGGCCGGGTGCTGGATATTTTCGAGAAGCTGATGGCCGGCCAAGTCGCCGAGGCCTTGGGCGATGTGCAGGCGCTCTATGACGCCGGCGCCGACCCGCTGGCGGTGATGCAGGACCTACTGGAGACGACGCATTTCCTGACGCGGGTGAAAGTCGCGCCCGCGGCGCAAGGCTTCTTTGACGGCGGTTCGGGCGAAGCCAAGCGCGCCGCCGAACTGGCCGCCAAATTGTCGGTGCCGTCGCTGACGCGGGCCTGGCAGATCCTGCTCAAGGGCCTGTTCGAAGTGCGCGATGCGACCCGGCCGATTTCCGCCTGTGAGATGGCGTTGATCCGCCTGTCCTATGCCGCCGAGCTTCCGCCCACCGACAAGCTGGTGAAAGACCTGCTCGATGGCGGGGCACTGCCCGCGCCGCGCGGCGGCGGTGTGCCTGCGCCTTCCACACCAAGCCGCGGCCCCGTTGCCAGCGGCGCGGCCATGCCGGCGCGAGCCGCACTGCCGGAAGGCGCGCCAACCGCGACCCTCCGCACCCTGGAAGATGTGGTGGCGCTGTGCGAGCCGCGCTCCGAGTTGCGCGTCAATCTGGAGCACAATGTCCATCTGGTGCGGCTGGAGCCGGGCCTGATCGAAATCCGGCCCACCGCGCGCGCGCCGCGCACCCTGGCCAGTGATCTGCAGACCAAGCTCAAAGCCGCCACCGGCACGCCCTGGATGGTGTCCATCGCCTCCTCCGGCGGCGCGCCGACCCTGGCCGAACAGAAACAGGCGGCCAAGACCGCGCGCTTCGAAGCCGTCGCGCAGGAGCCGCTGGTGCGCGCCGTGCTGGATCGTTTTCCCGGCGCCGAAATCGTGGCGGTGCGCGACGTCGTCGCCGATGAAATCGCGCCGGCCATGCCGGATAAAGACGAAGAATGACCACGTTCATCGCTATTCCCGGCGCGCCGCTGCGCCCCGTCGTGGATGTCCGGCTCGCGCTGACGCTGGCCGGCCATGACAGGTTTTAAGGTATGGCGGTTCTCGGCTCCGAGATCGAGCGGCTGATCCAGCTTCTCGCCAAATTGCCGGGCCTTGGGCCCCGCTCGGCGCGGCGCGCGGCCCTGGCGCTGCTCAAGAAGCGTGACACTTTGCTGGAGCCTTTGGCCGACAGTCTGCGCGAGGCGGCCGACGCCATTCTCACCTGCGAGGTTTGCGGCAATCTCGATACCCAGACGCCTTGCGCCCTCTGCAGCGATCCGCGCCGCGATCCGCATGTGCTTTGCGTGGTCGAGGATGTGGCCGATCTGTGGGCGCTGGAGCGGGCCGGCGTTTTCCGCGGCCGCTATCATGTGCTGGGCGGGGCGCTGTCGGCGCTGGATGGCGTCACGCCCGAGCGGTTGAATGTGGGGCGCCTGCTGGAGCGGGTGTCGAACACCGGCAATGGGCAAAGCGTGGATGAAGTGATCCTGGCGATGAACGCCACGGTGGAGGGCCAGACCACCGCCCATTATCTGATGGACCTGTTGGGCGACCGCAAAGTCACGCGGCTTGCCCATGGCGTGCCGGTGGGCGGTGAACTCGACTATCTGGATGAAGGAACGCTGTCAGCGGCCTTCAAGGCGCGCCGCGCGCTTTAATCGCGTGCCGGCCAGCGCTGCGGCACCAGGGAGCCCTCTAATTCAGGCTTTTGGCGGCATCGGGCGGGGCCAGTTCGACCTTTTCGATCTTCTCGCCACGCGACGTGATCTTGCCCGTCGAAATCAGGATGTTCTTGATGTCGGCATCGGCCTGATTGAAGTGGCTTTGCAACTTGAGCACGCGGTCATTCAATAACCGCACATCATTCAGCATCGCACCCACCTCGTTGCGGATCAGGTCGGCCTGCTCGCGCATGCGGGCGTCCTTCATCACCGTCTGGATGGTGTTGATCGCCAGCATCAGGATATTGGGCGAGACCACGATGACATTGGCGCGATGGGCTTTTTGGATCACATCCGCAAAACCGTCATGCAGGTCGGCGTAAAGCGATTCCGACGGCACGAACATGATGGCCGGGGTCTGGACCTCGCCGGGGATCAGATATTTGTCCGCAATATCGGTGACGTGCTTGGAAACGCTGGCGCGCACCTGGGCAAGCGCTGATTTCTTTTCTTCATCCGTAGCGGCGCGGCGCAGCGCGTCAAATGCCTCCAGCGGAAATTTGGAATCAATCACCAGCAGCGCCTTGTTGCCGGGAATGCGGATGATGCAGTCCGGCCGGTTGCGATTGGAAAGCGTGAACTGGAAGTCGTAGAGCGATACCGGCAGGCCATCGCGCACGATCTCTTCCATCTGGGCCTGGCCGAAGGCGCCGCGCGCCTGCTTGTTCGACAATACCTGCTGCAGCGACACGACCTGCCCGGACAAGGCCGAGATATTCTTCTGCGCCTCATCGATCACGGTCAGGCGCTCGCCGATGCCCGCGATGCTGGCGGCCGTCCTGGTGGCGCTATCGGTGAGATTTTCGCCCATCCGCTTTTCCAGGGCCTCCAGCCGCTCGCCCAGGGTGCGGGTCAGGGCTTCCTGCGCCGCCACCGTTTGGGTGAACTGACCGCCGATCTCGCCCTGCTTGGCCAAAAGCGCGTCCAGCCGGGAATCGGGCGCCGCCGGTTCCGGCGCCTTGGCCGGGCGGGCGAAAGCCAAAATCACGGCCGCCAGCACCACCGCCACAGCCAGCACAATCAACGCTAATTCCATGAATCCTTGACCTAAAAGCCAGCCCAAGCTTGACCGCCTGCGGCGCTACGCCTATCTCCAGCCCATGACTGTCCGCCCCATCCTAACCGCCCCCGATCCGCGCCTCCAAGCGGTCTCCACCGATGTGGAGAAGGTGGATGCGGAGATCCGCAAGCTGGTCGACGACATGGCCGAGAGCATGTACGCGGCCGACGGCATTGGCCTGGCCGCCGTGCAGATCGGGGTTCCCAAGCGGGTAATCGTGATCGACCTGGACCAGAAGGAGGGGAAGAAAAATCCCCGCGCCTTCATCAACCCCAAGATCATCTGGGCTTCGGAAGAGATGGCGGTGTTCGAGGAAGGCTGCCTGTCGGTTCCCGAAATCTGGGACGACGTGGAACGCCCCGCCCGCATCAAGGCCGAGTATCTCGATCTTGATGGCAAGAAGGTGGAGCTGGAAGCCGACGGCATGCTGGCCACCTGCCTGCAGCATGAGATGGATCACCTGAACGGGGTGCTGTTCATCGATCATCTGTCGCGCCTGAAGCGCGGCATGGCGATCAAGAAGCTCACCAAAGCCAAAAAGCTCAAAGAGACGGCGTGAGCTAATGCCGCTGCGCCTGGCATTCATGGGCACCCCCGATTTCGCGGTGCCCACCCTTGCCGAGTTGATCGCTCAGGGCCACGACATTGCCGCGGTCTATTCCCAGCCGCCGCGTCCCAAAGGGCGCGGCATGGCTCTGGAGCCTTCGCCGGTGCACCAGTTCGCGCAGAAAGCCGGCTTGGCCGTCCGCCATCCGGTGTCGCTGAAAGGCGAGGCGGAACAGGCGGAATTTGCCGCGCTCGATCTGGATGCCGCCATTGTGGTCGCTTACGGCCTTCTGTTGCCCAAACCGATTCTGGAAGCGCCCCGGCTGGGCTGTTTTAATCTGCATGCCTCCTTGCTGCCGCGCTGGCGTGGCGCCGCGCCCATCCAGCGCGCGGTGATGGCGGGCGACGAGGAAACCGGCGTCATGGTGATGCAGATGGAAGAGGGGCTGGATACCGGCCCCGTGCTGATGGCCGAGCGGGTGAGGATCGGCCGCAAGACCAGCGGCGAGCTGACGGCGGAGCTGTCGCGCCTGGGCGCCGATCTGATGGTGCGGGCGCTGGGCGCCCTGGAGCGCGGCGCGGTCACACCACAGCCACAGACCGAAACCGGCGTCACCTATGCCCGCAAGATCACCAAGGATGAGGCGCGGATAGACTGGTCGAAAAGCGCGGCCGAGATCGACGCGCATATCCGGGGCCTGGCGCCATCGCCCGGCGCCTTCACCGAGGCCAAAGGCGAGCGGCTGAAAGTTCTTTCCGCGCTACCGATCAAGGATTGCGGCGAACCCGGCGAAGTCGTGACCGAAGATCTGACCGTGGCCTGCGGCGAAGGCGCGCTGAAGCTGCTGAAGGTGCAGCGCGCCGGCAAGGGCGCGATGGAAGCGCGCGAGCTTCTGAAAGGCTTTCCGCTGCCGCCCGGCACGCGCTTTTCCTGATGCGCTATCGCCTGACCCTGGAATATGACGGCACGCCTTTTGTCGGCTGGCAGCGCCAGGACAATGGCCCCGCGGTGCAGGGCGCGCTGGAAGCGGCGATCGAGAAACTCTCCGGCGAACGCGTGACGGTGACCGGCGCCGGCCGCACCGACGCCGGCGTCCATGCCCTGGGCCAGGTGGCGCATTTCGATCTGGTCAAAATCTTCGAGCCGGGCAAGGTGCGTGACGCGCTGAACTATCATCTGCGGCCCGATCCGGTCTCGGTGCTGGACGCCGCCGAGGCGGATGGGGAATTTCACGCCCGCTTTTCCGCCACGGCGCGACACTATCTGTTTCGCATTCTCAACCGCCGCAGCCCGCCGGCGCTGGAAGCCGGCAAGGTCTGGCATGTCTCGCCCAGGCTGGACGCAGAGGCCATGCATGCGGCTGCGCAATTCCTGGTCGGTCAGCACGATTTCACAACCTTCCGTGCCGCCGAGTGTCAGGCCCAGTCGCCAGTGAAGACCCTGGACCGGCTGGATGTCAGCCAGCGCGGGGAAGAGATTCATATCGAGGCCAGCGCGAGATCTTTCCTGCATCACCAGATCCGTTCCTTCGCCGGCACCTTGAAGCTGGTGGGGGAAGGCAAGTGGCAGCCGCGCGAGGTGAAGAAGGCTTTAGAGGCGCGCGACCGCGCCGCGTGCGGCCCGGTAGCGCCGCCGGAAGGGCTATACCTGGTGAAAGTGGATTATTGATCCTCACCCTTCGACAAGCTCAGGGTGAGGAAACAACAAAAATCCTCATGCTGAGCCTGTCGAAGCATGAGGACGGGCTATAGGTCGACTAAGGTCACCGCGCCGGGATCGATCGGCTCGCCCAGGAATATCTCGCCCAGATGCGCAAAACGCCCCGGCGCATCGGTGGCCAGAAAGCGTGGCGGTTGCGCCGCACCCACGTTCCGAAGATTCTGGTCTTGCAAGATCTGCTCTACCGCGGCCGCAGTCGTCTGGGCGCTGTCCACCAAGGTGACGCCCGGTCCCGCGACTTTAGCGATGGTCTGTTTCAGCACCGGAAAATGAGTACAGCCCAGCACCAGCCCGCGCGGCCTGGGCACGGTGGCGAGCAGGGGATCCAGATACCGGTGCGCCGTCAGTTCCGCGATCTGGCCATCACGGAGACCTTCTTCCGCCAAGGCCACGAACAGCGGACAGGCCTGCTGCACCACCGGCATTTGCGGCGCGATGTCCTGGATGGCGCGCACATAGGCGCCGCCCTTTACGGTGCCTTCGGTGGCGATGATGGCGATGGGCCCCTCCGGCGCCGCCGCCACCGCTGCTTTCGCGCCCGGTTCGATCACGCCGACCACCGGCAGGGGTGCCAAACTCTCTGTCAAGGTCGGCACGGCGGCGGCGCTGGCAGTGTTGCAGGCCACCACCAGCAGCTTGATGTCATGTTTCATCAGGGCGGCGGAGGCCTGCACCGCATAGCGTGTCACCGTGTCGGCGCTTTTGGTGCCGTAAGGCAGACGCGCGGTATCGCCCAGATAGACCAGCGACTCTTTTGGCAAGCACGCCTTCAGAGCGCGCATGACGGTGAGCCCGCCCATGCCGGAATCGAATATGCCGATGGGTCTAGAATTCAAAGTGGCGGCTTGGCGAAATAGGCCGCCAGCAACACGGCATAGATCTCGGTCAGGGCCGCGATCTCGGTGACCGGCACACATTCATCGGCCTTGTGCATGGTGGTGCCGGCCAACCCCAGCTCCACCACCGGGCAGAAACTCTTGATGAAGCGCGCGTCCGATGTGCCGCCGCTGGTGGAAAAGAACGGCGCCTGGCCGGTGACGCTGGCGACCGTGTCGCTGATCATCTGGGTGAATTTGCCCGGCGCGGTAAGGAAGGAGACGCCGCTGGTCTGGCTGGTGATGTCGATCCGGCAGCCCGATCCCTGGGCGATACGCTGGGCGCGGTCTTCCACCCAATGCAGCAGGCTTTCGGGCGTGTGCTTGTCGTTGAAGCGGATATTGAAGGCGGCGCGCGCTTCGCCGGGGATCACATTGGTGGCGGTGTTGCCCACATCCATGCTGGTGAAGGAAAGAGTCGAGGGATCGAAATGTTCGCTACCCTTGTCCAGCTTGTGCGCGGCGAATTGGGTGACCAGCTCAGCCAGCACCGGAATGGGGTTCTTGGCTTTCTGCGGATAACCGACATGGCCTTGCGCGCCGGTGACGGTAACCTGGAAATTGATCGAGCCGCGGCGGCCGATCTTCAAGGTGTCGCCGGCCCGGCCGACGGCTGTCGGCTCGCCCACGATGCAATGGTCGATCTTCTCGCCGCGGCCCTTCAGCCATTCCAGCATCTTGACCGTGCCGTTGATGGCGGCGCCTTCCTCATCCCCGGTGATCAGAAGGCTGATGGAGCCTTTAAATCCCTCCGGGGGTTTTCCAACGCGCGCCGCCGCGGCGACAAATGCGGCGATGGCCGATTTCATGTCGGCGGCGCCCCGGCCATAGAGCATGCCGTCACGCACCTCGGCGGCGAAGGGGTCGGCGTTCCAGCCCTCGCCCACCGGCACCACATCGGTATGACCGGCAAAGCAGAAATGCGGCGCGGTATCGCCAAGCCGGGCATAGAGATTGTCCACGTCGCCGAACGGCAGGCGATGGGTGACAAAGCCTAGCTCTTTCAGCACCGCTTCCAGCACATCCAGCGCGCCGGCATCCTTCGGGGTCACCGAAGGGCGGCGGATCAGGGCCTGGGCCAAAGCAAGGGCGTCAATAACGACCATCAGTCCCGCAACAGTTCGTTGATCGAAGTTTTGGCGCGAGTCTTTTCGTCCACCCGCTTGACGATCACGGCGCAATACAGATTGGGACCGTTGCCGGATGGCATGGAGCCCGACACCACCACCGAATAAGGCGGAACCTTGCCCAGATGCACCTCGCCGGTGGCGCGGTCCACGATCTTGGTGGAGCCGGAAAGATAGACGCCCATGGAGAGCACGCTGCCTTCGCCCACGATCACGCCTTCGGCGACTTCGGCGCGGGCGCCGATGAAGCAATTGTCCTCGATGATGGTGGGCGAGGCTTGTAGCGGCTCCAGCACACCGCCAAGGCCCGCGCCGCCGGAGATGTGGCAATGCGCGCCCACCTGGGCGCAGGAACCGACCGTGGCCCAGGTATCGATCATCGTGCCTTCGCCGACCCTGGCGCCGACATTGACGAAGCTGGGCATCAAGACCGCGCCCTTGGCGATAAAGGCGGAACGGCGCACCACTGCGCCCGGCACGGCTCTGAAGCCGGCGGCGCGGAATTTCGCCTCGTCCCAGCCCAGGAATTTGGAATCAACCTTGTCCCACCAGACCGCACCATCGGGTGCGCCTTCGATCAGCTTCATGTCATTCAGGCGAAAGGAAAGCAGCACGGCCTTCTTCAGCCATTCATGCACTTTCCATTGGCCGCCAATCTTCTCGGCCACCCGCAAGGCGCCGTTGTCCAGCCCTTCCAGCGCCGCTTCCACGGCATCGCGTTCCGCGCCCTTGGAGGTCACGCTCAATTGTTCGCGCTTTTCCCAGGCCGCTTCGATGGCCGCGCTCAACTCGCTCATGTTCAAATCCTGATCGTATTCAGAAACTGGGTGAGATTGTCAGTCTCATGCTCGATATCGCCAGGGGCGACATCCATCAAGGGGCCGTGCTTGCCCCAGGGGGCGTCGGTCTTCAGCCATACCGTGGTCATGCCCAGGGCCCGGGCTGGTACCAGATTGCGGGCAATGTCGTCAAACATCGCCGCTTCCGGTCCCTCGACCGCGCCGGCCGCCATCACCTGCGTATAAGCCTCCATCATGGGCTTGGGGCTAAAGCCCATGCTGCGAATGTCCCACACCGCATCGAAACTGTCCGCGAGCCCGATGCGGTCCAGAATGCGCGCCGCATGGTTGGCGCAGCCATTGGTAAAGACAAAGCGCCGTCCGGGCAGACGCGCCAGCGCCGCCTTCAAACCGGGATCCGCCCCCAGATCGCCCAGATCGATATCGTGGACATAGGCCAGATACTCTTCGGCATCGCAGTCATGCTCGCGCATCAGCCCGTTCAGGGTGGTGCCATACTGGCGATAGAGATCCTTCTGCACCGTGCGCGCGGCATGCCGGGGCAGATTCAAAAGCCGTTCGACATAGTCGGTCATGCGCGCCTCGATCTGGGCGAAGACACCGTTGTCGGCGCGGTACAGCGTGTTATCCAGGTCGAAAATCCAGCTGCGGACATGGGCGAAATCCGGCCCCGTCAGGGCTTCCTCTTCCGCTTTATGCAGCCTTTCCATGGCGCGAAGATGGCGCGCGGCGCGAGAGCGCGCAAGGACCGTTAACGCGCGTTACCCATGCCTTTTTAAAGCCTGTTAAAGCGCCCCGCGCCAGAATGTGCCCTTCAGGGGACCAGAATGGACCAGCCCACAACTTTGCGCCCTGCGCGGCCGGGTCTCAATCCCCGTGATGCGCTCGACATCCTGGATAATCGCACCCGCCAGCAGATGAAGGGGGGCGCCACCGAACTTGCGGCCCGGACCGATGCGGGTCCTGATGTGCTGCATTATCTCGCCCAGCATGCCGGGCCCGCCGTGCGCGCCGCGGTGGCGGCCAATCCGGCCGCGCCCGCCCACACCAACCGCCTGCTGGCCGATGATGAAGACGAGGATGTGCGCGCCCAGCTGGCGGTGAAGATCGCCCGCCTGATGCCGGGACTGTCGGAACGCGAAAGCTCCCACGTCCTGACCCTGACGATCGAGACCTTGGAATGCCTGGCGCGTGACGCCGCGGTCAAGGTGCGCGCTATTCTGGCGGAAGAAATCAAGTTGCTGGACTGCGTGCCCCATCATGTGGCGCTGACCCTGGCGCGCGATGTCAACGCCATCGTCGCGGTGCCGGTCCTGCAATATTCTCCCCTTCTGTCCGACAGCGATCTGATCGAAATCATTGCCTGCGCCCAGGTGCAGGAGGTTCTGACCGCCATCGCCAGCCGTCAGCCCGTCAGCGACGCTGTGGCCGACAAGCTGGTGCAGAGTCTGGATGTGCCTTCGGTGGCGGCGCTGCTGGTCAACCCGGATGCGACGATCCGCAAAGCGACCATGGACCGCATCATCGAACAGGCCGAAGAGATCAGCGCCTGGCACATGCCGCTGGCGCTTCGGGCCGACCTGTCGGCGCGCGCCATACGCCGCATCGGCTCGTTTGTGGGCGCCTCCATTCTGGAGCGGCTGGCGGCGCGTCACGATCTGTCCGATGCCACCCGCACCCATCTTAATCGCGAGCTGCGCGCAAGGCTGGCGGAAGCGCCGATGGAAGCAGAGGCCGCTTCGCCGGCCGATCGCGTGGCCGAAGCCAAGAAGGACGGCAAGCTGGACGGTGCGTTTGTCGAGCAGGCCGCTCAGAGCGGTCAGCGCGAAGTGGTGGTGATGGCGCTGGCTGAGCTCGCCAATGTCTCCGAACAGTCGGTCAAGAAGATCCTCAATACCGGCAGCGCCAAACCGCTCACCGCGCTGGTCTGGCACGCGCATCTGTCCATGCGGGTGGCGTTCAAGATCCAGACCAGCATCATGAAGCTCTCCAGCCGCGACCTGCTGCCGGCGCGCGGTGGCACCGGCTTTCCGCTGACCAAGGAAGAGATGCGCTGGCATCTCAGCTATTTCGACATCGCGGCCTAGCGTCTGAGGCCTGTCGGGCCAATGTGGGCGATATAGCCGCTCAGGCCCTTTGTCGCGGTGGCGGCAAAACCGGCCTCCGCAAAACCGCGGCTGGCGCAATTCTGATTGCCCTCGATCTCGAACGCCGTGGCGGCGGTGCAGAAACGCTGGCTGCCGGCCACCACGCTGCCACCGCTCTTGTGCTGGGCCAGAAGATAGATGGCGTCGCCGGCGAGCGTTGTGGTCATGGCGCGCGCGCAGGCGCCTGGCGTCACCGTCCACCAGCCGCGTGACACCGTCTTGCCGCCGTCCATCTGTCCCAGCGCAATCATCAGGGCATCGGGACCGTCGTTGCAGACCGTATAGCCCGCCGGCGCGATCTTCTTGCGCGCTTCACTTTCCAAGGCCTGGAACAGCTCGGCATTGCCGGCATTGGGGCCGAACTTCATGCGCTTGCGGAAATCGTTGAGGGCGATACCGGTCGCCTTGTCCGGTTTGCCGTCAATCTGCGCGATCGCGTAGCCATTGTCCTTGAGCAGCCGCTTGACGCCGGCAAGCTGCGCCTCGGTCATGGTCATGGCCGGTTGTTCGTCGAAATTCATCGTCCAGACGCGTTTGCTCTGATTGTCCAGGGTTGCGAAGGGCAATGCGAAGCTGTCGTCGGTGCAGCTGGACTTTGCCGCAGGCTGCTTGAGGGTGAAATTGCCATCCTTGACGCAGACCGGCTGATTTCCACCCCAGGCTCGCGCCGGCCCGGAATGGGCAAGGCTGGAGCGTGCATGAACCAGATAACTCTGGGCTGTCAGGGGTTCCTTGCGCGCAACCTGGCATTCGCCTGGCGCCACGCGCGTCCAGCCGTTGGTTTCGCTGCGCGCGCCTTGGACTGCTGAGGTGGCGGCATAAAGAATGTAGCTGGTGCGGTTGCAGAGGGTGAGCGCCGCCTCAGCCGGGACAGACATCGCCCCCAGAGCCAGCAGTGCCAACAGCAGCCGAAGCATCAGTCCGCGGTGATCAGCGTGCCGGCGCCATGCTCGGTGAAGAGCTCAAGCAACAGCACATGCGGAATGCGGCCGTCCAGGATGACCGCGGCATTGACGCCGCCTTCCACGGCATCGATCGCGGTCTGGATCTTGGGGATCATGCCGCCGGAAATGGTGCCATTGGCGATCAGGCCGCGGGCTTCGCGCACCGACAGCTTGGAGATCACTTTTTTGTCCTGATCCAGCACGCCTTCCACATCGGTCAGCAACACCAGGCGTTCGGCTTTCAGGGCGCCGGCCACCGCGCCCGCCACCGTATCGGCATTGATGTTGTAGGTCTCGCCCTTGCGGCCGACGCCGATGGGCGCGATCACCGGAATGATCTCCGACTTCATGATCGCGTGCAGCACTTCCGGGTTGACGGTCTCCGGCTCGCCGACAAAGCCCAGATCCACCGCCACCCGCTCGCCGGTCTTGGGATCGATCTGGGTCATGGCCACTTTCCGCGCCACCACCAGATTGCCGTCCTTGCCCGACAGGCCCACGGCACGGCCGCCGGCGGCATTGATGCCGGTGACGATCTGCTTGTTGATGGAGCCAGTCAGCACCATCTCGACGACTTCCACCGCGGCCTCGTCGGTGACGCGCAGGCCGTCAATGAAGGTGGAGTTGATGTTCAGCTTCTTGAGCATGGCCCCGATCTGGGGGCCGCCGCCATGCACTACCACCGGATCTATGCCGGTCTGCTTCATCAGCACGATGTCCTGGGAGAAGTCATGGGCGCCGGTGTCGGTCATGGCGTTGCCGCCATACTTCACCACGATGGTCTTCTGGTCGTATTTGAGGATGTAGGGCAGCGCCTCGACCAGCACCCTTCCGGTCTGGCGCCAACGGGCCAGTGTGCGCAGGTTGCGGTCTTCCGGCTCTTCAGTGGTTCCGGCCATGGGGCGCCCAAAGCAAAAAGCCGGGCCTTATAACGCGGCTGGGCGTGAGGCCCAACCCTTTATTGCGGCGGCCTATTCCGCCCCACCTAATCGACAAGCGCGGCAAGATGCGTGCGCAAGGCGGCAATGCCGTCGCCTTTTAGTGCAGAGGTTAACTGAACTTCCGCCAAAGCGGCGGTGTGTCCGGCCGCTTCCTGCCCGGCCGCCGCCAGCGCCTTGGGTTGTTCGGCCACCTTGAGTTCGTCGGCCTTGGTC
>Ga0265338_10004399_pt1 | contig 19062 bp, 25 predicted proteins | sample 42126metaG_FD_193579 | JGI IMG/M metagenome (GOLD analysis project Ga0265338, IMG submission 193579) | Rhizosphere microbial communities from Carex aquatilis grown in University of Washington, Seatle, WA, United States - 4-21-26 metaG | ecosystem: Host-associated > Plants > Roots > Rhizosphere...
CCCGCCGCCGTTGTGAAAACGCACCAGCGTCTTCTTGATCCAATCCGTCCCTTCGCGGCACGGAATACACCATCCGCAGCTCTCGTGTTGATAAAATTTCATCGTCCGCAGCGCGAATTTCACGATGCACTGCGTGTCATCGATCACCACCACACCGCCCGAACCCAGCATGGATCCAGCCTTCGCGACCGAATCGAAATCCATTGCGACATCGACTTCATCCGCCGTGAGACATGGACACGAAGCCCCTCCGGGCACAACCGCTTTCAACTTGCGTCCGTTCGGAATTCCGCCCCCAACCTCGTACAGCATCCTCTTCAGGTTGTAGCCCATGGGCAGTTCGTATACGCCGGGCTTGGCGATGTTGCCGCTCAGGCAGAACAGTCGCGTGCCGCCGTTTTTGGGTGTGCCCAGCTTGGCATACCAGTCCGCGCCGCCCAGAATAATGTGCGGCACGTTCGCCAGCGTCTCCGCATTATTAATGACCGTCGGCCCGCCCCAGAGCCCCACCACCGCCGGGAAGGGAGGCCGGATGCGTGGAATCCCACGCTTGCCTTCGAGCGATTCCATCAGCGCCGACTCTTCGCCAACTTCGTACGCTCCAGCGCCGCCGTGCCAATAAATATCCAGGTCCCGCCCGCTGCCGAAGATATTCTTGCCGATGAATCCTTTGGCATAGGCATCGGCGATCGCCTTCTGCATGATCTCCAAGAGATAGCGATACTCGCCGCGAATATAAATGTAGCCGCTGCGCGCGCCCACAGCCAGCGCGCCGATCATGACCCCTTCGATCACGGAATGCGGATCGTGCTCAAAAATCAGGCGGTCTTTGCAGGTGCCGGGTTCGCTCTCGTCGCCGTTGCACAGCACGTATTTCGGCTTGGCTGACTGCTTGGGGACGAAAGACCACTTCATCCCCGTCGAGAACCCCGCGCCACCGCGCCCGCGCAGGCCGGAGTTCTTCACCTCATTAATAATGGCGTCCGGCTCCATGGCGAGCGCCTTCTGCACGGCCTTGTAGCCGTCCAGTTCGAGATAGCGGTCGAGATTCGCCGCACCCTGGCCGAAGCGCCGGGAAACGACCTTTACCTCGTCGGGATGAGAGACCAGAGAAGCCATTTTGTAATTTTGTAATCGGGTAATTTGGTAATTGAAAATCTTCTGCGAACTCGGGTTTAAATTACAAATTACCCAATTACCAAATTACAAATTCGTTTTACTGCGTTCCCTTCTTCTTGTACTCGTCGAGAATCGCGTCCATCTTTTCGGGCGTCAAGTTCTCGTGAAAGTCGTAGTTCACCTGCGCCGCCGGAGCCCAGCTGCACGCCCCGATGCACTCCACCTCTTCCAGCGTAAACAGGCCGTCTGGTGTGGTCTGCTTGTGGCCGATGCCCAACTTCTTCGCACAGTGATGCAGAATGTCTTCCCCGCCGCGCACCATGCAACTGATGTTCGTGCAAACCTGCACATTGAACTTGCCGCGCGGCTTGGTGGTCAGCATGGAGTAGTAGCTGATCACGTTGCGCACTTCCAGTTCGGTCAAATCCAGCCGCGATGCGATCTCCGCAATGACCTCGTCCGATAAGAAGCCGACCTCGTCCTGCGCGTAAAGCAAAGTAGGTACCAGAGCAGATCTTTTCGTCGGATAGTGCGGCACCATCTCCGCGAAACGCGCTTCGAATTGCTCTGAAAATCGCATTTGGTAATTTTGTAATCGGTAATTTTGTAAATTAACCAGCCCGCCGTGCCGTATGCCGGGACGCGGTGAAAATGGCACTAAGTTCCCGGGCTTCCCTCAAAATATCCTCGCAGCGGTGGCTGGCGACGATCTCACAGTCCGACAACATCTCCAGCCAAAATACGGTCTCATCCGCTTCTTCAACTACCAGCCCAATCTTGGCGATCCATTCAGCTCGAGATCTGCCCCGACAAGCCGCCCTGTAATTCGCCGCGACCGAGGTCCCACAACGCAGCAACTGCTTCCCGACCACCTGAGAATCAGCCGTATGCGGCAGAGAGCGATACAGTTTAACAATCCTGATCGCAAACTTTTTTGTCCGCTCGCGCAGTTCCTCGGGCCCCGTGGACATGAACACCGCCGGGTCTTCAAAATTTACAAAATTACCCGATTACCAAATTGCAAATTCCCCTACCGGTCTATCTCTCCCAGCACAATATCAATGCTCCCGATCGCCGCCACCACATCCGCAAGCAGTCGTCCCTCGCACATCTTCGGCAGCGTCTGCAAATTCGCAAAGCAGGCCGACCGCATGTGCACGCGATACGGCTTGGCCGTGCCGTCACTGACAATGTAGTAGCCCATCTCGCCCCGCGGCGACTCGACGGCCTGGTAAACCTCCCCCGCCGGCACCGCAAATCCTTCCGTGATGATTTTGAAGTGGTAGATGAGCGATTCCATCTGTGTCTTCATCTTCTCCCGGTCGGGCAGCACCACGCCGGGAGCGTCGGCCTTGATTGGGCCTTCGGGCATGCCATCCAGCGCCTGCCGCACAATTCCGATCGACTCCCGTAATTCCTGCACGCGGCACATGTACCGCGCGAAGACGTCGCCTTCCTGTGATACCGGCACTTTGAACTGAAACTTCTCGTAGCTCGAATACGGCATGTCGCGGCGCAGATCAATATCGACGCCGCTGCCGCGTAGCGTAGGTCCGGTCGCGCCCAGTCCAATCGCGTCTTCGGCCGTCATCTTGGCCACGCCCTTGGTCCGCATCATCCAAATCGGATTGCCCGTCAACAGATTCTCGTACTGATCAATTCTTTCGGGGAAGTAGCCGGCGAAATCGCGCACGCGGTCGAAGAACCCCAGCGGCGGCTCCAGCGCAATGCCGCCCACCCGGAAATACGACGTCATCATGCGCTGTCCGCTGACCATCTCGAACATGCGCAGCACTTCTTCGCGCTCGCGGAAGCAATATAAGAAGACCGTCAGCGCGCCAATATCCATGGCGTGCGTGCCCAGCCACACCAGGTGCGAGTTAATCCTGGTTAACTCGTTCAGCAGAACCCGCAACCACTGCGCCTTGGGAGGAATCTCCAGCCCCAGCAACTTCTCCACGGCCAGCACGTAGCAGAGGTTGTTGGTCATGGGGCAGAGGTAGTCGATGCGGTCGGTCAGCGGCACCACTTGCTGGTAGAACTTGGCCTCGCAGGTCTTCTCAATGCCGGTGTGCAGGAAGCCGATGTCGGGCATCAGCCGCACCACAGTCTCGCCATCAATCTCGAGCAGCACGCGCAACACTCCGTGCGTCGACGGATGTTGCGGTCCCATGTTCAGGATCATGGTGCGATCCTGGCCGGGCTCCAGCACGGGAGTGGGGTTCAGGTGGGCCATCTTCTATCTAGCGGTAGCCCTCCACGGGATAGTCCTTGCGCAGAGGGTGGCCTTCCCAGTCCTCGGGCATCAGGATGCGCCGCAAATAGGGATGCCCGGTGAAGCGAACCCCGAAGAGATCAAAGACTTCGCGCTCAAAATAGTTGGCACCGGGCCACACCGAAGTCAGCGATTCGACCGCCGGGCTGGCGCTGTCGAGTCGAACCTTCAACCGGACGCGCTCTTTATTCGGGATCGACAGCAGATGGTAGATGACCTCGAACCGCGGTTCGGCCGGGTACCAGTCCACACAGGTAACGTCAGAGAGAAAGTCGAAGGGGCACGCGGGATCTTGCTTCAGAACGACGCACGCCTCGCGAATATGCGCCCGATCGATATAAATCGTCATCTCATCGCGGTCGAACTTCACGCTTTCCACCGCCGCCGCATTCCAACCCAGCAGGCGGGCGACCGAGGGATGGTCCTTCAGTTGTTCCAGATCAGTGATGGCGGGGGTCAGGGGCACTAGACTTTCCCCCGTCCGGTAGCGGTCTCACCCCAGTCCAGAACGCCTTTCTTCCATACATAGAAGAATCCGACGAGGAAAATCCCAATGTATACCAGCATTTCCCACAGGCCAAAGCGCTTCAAATCGCGCAGAATGACCGCCCAGGGATAGATGAAAACCGCCTCTACGTCGAACAGAATGAACAGCATGGCGACCAGATAGAACTTCACCGAGAAGCGCTCACGGGAGTCGCCGACCGGGGTCATGCCGCATTCATAAGGGGAGAGTTTGGCGCGGGTGGGCTTCCGGACCCCGATCAGCCAGGAAAGCAGGACTATCGCAGTCGCAATACCGCCCGCCATAAGAATATGGATCAAAAATGGGAGGTAGCGTGCGAAGTAATTGTCGGGCATAGGACGAGCTATATATAATTCGCGCCAAGTGATACTTAAACATTCTAGGTTATGGGCTTGCACTCAAGAGTGTCAAGCGAAGCGGTGGGACATCTTGTGGAAATGGAAAGGAATTATTTGGTAATTGTGTGATCGGGTGATTAAGCGATTGAAAAGACGCACCAGCATCCATAGTTCTTGAGCCGCTTCCCAATCACTCAATCACCCGATCGCTCAATCTCTCAATAAAAGAATCCCTATGATTTTTGGCTTCAACACCGATGTGAAGCACGGCGACACCATCTACCACGTGCAGAGCGAGGCCCGCGAAAGCGAACGCCTGCTGCAAACCCAGATCTTCGTCCGCGGCCGCTGCATCGGCAAGAAAGCTACCTCCTATGCCTCGAAGGCCGGCGAAGCCCAATATGGCGACGCGCAGAAGGAACAGCAACTGCGCGAGCAGCACCGTCTCGTTCTCGACGCCATCCGCGAAGGCAAGCTGGACAACGTTCTGGACCGTCCCGAGCCGGAAGTGCTGGCCACGGTGAAAGAGTTGGACGTGCAGTGGCTCAACGCCGAATCCGTTCACGCCGACCGCAACCTGACCATGCAATTGCGCGTCACAGAAGCAGGCGCGGCAGCGCCCGGTGCGCGCCTCACCTTCCGTTTTGCCCGTCCCGGTGCCGCCCCCTTCTACACCCAAGCCGTAGCGGATGACGGAGGCGCGACCGAGATCAAGATCGAAGTCGAGGAAGCCCAGTTGCCTGATTCGTCCCTGTTGGTCCAGGCCAACTACGCCGGACGCACCGCGACGCGCAAATTCGTCCTGCGCAAAGGGGACTGAAGCCCGAGCGTTACAATTCCATCGGATCACCGCCCTGTCGGGGGCAAGTCGATCCCAGCCGCGGAGCGGCGAAAGAATACAGCCCACGGCGCAAGCCGTGGGTAATCGTGTCAAGATAACGTACAAGCCCCGAAGGGTGCGGAAGAAACGTTCCGCGCGAAAACGACTCACGGTATGAAACTTCAGATCAACGGGGAAGAGCGGGACTTCAGCGACGCTCCCGCTCCCTTCACGCTCGCCGCACTCGTAGAATCCCTTGGCATGAAGGCCGACCGGGTGGCGGTCGAGCTGAACCGCGATATCGTGCCCCGGGATCGCTGGCCTGAGACTCAGCTCCAAGAAGGTGACCGTCTGGAAGTCGTCCACTTCGTCGGCGGCGGTTCGGAGCCGGACTCCCGGCAGGAACTCTCCTAGTCACCCCTTTTCCACCGATTCTCCGCTTGACCTTCTCCCGGGCATGCCTAAAATGTTTGAAACATTCGACTTGAGAATTGTTTCAAACATATTTGAGGAATCATGCAGGATCGCTTTACATCGCAACAGGTGATCGCGCTGACCGGAATCACGCCGCGCCAGCTGCAGTGGTGGGATGAGCGCGGAGTCGTCAAGCCGGAGCGCGAAGGGCATCGCCGTCTGTACTCGATGAATCACCTGACCGCAGTGGCCGTGATCTGCGAACTGCGGCGCAAGGGATTCTCGCTGCAGGGAGTACGAAAGGTCATGCGCTTCCTGGAGCGCGAGATTGGCAAGGGGTTAGCGGAGATTGTGAGCCGCAGCTCCGACTATCACCTGCTGACCGACGGGACTCACCTCTATCTGGAGACTTCGGCCCGTCAGATCGTCGACATCCTTAAGAATTCAGACCAGCCCATTTTGGGTGTTTGCCTGAGTGACGCGGTTCGGCAGGTGCGGGCTGGGGTCATCTCCGGGAAGGCGAATACTTCAGTAACTTCGCTCGAACACCGGAGGCGTGCTAGAAAGGCCTCATAGAAGATGGTTGAAGTCAGCAGCACGAACCAGGGCTTAGGGGCACAGGAGGAAAGACATGGTCGGTGAACTGGACCTTCTCAGTGAGTGGATCCCGGAACAGATGCAGCCTGGCACCGTCTTTGTGCTGGAGAATGCCGGCGAGATCGGTGAGAAGGAAGATCCCTACTGGGCCGTGCTGTCCTGTCCATCCTGCGGCATGCTGGGCCTGATTACTCGAAAACAGATCAACGGCCTGCTGCCTGTAATCTGCGGTTCTGAAACCTGCTCGGCGCAATTTTTCATTCGCGACGCGGAAGTCGTGGTGCGCAAGCCGTTCTAGATTTGTCGAAATCCGCTCGCGATCGAGATGTAGATTGCAACGCCTCTACGGTTGCGACACGCTTAATTCCACCGGCACCTGCTCCACAATCTCAATCCCAAATCCCTCCAGCGCGGCGACTTTCTTGGGACGGTTCGTCAGCAGACGGATGCGCCGCAGGTTGAGGTCGGAGAGAATCTGCGCGCCGATGCCGATCTCGCGCTGAATCTGCTTCTCGGTTTCGAAGAGCGAGGGCAGTTTCCGCCCCTTGTGGAAGCTGAGTGCGTTACGCTCTCCGATTTCTTCTACGGAGAATCCCTGCGAAGTCTGGTGGAGGTAAATCAGCGCGCCGCCTTCTTGCGCAATGCGGCGCAGAGAGCCCTCCAGAGTGGCGTGGCACTCGCAGCCGGTCGCGCCGAAGACGTCGCCCATCAGGCAATGGGCGTGCATGCGGACCAGCACCGGACCGTCGCTGTGTTCGATATCGCCACGAACCATCGCCACGTGCGATTCCCCGCCGTCGATTTCGCTTTCATAGGCGATCATGCGGAACTCGCCGAAGCGTGTATCGACCAACGCCTCGCCCACGCGATGCACATAGCGCTCGTGCTCCATACGGTAGCGAATCAGTTCAGCGACGGTGAGCATCTTCAGGTTGTGCTCGCGGCAGAAGGCGGTCAGGTCCGGGACGCGGGCCATGCTGCCGTCGTCCTTCATGATTTCGCAGATGATTCCGGCCGGGACCATGCCTGCCAGCCGCGCCAGATCGACCGCAGCCTCAGTCTGGCCGGCGCGCACCAGTACTCCACCTTTGCGGGCGCGAAGCGGGAACATATGGCCAGGACGCGCGAGATCGGTGGGCTTGGTCGCCGGATCAATGGCCACCTGGATGGTGCGGGCACGATCGTGAGCGGAAATTCCCGTGGTGACTCCGGTGCGGGCGTCGATCGCCTCGCAGAACGCAGTCCCGTATTGCGAAGTATTCTCCGCGGTCATGGGACCGATGCGCAGATGTTCGAGTCGCTCCTCGGTCATGGCGAGACAGACCAGGCCGCGGCCGTGCTTGGCCATAAAGTTGATGGCTTCTGGTGTGACCTTCTCGGCGGCGAGGGTGAGGTCGCCTTCGTTCTCGCGGTCTTCGTCGTCGACGACTACGATCATGCGGCCAGCGCGGATTTCCTCAATCGCTTCGGGAACATCGGTGAAGGGAAGTTGGGGACTCATAGAAATGAAACCTCAGAGTTGATCCTGATCTTTCGTGTTGCCGTGGAAGAGCGTTTGAATCTCCATCTTGTTCTGGCGCCGCAGGCGCAAGGACCGGCCGAACACGCGCTCAGTCCACAAATCCAGGTAGACACATATCTCCAGATATGCCCAGATGAGGCCGGCAATTGCTGCCAGCGTCAGGACGATTTTAAGGACATCCGTCATCTGAGTCGCAAGGAACTGCGATCGATAAGCGCTTTGGATATTCTACCGAAGTTGTCCATTCAGACCTTCTATTCGGGCTTGGTTCTTGCTTGCTCTGCGGGACAAGAGCCTAATCGAAAAGGGCGCAAAGGAGAGCGGCAGTGGCGCAAAGAAAATCTCAAGACTTCGGCGCCATTCTCGCATGGGATACCCCCACCCCCCTCCCCCTGTGGTCCATTGAAATCATCGTGTTAGCGTGATTTTGCGAAAAGATCTAAGGGGCTCAATAGCTTACGGGCAAAATCTTGAGCCCCAAGGACTTGCATGCTCGAACCATGCTTGTCGCCCGTGGCCCACGTGGGCAAGTCCCGAAGCGCCAGCCCGTTCCCTGGGATCGCGCGTGTGAAGATCAAAAACCCCGCCCCTGTCTCTGCAAGGAACCCCGAGACCAGGGCGGGGTAGCGGCTTCTCATGTTGCGGCTTCTCCTCCAACCTCCGGTGGATGTGCCGACAGTCTCCTGCTTAATGGAGCTGCGGTGCTGTCGATTGCGCGGGCCGACGTCGTAGCTCAACGTGTTCTGACTGTTGGTTGCGACTGGAATCCGCCGTGCTTTGGCGCCGCGCGAGCAAGCGGAAGATCACAGCGTGCGAAACCAGGAGCGGTGGCACCAAAGCAGTCACAATGAAGAACGCGGCTCCCAGCATTCCAGGTTGAAGCCCGACCTGTCCGCCGCGATAAAAGGCGAAAAGGAAGTCGGCAGCACCCCAGAGGTTGAAAAGCCACACGCTCGGAATCGCCCACCATGCCCGTTTCGCGAGCGCGATCGTGGTTACGATGGCCAGAATGCCGGCGATGACGTCGCCGTAGGCTGCGGGGACGGCAAATCCAGCTGGCAACAACGGGGAAACGACGCCCGGCACCAGGAAACTTAACCCGAGGAAGCGAAGGAACATGTGGGGCGCAACCAGGACAGTGAGCGCGCGCTTCGGATCCATGTTTTGAAGCCACGGCCAAGCGAAGAGTAGAGCCGCGACAGCAGAAGTGACAAGGCTCACCATAGTACTTACCCCGAATAGCGCGAAAGTGTTCATCGGCCACCTCCTTGAGCCTTAAGTTGTTCGAGCCGGGTGCGGACCGTCGGTATGCGGCCACCGAAGGTGGTGAGCGGGGTGACGGTGGTCTCCATGCGCGGCCAGGCGGGCAGGCTGGTCAGCAGATCATCGACTTCCTGGGTTGACTCCGCACTCACCATTAAGGCAAGCGCAATGGCTCCGCTGACCGGGCCTCCAGCCACGATCTTTTTCTCCGCCTCGAGCTTCTTGCAGAGCTCCAAAGTCGGCAGGATGGATTGCTCGATAAAGACGATGCCTTCTTGCGGGGTGGCTGGCCGGGCGGCCAGCTTCATTTGAACCAGATAGTTCATGGGATCCTCCATGCCATAATAGATGTATATGCATCTAACCGGATGCAGGGAAAATTGTGCGGGGAAATGCAGATCGATGTATATACATACTGTGAAACAAGTGAGAGTGAAGGTTCGAAGCGAAGTTGTTCCCTTGCCTTGCGCTTGCGCGAATCTGCGCCGCGCTGCCCGCATCGTGACCCAACGATATGATCGCGAGTTGCAGCGGGCGGGCATAAAGGCAACGCAATTTACGCTGTTGCAAGCCTTGGAGCGTGTTGGAGGGATCCCGCAGGGCAGGCTGGGTGACTTGCTGGGCCTTGACAGCACCACTCTGACGCGGACGCTAGCCTTGCTGCGGAGGAACGGTTGGATACAGAGGAAACCGGGCGAAGACCGGCGGCAGGTCCGGTTAACACTTACCAGAGAAGGGAAACGCAAGTACCAGAGTGCGCTGCGCTATTGGCGATTGGCCCAAAAGCAATTGCGGAAGAGCCTGGGCGAAGCCGGTTGGCGACAGATGATTGGGGCAACGATTCGCGCGGCTGCCATTGCTGACGAAAACTGATTGCGCTGGGTCGAGATGTGTCCCTGAGCATCGGGCTCTGTGCCCGCCGCGGTGGCAGCGTTTCCATACCGGACACAAGAAGCAGATGTCACGAAATCAGCAGATGGACTATGATGGCGCTCATTGTGATGAGTTCCTATGGAAATTCACTCCGCAACTTTTCGCTAAGCGATTACGCCGGGCGCACACTTCAGGCGGCGTGCCGGGCATTATTGGGCGTCAAGAGCACGCTGCTGCTGGCTGTTGTGCTGACGGCATTTGCAGCATTTACTCTAACCGCGCCTTACAGCGCCGCCCAACGCGTCGAACTGTCGGTCGACGCGTCCAAGTCCGGCGCCAAGATTGATCGCAATATTTTCGGTCAGTTTGCCGAGCACCTGGGCCACGGCGTTTATGAGGGAATCTGGGTCGGCCCCGATTCCAAAATCCCGAATACCCGCGGCATCCGCAACGACGTGGTTGCCGCGTTGAAAGCGATCAAGGTCCCCAACGTCCGCTGGCCCGGCGGGTGCTTCGCCGACGAATATCACTGGCGTAACGGCATCGGCTCACCAAGAGTGGTCACGCTCAATCCGAACTGGGGTGGCGTCATCGACCCGAACACCTTCGGAACCCACGAATTCATGGACTTCATCGACCAGATCGGCAGCCAGGCATACGTTTCCGTCAATGTTGGTTCGGGAACTCCGAAGGAAGCGGCGGACTGGCTGGAATACATGACCACCGCCCAGCCGACCACGCTCGAGAAAGAGCGTGTCGCCAACGGCCATTCGGCTCCCTACAAAATCGCGTACCTGGGGCTGGGCAACGAAAGCTGGGACTGCGGCGGCAACATGACGCCCGACTACTACCTCAGCCAGATGAAGATATACACGCGCTTCGTCCGCAACTTTAATCCGGCACAGCAGGACAAGCAGCAGATGCTGAAGATCGCCGTGGGCCCCGGCGGCGATGGGCCGCGCTGGACAGAGTGGACGGAAACTATCATGAAGGCGTATCAGCAACACACATGGAGTTGGGACATCAACGGCCTCTCCCTGCATTCCTACACGGTTGTGCATGGCTTTCCGCCTTCCTATGCTTCCGTTGGCTTTGGAGAGACCGAGTACGCACAGGTTTTGAAGTCCACTCTGGACATGGATGGTCTGATCGCCAACCACTCCGCCATCATGGACAAGTATGATGCGGCCAAAAAGGTGGCGTTGATCGTGGATGAATGGGGCGGGTGGTACGCACCGTTGCCGGGCAGCAATCCCGGTTTTCTGGTCCAACAGAATAGCCTGCGCGACGCCATTCTCGCCGCCCTGAATCTGAACATCTTTGCCCGCCATGCCGACCGCGTGCGCGGAGCCAATATTGCCCAAATGATCAACGTGCTGCAGGCGATGATCTTGACGGACAAGGAGAAGATGATCCTGACCCCGACTTACTACGTGTACAAGATGTACGTGCCATTCCAGGACGCAACGTTTGTGCCGGTAAAGTTTGACGCGGGTTCGTACAGACACGGAGATGTCACCTTGCCGCGCGTTGACGCCATCGCCGCCAAAGATACAAACGGCAAGTTGTGGCTGGAGATCACGAACTTAGATCCGAATCAGGCGGTGGAGGTCGAGGCCAGCCTGGACGGAATCAACGCCCAATCGGCTGTCGGCGAAACTCTGACTGCGCTGCAGGTTGACAGCGTCAACACCTTCGACGCCCCGAACACGGTCGAACCCAAGACCATTTCTGCGAAGATTCAAGGCGGAAAGCTATCCCTGAAACTGGAACCCAAGTCGGTGACCGTCGTCTCCGTGGTCCCTTAACGTCCAAAAATTCCCGCCTCTTCGGGTACGGTCGACTTTTGTAACATCTATTTCATGGCGATTACCCTCGACGACCTGCGGCGCTTCACGGTCGCCCGTACTCTCTTTCCGCCCACCACGCTGAAGCGGGCTCTCGACAGGTTGGGATATTTGCAGGCTGATCCGATCCGGTCTCCGGCGCGAGCGCAGGATCTGATTCTGCGGCACCGCGTGAAGGACTATTGTGCTGGCGACCTTGATCGCCGTTACACGAAGCTCGGGATTGAAGAGGATTTCTTCGTCAACTATGGATTCGTGACGAAATCGCTGCAGGCGCTGATGCATCCGCGGGCGAATGGTTTCGTCGCGGCGCAGAGCGGGTTGCCTTGGCTCGGGGGAGGCCGGAAGCGGGCGCAGCTTCTGTTGGAGTTCGTGCGCGAGCGCGGCACGGTGCATCCGCGGGAGGTTGACGAGCATTTCTCGCACGGTACGGTGGAGAATTATTGGGGAGGCTCTTCCAATGCCACCACGCATCTGCTCGATGCCATGCACTATCAAGGCTGGCTGCGGGTGGTGCGGCGTGAGGCTGGCATCCGGCTCTACGCGGCGCATCAACATGAGCCCAGACCGGCCGATGCGGCCACACGCCGGGCACGTCTGGATGCGCTGGCGGATGTCGCGGTTCGACTCTATGCTCCGCTTTCCGCCAGGAGCCTGGCAGTTCTGCTGCGGCGTCTTCGCTTCGCCGCGCCGCAGTGGGAGCGGGATTTGCCCAAGGCCATCCAGCGAGCCCGAGAGCGGCTTACGCACGCGCACGTCGACGGCGTCGAGTGGTATTGGCCGGTGGACGAGGATATGGACGACGATCCGCCACGAGAAGTTGCGCAGCAAGAGAAGGTCCGGCTGCTCGCGCCTTTCGATCCTCTGGTGTGGGACCGGGCGCGCTTCGAGTTGCTGTGGGGATGGGAATACCGCTTCGAAGCGTACACGCCCGCGGCGAAGCGAATCCGTGGTTATTACGCGCTGCCGCTGCTGTGGCGCGACCGCGTGATTGGATGGGGCAATCTGTCGGTTGTGAGTGGCGAACTTAAGTCGGAGATCGGGTATGTGGAGGGGAACGCGCCGCGTGATGCGGCGTTCCAGAGCGAGTTGGAGGCGGAATTGAAGCGAGTGCGGACATTTTTGAGACTGAACGGGCGCTGATCAGCGCGGCGGGTAAAGCAGGCTCCTCTCCGGGCTTGCGCCCGGTTCGGAAGACAAACATTCGGAATGACAGACGTTCGGAATGATAAACGCGGGACCTAGCTGGCCAATTGGTGTTCGGCGCCACGAAACAGCGCTCGCAGTGCGCGGATGACCCAGCGCGTCAGGATGACGATGATCGCGACGAAGATGGCGGCCAGAACGCCCGCCACATACGGGTGCCGCGTGGCCAGCCAGGTGAGGCCAACGGCTAGAACATCTTCTCCCAGGCTGAGCGCGATGTTGGAGAATGGCTCGGGAGACGGCGTCACCGCAGCGCGCACCGCAGTCTTGCCGCCGTGTGCGGCCAGGGCGACGGCCGCTCCGACCAGGGTTGCGAGCAACTGGTGCCCGGGCGAGAGCTGGTTCGTTGCCTGGTAGGCCAGCAAACCCGCCACTGGGACGCGAATGAACGTGTGCAGGGCATTCCAGATCAAGTCGAAGGCGGGAATCTTGTCGGCAAAGAATTCGATTACGAACAGGGCGAGCGAGGCTGCAATCACCGGCCAGCCTTCGAGCAACTGCAGTCCGGGAGGCAGCGGCAAATGCCCGAAGCGCGCCAGCAGTCCGAGAACACCGACTGTGGCATACAGGTTCAATCCGGCAGCGAAGCCAATCGCGGCCAGCAGGGCAAGCAGTTCGCTTTGTGGAATTCTCAAGACGTCTAGCATGGCAGAGGAGGTCTTGGGTATTAGGACCTGGGCGTTACGTCTTTGACTTGACCGTCTGGGTCATTGTCCTCTATTCGGGTTTCACTTCAAATGCGAAATCTTTGGCTACCACGAGCGAAGACTCGAAGACTCAGAGCGCAGCGACCTCTCAAGATTCAAGATCCCAAAAACAGAAAGGGTCGCTCCAAACAGAGCGACCCTTAAACTGACTCAATCAAGCCAGCTTACAGCGTGGACTCGATCTCGAAACCCCACGCTTCAAGCAAGGGTTCCGGGATGTACTTCGAGTTCTTGTTGCGCCGTGCCCACTCCCGCAACCGCGTCGAGCGCAGGTACTGGTCGGGGGAGAGCTTGTACTCGCGCACGACTTGCTCAAACTCGGTGATGGTGGGGGTGATCGGCCCGATCGGCTCAGGCTTGCCCCAGTTCGGATTTCCGCGTCGCTTCGCCATGAAGAATTGCCCTTTCCACCCTCGGGGGGATGAACTACCTACAGCCTCATAACTCGCTATCTATATGATTCGCCAAGTTGTCTTCAGGATTCACTGGGAACATAACCGCTCCCACGGACAAAGCTAGACCAGCTAGGTTCATCCACAGCTAACCCAAAGCTATTTGGAGACTCAATATGTTACAGCGATTTTCGATTCGAAGTCAACGGAAATCTCGCTCTCGAGTCGGTCACGATCTGACTCAAGTCCAATTAAATAAGGTATTTACGGCGTGTTGAGTCAAGCGTGGGATCGCCTCCTCTCGCTTCCGTCTTGGAACACTTTCGCCCGAGCTGAACTCCGCGAGACTATCGAAGCACCCGGAGGCGATAGCGCCGGTCGACGGGCGTCCTTCCCTGAGAACGACTGGAAGACCCAACCAGTTGCTGATTACGGCCGTAACCCCTGGGCTGGCGACATCCGTTGATCCCTTTGCCCGATAGACATAGAGTGCAGACAGGGAGTCCCGGTGTTATGCGGTCGCGGGCGGCCTACGCCCGTGGGAAGACGTTGTCGGGTAGCGGGGCGCCTTAGCACGCTGTTTGGGAATGGGCCCAGCCATGAGTCTAAAGTCTTTGGTTCTATGTTCGGACGAGAAGATCGTGCGGGTATTGCGCCGGGTGCTGGGAGACCTCGACATTGGAATTGAGCTGTGTCGTGACTCCGACATGGCACTGCGCAGACTGACCCGCGAGCGATTTGAAGCGATCATCGCCGACTGCGCCGACGACGGAGCTTCCGACGTGCTGCGTAGTGCACGCACTGCACCCTGCAATAAGCGCGCCGTCGCTGTTGCCATTGTTGAACCCATCGTTGGTCTCAAGGCGGTCTTCGATGTCGGAGCTCACTTCGTGCTGTACAAGCCCGTCTCGAGTGAGCGAGCCAAGTCCAGTTTCCGGGCCGCCCGTGCACTGATGAAGAGCGAGCGCCGGCGGAACGCACGCGTGGCCGTGCAGATTCCCGTCGGGTTGTCGAACTCCAAAACCGGTGCCAATATGCGGGTGACGACCAGCGATCTGAGCGAAGGGGGAATGGCTGTGGGCGTCCGCGGCGGACATCGCCCGACCGGACGCTGGCAGATTACCTTCACCTTGCCCGGAACAGATATCGACATGGAACTGCCGGCGGAATTCGCATGGGAAGGGACCGCAGCTCAGGCCGGGCTACGTTTCCTGCAAGTCTCGCCCGAAGCGACGGCTCAATTGCGCGAATGGCTGAGACAAAATTCCCCCGACGCCGAACAGGACGATCCCCCGATCCGCTGCCAGCTTACCGATCTCAGTCTGGGGGGATGCTACCTCGAAATTTCGTCGCCATTTCCTGTGTCCAGCCGTGTGGCGCTCTCCATGCGCGCTGGCGGAGTGGAAGTCCGGGCCCAGGGCCTGGTGCGGGTGATGCATCCGGACAAGGGAATGGGCGTCGAATTTACCCAAGCGACACCGGAACACCGCGCCGCAGTGGAAAAATTCCTGGGCGTGCTGAGCGAGAACCGGACGCTCCTGCCCGAACTGTTGGTCGAGCCCGAGGGACTCGACTCCGAGCCTCTAGCCAAATCGAGCGCGTCGGAAACGGATGACCCCTTGCTTCAACTCTTCACCGGGGACCCGCTCACCGATGAAGCGTTCCACGAAGCGCTGCGCAAGCAGCGAGCGACTCCCGTCGCTAGTCGGGCCGCAACCGGCGCATCCGCATAGTCGTCGTCCCGACTAATTCGTCACGTTCGCCAGCAGCGTTCTTCCCAGCCACATTCTTCATCGCGCATCACCACGCTAGAATAATCGCGAGCCGGGATGGCGAAACGGATTCATGTGCCGGGTAGCCCGAATCCAGGAGCGGCAAGGAGGCCAGGAGCAGGCCAACCGGGGCCGGTGGGTAAAACGCTACAGGGGCTGCAGGCAGGCGAGGAGTGCAACACTGCCACTCACACATACGAATTCAGATTTTTATGGACGCTCTGTAGAATTCCGGTCTCGCCGTTCGTCGTTATAGTGAAGGCGGGGTAACTAGCCCGGCTGAAGACCATTTTAAGGAGACGACATGCCGCAATATCTGGTTGCTGGTTACCTCCCCGACAACTTTGACCCGTCCCAAGTGGACGAGGCGATGGGCCGCGCGATCCACGCGCTCAACAAAGAGATGGAGACCGCGGGCGTCATGAAGCTCGCTTGCGGCCTTGGATCCACGAAGTCGCTGCGTTCGCAGAGCGATGGCGGAGTCCTCATCACCGATGGGCCCTACCTCGAGGCCAAGGAACACATCGGCGGTCTTTATATATTGGAATGCGCTGACATGGACGAGGCGGTGGCATGGGCGCGCAAAGCCGTCGCCGCCACTCGGGGGCAGGGCGAGCTGCGCGAGATCTTCTTCCAACCATCAACCGACTAGCAGGTGAGCGGCGGGCTTGAACGAGCGGATGAAGGTAAGTGAGCTGCGAAGTGTTCCTGCAGGAACGTATCGTCATGACGGTCAGGGGTATACAATTGTGTCATGACAGCTAAGCCCAAGAAAACAAAGCAGCGAAAAGCACGATCGCGGCGTGGGAAAGTTATCGAGCTGCAGGCATCGGTTGAAGACGACCTGTTGTTTCTTGCAGAGGAGGACGGGGGCATAGAGGCGCGCTGGAACCGTCCACGGAAGCGGAGGATCTCGCTGCGCGTGGATACCGAAGTAGTCGACTGGTTCAAGTCCAATGGCCCGGGTTACCAGACGCGAATCAACCGGATCCTGAGAAGAGTCATGATGGAGAGTAAGAAGCGGACGGGGGAGAGATAGGGGATCGACTCCCGCGCAGGTCGGGTTCTCCCCAGGCTCTCAGTTACTGCTGTTTGGGATGGAAGCGGACCGTCTCGCGCTTTGTTTTCAGATCATAGTGCGTGTAAGTGACGGCATGGTCGCCTACGACGATCGGTTCAACATCGGCAGGGATGATCCAGATCTTCTCCGGGTCGACGGCGATGCTGTTGTCGTAGAGGATCGTCTGGCGATCGAACTTGGCACTGCACGCGTCGCGTTCCTGGCCTGCAGTCTGCAAGGCCGCCTTCGTGCTTTCCAGCTGAACTTGTACCGGATTCTTTTCCAGTTCAGCGTTGAATTTCTGTAACGCCGCTTTTTCGGCGGACCGAGTGGCGGCACGCTTCACAGCCGGGATGACAAATACATATGAGATCAGAATCGTAACCAGGCAGCCTGCGGCGAAGCAGAGCACATATTTCTGCCACTGGGTCTTTTCCATCAAATCACTGGTTTCAAACATTTCCTCCTCCGATGACCTGCAACGATCCCAGACTACCCTTCTATATCTGGTTTTCCTATAGCTGAGATTGGACATCGGCCGAGGTGGAAGAAGGGGTCGATTGCGTTCAAGTCCAAAGGTCTGGGTTACCAGAGGCGAGTCAACCGGATATTGGGAAGAGTCATGATGGAGGGTAAGAAGCGGACGGCGGAGAGATAGGGGATCGACTCCGCCGAGAGTCGGGTGCTCTGCCCATGGCCCGACTTAGGCGATTGACCCAGTCGGCTTATTGTCACGCCTCGCATCGATCAGCACGAGTTTGTCGTCCCTTCGGGCGGCGAGTTCGTGCAGAACTCTTTGAACTTTAGCTAACTGTGGTGCTGTGAAATAAACAATTACGAAGATTGCACTTGCACAGTCGCAAGACCGCTTATAGATTCCGACCTGATTTAGTAGATTGCGCTTAAGCTTTGAACTGCTCGCGTACTTGAACTCAACAACGGACGCGTCGGACGCGCACTGCGAGAGCTTGAAGTCTACGGACCCTCGGCCGTTGTTAACCTCTCGATTCACGTCTGAGACAGCACCAAACCAAGTCGCACGGTAGAGCATTTGAATGTCCTCTTCCCGCTTCTTAGCCGGACGCCAGAGAAGCTTGTATAGCCCCTTGTTTTCAATTAAATCTTTAAGATAGAGAACACGTTCGAAGGCTTCCTTGTAGGACCGACGGCTGGACGCACCTCTGCCCCGGACTAGACTTCCGTCCGGGTGGGCGTCCCTCCGTTTTCGCATAAAGTTCCGAGAATCTCTCCAAAAACACGAATGGCGCAAGCCGAGGCCTGCGCCAGTTCTTCCTATCTAATTTCAGCATAGCAAAATGGGGTGCACAAACCGGCAATTTCTTGGAAATTTATATTTGGTTTCAAATCAGCAGGTTATCGTTGGATTTGAGGGTTCTCTCTCTTGGCAAGCATTGGCAAGTCAGTCCGGAGAAGACTGCCGGGGGCCGGCCCACCCTTTCGCACAAAACGCGAAAAGGGTGGGGCAACCTGCATGGTGATGGGGGCTGGCCCGCCCTTTCGGCATTCCCTAAATGGGGTTGCCCCATCCTTCCCGCGCTTTTTGCGGGAGGGTGGGCCTTCGCGCGAAATACAATCTGCATGAATGCACGTTAAACCAGTCCGCTATCAAAACCAGGGCTGCCTGCATTTCATCACGTTCAGTTGTTATCGCCGGATGCCGCTGCTCGATAGTGTGCCGGCGAAAGAGACTTTCGAGGCAGAACTCGAGCGAGTCCGCGTCTGGTACGGCGGCTACATCACCAGCTATGTAGTGATGCCCGAGCACGTGCACCTGCTGATCAGCGAACCAGAACGCTCAAAACTGTCCGTGATGATACAGATGCTCAAGCAGATCACGTCACAAAAGCTGCGCGCGAAACATCTCCCGCGCTTTTGGCAGGTCCGCTATTACGATTTTCCCGTATGGAGCGAAGCGAAACGCATCGAGAAGCTGCGCTACATTCATCGCAATCCGGTCAAGCGAGGACTGGTGGAGAGGCCAGAGGACTGGAAATGGAGTAGTTTTGTGCACTATGCGACGGGAGCGAAGGGGATCGTCGAGATCGAATCGCAATGGACCGCGCGGAGGCGAGAACAGATGGGTGTCGTGCTCGTGGCCAGAGCCCACCCTCCCGCCAAGAACGCGGGAAGGGTGGGGCAACCCCGTGAGGAGTCTTGATTCGTAAGGGATGGGCCAGCCCCCGACGGGGACGGAAGGGATTGTCGAGATCGAATCGCAATGGACAGCGCGTCGGCGGGAACAAATGGGTGTCGTGCTCGCGGCCAGAGCCCACCCTCCCGCCAAGAACGCGGGAAGGGTGGGGCAACCTA